>ENA-UEOM01000933-UEOM01000933.1-human-gut-metagenome-genome-assembly--contig:-NODE-933-length-11722-cov-5.119365_pt1 | contig 11722 bp, 12 predicted proteins | sample MGYA00242993_ERZ507994 | MGnify/ENA primary metagenome ERZ507994 (study PRJEB26167, sample SAMN06115536) | human gut metagenome | host: Homo sapiens | place: China:Neimenggu | collected 2014-11-07... | reverse complement strand
GCTATTCAGCGTGATGTTGGTGATAGGCGAGTAGGTGTTGGTGAAGTGGAAGTCACTCACCGGGGTAACGATGTTGTGTGGCCCTGGCGGTATTGCCAATGGTATCGTGTTGATGGAGGATGCACGGACGCCTCTCTATGTGGCGGGGCTTGTCACGGTCATTGCGGTTGTGTTCTTAATCACATATCTTATCTTGAAGGCTTCAACGCGTTTGGTTGAGATTATTGGCGAAACGGGCAATAATGTGATGATGCGCCTTATGGGGCTCATCTTGATGGTGATTGCCGTGGAGTGCTTCGTCAGCGGATTGCGACCGATTGTGAAAAGTATGATCGACTGTTGATGTTGTCTATAGACGCCGCAGCCTTATAGATAAGGGTTGCTTGTCTGCTCGAAGCCGATGCTTGTCTTCTCTCCGTGTCCTGGCAAGACGATTGTTTGCCGAGGGAGTGTCAACAATTTATTCTCAATGCTTTCTATCAGTGTGGAATAGTCGCCGCCGGGAAAATCAGTCCTTCCGATGCTCAAATGGAAGAGGGCGTCGCCCGAGAATACTAAATCGTGATTTGGAAAATAAAATGCAGAATGCCCTTTTGTATGCCCGGGAATGTGTAGAACGCGGCATTCGGAGTCGGCAACGTTGAGCGTTTGCCCGTCGCTCAAAGGATTCTTGATGTCAATGTCCCTGCCTGAGTATGGGAAACCAAACATCTGTGCTTGCTGAGTGAGATGTCCTGCAAGATATGCGTCGGCTGGGTGGCACGATGTTGCGATATCGAAGCGGTCTTCAATGAACGCATTTCCGGCAGAATGGTCGATGTGCATATGCGTGTTTAGCAGATGCTTTATCTCAAGATTGTTGTTGCGTATAAAGTCGGTCAACAGAGATTTCTCTCTTTCGCTGTTGCATCCCGGGTCGATGATGGCTGCATGGTGTGAAGTTTCGTCCCACACTACATAAGTGTTTTCGGCGAAAGGGTTGAATATGAATGCCTGTATTTTCATAGACTTACGTATATCACTTTTTTTGTTTTGAAGAAATCCTCCTCAAAGTACAATGATAGGTCGGTTTCGATGACGTTACTGCCAAACTGCTTTGTTTCTGCCGAGAGGTCGCCGCCTTTCAGGCATATCAGGCCGTTAGGAATGCTGTTTATGCAGTCGTTCTTTATGTGCCTTTTAGCCAATGTCGCGAGTTGCGGTAGTTCCATAACTGCGCGCGATACGGCAAAATCGAATTTCTGTTTTATTTCGGCAACGTCAGCCTGTCGTAAGTCAACATTTGTCAGCCCAATCTCGTTGGCGATTGCTGTGGCTACTTTGATTTTTTTACCAGTTCTGTCTACAAGCAAGAAGTGCGTGTTTGGAAACATTATTGCCAATGGAATTCCGGGGAAACCGCCACCAGTTCCAATGTCGATTATCTCGGATCCGTCTTTGAAATCTGTGAACTTTACAATTCCGAGAGAATGCAGAATGTGGTTTGGGTAAATGTTGTCAATGTCCTTTCTTGAAACGACATTGATTTTTTGATTCCACTCGGCATATAACGGTCCAAGCATTTTGAATTGCTCTATCTGTCGAGGCGACAGGTCGGGGAAGTATTTTGAAATTATATCCATAACGTATTCTTATCTGGCTATCCTGTTTATTGGAGATTGCGGATTGATATATTGTTTCAAATCTTTGTAGGGGAGGGATATGCATACCTCGCCAACGGCGTAGCACGCAATCTCCAAGGGGTTGTAGTGAAATGAGATTCCGTTGTCTGTCAGTGAGAAGTTTTCTGTCGCTGATAGGTTGTCGGCGTTGAAGTATCCGTAGTCTGCCAGCTGGTCTGAATTTCTGCATTTTGTGTCGGTCAGCAGTTGCTTTTGCAGAAGGCCGTTTATCTTCAGAATGTCTGTTTCAGAGAAGATGTCGGAGAGCATGACACGTTTGCCTGATTGCAGGTCGAATGTGTAGAACGATTTAGAAGCCAACGACGGCTTGAAGTCCTTGCTTGTGGTTGAGTTCTTCACCATGCACAAAAAGTCGAAATTGTGATAAATGGGACTGACCGCCAAACGGATGCCGAAATTTGAGATTGGCGTGGTTTCATCCTCGAGTGATTCATCAATGGGATCTGCTGCTGTGGACGAGTAGGAGGCCAGACGGTCGCCTGCCGTTTTCTTCGCAACGTCAGGCATATTGGCATCGGTGGTGTTGAATATTGCGGAATTTATTGTTGACAGTAATTTTCCAGCCTCTTTCTTTGAGTTCTTGAAAGAGGAGGGAAACGTGGCGCTAAACGAGGCTGTCACCTTTATTCCGGATTGGTCGGTGATTGAATCGCAGACCATGATGAAGTCCATACCTATCTGAATGCTGTTGTCGCTTGATTTGCTGACTGTGCCAGTGCCGCATGAGGCAGAGGCGGCGATTAGACAAATACAGCCAGCGTAACACAGCTTGGTGTTTATATTGTGAAAAAATGATAGTTTCATTGCTCCTAATTGAAAAATTATGCCGATATTAGCAGATATTTTGTGTAAAGATATGATAAAAATTGGAAACTACAATGAACTTGAGGTCGTAAAAAAAGTTGACTTCGGTTTTTATCTTGATGGTGAAGAATATGGCGAAATCCTGATGCCTCAAAAATATGCTCCTGAGGAATTGAAAATAGGAGATATGCAGCGCGTTTTCATATATCGCGATTCTGGTGGTCGCCTTGTGGCAACTACCGAACGTCCGTTTTTGGAGGTCGGCGAAGTGGGGCTTCTGCGTGCTAAATCGGTAGGGACGGTCGGCGCTTTTATGGATTGGGGCGTTCTGAAAGATTTGCTTGTCCCATTCAGAGAGCAGGCGGTAGACATTGAGGAGGGCCGTGACTATATCGTGTATGTGTATCTTGACAATGAGACCAAGAGAATAGTGGGCTCCACAAAGCTGAACAAATATATCGGCAACAAGGCTCCGCGATGCGAGGAAGGCGACGAGGTGGAAATCGTTGTCGTGAAGCGTACTGATTTGGGATTCAAGGTGGTTGTCGACAATTTGTTTTGGGGTATGGTCTACAACAACGATGTGTTTGACCCAATCAGGGTCGGCGACAGGTTGTCGGCTTATGTAAAACATGTCAGAGAGGACGGAAAGATAGACGTGACGCTGAGAGGGCGCGGCGGCGACCGTGTGTTTCAGTTGTCAAGGAGGATTGTGGGTTATCTTAAAGACAATGGAGGCAGGATGAATGTGACTGATTCATCTTCACCGGAGGAGATAAAATCATTGTTCCAATGCAGTAAAAAGGATTTTAAAAAGGCCTTGGGATTGCTGTATAAAAAAGGCCGGGTGAGTCTGTCGGACGATGTCGTGTCGTTGGCTGCGCACGGGACGGGAAAATGATGCTCTGCAAGCGAAATTTGTTGGCCGCAAGTTTTATTTTGTGCTTGATTTGCATTACTTTTGTATAAGAGAAAATATGTCTGGAATTGATGCCGGACATTTTGGATAAGAAATTAAAAACACGAAGATATGAAATTTACAATTGCAAGCAAGTCTCTGCTGTCGCATTTGTCGGCAGTGAGCAAAGTGGTTAGCCAAAAAAACACAATTGCCATATTGGACAACTTCCTTTTTACGATAAAGGACAATATGCTGATTGCGACTGGCACGGACAAGGAAAATACCATTACGGCAAGAATGGAATTGTTGGAATGCGAGGGAGAAGGATCGGTAGCTGTCAATGTAAAGAGAATGCTTGAATTGCTGAAGGAGTTGCCGGATCAAAGTCTTGTGTTTGAGGTCGACGACAATAATTTTGAGATTCACTTGCAATATCACAACGGTGATTATAAGTTTGTCGGAGTCGACGGTAACGAATATCCGAGAAAAGAAGAGGAGCCTGAAGCAAAATTGGAAATGATAATTCCAGCTTCGGAAATAACGAAAAGTATAGAAAAGACAATCTTTGCCGCCGGCACAGATCAATTGCGCCCGATAATGATGGGTGTGCTTTGGGACATCAAACCGGAAGATATAGTATTTGTGGCTTCTGACACCCATAAGCTGGTGCGCTATGTGAACAGCCGTGTGCAACCGGGATTTGAGGGCTCGTTCATATTGCCTACGAAGCCGGCAAGCATATTGTCTTCAATCTTGTCGAAAGAGGCGGGCGATGTGAAAGTGATGATCGACTCAAAGAGCGTGTCGTTTGAAACAGAAACATATACTGTCAATTGTCAATTTATAAATGGAAAATATCCAAATTACAATGCAGCGATACCTCAGTCAAACCCATATGAGTTGATTGTTGACAGGACTCTCTTCCTAAACGCCATCCGTCGCGTGGCTGTGTTTGCAACAGAGGGCGGATTGATTCAGCTGGAGATTTCTGATTCGAAAATAACAATCAAGTCACAGGATTTGGAGTATTCATTGTCGGCTAAAGAAAGTCTCGACTGCGATTATTCAGGAGATGTGCTTACGGTTGGATTCAACAAGGATAAGCTAATCGAAGTGGTCAGCAACATAAGCAGTGACAACTTGATTCTGAGACTGTCGGCTCCGGGACGTCCAGGCTTGTTTATCCCAATCGAACAGGCGGAGAAAGAGGATTGGTTGGCATTACTGATGCCTATGGTCGTACCTAATATGTAAAAGTCGGTAAAATGGAATTGAATTTGAAGAAACCTCTGATATTCTTTGATTTGGAGACAACAGGAGTAAATGTCACCAAGGATAGAATCGTGGAGTTGTCATATATAAAAATTTATCCAAACGGTAAGGAAGAAGAGCGTACGATACGCCTGAATCCGGAGATGCCCATTCCGCCGCAAGCAACGGCGGTGCATCACATAACTGATGAGGATGTCAAAGACAAACCTACGTTCAAAACGATAGCAAAAGATTTGGATCGAGTGTTCGAGGGCTCGGACATCGCAGGATTCAACAGCAATAAATTCGATGTGCCGTTGCTTTCTGAGGAATTTTATAGAGCAGGTGTGCAGTTTGATGTGTCAAAAAGAAAAATGGTTGACATACAGACTATTTTTCATAAAATGGAGCAGCGTACACTTGTTGCCGCATATAAGTTCTATTGTGGTAAAAACTTGGAGGAAGCCCACTCTGCAAACGCTGACACACGGGCAACATACGAGGTGCTGAAGGCTCAGCTTGACCGTTATCCTACGCTTGAGAATGATGTGGATTTTCTTGCAAAATATTCATCGCAGAACAGAAACGTAGATTTGGCGGGACGGATTGTTCTAAACGATCAAGATGTGGAGGTGTTCAATTTTGGCAAATATAAAGGTCAGCCGGTGGAAACTGTATTGAAGAAAGATCCTGGGTATTTTGGCTGGATTCTTCAAGGCGACTTCGCGCAAAATACCAAGAGCGTCTTGACGAATATTAAACTAAGAATGAAATAATGCTGAAAGGGAAGCATATAATATTGGGCATAACAGGCGGCATTGCCGCCTATAAGTCGGTATCGTTGCTTAGACTCTTTGTCAAGGCTGGCGCTGAGGTGCAGGTCGTAATCACGCCTTCGGGAAAAGAATTCATAACGCCTGTTACATTATCTGCCTTGAGCGGAAAGCCTGTCATAAGTGAGTTTTTCACGGCAAACACAGGCAGCTGGAACAGTCATGTGGATCTCGGATTGTGGGCGGACGCTATGGTCATCGCGCCGGCAACAGCGTCTACGATTGGCAAGATGGCAAATGGCATTGCCGACAATATGCTCGTCACGACGTATTTGTCATCTAAGTGTCCTGTGTTCATAGCTCCGGCTATGGATTTGGATATGTATAAGCATCCGTCCACACATGGTAATTTGGCAAAACTTGTTTCGTATGGCAATATTGTCATAGAACCTGAGGAAGGCGAACTTGCCAGCCACTTGATTGGAAAAGGCAGAATGGAAGAGCCGGAAGCCATCTTCCGAATCATCGAAGGATATTTCTCCAAAGGTCGGCCGATGAAAGGAAAGCGGGTGTTGGTAACTGCAGGTCCGACGTATGAGAAAATAGATCCGGTGAGGTTCATCGGCAATTATTCATCCGGCAAGATGGGGTATGCAGTGGCAGATGAATTCGCCGACAGGGGAGCCGATGTGACCATTGTCAGCGGTCCGGTGTCGGTCAAACCAACGTCTGCCAATGTTAAGGTCATATCGGTGGAATCGGCGTTGGAAATGTATGATGCCGTGATGGCTCATACTGCAGATGTTGATGTGGCTGTGATGTGTGCAGCTGTGGCGGACTATCGTCCGGAATCGATGTCTTCCCGTAAAATCAAGAGGGAGAAGGACAGTGTGCCCGAAATAAAGTTGGTTAAGAATCCAGATATAGCCGCAGCTGTTGGAAAAATCAAGACAAACAAGCAGCTGCTTGTGGGCTTCGCTCTTGAAACCGACAATGCTGAACAGAACGCATTGGAAAAGTTGCGCCGAAAAAATCTTGATATGATTGTCTTGAATTCTTTGGAGGACAAAGACAGCGGCTTCGGTGTTGACACGAACAAGGTGACGATAGTCGACTCTTCCGGAGAAATGCTCCGTCTGCCTGTAAAGCCCAAAAAAGATGTGGCGGTGGATATTGTGGATCATGTTGTTTTGAAATTGAAATAGCAATCAATGAAGAGTCTTAAGGTTATATTGGCGGTTGTGATTATGTCCTTGGGGGTTTCTCATTTGTTGGGCGCTCAAGAACTTAACTGTTCGGTTGAGATAAACACAGACAAAATCAGCGGCACTGACAAAAATGTTTTTACCACCCTGCAGACAGCCATTGCCGAATATATGAACAACAACCAATGGGGTAATGCCCAATTTATGGTTAATGAGAAGATTGACTGTAAGTTGTTTTTCGCAATGTCGTCTATCGATGGAACAAAAATGTCGGGAACGCTGCAAGTTCAATCGACACGCCCGGTATATAACAGTTCGTACACGACGACGTTGATAAACTTTAAGGACAACAGCATTGAATTTGACTATCAGGAGAACGAGCCGTTGGTGTTTTCCGACAACAATATGGAGAGCAACCTGACAGCGATATTGAATTTCTATGCCTATCTTATTTTGGCTGTGGATTTTGATAGTTTTTCGCCTAATGGTGGCGATTACTACTATGAAAAGGCGGCCAATGTAGTGGCTATGGCGCAGAGCTCAGGCGAAAAAGGCTGGAAAGCATTTGAGGATAATAAAAACCGAAGTGCCGTGTTGAGCGCATTCACAGACAATTCAACAAATGCAATTCGGACATTGCTGTACGACTATCACCGGAAGGGGTTGGACGAGATGGTGCTGAGCCCGGAAAAAGGCAAGTCGGTAATCACAAAATCGTTGGGTATTCTCAAGCAGATCCATGATGTGTCGCCGATGTCGGTAGCGTTGTCTATGTTCAAGGATGCAAAGCTGGATGAATTGGTGAATGTTTATTCAAAATCGAATCAGACAGAGAAACAAAGTGTTTATGAGTTGCTTTATCCGTTGTATCCAACAGAACGCGAGCGTTTGGACAAAATAAAAGAAGAAACAAAAAATTAGCCAAAGGGACATGCTGAAACGGTTGACAATTGACAATTTTGCTCTGATAAACCATATTGACGTCGCTTTTGATGACGGGCTGTCGATTATAACAGGTGAAACTGGAGCGGGCAAATCAATAATTATAGGGGCTTTGTCGTTGCTTCTCGGAAGCCGCGCCGACAGCAAGTCGGTGAAAGACCGCAAAGAGAAAATGGTCGTAGAGGCGGTTTTCGACATTGGCGACTATGATTTGAGGGCGCTTTTCGAAAGTTATGGATTGGACTATTTCCCCGAAGAAACGATTGTGCGAAGGGAACTTCTGCCATCGGGCAGAAGCCGGGCGTTCATCAACGATATGCCTGTTCAATTGGCAACATTGTCTGAGTTGACGCTCAGGCTTGTTGATATCCATTCGCAGCACAGCAATGCGTTGTTGCTCAAGCCTGCATATCAATTGGCGATGCTTGACGATCTTTCCGGCAACGGGGAGTTGCTGAAGAATTATAGAGAAGCATTCCAGGTTTTTCAAAATGTAAAGAAGGCATTTGAAGCCGCCAAGTCCAGAATTGAAAAGAATAAATCAGATGAGGAATATTTCCGTTTCCAATTGAATCAATTGGAAACGGCCAATTTGAAGTCTGATGAGCAGGAAGCTTTGGAAAAAGAGCAGAATGTGCTTGAAAATCAGACGCAAATAAAGGAGAGTCTGTCATTCGTGTCATACTCCTTGTCGGAAAATGAAAATTCGGCCGTTGATGCCATAAAGGGTGCAATCCGCAGTATGAGTCAGATAAGCCATGTCTATGATGGCGCATCTGAAATGGTGGAGCGGTTGGAGTCGGCAAAGATTGACTTACAGGATATTGCTGAAACGGTGGAACGGGATTGCCAAAACATCGGCGGGGATGAATCTGATTTGGAGCGGGTTGAGTCGAGGTTGAGTTTGATATACGGCCTTCAGCAGAAATTTCATGCAGAAACGGTTGATGGCTTGTTGGAAATACAGGCTTCGTTGAAAAAGTCGTTGGATGAGATTGACAACTCGGAGGAAGAACTGCAGTCGTTGCGTGAACAGATGGACAGAGCCGGCCGAAAAGTGTCGGAACTGGCTTTGTCGTTGACGCAGTCAAGAAAAGATGCCGCCGCTTTGTTTTTGTCGCAACTTGAGCGGAAGACCTCGTTTCTTGGCCTGAACAATTTCAGGGGAGAAATAGGGTTTGAACAAACGCAGCCATGCGCAACGGGGCAAGACAAAGTGCAGTTTAGGGTGGCATTCAATAAGAATCAACAGCCGATGCCTATTGAAACGACGGCATCGGGTGGCGAAATTTCCAGATTGATGTTATGCGTCAAGACAATCCTTGCTGAAAAAATGAAATTGCCGACCATCGTTTTTGATGAAGTCGACACAGGAGTGTCGGGAGAAGTGGCAAATAGAATTGGAGAAATGATGTGTTCTATTGCAGACAAAATACAGGTGCTTACGATAACACATCTGCCTCAGGTGGCTGCCTTGGGAACGCATCATTATAAGGTATATAAACAGGATGTCGCAGAGGAGACTGTTACGGCAATCAAGTCGCTTGACCATAAGGAGAAAGTGCTGGAGATTGCAGGTATGCTCAGTGGTGCGGCAATAGATGCGGCGGCGATTGCCAATGCGGAATCGTTAATAAGAAAATAATATAAAAATGGACTATAAAGTGGATTATATCTTCGGAATGCGGGCAGTCATAGAGGCTCTTGCAACCGGAAAGGACATAGACAAAATTCTTGTAAAGAAGGATTTGTCGGGAGATTTGTCGAATGAGTTGTTTGCGGCGTTGAAAGACCGTCCGGATGTTGTAGTGCAGAAGGTGCCGGTGGAGCGCATCAACCGCATCACGCGTAAAAATCATCAAGGCGTGTTGGCATTCCTGTCGCCGGTAGCATACCACAATCTTGACAACCTTATTCCCGAGTTGTTTGAATCAGGTCGGAATCCTTTGATCCTGCTTCTTGATGGTGTGACAGATGTACGCAATTTCGGTGCGATATCACGTACTGCTGAATGCGCTGGGGTGGATGCAATTGTGATACCTGAACGAGGCAGCGTGTCGGTCAATGGCGACGCGGTAAAGACCTCGGCGGGCGCATTGCTGCATTTGCCTGTGGCGAGAGTGGCTAATTTGAACAGGACGATAAAGACGCTTAAAGACAGTGGCTTCACAATAGTTGGTGCGACTGAGAAGTCAAGTCAGAACTACACCACGTTTGACTTTACATCGCCTGTCGCGATAGTAATGGGCGCGGAGGAAACAGGTATCAATCCGGAAAATTTGCGTCTGTGCGACTGTCTTGCTTCAATTCCGATGCGTGGAAAAGTCAATTCGTTGAATGTGTCGGTTGCCGCTGGAATAATGATTTATGAGGTGATAAGACAGCGCATGCTCGCTGATGCGCTTTGATGATAATGATAAAATAGGTATCTTTGCAAAGAAATAACAAGGAAATATGATAAATAGAGTTCTTATACGAATCAAGGTGGTTCAAATGGTCTATTCATATCTTTTGACAAAAGATGGTATGAAAATGAGTGAGGCTTTGAAAACATTGTCTCAGAGCATGGATAAATCTTATGAACTGTACCACTATCTCCTTATACTGCCGATTGCGTTGACAAACCTTCAAGAGCAACGGCTTGACAATGCCCGTAACAAATATCTCCCAGACGAGGCTGATTTGAATCCGAATACTAAATTTATAGACAATCTATTTGTCGCCAAATTGCGCGATAATGAGATGCTTAATGAGTATCTGAAGGCACTTCCTCTTTCATGGGATTCGGAGGAGATTTATTTGCGCCTTGCACTGGATAAGATTCTCAATTCTGAGATATATAGCGACTATATGGCCGATGAAAACCGGTCGTTGGCTGCGGATTGCGAATTTTGGAGAGAGGTGATGCGCAAGATTGTTCTTGTTGATGAGAATCTTTCGGATGTGCTTGAGGCAAAATCCATTTATTGGAATGATGATTTGGAAACAATCGGCACTTTTGTGCTGAAAACAATCAAGCGGTTTGCAGAGGATGATTTTGTGGAACTCCTGCCTCAGTTCAAGGATTCTGAAGACCGTGCCCTCGGAGAAAAATTGTTTATGGGTGCCGTCCAAAATCAGGATAAATACATGGCTCTTATTGAAAATTTTGTCAACAAGGAGTCGTGGGACATTGACCGGTTGGCGTTTATGGACGTTGTCGTGCTTCTCGTCGCTTTGGCGGTGCGGGTACGCTTGCCCTCTATCCGTTCCCGGATTGCTTCCTCTGTATAATCTGCGCCGAGGGTTTTCAAACGGGTAAACCGTTCCTGTCCCGGAACCAAGCAGGACACATATTTTCCCCGTTTGATTGTGAAGCCTTCTGCCTGTAACCGCGCGAGCAATTCTTCAAAGTCGGACACTTGGGGGATAAGGGTATCGACGGCAAGTTTCAATTTTGCTTTGGCGGTTTTCTCTTTCTTATACACCGCATAATTCTTTCCCTTGCCGCCTTTCTCCGGCACAAGGACGGACAAGCCGTTTTCCCGGCACAGCCTGTCGCTGATGTTGCGTATTCCGTAATAGGTGCGCTTGTTGGAAACATACTTGTGGTAGTCTACAAAGTTTACCGCACAAAAAATGATGTGGTTATGGATATGCCCTTTATATTTTGCGAAAGTATATCCTCAAGCGTGGAGCCGCGCTGCATGCTGGCCCCTGCGCAAAGGAGCGCATTATACATGGTTGTGGACACCTGGCATATGCCGCCGCCGGGCTGATCCTCATATTGGTTGCCGTTTACTATGCCCGGCGCAAGCGGCCAGCCTCCCGCCTCTGTACGTGGGCCTATGTATGCATTGAAATTGAATTCGGTTCCGTTTTCAACCTTCATGCCGTTGAGCAGCGTGCACGCCTTCTGTATGTTGCCAACGCGCTTTTCGTCCCGCGCGGCGCGGCTGCCGCCGAACGAGGTTTGGAACGAGGACACCGGCTTTGTATGCGCCTTCACATCGTCTATTGTCATTTGCGGCTTTGTGTATTCAAGCTCCGGCTCAAGCGTGGCCTTCAGCTGGCCCGCGCTCAGCAGCGAGGCTATGTTTTGATACAGCGCATCTTCATCGAGCATATAGCCGTCCACGCCTTCGTTGAATGTGAACTCCGGCTCCGCTGAGGATGATACGGCAA
>ENA-UEOM01000914-UEOM01000914.1-human-gut-metagenome-genome-assembly--contig:-NODE-914-length-11862-cov-158.068647_pt1 | contig 11862 bp, 9 predicted proteins | sample MGYA00242993_ERZ507994 | MGnify/ENA primary metagenome ERZ507994 (study PRJEB26167, sample SAMN06115536) | human gut metagenome | host: Homo sapiens | place: China:Neimenggu | collected 2014-11-07... | reverse complement strand
CTTCTGGCAGAGGAAAGAAGCAAATATTCACCCGTCGTTCATCCTATATCCCAGGAAGATAAGGCACAAAATCTTCTACTGCCGCTGTCAGGATTTCCGGAGCAAGTGTCTGAATCGGCTCTCCTGTGGTCTGTTCAATATCAAATACTGTAATCGCCTTGAAACAAGGAAGTGTGACCTCCACCAGTACCGATACGATTCGATGCGATCGAAGGATCTGCAAACGGTTATTATCACAACCTGGATAAAGAGATCGTGATCAAAAAAGAAATGAGCCAGAGCCAGACCTTAAAAACAGCGATCCATGAAACCGCACATGCAAGGTTACATGATAAGGAGATCATGGAAAGCCAGGGCATCGAGAAGGACCGGCTGACAAAAGAAGTGGAAGCAGAGTCAGTCGCGTATTGTGTGTGCTCTGCCTTTGAACTGGATACGTCAGAATACAGTTTTCCGTATATTGCAGGTTGGAGCAGTGGAAAAGAAATGAGAGAATTGAAAGCATCTATGAATGTGATCCGTAAGACGGCCGGAGAAATGATCGATGAGCTGACAGAAAAAATAGAAATGATGCTGGAACAGAAACAAGAGAAATTACTTGCTGCAGTAGAAGCTGCCGGATACCGTTTTGCAAAAGAAGAAAGCAATTCCCAACATCTGCAGTTTATTCCAGACGGCACTCATAGGATGCAGGGACATTTATTTGCAAAATCCTGGAATGAAGTGGAACGATGGGTAGAAGCAATCATAGAAAAAGGAGATCCGATCCAGAAAGAACGTCAGCGGCAAGTAGAAGAAATGTTGGATTTGTTACCGGATACTACTCGTCATGTTTTGGAAGAATGTTATCTTAACCATAAGAAATATCGGGAAGTGGCAGATGAGATGAATGTCTGTCAGGAAACGGTCAAGCGCCATATCATAAAGGCCTTGAAACTGTTAAGAGAACATTATCATCAAATAAAAACTTGAAAATAATCAAAAGAATCTCAATTGGGGATGTTACCATTTTGGTAGATAAAACGTATTATTTTTAGTAAAGAAATAGAAATATGATGAAGCAAACAGATATTTTTAATGATGAGAGTTTACAGAATGACATCCAAGACTTGGTTGCCATAGAACAGGCTATGATACGCAAAACATATCCTCTGCCAAACCTTGACAAGGAGTTGGAGAAGATAGTAGGCAAAGAAAATTCGGATGCCGAAGAGCCTGTGAAACATCAATATCCGATGATGAGAATGCTGATGAGTGCTCTGATGGGCGCTGCTGCTATGTTGGCGATAGTTTTTGTATGGCAGTGGGTGAGCTCAAGGCAGACTATTGATGGAGCTACCGGAAATCGGATAACGCAAAATGTATCTTCTGAACAAGGTATGACAATGCTTCAGACTGCAGATGGTGAGATGATTACTCTGACACTGGCTGATGGCACTGAAGTAAAGCTCAATAGTAATAGTAAGATTACTTATCCCCACTGCTTTAAGGGAGCAGAGCGTATGGTGCATCTTGAAGGAGAAGCATTCTTCAAGGTAAGGCACGACAGTAAGCGTCCTTTTGTGGTGGATGCAGGTGGTGTCTTGACCAAGGACTTGGGTACTTCTTTTAATATCAAGGCTTATCAGGGTAGTGACTGTAAAGTGACTTTGGTTGAGGGAAAGGTGGAAGTCCTGGCAAAGAACAGTCAGCATAAACCTGTGACATTGAATCCGGGACAGCAATATTCCTTAAGTGCAAAGGAGACTGTTTCTGGGCAGATAATTAATGTAAATACGGATGAAACTACCGCATGGGCAGATGGTGTGCTCTATTATCACGACCAGACTTTGGAATACATCTTGGATAATCTTGCAGCATATTATCAGAGTAAGGTGGTATTTAGAAATCCTGCAGTCAAAACCAAGCATCTCGATTTCTCCGCAGATAAGAGTGGCAGTATAGAGGATGCTATAGAACTCTTGAATAATCTGGGAGTTGCAAAGGTTAGTTTTAAGGGAAATACTATATATATAGAATAAGGTATTTAAGTAAATCTTGATGTATCGTCACATCGGCATTTCTGGGAAATTATAATTCCTGAAAATGCCGATGTTTTAGTTTTATTTGTAAGAAAACAAACTTTTTTCATTATTTTTTGAAAGTAGATGTTACCGATTCGCTGTCAGAAACGTATTTTTATTATAGTATTAACGAAAAAAAGAAAAATATGAAAGAAGTAAGATGTGTATTCATGTTTGCTGTCCTGACTTTATGGATGGCATTGCCTGTAGGAGCACAGAATGCAAAGAGAGGCATCACGATGTCGCTCGTTAATGAGTCTTTGGCTTCTGCATTGAGAAAAGTACAGCAGGAGTCGGATTATAAGGTGAATTTTGTAATAGAGGACGTAAAGTCCTATACCACAACGGTTCATCTGAAGAATGCTTCTGCCTCAACTGCCGTAAAGCAGATTTTACAGGGTAAACCTTTCACTTACTCAGTAAGTGGTAAGTTTATTACCGTCAAGAAGGTTTTGCAACATAAAACTGCAGCTGAAGCTACAGATAATGGAGCTGCCATCCGCCCCCTCTCAGGAACAATTACCGATGAGGATGGAGAACCTATGATTGGCGCTTCTGTTGTAGTGCCTGGCAGTCCTTTTGGAACCGTGACTAATACGGATGGTAATTTTGAGTTTTATATTCCTAAAGGATGTCATGAGGTTACGGTTTCGTATGTCGGTATGAATGACCAGAAGGTAAAGGTGGCTGGTAGGGATCATGTGAAGATTGTAATGTCTGAAAATAAGACCATACTTGGTGAAGTGGTTGTAACGGGTTATCAGACAATCTCTAAGGAGCGTGCAACCGGTGCTTTTACCAAGGTAACAGCTGATGAACTGAAAGACAAGAGGTTGGGTAATCTCTCTACTGTGCTGGCTGGCGAGGTTGCCGGATATAATGACGGCATGATTCGTGGCGTAACCACGATGAATGCCTCTGCTTCTCCTCTCTATGTCATTGATGGCTTTCCAGTAGAGAAAACTAAGTTGACCGGCAATGGAACTGGTGATATTACCGAGGAAATCCCTGATTTGAATATGGATGATATTGAGAGTATTACTGTTCTTAAAGATGCTGCAGCTGCTTCCATCTATGGTGCTCGTGCTGCCAATGGTGTCATTGTCATCACTACCAAGAAATCGGCAGCTAAGGGTAAGACCAATGTCTCTTTCAATGCTTCTCTTACCTGGCATCCTTATTCTTATTATACAGATTATCTCGCCAATTCTTCTCTTGTTATTGACTTGGAGAAGGAGTGGGCTGCGCAGAATCCGAATCTTGCAGGCAATGGAGCTAAGGTATACGCTCAGAATATGTTGGATCAGAAAATCTATACGAGCGCGGGTATCTGCAATATCTTGAATTATTATGCAGGCAATATCTCTGAGTCAGAAATGAATGCTAAACTGACTGATTTGGCTGGAAAAGGTTATAACTACTATGACCAGATGAAGAAGTATGCTAAGCGCGATCCGTTGTATCAGCAGTATAATATGAATATTGTAAACAACTCGGTGAATAATCTCTTCAAGGCTTCGGTCACTTATAAGTATAATACCCTTGAAGATAAGTATTCCAATAATCAGAGTTTAGGTATCAACCTTACCAATACTTCTCATTTCACAAAATGGCTTTCTTTGGATTTAGGTGCTTACCTAAAGGTGGGTGAGGATCAGACACAGAACTACAATGTCCTTTCTCCTGGATATTCTGTTTTGCCATACGATAATTTAGTGAATGCTGATGGCTCTTGTTATACCAAGCCGATGAGTGAGAGATATGATGCAAGTACTTTGGCTATCTATCAGAAGTATGGTCTTTATAATATGGATATCACTCCTTTGGAAGAGCTGGATCGTCAGATTACCACCAACAAGGAGTTGGCTTTACGAACTTTTGCCCGTCTGAATGTACAGATTCTGCCTTGTTTGAAGTATGCTGCTTCCTTCCAGTACGAACGAGCTTCATATCGTGGTGAAAACTGGGCTGATAAAGCTTCTGCGCAGGTTCGGGGTGTGGTAAACGGGTATGCAACCGATAATGGTGATGGCTCTGTCAATTATGTGATTCCTTATGGGGATATCCTGGTTCGTTCAGACCAATATACCTCTGCTTATAACTTCCGTCAGCAGTTGAGTTTTGATCAGACTTTCAAGGATGTTCACAGCGTAACTGCAATTCTGGGCACGGAAACCATCCAGAACAAGCAGGAATTGCATCGAGACAAACTGTTTAACTATGATTCTCAGATGTTAACATCCAGTATGGTGAATAATGCTGGTTTGTTGAAAGGTATAGCGGGTGTGCTGGGATATAAATCTATGACCGCGACTGATTTGTCTGCTTCTTATGAGAATGTAAATCGTTATGTTTCGGTATATGGTAATGCTGCTTATACTTACGATGACCGTTATAGCTTGACTGGTAGTTTACGATGGGACCGCTCTAATCTCTGGGGAACCAGTTCGAAGTTTCAGAACAAGCCTATCTGGTCGGTAGGTGCCAGTTGGATTATCAGTAAGGAGAAGTTCTTCCACGCAGATTGGGTCAATTATTTGAAACTCCGTGTTTCTGATGGTATTGCCGGAAACGTATCTAAGAATTCTGCCCCTTATATGGTGGCAAGCTATAATAATAACGGGCATGTGGGAGGTACACAGGGATATGTGCAGTCGCGTGCCAATCCGATGCTGAGCTGGGAGAAAACCAATACCTTTAATATAGGTATCGATTTCTCGCTCTTTAAGAACCGACTCAATGGTACTGTAGAGTATTACGACAAGAAGGGTACCGACCTCCTGGCTTCTTCCATGGGTGTACCTACTGAAGGTTGGGGCTACAGCACCTATACCATCAACAATGGCGAGATGTACAATCGTGGTGTAGAAATTTCCCTGAGTGGTGAGGTTCTGCGTACCAGGGATTTCTCATGGAGAGCCAATATGACTTATGCTTATAATAAGAATGAGGTGACTTATGTAAATGTAAAGGCGCCGGTTTATATTCTTCAGTTGGATTACCCTTCGGCTTATCCTATTATCGGCAACGAATATAATGCAATCTATGGCTATAAGTGGGCTGGATTGAGTGAAGAAGGATTGCCACAGGTGTATAACGAGAATGGTGAGAAGGTAACTAATCAGCCAACGACATTGGATGCCATCTCTTACATGGGTACTACCACTCCTAAGTATAGTGGATCTTTCGGAACCAGTATCAGCTACAAGGATTTCGATTTCAGTATGCAGTTCCTTTTTGCGGGTGGTCATAAGATGCGCAATGCCAATCCTGCTTTCCTCACTTGCAGTTATTCCAGCGTAGGATATATCTCCAATATTGCGGGAGCTAGTGCCGGACTTGCTAATCGTTGGCAGAAACCAGGTGATGAGGCTTATACCAATGTGCCAAAGGCTGTTTTTGCCGAAAGTGGTTTGTCAGCATCTTCTTTGTATAGTACTTATTTTTATTCTGATATCAATATCCTTGATGCCAGTTATATTCGTCTGAACAACATTTCTCTGGCTTATCATTTGCCAAAGTCGCTGTGCCGTTCGCTCTATATGCAGAGTGCCCGTGTTCAGGCTAATGTGGAGAATCCGTTCTTCTGGGCAAAGACCAAACAGGCTAAGTACCAGCTGGGTGGTTATAATGCCACCAACTATGTGTTAGGCATTTATCTCAACTTTTAAATAATGAAGAAAATGAAACAGAAATTAGTATATATGGTGTTGTTGCTGGGCATGGTTATGGGACTTGCCTCTTGCGATAACTATCTCAATATAGAACCAAAGGGCAAACGCATCCCTAAGTCGCTCGCCGACTATGAGGCTTTTCTCCGTTACGAGTATGGTACTCATCGCATGCCGGTTTTGCAAACGTGCTATTTGCTTAATGATGAATATCTCACCAATTCGTATGCCAGTTATTATCCGATGTATAAGGCTAACTACAATTGGGAGGAGGAAACCGATCGTGCCTATTGGAACTCTGCAGATGAGAGTACTTATTATGTGGCTTATGGCACTATCAATACCTGCAATCTGATATTGGAAGATGTGCCTAATACAACAGAAGGTACTGAGAAAGAAAAGGCTGAGGTGATGGCATATGCCAGAGTGTTGCGTGCGATGAACTATTTCAATCTCGCTAATTATTATGCTGATACCTACGAGCCTTCAAATGCTGCCAGTAAGTTGAGTGTGCCTCTGATTACAAGCAGTCTTCAGAATGCTCCTTATCATCAGGCCACCATTCAGGAAATCTATGAATTTATTTTGAATGATTTGAACACGTCGGTAGCTGATCTTCCAGATATGGGTACCACGCTCCTCCAACCGGGCAAGGGAGCTGCCTATGCTATGTTGGCACGTACCTATCTTCAGATGATGAACTATGAAAAGGCGTTGGAGTTTGCTGATAAGGCTCTTGCCATTAATGATAAGTTGGTTGATTGGGTTGGATTCTATAATGATAATAAGGGTGTGATAGCCCAAGAGGGTGTTTATCCTTCTTTGAAAACGCCATTGGGATTTGATAGCCAGGACTGTTATAATTTCAATTATGCCGATAATAGTTCCAACTCTGCATCTGCGATATTCAAGATACCGGTAAATCGTGCTGCCGGATTCGAAGAGGGAGATGCTTATTTCTTGAGCAATTGGAAACAAAGAACGATGGGTGCAGAAACTTATTATCAGGGGTTGACCAATGGCTATATCAATCTTGCTGGAATGAGAACCGTGGAGCAGTATCTTATCAAGGCTGAATGCTTGGCTCGTAAGAATCAGTTGACAGATGCTATGGATGTGCTCAATGAGGTGCGTAAGACATATATCCTTCCAGAGAAATATCAGCCACTATCGGCGTCCTCTGTGGCAGAAGCTATCCGGTATATACGTCAAGCTAAGGATAATCAACTTATCTTCTCTATCGTGCCGTTTGGCGATGCTCGTCGCTTAAATGCTGAAGGTACCTATGCCCGCACGCTGACAAAAGAGATAGATGGCAAGCAGATAAGTCTTGCTCCATCCTCTCATCTCTGGACCTTCCCATTCCCTAAGGGAGCCATTGATAATCCTGGCAACGGAAGTTTCGTACAGAATGTGGAGAAGTAATGAACGTTAAAATAAATCTTTCTAGTAATTGTACAAATATGATGTTTAAAAAAACAATTTTCTCATTGGCATTGGCGCTCATCTCTGTGATGAGTGCTCATGCTCAGAATGCAGACGAGTGTATCATTGATGCAATCTTGAATGGTGTGCCTGATGGTACGGAAATGGAAGCCGTCCTGGCTGCTACCCATCGTAATGAGAAACCTCTCGCTAAAGGTGTGGTAAAGGGTGGAAAACTTACTTTAACCATCCCTGTTACAGAGGCTCGTTTTATCGGTGTCGGTCCAAGAAATGGTGTTTTCACTTTTAGTCTGATGACCAAAGGTGGCGAAAAAGTACAGGTGTCTCTCGATGCCAAACCCATCAATGATGGGGTAACCACTGGTTTTAATACCAGCAATGTCAAGATTTTCGGCAGTGCTATGAACGAAGAATATCAGACAAAAATCGGTTCAGTGAGGGATATGCTTGATAAGATGTATAAGGATATAAACGATAAGCATAAAAAATTGATTGCAGAACAGAGCAAGGCTTACCAGGCAAAGGATAAAGCTAAGATGAAAGCTTTGGAAGATAGTGACGAGAGAAGAGAGATGGCTACCGAACAGAAGAATTTCTTTGATACGGTGGAGTCTTCTTATGGAAAGTTGTATTCAGACAACAAGGATTCCTGGTGGGGACCTTTCGCCATGCTTTGTACCTTGAACTATTTCACCAAGGAAAACTCCAAGGAATGGAATTCGTTCTCAGAAACTGCTAAGAATAGCTTCTATGGAAAGTTGCTCAACGAGCAGATTAATCCAAAGGGACTTACAGGTGAGACTTTGCCTCAGTTCGAACTCCAGCAAGTTGATGGTTCTAAAGTGAGCATGGCTTCTTGTGTAAAGGGAAAGAAGTATTATCTGGTTGATTTCTGGGCTTCATGGTGTGGACCTTGCCGCAAGGAAATTCCTAACCTCAAGAAACTTTATGAACTGTATAAAGGAAAGGGACTGGAAATAGTAAGTGTTTCTATCGATAAGAATGAAACTGCTTGGAAGAAAGCGCTTGCTGAGGAGAAACTTTCTTGGCCTAACGGACTTGACCGTGCCGGTATAGCTGATTCTTATAAGGTAAAGTTCATTCCTGCCATCTTCCTGGTAGATGGTACTACAGGTAAGTGTATTGCTGAGAATATCCGTGGTACGGAATTGGCTGCAAAGTTGGCTGAACTATTCTCGAAATAAGATATTTAGACGAAAAGTTTGGCTAAAGTGCTCCATTTATATAAAGATAAACCGTATTTTTTCGATAATATCGTGAAATACGGTTTATTTTTTGTATTTTTGTACCCGAAATAATGGTAAGAACGTTATTTATATAAAAGCTATATAGATTATGTTAGAGAAAAGTAAGCGTGAGCGCATCATTGCGCTCGTTAATAAAGAGGTGGTTCCTGCCATCGGCTGTACCGAACCGATGGCTGTGGCACTATGTACAGCCAAGGCTGCTACTACATTGGGCAAGCGCCCTGAACGTATTGAAGTTCTTTTGAGTCCTAATATGCTCAAGAATGCGATGGGTGTCGGCATTCCGGGCACGGGTATGATTGGTTTGCCTATCGCCGTATCGCTGGGTGCGCTCATCGGAAAGCCTGAATATCAGCTGGAAGTGTTGAAAGACCTCACTCCCGACAGTCTGGAGCAGGGCAAACAATATATCAAGGATGCGGATATCAACATCAAACTGAAGCAGGGTGATGTGGATAAACTCTATATCGAAATCATCTGTCATGGCGGTGAAGACCAGGCTACGGCAATTATCTCCGGTTCTCATACCCATTTCGTGTATGTTGAGCGTAATGGCGAGGTGGTGCTCGATAAGCGTGGCGGTACTGTGGGTGATGAGGCTGATGATGATATCCAACTCAATTTCCCGATGGTTTACGAGTTTGCAACAACAGCTCCGCTCGATGAGATTTCTTTCATTCTCAAGACCAGAGACTATAATATGAAGGCTGCCGAGTTGAGTATCAAAGGCAACTATGGCCACTGTCTGGGCAAGACGATGGACCGTCCGTTGAGTCATGGTATCTTCGGCGATAATATTTTCTCGCATATCATCTCCCGCACCGCTTCAGCCTGCGATGCCCGTATGGGTGGTGCCATGATTCCGGTAATGAGTAACAGCGGCAGCGGCAATCAGGGCATCTGTGCAACGAACCCTGTGGTGGTTTATGCGCTGGAGAACGAGAATACCGAGGAGGAAATGATCCGTGCCCTGATGCTCAGTCATCTGACTGCCATCTATATCAAACAGAGTTTAGGCAAACTTTCAGCTCTTTGCGGTTGTGTGGTAGCCAGTACGGGCAGCAGTTGCGGCATTACCTATCTGATGGGTGGCGATTATACCCGCATCTGCAATTCTGTCAAGAATATGATAGCCAATCTCACCGGTATGATTTGTGACGGAGCGAAACCAAGTTGTGCCCTGAAGATTTCATCAGGTGTCAGCACCGCTCTTCTTTCCGCCCTCCTTTCTATGGAAGGCAAGTGTGTCACCTCTGCCGAGGGTATCGTAGATGATGATGTGGATAAGTGCATTCACAACCTTACGAGCATTGGTGCCGATGCGATGCGAGCTACCGATGATATGGTGCTTGATATCATGACGCATAAATAATATAGCTTTTGATAAGTTATTTAAATAGTCTTAGAAACCTGTATTATTTACCTTTTAAATATAGTTTCGTATGGTTGCCGGCAGCTGCCGGCAACCTTGCTGCCATATGCCGACAATGTTGCTGCCATATGCCAGCAACCTTGCTGGCGGCTGCCGACTATTGGATAGATCTACTTCTTCATGCCGATAGATACGGCTTCTGTAGCTAATTCACATGCTTGCAATGGATTATAACACAAAGCAACAATGAACTTAAAGCATGATGTTTATACTATACCAATGTTATGTATCTTGCGTATCGTTATCATCTTATTCCTAAAATTAAAAGATATTAAAAAACTGGCTTTTTCTTGGAGATAATCGCGGATATGTGTATATTTGCATCATCTGATAATCGCGGATAGGTGTAAAAACTGAGAAATGTTAATCGCGGATATGTGTGTGTTTCCGATAAAATTAATCTAGGATAGGTGTAAATTATGAGAAGAAAAGTATATGAACAGCTAAAGAAATGGAAAGAAGAACAGAACGGAGAAAGTGCTGTTCTCATCAATGGTGCCCGTCGTGTAGGAAAGAGCTATATCGTAAAGGAATTCGCTCAAAAAGAATACAAGAGTTATATTTTACTTGATTTCAATAAAATAGGAAAGGACATAAAATCCTTGTTCGAAACCTATCTGGATGACTTGGATACGTTCTTTATGTATTTAAGCAGTTTCACCAATACACCTCTATATCCAAGAAATTCGGTTATAATCTTTGATGAGGTGCAATTGTATCCCCGGGCTCGTACAGCTATCAAGTATCTGGTTGAAGATGGTCGTTACGATTATATCGAGACTGGTTCGCTCGTTTCTATCAAAAAGAACGTAGAGAATATCATGATTCCTTCTGAGGAGGAAGAAATATTGATGTATCCTATGGATTTCGAGGAATTCTTGTGGGCACTGAACAATGAAACCCTGATGCCGCTTATACGAATGAACTTTCAGAAAAGGCATGAGATGGGACAAATGATGCATCGCATGGCAATGGACTATTTCAGACAGTATCTCATTGTTGGAGGAATGCCGCAGGCTGTAGCTAAATTTGTAGAAACCAGAGATTTCAATAAGGTGGATCGTGTGAAACGCCAAATTCTTACTTTATATCGTAATGATATCCAGAAGTATGCGTCAACTTATGTATTTAAAGTTACTCAGATTTTTGATACTATTCCTTCTCAGCTTCAAAAACATGAGAAGAAATTTATGTTGAAGGCACTCACCGAAGGGGCGAGAATGCGAGATTATGAAACGGCATTCTTTTGGCTGTCAGATGCAATGATAGTCAATATGGCCTATAATACGACAGAGCCAAGTATCGGTCTTGGCATGAATACCGATGATACGACATTGAAATGCTATATGGCTGATACGGGGTTGCTCATCAGTCATGCTTTCAATGAAAATACAATAGTGTCGGAAAACTTATATAACAAGCTTCTGATAGATAAGCTGGAGTTTAATGGTGGAATGATAGTTGAGAATATTGTTGCTCAGATGTTACGTTCGGCAGGGCATAAACTGTATTTCTTTTCCAAATATAGTAAGGATGATGCCCAGGAAAGGATGGAACTGGATTTCCTGATAGCCAAAGATACCATAACGTCAAAGCATAATATTTCACCGATAGAAGTGAAGTCAACTAACAGATACACGCTCACTTCTCTCAAAAAGTGCATCGCTAAATATGGTAGCTATCTGGCAGAACCGTATGTTTTGCATACTGCTGATTTGAAAGTAGAGGAGGGAATTACTTATTTGCCATTGTATATGACAGGGTTATTATAAGTGGTTTTAGTTGAATGGAAACGGCTCGCAAGAATTCGAAACTTCTTGCGAGCCGTTTTATTATAGTGATGCAAGTGAATTCTTCACTCTTCGTTCTTCACTCCCAATTATACGAGTGTTGCAACGATTTCCTCACGGGTTCCTGGCAACATATCGATAACTGGAATCTCTGGCATGGTGTAGCAACCTGGCTGCAGACGGAATGAAGCA
>ENA-UEOM01000901-UEOM01000901.1-human-gut-metagenome-genome-assembly--contig:-NODE-901-length-11963-cov-19.356722_pt1 | contig 11963 bp, 11 predicted proteins | sample MGYA00242993_ERZ507994 | MGnify/ENA primary metagenome ERZ507994 (study PRJEB26167, sample SAMN06115536) | human gut metagenome | host: Homo sapiens | place: China:Neimenggu | collected 2014-11-07... | reverse complement strand
CAGGAACTGCGCCAGTGCCTTGCGGGTCTTTTCCTCGCTGCGCTGGGCGTCGCTCTTGTTAAAGCCAAGGCTGCCCGCGCTCTGGTCGCTGCTGCCGGCGTTGGAGGTCATGCAGATGACCGTGTTGGAAAAATCCACCGTGCGTCCCTGCGCATCGTTGATCTTGCCCTCGTCCAGAATCTGCAGCAGAATGTTCATCACGTCCGGGTGTGCCTTTTCGATCTCGTCAAACAGCACCACGCTGTACGGGCGGCGGCGCACCTTCTCGGTGAGCTGACCGGCTTCCTCGTAGCCCACATAGCCCGGAGGAGAACCGATCATGCGGGACACCGCGTATTTTTCCATGTACTCGCTCATATCCAGACGGATGAGCGGGTCGGGGCCGTCGAACAACTGTTCTGCCAGCTGCTTGACCAGCTCGGTCTTGCCCACGCCGGTGGGGCCCACAAAGATGAAGCTTGCGGGACGGCGGCGGCCGGAAAGGTCGGCGCGGCTGCGCTTGATGGCCTGCGCCACCAGATGCACGGCTTCGTCCTGACCGATGACCTTCTGCTTGAGGGCATTTTCCAGCCCTGCCAGCTTGACGAACTCAGTCTCGCGAATTTTCACCGCCGGGATGCCCGTCCACAGCTCGATGACCTTTGCCACATCGTCCATGGTCACCTGAATCTCGCTGGCAGCGGCCTGCTTTGCAGGCAGCTCGGATTCCAGCTTGGCGATGCGGGTCTTGCGCTCTGCCACGCGCTCGTAGTCGATGGCTTCGTTCACATCCGCGCTTTCCATCTCGGCTTCTTCCTGCTTCAGGGCGTCCAGCTCCTTCTGCATCCCCAGATACTCGGAGATGACCGGGTGCGCCAGATTGCAGCAGGCGCAGGCCTCGTCCAGCAGGTCGATGGCCTTGTCCGGCAAAAAGCGGTCGGTGATGTAACGCTCGCTCAGGGTGACCACCGCCGAAAGCACCTCGGCGGGCACCTGCACATGATGGTACTGCTCGTAGTAGCGCTTGATGCCGTTCATCACGGCAAGGGTGTCGGCTACGCTGGGCTCCTCCACCCGCACAGGCTGGAAACGGCGCTCCAGCGCCTGATCTTTTTCAATATACTTGCGGTACTCGGTAAAGGTGGTGGCGCCGATGACCTGAATTTCGCCGCGGGAGAGGGCGGGCTTTAAGATGTTGCCCGCGTTCATGGCACCCTCGCTCTCACCCGCAGAGGTGATGGTGTGGATCTCGTCAATGAACAGGATGACGTTGCCCGCCGCCTTCACCTCGCTCAGCAAGCCCTTGACCCGCTGCTCGAACTGACCGCGGAACTGGGTGCCCGCCACAAGGCTGGTGAGGTCGAGCAGAAAAATTTCCTTATCCCGCAGACCGATGGGCACCTGTCCCTTGGCAATGCGCTCGGCAATGCCCTCGGCGATGGCAGTCTTGCCCACACCGGCTTCACCGATGAGGCAGGGGTTATTCTTCTGGCGGCGGCTCAAGATCTGGATGGTGCGGTAAATTTCGCGGTCGCGCCCGATGATATCATCCAGCTTGCCCTCCCGCGCCTTGCGGGTCAGGTTTTCGCAGTAGGTATCCAAGAACTTGCGCTTGGGCGGCTTTTTGCCGTTTTTGCGGTCGGCCTTTTTTTCGCCGTCCTGCTTCTCCGTGCCGGTAAAGCCCAGCGGGAAGGTGGCATTGCTGCCGGGCACAAGATCTTCGTCCATGTTCTCCGCATCGGCATCCTCGCCGGCGCCGGACATATTCATCAGCATGGAAAGGGGGTTGGAGTCGCCCAGCTCCTCCATCATGCTCTCCATGCGGTTTTCCATGTTATCCAGATCCTGTTCCGACATCCCGAATTGTTTCATCAGATCGTCCACGGGCTTGATGTGCAGTTCCCGGGCACAGTGCAGACAGTACCCCTCCTGCTTCATCTGACCATTCTCCATCCGCTGGATAAAGATGATTGCCGGACGCTTCTGGCATCGAATACAGACCATAGTTCCTCCTTGTCGCCCCTGTTACAAAAAGGGGTTGAACATATTAAACGCTTTATAGTAAAGACTGCTGTGCATCACAGTGTCGTTGAGCACATTTAAGTTGCCGCCGGTGATGACCACAAGCCCCCACACCACGCACAGCACGAGGTATAGGTCCAGCAGAGCGGTCATGCCGCCGGTCAGCCAGCCCAGACCCCGGTTGACCGTGCCGATGACCGGGAGCTTATTCACCAGCCCCAGCACGGTGACCAGCATACTGACCAGCAGCCGCAGCACCGCGTAGAACACAAAGAACAGCACCAGCATGATCACCGGGGTGAGCAGCGGCTGCAATACTTTTTCCACGATGGTATCGGCCAGCACCACGGCGTTATCTGCCAGCACGGCGTTGATGCTGCGCTCGCAGGCTGCCACGATGGAAGCGCGGAAGCTTTCGGGCAGAAAGCCCGCGTACTGCTGTGCAATGCCGGAAAGGTTCACCACGCCGTCCTCCGAAAGGTGGGCGGCGATCTGGGTACGGAAGCCCCCGGCCAGCAGATTTTCAAACACCCAGCCCGCACAGGCGGCAGAGAGCTGCCGTGCGCCCAGCAGGCTGATGAGGTTGCCAAACAGCTGCACGATGGACGCCAGAAAGCCCTTGCGGGCGTAGCGTGCCATCAGCACCAGCCAGACCACCGTACATAGGATATCAAAAAGAAATGACGGATTCTTGAACATATCTTGTTTTCCCTGTTATAAAGATCACTTTCCCCGCAAAAATACTGGTTTTCCCCTCGGTCACTGGGCGCTGGAAGCCGTTTGCTCCGGCGGGGCGATCTGCTGCACCGTGTTGCCGCACAGCACCAGCAGCTGCTTGCCCGCGATGAGTGCCTGCGGACGGACGGAAAGTTCCTGTCCCCACTGATACACCCCATCTGCGGCAAAACATTCCACACCACTGTCGGTAAGTAGATAAAAATTTTGACCCCGGCGCAGGATCTGATTTGCCGCAGGCACGTTGCCGCTGTACTGCACGTTCAGGTCTTTATCCAGCAGCACGGCGGTGCACACCTGCCCGTTTTCCAGCAGCAGAGCGGCGTTTGCGCCATCCTGCGAAACGCTGACAAGGCTGCCGCCGCCAAGGTCAAAGCGCCCCCGCTCGCCGCCGTCCGCACCGTACACCACGGCACAGTTCTCATACACAGCCAGCACGGTGTCGTTGTTCAGCCAGCCCAGCCACTGGGGCACGCTGTCCCCGCTGCTCAGCTGCACCGGGTCGCCCTGCGCAAGGTTGAGCACAAAGAGATTCGCCTGTAACTGTCCGGCACTGGAGGTGACCGCCGCCACCGCCAGACGGCGGCTGTCGGCGGCAAAGGCCATCCGCACCGGGGTGCCCTGCGTACCGGTCATATCCCAGTGCAGCTGTTCCGTCATGGTGGAGGTATACACGGTCAGCCGGGCGGTGCTGTCGGCAGAATCGGTAACCACTGCCAGCGTGCCGGTGTCCGACATGGCGCACAGATAGATGCTGTTTTCCAGCGTTTTGCTGTACAGGTTCTGGGTGCGGCTTTCCACCCGCAGCTCGTTGCCGGAGCGGTTGTACAGCACAAAGCGGGTCTTGCCCGCAGCCAGCGCCGGGCGGGCGTAGCCGCTCTGGATGCTGGCAAGGCGGGTACCGCCTAAGCTGTACACCGCACAGGCATCCTCGTCCATGGCCACAAAGCTGCCGGACATGGGCTGCACGGCCGTCAGCTCGCCAAGGCCGGTCTGCTGCGGCCAGCCCACCGCCGGGGACAGGGCGATGTGCACCGTATCCACCAGATCCTTTACCCGGGCGATGGATGCCCCCACCGCGCCGGTGGCAAACAGAGTGACCAGTATCAGCGCCGCCAGAATGATGACAGTGCGGCGCAGACGGCGGCGGCGCACCCGCTGACGCGCTGCCTCCAGATATTCCACCCGTCCGGCGGAAAGCGGCTCTCCGTCCGGATTGCCGCCGCCGCGATGAAGCTTTTTCATGGCTGCTCTTCCTTCCTTTCCGGGTAATCCACACACTTCAGGAACAAGCCCTTTGCGGGCAGAGTAGGGCCTGCCCGGCTGCGGTCCCGGCTTGCCAGAATGGCGGGGATGTCGGCAGCGCGCAGCCGCCCCGCGCCCACCTCGCACAAAGTACCCGCCAGAATGCGCACCATGTTGTACAGGTAGCCGTCGGCGGTCACTTCAATGTCCACCTCGTCCCCACGCCGGGTGACGTGGCAGTCCGTGATGGTGCGCACGGTATCCCCGTGGGCGGCAGCAGAACTGCCCGCCGCGCACAGGGCAAGAAAATCGTGGGTGCCCACGAACTGCTGCGCCGCCGCCTGCATGGCGGCTTCGTCCAGCCGCCGGGGCACGCGGGTGTAGTAGGCGGCATCAAAGGGCGAGTCGATGGGGTGGTTATGGATGCGGTACAGGTAGGTCTTGGTATGGGCGGCGTACCGGGCGTGGAAATCCTCCGGCACAGCCTGCGCCGCAAGCACCCGGATATCCGGCGGCAGATGCTGGTTGAGCGCCAGCGGCAGCTTTTGTGGCGGGATGCGGGTGTCGGCATGGAAGTTCAGCCGGAAGCCCAGCGCGTGCACCCCGGCATCGGTGCGGCTGCAGCCCTTGATATCGGGGCGTGAGCCCAGCACCGCTTCCAGCGCATCCTGAAAGGTGGCCGCCACGCTGCGCCCGTTGGGCTGCACTTGAAAGCCGCAGTAATTTGTGCCGTCGTAGGCAAGGGTAAGTAAAAAGTTCATAGTTCTGATTTAAAATGGCCTCCGCTTCGCTGCGGCCATATTCAGCGGAAAAACGTTTTTATTTCGTGTCTGTCGCGGTCTGCGGACCGCGACAGACACACTTTCACCGGAGGGGCCGCAGCGGGAAGCGGCATTTTCTCTCATCAGAAAAGTTCCGTACCAAAAGCTCCCCCTTTCGGGGGAGCTGTCAAGGCCATCAGGCCTTGACTGAGAGGGTTCTCCTCTTTAATAATTCGGGAACACCAGCCGGGAGGCAAGGATGACGGCAAAGCAGGCAATGCAGACCGCAAGGTCGATGTAGTCCTGCTTTTCGCAGCGCAGCACCTTCAGGCGGGTGCGGCCCGTGCCGCCGCGGTAGCAGCGGCACTCCATTGCCATGGCCAGCTCGTCCGCGCGGCGGAAGGCCGAGATGAACAGCGGGATGAGCACCGGCACCAGCGCCTTGACCCGGTCGGTCATCTTGCCGGTGTCCAGCTGCGCGCCGCGCGCCTTCTGCGCGTTCATGATCTTATCCGTCTCCTCGATAAGGGTAGGGATAAAGCGCAGCGCAATGCTCATCATCATCGCCAGCTCGTGCACCGGGAAGTGCAGCTTGCCCAAGGGCTTGAGCAGCTGCTCAATGGCATCGGTCAGCACGATGGGGCTGGTGGTGTAGGTAAGCAGGCTTGTGCCCGCGATGAGTGCCATCACGCGCACCGCCATCAGCACCGCGTAGCGCACGCCCTCGGCGTAGATGTTCAAAAACCAGAAATGCACCAGCGGGTCGCCCTCGCCGGAGACAAAGAAGAGGTTCAGCACCGCCGTGAACAGCACGATGGGCAGAATGGGCTTCAGGCTTTTGCCGATCATCTTGACCGGAATTTTTGCCACCTTGTACATGACCCCCAAAAAGAGGATGGACAAAGTAAGCCCCAGGGGGTTGGAAGCTGCAAACAGCAGCACGATATAAGCGACCGTCAGCACAAGCTTCAGTCTGGGGTCGAACCGGTGCACCAGACTGTTGCCCGGGAAGTGCTGACCGATGGTGATATCTCGCAGCATCAGACAGCACCCCCTTTCCGGGCAGCGCTGCGGGGCAGCACAAGGCTTTCCCCGGCATCGCGGCGGCGCTTTGCTTCCAGCAGGGTCTTGACCGCGTAGGGAATGGTGTACACGTCCGCAGGGACGTCCACCCCCATCTCCCGCAACTTGAGGAAAATTTTAGTCACCTGCGGCACCGACAGCCCCAGTTCCAACAGCTCCGGGGCGCGGGCAAAGACCTTTTCCACCGTGTCATACATGGCAATTTTCTTGTTGCTCATCACCAGCACGCGGTTGGCGTACTTGGCGATATCCTCCATGCTGTGGGACACCAGCAGCACGGTGGTGCCGGTCTTTTTGTGGTACTCCTTCACCTCGGAAAGGATATCGTCTCGTCCCTCCGGGTCAAGGCCGGCGGCGGGCTCGTCCAGCACAAGGATGCGGGGCTTCATGGCCATGACGCCGGCCACCGCCACCCGGCGCTTCTGACCGCCGGACAGTTCAAAGGGGCTGCGCTCCAAAAGCGCCGGGTCCAAGCCCACAAAGTCTGCGGCCTCGTGGACGCGGCGGTCTACCTCGGCTTCGTCCAAGCCCATGTTCTTGGGGCCAAAGGCGATGTCCTTGTAGCAGGTCTCCTCAAACAGCTGGTACTCCGGGTACTGGAACACAAGCCCGGTGAGGAAGCGGAAATCCCGGATCTTTTCCGGGTCTGCCCACAGGTCGCGGCCGTCGATATAAATTTTGCCGCTGGTGGGCTTGTTCAGGCCGTTCATGTGGGTGATGAGGGTGCTTTTGCCGGAGCCGGTGGCCCCGATGATGCCCACAAAATCGCCCTCTTCTACGGTAAAGCTCACGTCGTCCAGCGCGGTCACTGCGGTGGGCAGGCCGGGGTTATAGACGTAGCTCAGATGTTCTACCTTAATGATATCTGCCATTTCGTCCGCCCCCCTTACTGCAGCAGTTCATACAGCGCCTGTGCGCAGGCACCGGTGTCGATGATGCCCTCCGGCATCGGGATACCGGCCTTCACCAGCTCGTCCCGCAGCTCAGCGGCCTGCGGCACGTCCAGATGCAGCGAACGCACCTTTTCGGTCTGGCTGAACACCTCTTTCGGGGTGCCCTCCATCACCACATGACCCTTGCTCATTACCAGCACACGGTCGGCCTGTGCGGCTTCTTCCATATAGTGGGTGATGGACACCACCGTGATGCCCATGTTCCTGTTCAGGTAGTGGATGGTCTGCATCACCTGCTCGCGGCCGCGCGGGTCCAGCATGGCAGTGGCTTCATCCAAGATCAGGCAGTCCGGGCGCATGGCAACCACACCGGCAATGGCCACGCGCTGCTTCTGACCGCCGGAAAGGTTGTGGGGTGCGCGCTCGCGGTATTCGTAGATGCCGGCCATCTTCATGGAGTCGTCCACCCGGCGGCGCATCTCGTCCTGCGGCACACCGAGGTTTTCCAGCGCAAAGGCCACGTCCTCTTCCACCACAGTCGCCACGATCTGGTTGTCCGGGTTCTGGAACACCATGCCCACGGTCTGGCGGATATCGTAGAGTTTCTCTTCGTCTGCGGTATCCATGCCCTCCACATACACCTTGCCGCTCTCGGGCAACAGGATGGCGTTGAAGTGCTTTGCCAGCGTGGATTTACCACAGCCGTTTGCACCCAGCACCGCCACGAACTCCCCGCGCTTCACCTGCGCAGATACGCCGTCCAGCGCGTAGACCGGCTGCTCGGCATCGTAGCGGAACTTCAAATTTTCAGCAGTTAAAATCGTTTCACTCATGCTTTGTTTCTCTTTCTGGTGGTGCGCCCCTCCGAAAGGGGCTGTACCCCATTCTTAGCATATATTTATCTCAGTCACAGCTGTCGCCGTGACTGAGATAGTATTTTACTTTCATTCTTCCCAAATCGCGGTGGCGCCGCAGGGCACCACGCCGCCGGTGGCAGACACCGGCAGGCCGATCTCGTCGCAGCTGGTCTTGCCGCCAAAGCGGGGCACCAGCGTGGTCTTGAGCATATACTCCATGACTGCCGGGGACAGGCCGGTGGTGTAGCTGTTGACCGCAAAGAACAGCGGGGTATCGCTGAGCACCTCTTCGCACTGGCTGATGAGGTCGTAGATGCAGTCCTCCAGCTTCCAGATCTCGCCGCCGGGGCCGCGCCCGTAGCTGGGCGGGTCCATGATGATGCCGTCGTAGGTGTTGCCCCGGCGCTTTTCCCGCGCCACGAACTTGGCGCAGTCGTCCACCAGCCAGCGGATGGGCTTGTCGGTCAGGCCGCTTGCCACGGCGTTGTCCTTGCCCCATGCCACGATGCCCTTGGAGGCATCCACATGGCAGACGGTAGCACCGGCAGCGGCGCAAGCCAGCGTAGCGCCGCCGGTGTAGCCAAAGAGGTTCAGCACCTTCACCGGGCGGTTCGCGGCACGGATCTTCTGCTGGTACCACGCCCAGTTGACCGCCTGTTCCGGGAACACGCCGGTGTGCTTGAAGCCGGTGGGGCTGACGATGAGGGTGAGCTTATCCTCCCCCTCGCCGCAGCTGATCTTCCACTTTTCCGGCAGACGGCGGCGGTACTCCCACTCGCCGCCGCCCTGATTGGAGCGGTGGTAGATGGCATCTGCCTTTGCCCACAGGGGGCTTTGTTTGGGGGTCTTCCACACCACCTGCGGGTCGGGGCGGATGAGCAAAGTTTCTCCCCAGCGTTCCAGCCGGTTGCCATCGGTGGCATCCAGCAGTTCGTAGTCTTTCCAAGTATCTGCAGGGCGCATAGCGTCCTCCTTCCGTTTATCGCGTCAAAATCCTATATATAATAAGTCAGAACAGGCTCTGCTGGCCGTTTTCCTCGGCGCTGCCGGTCTCCGGGGCTTTCATGCCCAGATGCTCGTAGGCAAGGCGGGTGGCGCAGCGTCCGCGCGGGGTGCGGGTCAAAAAGCCCATCTGCATCAGATACGGCTCGCACAGATCCTCCAGCGTGACCGCCTCCTCGCCCAGCGCAGCGGCCAGCGTTTCCAGACCTACCGGGCCGCCGTTGTACATCTCAATGATGGCGCGCAGCAGACTGCGGTCCAGCTCGTCCAGACCCAGCGCGTCCACGTCCATCCGCTTCAGACCCAGCAGCGCCACATCCCGATCGATGATGCCGTCGCCCAGCACAGTGGCGAAGTCGCGGATGCGCTTCAAAAAGCGGTTCGCCACGCGGGGCGTGCCACGGCTGCACTTTGCCAGCTCATAAGCGCCTTCCGGGGTGATGGGCTGATCCAGAATGCCCGCCGACCGCATGATGATGCGGGAAAGCTCGTCCGGGCTGTACAGCTCCAGCTTGAGCAGCACACCAAAGCGGTCGCGCAGCGGGCCGGTGATCTGTCCGGCGCGGGTGGTAGCGCCCACCAGCGTGAAGCGGGGCAGGTTGATGCGGATGCTCTGGGCGCTGGGGCCTTTGCCGATCATGATATCCAGCGCGTAGTCCTCCAGCGCGGGGTACAGCACCTCCTCCACCTGCCGGGACAGGCGGTGGATCTCGTCGATGAACAGCACATCGCCCTCCTGCAGGTTGGTCAGCAGGGCGGCAAGGTCGCCGGGCTTTTCAATAGCCGGGCCGCTGGTGATGCGGATCTGCACCCCCATCTCGTTAGCGATGATGCCCGCCAGCGTAGTCTTGCCCAGACCCGGCGGGCCGTAGAGCAGAATGTGATCCACCGGCTCGCCCCGGCGCTTGGCGGCTTCCAGATAGATTTTCAGGTTCTGCTTGGCCTTTTCCTGCCCGATGTAGTCCTCCAGATGCTGCGGGCGGAGGTTATTTTCCTCACTGTCCGCCGGGGTCATGACGGGCTGCATCATTTTTGCGCCGTACAGCGCGGTATCGTCCTGCATTGCTTACCTCCTGCCTGCCATGCTGCGCAAGGCCAGCTTGATGATCTCTTCCACCGGCAGCGTGGCATCGATCTTTGCGATGGCCAGCGCCGCCTCGCTCTGGCTGTACCCCAGCGACACCAGCGCCGCAATGGCCTGTGCGCTGCTCTGGGTCGCGGGCGTGTCGGCGGCAGAGCCGGCCACATCCTCCAGCGAGATGCCGTCCACAAAGCCCTTGGACACCTTATCCTTCAGTTCCAGCACGATGCGCTGCGCCAGCTTCGGGCCCACGCCGGAGGCTGCCTTAAAGGCCTTGTGGTCCCCCGCCGAGATGGCCAGCGCCACCCGCTGTGGCTCCATGACGCTGAGGATGGCCAGCCCCGCCTTGGGGCCAACGCCGGACACGGCGGTCAGCATCTCAAAGCAGGCCTGCTGCTCCTCGGTGGCAAAGCCGTACAGGCTCACATCGTTCTCGGTCACGCTCATCACAGTGTACAGGGTAGTCTCCTGCCCCACACCGGGCAGTGCCCCCGCCACACTGGCCGGGCACTGGGTATAGTAGCCCACGCCGCCGCAGCTGAGCACCACGGCGTTCAGGCTTTTTTTCACGATTTTTCCAGTCAGACAGTAGATCATTTGAATAAAACCCTCTCAGTCAATGCCTTACGGCATTGCCAGATTCCCCCTTTTGTCGCTGCGCGACATCTTCCCCCGGCGCGGGGGAAGTCTTTCCTCTCAGGGGGAGCTTTTTATCGGTTAAATCGGTCCCGCCACCCGGCGGGTATAGCGGTTGAGCTGGTTGCCGTTGGTGTGGCAGAAGGTAATGGCCATGGCCAGCGCATCGGCGGTATCGTCCGGCTTTGGCACGGCGGGCAGATGCAGCAGCACCCGGGTCATCTCCTGCACCTGCTTTTTGACGGCCTTGCCGTAGCCGGTGACCGCCTGCTTGACCTGCATGGGGGTGTACTCGTAGATGGGCAGCCCCGCCTGCGCCGCCGCCAGCAGTATGACCCCGCGCGCCTCGGCTACGCCGATGACGGTGGTCTGGTTGTGCTGGTAGAACAGCTTTTCGATGGCAAGCACCTCGGGCTTTGTGCGTTCGATGACAGTATCGTTCGTGGTACCCAGCTTCGCGACAATGTGAAGGTGCTTTTCGACCAGGCAGGCTTGAAGGAGTGCCACATGCGTATAGCGTGTCCTCCATTGGTATATGGTTGTCCGTTCATCAACTTCACTTCTTCAAAGAGTGATATGGAGCTGATTACCCGCCGCATTATCGAGAAGTTTGAGGGCGATGCCAACAAGAATCTTGAGAAATACGCTACTACCGGTTCTCCTGAGTATCAGAGAATGGTAGATGAGATTGCCAGCCAGTTGGGCTTGACTTCCCTGAAGTTCAATACCATCGAGCAGCTGGTAGAGGCTATCGGTCTTCCAAAGTGCCAGGTTTGTACCCATTGTTTCGATGGCAGCAGTGCATATACTCTTAATGATCTTAAAAATAAGCTGGAAGAAAAAAATAAGATTGCTGAAAGTATACATATTGAATACTCACAGATTGCACAGAAGAGCCAGTTTGCGGAGGAAAGCGTTAAACGTATTCTCAGGGAAATTGACAGATTAAAAGATGGAATATCAGACCTTGAGGATAGTAAGGAAGAATCACAGACCGAAATTGCAGTAAGAAGCAGTCAGATAGAAGAAATTACAGATACAATAAAGACTGCTGCAGCCGAAATCGAATCTTATTCTTCTGAACTTACAGACCTTAAGAGCAGGAAAGAAGAAGGACAGGCTACATTAAAAGGCTTCTTTACAACAAGAGAAGAATGCCAGAATAATCTTGTTACACTTGAAAAAGAACAATTCAGACTTTCACAGAACAAAGAGAAACTGGAAAATAACAGAGACTCCAAAATTGAGTATATGTGGAATGAATACGAGCTTACTTTAAGCGAAGCAACACAACTGAAGGATGATGAATTGTCAGATGCATCAGAGATTAAAAAGATTGTTACAGATACAAAGAATGAAATCAGAAAACTCGGTGACGTAAATGTTAATGCTATTGAAGATTACAAAGAAGTGGCGGAACGCTATGAATTTTTAAAAAATCAGCATGATGACCTTGTATCGGCAAGGGATAAACTGATTACTGTAATTGAAGAACTTGATAAAAATATGCGGGAACAGTTTACAACTAAGTTTGAAGAGATTAAAATTGAATTTGATAAGGTGTTCAGACAGCTTTTTGGCGGAGGAAAGGGCACAGGAGCAGTTGAAAAACTTCTTTTATACGCTTCGACGTTATGATAGGAATGTAACCTCTGTTCCCCACGACTGG
>ENA-UEOM01000899-UEOM01000899.1-human-gut-metagenome-genome-assembly--contig:-NODE-899-length-11980-cov-7.286482_pt1 | contig 11980 bp, 7 predicted proteins | sample MGYA00242993_ERZ507994 | MGnify/ENA primary metagenome ERZ507994 (study PRJEB26167, sample SAMN06115536) | human gut metagenome | host: Homo sapiens | place: China:Neimenggu | collected 2014-11-07... | reverse complement strand
GTTTGGATATTGTCAATGATGTAGTAAACCTTTTCATTATGCGGTTTGACACGGCTGGATAAAGCAGCAAATTTTTGAAGCTGCTTTGCCTGATGTAGACTGGTCAGACGGCATAATTTCTGCACCAGCTCCTCAGACTTCTTGGCAGAAATGATCTTCGAGGATGCTACTGCGTCTGTCAGCATTTTCAGTTCTGGATACTCAAACAGGCGGTTTCCCATAAAATATTGGTTTTGGGTACTCTTAACCACCACAATATCAATCCCCGCATCGATCAGCGCATTGGTATCTGCGTAAACAGTCTGCCGCACTGCCTGAATTCCTTTTCCATTCAGATGGGCAATGATGTCAGATACTGTGGCGGGATGGTTTTCATCGGTCCGCTCATAGAGAAACCGGAGTAATTCCAGTATCCGCATATTTGTTGAATTCTGCATACTTCACCTCCTCGATTCTTAAAATGGCCTATTTTGTATGGTGTCCAGCCCCAAAGACCAGAAGCAGGGCGACAGCACAGAGAAGCAGGCCGATCCAATTTCGATCTATAATCAGCTTGATCACCGCCACAAGCAGAAGTCCGCCTACCAGGAGCACAACGCCATTCATTCAGCGTCCTCCCGAAGCATAGTTTCCCATGTTGATGTCCAGCACCCCTCTGGGCGGCTGGATCAAGGCATCTTCATATTGGCACTTCCACTGGATCTCCCGGCACATCTGGCCATCCGCCACGCCGTCTATGGTTTCCCCATCCTCAATGGGGTTATCATGCTCCAGAATATAGGACGCTGCATTATAGGCGTGGTTTACCACCCAGTTGGGGTCCATGCCGTGGAAGTGGTACTGGAGATCCGGCAAAAACAGGGTGCTCATGCCCACCGTGTCGATGAGCATATCCTCCGTGCCCTCGATGTTGAAGAAACGGACATTGACGCCAAAGCGGATGAACCGATCCGGCCCCTCAATCTGATGGGAGCGCACATCCTCTGCCAGAAACAGCTTGCCGCAGTTCTGGAAATAGAATGCCTCACAGGTGGGGTACAGCTCCGCCAGAGCCTCCAAAAAGTCGGCGTCCAGGTTGGCACGCTCCAGCGCCGGAAGCGCCGCAGCCAGCATATCGGTGGCTACCACCTGATATTTGCACTCCCGGAAGATCCGCTCCCGGTCCTCCTGGCAGTCCCACATCTGGCTCATCAGGAAGGCATCAAAGCCTTTGCCCTTGAACTTGTCGCATTTCATCACCATCAGCTGTACCGGGCACTTGCCGTCCTGAAATTCCGCGACATGATCCAGGGCGGCAAAGCCGGCCATTTTCTTATCATAACAGAAGCACTCTGTTGATCCGATGTGCTTCTCCATTATGGCAGTCATTTTTTCTTTATCCGGCATTTCTACCGGCTCTTTGAACAGCATCTGAATGAGATAGGGGCCACCGGACTGGGGGCCTTTTTTGTCGTCCAGATTTTGCTGGAAAGCTTTATTGCTCATTTGGTTTCCTCCTTAATAATCAAGCAGGATAGGCACCTGCTGTTCCTCGGCAAACCGCATGGCCCGCCAGAACATGGAGAAGGCGAACTTGGCCAGGGATTGGGTGTCATACTGGGTGTGTTCCGGGATGTCTGCCTTGCTGTACTGTCCATCTGAGTCTACGGTTCCGTCTACCGGGTATCCCTCCGTGTCTGCCCAGCCAAGGATGGTGTCCTCATCGGCCTGCCATGCCAGCTGGTTCAGCTTTTCCAGCTCCTTCCGCAGTCCGCCCAAGGTGGCGATCATCGTCTGATCATCGGTGGGCAGAGGGCCTTGGAATAGAAAGCTGTCGGTGAGGGGAAGCCACCAAGTCGCGCCCCGAAGCAGGGACCACACCCGCTCCTCGTCCGATGCAAGGCGGGCAATCAGGGGATGCTCCCCGAAGTCCCAGTCCTTCTCCACGGTGAGAGGCACCGGTTCCTCGTATGTATGACAGGCGGCCACCAGCAGCATAGCGCCAAAGGCATCCCAATCCGGCTTATCGGTGTAATAGGGCCGCTCGTTGTCCTCCGGCCATGGAGTGTAGGGCGGCTGGTTCGGCTGGGAAATGGCGGTCAGGATCTGATCCCGCCAGTTCTCCACCGCCGCCTGGACCTCAGCCGGGGACAGCTCCTCCTCGTTGTCGGCGGGTTCTCCATCCGGCGTGATCCGGTTGAAGGCATATCCGTTTTCCTCCGCCCACTGCTGAACAACAGTTTTCCAGTTGTGAGAATAGTACCGGGTCAGCGTCCCGGCGTAGATGTCAAGTCCCATAGTAATGTCTCCTTTTCAATCAAAATCCATCCAGACCAGGTGTTTTCCGCAGTGGAGACACTGGAACAGATAGCATTGCAGATGCCCGCCATTGACAGATTCCCGGATCATTTCTTTTTGCTCATCGTCCCACATCGGATCGTCCAGTACCTCCTCCAGCACACCCAAGGCCCGCAGTTCCCTGGCACCCACATGGCCCAGGTAGGCGCAGTAGTCGCCGCAGTGGGCGCGCCAGTATTCCTGCTGCCAGCCGGAGTAGCCGGGGGTGCGGTGGATCAGCTCGTCCAGCTTCTCCGGATCGTCTACACCATCATCCACAGAGAAATCATCTTGAAAACTACCGTCATATTTCCGGGCTGCTTCGCCGTTGGCGATGCACTCTGGGCACAGATATGCAATATCCTCCACGGCGCAAAAGGGGGCTGTATAGAAAATATGGGTCGTCTTGCCACAGCAGTCGCAGACAACGCCGTCTGCGGATTCCTCAAAAGCCCCAGTTTCCAGAGGGTTTGGGTGATACCGGAAGGCGGGCAGGCCCAGCTGGGCCTGCCGTTCCTTCTCTTTCTGCTTTTCCTCCGGCGTTTTGGGCTTGGGGAGAGCATAATGATTGCCCCAGTTTTCCGCATAGTCCTTCAGCGTGCCCAGCCGCTTGAGGGTCTTTTTATCGGAACGATTTCCGATTTGGCAGAGCAGTTCGTAGGCGTCCTTCTTAAAGTCCAGCAGGTCATATACATCCACCAGCACTTCCTTGGCCTGCTGATCCTCACTCTGCTCAAGTTCTTCCTTGAAGGTATATAGAGCGCGGACATTGTCTGGACCTTCATTGGTCGCAACAAACTGTTTTTTTAGTTCGATATAGGTTTTCTGATATTCTGTCATTGGTCGCACCTCCCATCAATCCCACCAGAAATACCAGACAGTGGACTGCCACAGGACATCTGCCAAGGAGCCAATGCTTCCATCCTCATTCTGATCCAGATCTGGGCAGAAGCCATATTGCTCCACAGCCACTTCCATAGCTCTTTCCTTGGAGATCGGAGTCGGAAGTTCAAACTCCAATTCATCGTGGCTCATGGCGGCAGGGATGGCACCATGCTGCTCGAACCAGTATTTCGCCACTGCCATCAGGTCCGGCGTGTCGGGGCACTCATTCCAATTTCCAAAGGGCAGATAGGCGAAGATCTCCCAGGGGTTCTTGACCGGAATTTTGGCCAGAATGAGCGGATAGGTCATGTGGCTATCCGAATCCCAATAGCAGGAGAAGCGGTCATTGTCATAGCCGCCCTCCATCTCGCCCAGGACTTCCGCCTCCCAGTCCATGTCATCGTCCTCGGCTTCTTCCTTGCGCTGGCCGGTCAATTCCTCCAGAACCGCCTTTCCGTCCTTGATGGGAGCGGAGAGCATCTTCTTTCGATACTCCTCTACTGTTTTGAGGTCAAATTCGTAGAAGTCCGCATTGTGCTCCGGATCGGCGTTCATCACCAGACACTCCAACAGCGTTTCATCATCCGCCTTGATGAGCACGGGAACAAAGCCCTCCCGTACCCCCAGCCGCTGGGCGTAGCTGTATGCCGACATGATGGGGTCATCATCTGCCATGGATGGGAAATAGGTACACTCGCAGTCCAGATACTCCATGATGGCCTGAGCAACCTCGGAAGGCTCCAGCGTGTCCTCGTCGAAGTCCTGTCCCTGCCAGTTTTCAAACCGTTCCCCGATCACCTCTGCCATAGCCTGATAGTAGTCCTCGTCAAAGGGGATGAACAGGTAGGCTTCATCCTGGAACTCATCGGAGTGATACCGCTCCGGGCCGAAGAAGCGGAGGGCGTTGTCGTCAACATCGGCAGGATAGTAGGGGCTGTCGCCCTCTCCGTAGTAATAGCCTGCAAAGGCACGGCCTTGCTGATTGAATAGCACAGAGAACAGACAGCCGTCCAGCTCATCCCGGATAAACTCCCGCAGATCCACACTGGCAGGATCAGCTTTGACCTGTTTGGCCACTTCGCTGTATTCTTTCAGGAAGTCCTCACCCATCAGGTCGTGCTCCATGCACCAGCGCAGGTAGATGGCCATGTGGTTATAAGCGTTGATGGGGTCAATTGGCAGTTCCTTCTCCTCAATGCTCTCGATATGATAGGAGGCATCGTCCATCTCACCGTCAAAATCATCATTGGAAAGGGTGCCACGGGTGATAGCATCCTGACGATCAGGCTCCACCACAAAGCTGATGCCGTTCATTTTGCCCAGCAGGGCGTCCGCGTCATGGGCCAGCTTATATTCCAATTCATCCCGGTAGAGAGGAATCACCTGATAGAAGTTGACCTCCTCGCCACTCGGCAGGATGCAGACCTCGCTGCCATCTTCGGTATCCTGGGGACCAGTCAGAATGGCGGCGCACAGCTTTGTGTCCTTTGCAAAATCCTCCTCATTGTCCATGGTATGGCCGAAGCCCAGCCAGGTATCGCTGGCAATGGGAAGGCGGGCCAAGGATTTCAGCAGGCGGATGGGCCAGTACCACTTTTCGTCTTTCATGGACTCCTGATCCAGCTTCCAGTCCGCAGGCAGGGCAATGGCCAGCTCCGCCCGCTCCAGCTTATATTCCGCCAGTTCCTCCGGCACATTCATCCGGTGAGCGCCCATGCCCATGGTGACCAGGGTGCAGTAGTCCCGCTCCTCAGAGGGCGGCACCACGCAGATGTCCACATGGATGTCGGGAGAAACCAGCTCATGGAACACATTCTCGAACTTGCCGAAATACTGCTCAATGTGCCCCTCGACGGCTTCCATCTCCTCCTCGGTGTAGACTTCGGGATTACTGAATTCTTCCTCATCCTGCGTGTCATCATTGTCTGAGTGGTCGCAGCTGTCATCCTCCGGATCTCCCTTTATAGGCTCGTAACCGATCTTCAGGGTCATCTGTTCCTCCGGCAGGGAGACGCCGGGGCTGCGGGTGATGGTGTGCTTATCGTCCGCAGAAAAACCGATGGTCTCGCCGTCTTGCAGCGTCACATCACACGCCAGCACATAGGAGGCAAGGCTGGCCAAAAAGTCCCGCAGTTCCTCCGGCTCAGCGTCGGTGTTCAACACCTCCATTTCCTCCTTGCCAAACACATCCATGCCGTAGGTGTAGCCGTTTAGGCCCCCCTCGCTCCGGTACAGGCCGAACCAAACCCAGTTGAAGATGGGCAGTTCGTCCTCTTTGAGCATATCGGCAAGGCCCTCATAGAAACGAGGCTCAAATACCACGCCGCTGGTGTAGACACCGGTGGCGTATTTCTGCTTGCAGCACACTGCCATCGCCTTGGTGAACAGCTTGCCCCGTTCCAGCAGTTTTTCCTCCTCGCCCAATACAGCCACCATGATATGGGCCTTGTGCGCTTTGGCCACCTCTACGGCCTCTGGCCACATATAGTTGTTTTCGGCGTTGATCTCCGCTTCATTGTCCGGGATGTGACCGTGGAAGAGTGTCACGATCAGCATCATGCCGCCGACCCGCATTACCACAGCGTCATCGCTGTTCTCATCATCTTCGTCGCCCTCATCCGGCTCCTCATCTACGATGCCCCATTCTTCCCGCAGATCTCGAATCAACTGCTCCTTGTCCCACTCTGCTTTGGAGAGGAGCACAGATCCGGCAAAGGAACCCTTATGGTCGGTTTCCTCCTCGTCGGCATCATCCTCAAGACCCTCTACATCTTCATCCGGATCATAGAGGGATTCATGCTCCAGTCCGCGGATAAATTCCTCAAAGCCATCTGCCAGATGGGTAATTTTATAGTCATTTTCCTGATCCACATGGACTACCGCAGGCTCTCCCTGGGGACCGCAAGCCCGGTAGTCCAGGAAAATCATATCGTGTCCGGCGCTTGGACAGTCGCAGATGGCCACACCGATGGCAGGATACTCCCACTCATCGATCATAAACTGGCTGCCCAGCTCTCCGCAGAGGGAGCAGCTCTTTTCTCGTCCGATGCCGAAAATGCCGGTGATGGCCACATGGTCATCTGCCCAGCAGGTAGGTTCATCGCAGGGATAGCAGGTGTTCACCGGAATGCCGCCGTTGTGCTGCTTCATCAGCCAGATGTAGGCGGCGGGCAGCTTGTAGCCCAGTTCCTCCTCCACGCTGGCGATCAGCTCATCGGAAGGCGGATCACTGACATATTCTTTCAGTGCATACCAATTATCATCCCAGAAGTTGGTGAGGTCGAAGCCCTCAAATGGAGTATCACCGGGCACGAATTTGGCCTTCTTCTTCCGGCTGCGCTGGCGTTTCCGGATCTCCGCCTTACACTCCCGAATTACTGCCGGGGCATTTTCGTCCTCGGGGTCCAGCTCCGCCCACCGCTCGGCGTAGGGGATGGCCTTTTCCTCCTGACCATAGAGATACTGATAGCCATAGGCCATCCGCATATTCCACTCCGCCTTGTCCTGGCCTTCCTCCCGGACGGACTCCAGCACCTCAATGGCCCTCAGAAGGGCTTTGTCTCCCTTGGATTTCAAAGTACCTTCGTCATGGTCCCCGATGATGGCGTAGTTCTCCAGTGCACGGGCCAGGGCGTAGGCGGTGCGGTAGTTCCTCCAGTTCTCCGGGATGGCATTCAGTGCCTGGATACAGCGGGTGTACTCGTCTTCGTCGTTCCACTGCTCCAGCTGAGCGAAGAATGCTTCGGCGTTCTGTTGGGTGTAAGGAATATAGTCCATGCCCGTCAGCGTTTCGTCCAACTCGTCATCCTGATTCTCAGTTTCTGTCCCATCATCTTGTTGCTTTAGGGATACAGAACCGGCTTCACGGCGGAAGGTGTGGAAGATGGCCCATGGGATGTCCGTGCCTTCAAAGAACTCTTTCGCCATGTTCAGCGCCTCTTGGATGTCCCAGGCGATGAAGTCCACATAGCCACAGTAGAGGCCGGTAGCCCCGCCGGTGAGAGTGAGCACTTCCGAACCATCCCCGCCGGTGAGCACTTCCTCCAGTTTGTCCCGGAAGTCGAAAATTTTCTGACTGCCTTCCTCCTCCCGCAGGGTATCCAGGGGATAGCAGAAGAAGCCCGCCACCGCGCCGTCGGCATGGAGATCGTCCATAAAATCATTGTCGGCATTCAGATAGCCGTTGATGAGCGGCACACAGCAGGTGGAACCGGCCATTACATCCAGCCGCCAATCGGCGTCCGGGTCCTGTTTGGGTTCCATTTTGTAACCAAGGTAGCTCTCCAGATAGGCTTCCGGGTCGGTGGAGAGCTCCAGGCCCTGCTCCCGCAGTTTGTCGGGCAGCTGGGACAGGAGGAAGGACGGCTCTGCCTTGGGTTCCTCCAGCACATCAAAGCTGTCTATGTATCTCATGTGGGAGATCTCGCCCAGCACTTGGTCGGTGAGGGTAGTGAGCATCCACCAGGCCCGGCCTTCTTCCTCCCGGAGCATAGGCAGCAGCTTTTCGCAGTAGGCGGAGATGGCGAAGCTGTTTTCACCCTGCTCCTCCAGCCAGATCTGCACATCCTCCCCGGAGATGTCCCAGCCATCCTCAGTACGCAGGCCGATGTTCTGGAGAGGCTGACGGCCCACAAGGATATTCCAGTGCTCCAGCACCTCCTTGGGGGCGTGCTTCTGGAAGTAGACCAGCTCAAACAGTTTGACCTTATCCCCCTCCGGGGTGAGGATCAGCTCATGCTTTTCGCCGTTGAAGCCCATCTCGAAGGAAATCTCGTCAAAAACCAAATTCAGGGTTTCCTCCATTTGGGCCACGATCTCCGCACCGCGGGTGTGATCTTTGTCCTCGTCCATCATCTGGCGCAGCTCTGCTTCCATCTCGGCAAAGGTTTCCCACCAGTTCTCTGTCCGTTCCCGGAAGCACTCCCAGAACTGCGGCAGAGAAATACCCTTTTTGCACGAGTCAATTAGTTCCTCCATGTCCTGTCGGGTGTTGAGCTTAGGATCATCACCGGGATGCAGTTCCAGAGCTTTTTCAAAATGCCGCAGAGCGCGGCCCTCCTGATCCAGATAATAATAGGCATACCCCATACGGAAATTCCAGGAATAAGTATCTCCCAGTTCCTCCTCATGGGACTGCATCAGTTCCAGTGCCTGGTGAAGCAGCTTCCTTCCCTCCGGCTCGCTGGAGTCCGCCAGATTGTTGTAGGCGCGGGCCAGCTCCATATCCATTTCCGGGGTACGCTCCTCGGCAGAGATTGCCTCCAGTGCGTCAACGATTTTCTGGTGTTTGTCCTCCTCATGCCACTTCTGGCACTGCTTCAAAATATCCATATCAGGGTCCTCCTCGTCCTCATCTGGTTTCCAGTCTTTGATCTGCTGGAACACGCCATTTTCATCCCGCTCAAAGGCGCAGGGAGCGGGGGTGTTCAGCAAAGGGATGATGTCGGGATCGTCATTGCAGATCGTGTTCAGGTTGTAGATCCCGGCGTTGTTAGGGTCGTCCATGTACTCGTCGCTCTCATCACCGGCGGTAAAGCGCCAGCCGCTGTCCCAGCCGCCGTCCGGCTCCTCCCTGTAGCAGTAGCCCACCTTGCGGCCCTCTACTGTGATGCGGTTGGTGGCGATGCAGCCATCGGCACCCTTCCAGTCAGGGAGCAGAGATTTCACATCCTCCGCTTTCACATGGTAGTCCCGGTTGCGGCCAGCGGCCTCGTACAGTTCCTTCCGCAGCGCCTCCACATCCCGAGCCATCTCCTGGATCTCCTCGTTGTCCATCATCTCACTGAGGTCATATTCCAGCGGATTCTGGGCAAAATCCGCCAGTGCCTTGTTCATGGCGTCATGCTCCTCTGGCGTGACGGTGATGCGGATGCGGCGGGCAGGGGTGTTGTACTCGTCCAGATCCTGAAGGTTTACACTGCCGCTGACGCTGCACTCCAGCAGGATGGCGGCCAGATCAGTGACCACATCAATGGCGAAGTGGAAGTCCATCTCCACGCCATCGGAGTGTGTAAACTCCAGATACTCCACGGTCTGGCGGAAGTCCCAGTTCTGCTTGTCCAGACCGATCTTGGCGAAAATCTCGCTGAGGGGGATCTCCTCCTTTTTCTGATCCTCTAAAAATGCCACAAGGTTCAGACTGTCATCGGAACCGCCAATAAAGTTGCCCCAGTATTTTTTGATATACATTTGTCGTGCCTCCTGTTCTGAATCCAGTCGATCAATGAGCTGATTCAAGTGTTCCAACCACGCAGGAGCGATCTCACCGCTGTCCTCGTTCTTCCAAAGATCCACAATCTCACGGATGCCGTCCTCGTCCGGCACCTCGTTTTTGATGTCGGTGAGCTGCCGCAGCAGGAAAGCAAGGGCTTCTTTGGATGCTGTGAAACCGGTGACTTTATCCCATATAGCTTCTTCATGATCGTAGTCCAGCTTGCCATTATCCTTCCATTGGAAATACAGCTCCGCCAGAGCCATCGCAGTATTGTCAAAGAGGAAGTCGATTTGTGAGAAGTCAGATCCCAGCATGACTTCCTCTTTCATCAGTTCGATCATCTCGCCCAGATCCATTACCGGATGCTCCGGTACATATTCATTTTTGAGGATGTCCAGTACATCCAACCCTTCGTCACGCTCTAATGCTTTTATGCCCCATGCTCCCATGTCGGCACCTCTCTTTCTTTATTTCGTATCAAGCTTCTATTGTCAATCATAGTTCTCCAACCGAATGATAGGCCGATAAAAGTCATAATCTCCGTTTAGTTCATTGTCCTCCTGCACTTCCGGCTTACAGTGGGGCGAACAGGGTAGGAAACCGAGAAATGGGCCCAGCCCACCGCAGATATTGCATCCGCCGTCACCGCCGCAGGTGGTAAGCCTATCAGCCTGCACCACTTCCCGCATATAGGGATCGTAGGCGATGGACAGGCCGAAGAAGTTGGGCTCCTCCATGTCATAGGGCCGGTTCTCATCCTCATCCATGTTCTCAAACCAGTGCAGACGCATGGAGTAGTCTAACCCATCTCCCCATGGAAACAGGGTCCGACACCCGCCGCCACACAGGTAGGCCCACTCGTCCGCCGTGGGCAGGGAGAAGCCCCTGTTTTCCAGCATGGCAAGAAGCGCATCGTAGTCTGTGTGGTTATAGATACAGATCTGAAAGCCCTTTTCCGTCCGCTCAATGCGGGCCGACTGATGCAAGGTAAGACTGCTGCTGTCACTCCAGGCAAAATCACGGAATTCCTTCAGCCAGTCAGGGTGGACAGTCAGTCTGGGATCATCCATTTTGACTGGCTCCCAGTTAATTTCCTCCAGCTCCCGGCCCACCAGCATGGGTCCAATGGCCGCCTGCCGAACAGGAGCCATGCTTTCCCGAATCATCTCCTCCGGGTCCCGCTCCATTTCCCATTCTCGGAACAGATACTCCAATTCCTCCCGGCTCTCCTGATTCAATCCCACGGCAAACTGCTCCCAGCCCAGGGTGACGGTATCGCCGGGGACAAAGACGAACTCCCGACCATCTTTCTTGAAGATGCCGGTGGTGCAGCTCTGGCCCCAGCGGTCAAAAGTATGTAGACCGAGAAAGGTCATATCATAACGGGCAGCCAGGCTCTCCATCAGCACCTGCTTCTCGATGTTTTCCATTTGATTGAATTGGGTGCGGAATAGTCTTTTGTTCATAACAAGTCCTCCTACAGCCTATCCAGGTTTTCCTGTAAATCGCCCTGCATCAAGTGCTGGGCAATGGCTTGGTTCAGTGCCTTATGGGGGTGATAGGCTGCCTGCTCTACATCGTGCAGGCACTCCTCCATCAATGCCTCCGGAGAAATGCCTTCCCGTTTGCCATAAAGATGGCCGAAGGCATAGCACACGGACTTGAGAAAGTCGAAAATATAGTCGTGATTTCCACGCATACTGGGCAGGTCGTTGAACGAGCCCATACCTCCGTATGCCCGAAGATGGTGGGCAACCTCCCGCCGCTGGTTCCAGTCCTGAATGTCCCGCTCCAACCAGTCGATCCAGTTTTGGAACTCTGGATGGTCTGCCAGAAGGATGGAGCGCAGACAGGTCAGAGCCTCGGTATAAATATCAGACTGTTTCATTGGCCATCGCTCCCCCAAATACCTCCATAGAGCACACCATCTTTTCCAAGGAACAACATCCGGCTGCGAAGCAGGCTGCACTGCTCCACAGCGACCTTGTTTCCGTCACAGGTGGGAATAGCCTCCTGTTTTTTCCCAAGGTGATCACCATGAGCGGTAAGGAAGTAGAATTTATCCCGTTGCTGGTATCCGCCTTGAAACAGGAAGGTATTGCCGGACGGGGCAACAGAAAAAGCTCCGCTTCCTTCGATTGGCAGTTCAAATACAAAGTCCTCTTTGAAGTTCGTCCGCACCAGCCGGAATTCATCGTAATAATAAAACCACAGGTTTTCTTCTTCGTCCAGGCTGATGGCGTAGCAGTCATAGATGGAATAGTTCTCATTCTTCCAGAGAGGAGTTCCCTCCGATGTCCATGCAATCAGGCCGCAAGCACCCAGAGGTTCATCCCAACCGTAATTACCAAATACACCTTCGTCAAAGTAGCTGGTAATGATGGTGCCATCTTTTTTTACCACACAATCTTGAATGCCATCCCCCAGGCAGAAACGGGACAGCACAGTTCCGTCCCGGCTGACAATCCAGGCGTTCTGGTCAGGGCCGTTTTCCCGATAGGCGCATCTTGCCCCCAGCAGGAGGAAGTGATCACCTGCGGGCCGCAAATAATGGAACTGGAACTT
>ENA-UEOM01000898-UEOM01000898.1-human-gut-metagenome-genome-assembly--contig:-NODE-898-length-11987-cov-6.194962_pt1 | contig 11987 bp, 9 predicted proteins | sample MGYA00242993_ERZ507994 | MGnify/ENA primary metagenome ERZ507994 (study PRJEB26167, sample SAMN06115536) | human gut metagenome | host: Homo sapiens | place: China:Neimenggu | collected 2014-11-07... | reverse complement strand
TCGTGGTGGGACGTTCGCGAAAGATAACCGGTCCATACGTAGATAAAATGGGCTGTACTGGGAACAGGTGTAATTGCAAATGAAATGGCTGCAGGTCTTCAGAAAATGGGTAAATCTCTTTATGCAGTAGGAAATCGAACCTATGATAAAGCGGTTGCTTTTGCAGAAAAGTATGGTATCGAAAAAGTCTATCCGTCAATCGATGAAATGTTTGCCGATGAAGATGTGGATATTATCTACATAACGACTCCTCATAATACCCATTATGGTTTTATGAAGAAAGCTTTGGAAAATGGTAAACACATCCTGGTTGAAAAATCTATCACTTTGAATTCTTCAGAACTATGCGAAATGATCAGCCTGGCAAATGAAAGAGGCCTTATACTTGCAGAAGCAATGACAATCTGGCACATGCCGATATACAAGGAACTGTGGAAGATCATAGAAAATGGAGAGCTTGGAAAAGTTCAGATGATAACGGTGAACTTTGGAAGCTTCAAAGATTATGATATGAAGAACAGGTTTTTTAATCGAAAATTGGCAGGTGGAGCAATGCTTGATATTGGAGTATATGCCCTAAGCATTGTCCGTAGCTTCATGGAAGAAAAACCCGAAAATCTGATGAGCCAGTGGAAGAGTGCACCGACCGGAGTTGATGAGCAGGCGACTATTCTATTACAAAATGATAAGGATCAGATGGCAACTGTAGCTCTTACCATGCACTCAAAGCAACCTAAACGAGTAATGATAAGTTGTGAAAAGGGCTATATAGAGATAATGGAGTTTCCACGTGCTGATAAAGCGATTATTACAGAAGCCTTAACCGGCGAAAAAAGGGAAATATCAGCAGGGAATACGGCAGATGCTTTGTACTATGAGCTTACAGATATGGAAACAGCAATTAATAGCGGAGATGCTTCTGTTATGAAACTACAGTATTCGATTGATGTAATGGATATTATGACAAGGCTTAGAAATGAATGGGGATTGAAATATCCTGAGGAAGAGTAAATCGGAAGTTAAATGAACAATTCCAGTTTGTCGATGATTGTCAACTGGGATAATGTCATAGGGCATTGTTCCGAAATTTTTTCATAACCCTCAAGAAAGTGGTCTTGATAGAATACTTCGATTCATGTTATACTAGAACAAGCATTATTGTACGGACAAAAATAGAAAGTGAGGCTTGCCAATGGACACCACAAAACGCTCTCCCCTTGACCGCCTGCTCTTTGCCACTTTTCTGAAAGGCCGCACTTCTTCTCGTGATATATGGGAAGAAAAGGGCGATATGACCCCCGAAGATAACCAGAAGATCATCGAGGAGACCAACGAGATCATCAACGATGATTCCACCTATCCCTTCATCAGCTACCTGTCCGACCTGCTTGCGAAATCCAAGCCCTCCGATGATGCTGTCAAGAAACTGCACGACTGCATCGACAAAGTTGCAGTTGCGTTGGGACACGACAGCACCGATGTGTTCCGTGCGCTCCTTGCAAAGCTGATCGAGGAGCCGGAAGAAAAGCAGACCTTTGACCGTCTGCTGGAGATGGCCGAGAAATTGGCGGCAAAGCACTGAGATAACTTTACGAGGTGATTTCAATGAGCTACGGTTGGGCAACTGTTTTCACTTTAGCGGCATGGTTTGCAGGACTTGTGATTGATGCAAATGTGCGGGTCGGCGACCTCGGTTTACGAACAGTGCTTCCTGTCATCGTGATGGGGTGCTGCGTTATGAAGTACATAAAGGACAATAGCAAATAATCTTATCTCAATACACTTTCCAGCGGGCGACCACAAAACGGTTGCCCGCTCTTTTTATGCTCAAAAAAAAGAAGGGAGGAACGCTATGCCAAGCAAAACCGAAGAATATCTTGCCCTTGCCCAGCGCACGGCGAATGGTCTGACCCGGTACTGGGAAAGCTGGACGGACTACCTGACCACCGCATCCCGGTTGTACAAGTACCCCTTTGCAGACCAGTTGATGATCTACGCTCAGCGGCCCGATGCCACCGCCTGCGCCGAATTTGACATTTGGCGCAACCGGATGAACCGCTATGTCAGGCGTGGCTCTAAGGGCATCGCTCTGCTGGACGAATCCAGCGGATTCCCTCGACTGCACTACGTTTTTGACGTAAGCGACACCGGGGTGCGCCGCAATTCCCGTGACCCGGAGATGTGGCAGTACAATGACGACCTGAAACAGCCTGTTTCGGAAATGTTGAGCATGACCTACGGCATCAGCGGGGAGCGTGTCAGCCAGCAGCTTGCCGATGTTGCCGGGAAACTGGTGGCGGATTACTGGGACAACAACGGCGAGGACATCCGTGCCATCGTTGACGGCTCGCTGCTGACGGATTATGATGAAGTCGGGGTGGAGATGCAGTTCAAGTCCGCCGCCGCCATCAGCGTCACCTACACGCTGCTGGAACGCTGCGGATTTGAGCCTGCCGGGTGGTTCGACAAGGACGACTTCCGAGCCATCCACGAGTTTTCCACCCCAGACAGTGTTTACGCCCTCGGCGCAGCCGTCAGCGACATGAGCCGGGAGGTGCTGCGGAACATCGAGCGCACCGTAAAAACAACCATTCGCCGCCGCAATGCAGAAAGGAGCCAATATGAATACGAACAGCAGAAACGTGACCTACTCGACCGTCGGGGACTACCAGCTCCCGAACCTGACCCTGAACCAGCCCCGGAAGCCGCTGGGCAAGTACGGCAGGCTGCGCCGGACGTACCTGAAAGACCATCGCCCGGTGCTGTACAACACGATGCTCCTGAACGGGAGCCTGTACCCGCACCTGATGGAGGTGGAGCAGACGGCAGAGAGCCGGATGCAGCAGACCATGGCGCAGCTTCTGAAACAGAACCCGGCCCCGGACAAGGAGCAGAATCAGATGGCATGGGTGCAGCACATGAACAGCCTGCGGGCACAGGCAGAGGAACTGGTGCTGATGGAATTGATTTACAGTTAAGTTTCTTTGATGCCCACATTCCCACCGAAGTCCAGCAAATTGAAAAAATCGACCATGCGGAGAGCGAAAAAACGCCCTCCGCTTTTTCGTTATCTCAAGCGGAAATTGAGAACGAACTGCGCAAGCACGGTTCAGGATTTATGGGCGGTAAACAGCGCATTATGGCAATGTACCAGACCCAGCCTGACCGCAGCCTCCGTGCCAAGACTCTGGCAAAGGAGTACGGTATCGGTGGGCACTCCCACGATTTTTTGGACGGAAGCCGGGGCTTTGTGAACCACGACGGGAGAGGAATGGAATTTGACCATTACCCCGAACACAAGAAATTCACGTTAAGCTGGACGCAGGTGGAAAAGTATATCGACCTGATGATCCAGTCCGACCGCTATCTGACCGACAAGGAGAAGGAGCATTACACGCCCCCTGCGCCCGTCAACGCAGAGCCAGATACCACCCTGACCCATGCCAAAAACCTGATCCGGGAGTTTTGTCAGGAAGAATACGATTCCGAGCCAGACTTCTCCGACCTGACCAAGATCGGCATTGCCTACACCAACGCCACCGATGAGGAAATCCCCATTCAAGTTAATGTGGATTTGGTGGGATACCGGGTGGAACGGTATCTGGGCGAGGTGCTGATAGATGAACGCCAGTACGAAAGTCTGGAAGATCTGACCGAAACCGAATTGGAGGCTCTGGATTTTTCGGAACTGGTCAGCGTCACAGACGAGGAACTGGAGCACTATCACAGCAAGGCAGAGGAACGCCCGGCACTGCTGCCGTTGGATGCCGCCACCGAGTACAACACCCTGAAGGAACAGCACCCGGATGCGCTGGTGGGCTTTGAGCAGAACGGACAGTTTGAGTTTTACGGTGAGGATGCCCGGAAGGTCTGCGAACTTCTGGGCGGCAAACTTCTGGAAAAGGAAACGGAATTGGGCACCGTTCCTGTCACCGGCTTTCCCCGTGACCAGTGGGTGTACCGTGCCAAGCAGCTGTGGCAGTGCGGCGAGAACGTCTACCTTGCCGGGCTGAACGAGGACGGCACCCACCACCGGACTAAGTACCTGCGCCGGGAGGATTATCTGCCGCTGGGTGCAACCGTCCACATGGAAGGGCGGGCCTTCCGGGTGGAAAACGTCAACTTTGATAAGGACAGCGTGACCTTGCAGGATGTTGCACTGACAGAAATGCGGATGCCGATTTTCCGAGAGGAGCCGCTGGCTCTTGTCCGGGAGTTGTACGAGCAGGAACAGGATGTGATGGAACGCCCCCTGCCCGATTACAAGGTCGGTGACAATGTTATCGTTGACCTTCCTACCCGAACCATCGAAGGCAAAATCGGCTATGTAGGCGAAACGGATGTGCGCATCGACACCAGTGCGCACGGGCAGTCATGGGATAACGAAGTTGTCAATAAGCAACAATTCGAGGAGGGGTTGCGGCAGAATGAACAGGTTACTACGCAGCCAGATGATACTGTAAAAACGGTTGCCATATACCCTGCTGAAGAAAACCGTATGCCTTATGATATTGTGATCCAGACGATTGGCTCAAAATCACCTACTCTGGATGCAGTTGAACCGGAACGATCCACACTTGAACTTGCCGGGAACTTCCACATCACGGATGATGATTTGGGTGTCGGAGGCCCCAAACAGAAATTCGCCCGGAACATCGAAGCTATCCGTACCCTGTTCAAGCTGGAAGAGGAGCACCGGGGTGCCACCGCCGAGGAGCAGCAGGTGCTTTCGCAGTATGTGGGCTGGGGCGGTCTGGCAGACGCTTTTGACCCCGGCAAAGATAATTGGGCAAAGGAATACGCCGAACTGAAAGGACTGCTTTCCGAGGATGAGTACGCTGCTGCCCGTTCCAGCACCCTGAACGCCCACTATACCAGCCCCACCGTCATCCGTAGTATCTACGATGCCGTGGAACGCATGGGTTTCCACAGCGGTAACATTCTGGAACCTAGTATGGGCGTGGGCAACTTCTTCGGAATGCTGCCGAACACCATGCAGGACAGTCGGCTGTACGGCGTAGAACTAGACAGCATCACCGGGCGCATTGCGAAAAAACTGTACCCGCAGGCAGACATTACCGTGGCTGGCTTTGAGACCACCGATAGGCGTGACTTTTATGATCTTGCCGTGGGCAACGTACCTTTTGGTCAGTACAAGGTCAACGATAAGGCGTACAACAAGTTGGGATTTAGTATCCACAACTACTTTTTCGCCAAGGCCATCGACCAAGTGCGTCCGGGCGGCATTGTGGCGTTTGTGACTTCTCGTTATACCATGGACAGCAAGGACAGCACCGCCCGCAAACACATGGCAGAGCGTGCTGATTTGCTGGGTGCCATCCGTCTGCCGAATAATGCGTTTCGCGCCAATGCTGGCACGGATGTTGTCAGCGACATTATCTTTTTGCAAAAACGTGACCGCCCCATTGACCATGAGCCGGACTGGGTGCAGTTGGGCAAGACCGAGGATGGCTTTGCCATCAACCAGTATTTTGTGGACCACCCGGAGATGGTTCTGGGCGTACTCTCTACCGAAAGCACCCAGTACGGACGAGAGGAACTGACGGTTGCGCCCCTTGAGGGCATCAGCCTTGCCGACCAGCTTGCAGAAGCGGTGCAGCACATCGAGGGGCAATACGCCGAAGTTGAGGTGGAAACACCAGATATTGCGGATGCCGAAATTGAGAAGCACATTCTCCCAGCTGACCCGGAGGTCAAGAACTTCTCCTATACCGTAGTGGACGGCGAAGTTTTCTACCGGGAAAATTCCGTGATGACACAGGTGGAGCTTTCTGACACTGCCAAAGGCCGTGTGACCGGGATGGTGGAGCTGCGGCAGATTGTCAACGAACTTATCGACCAGCAGTTGAATGACTACCCGGATGCTGACATTCAGGCAACGCAGGATAAGCTGAACGCCGCCTACGATGCTTTTACCGCAAAATACGGTCTGCTGAACGACCGTAAAAACGGGCGGTTGTTTGAGCAGGATTCCTCGTATTATCTGCTGTGTTCGCTGGAAAATCTGGACGAGCAGGGGCAGCTCAAGAGCAAGGCGGTGATGTTCACCAAGCGCACCATTCGCCCGGAGCGCACCGTCACCAGCGTGGATACGCCAAGTGAAGCGTTGGCGGTATCTATTGGTGAGCATGGCAAAGTGGATTTGCCCTATATGGCAGAACTGCTGGGCACTCCCGGTGAGTACGGGCGCATTACCACCGAACTTTCCGGTGTGATCTTCAAAGACCCTGTCGCCGACCCCACCGACCCGGAAGCAGGCTGGCAGATGGCAGACGAGTACCTGTCCGGCGATGTCCGGGCAAAGCTGCGGATGGCGCAGTTTGCCGCCGAGACCAACCCGGAATTTGCGGTCAATGTGGATGCGCTGATTAAGGCACAGCCCAGAGAACTGGAAGCATCTGAAATTGATGTGCGGCTGGGTGCCACATGGCTTGCACCTGAGATCATTCAAAAGTTTATGACTGAGACCTTCCAGATCCCCTACTATCTGCGTCATGCAGTCAAGGTGAGATATTCTCCTTATACCGCAGAATGGCGTGTGGAGGGCAAGACTGCCACCGGCAGAGGGGATATTATCTCCTCCGAAACCTACGGCACCAGCCGTGCCAATGCCTATAAGATTCTGGAGGAGACCCTGAACCTGAAAGATGTCCGCATCTACGACACCATCGAGGATGCCGAAGGCAAACCCAAGCGTGTGCTGAACAAGCGGGAGACCATGCTGGCGCAGCAGAAACAGCAGGTCATCAAGGATGCTTTTGCCAACTGGGTCTGGCAGGACCCCCAGCGGCGCATTGCGCTGGTAAAACAGTACAATGAGTTGTTCAACAGCACCAGACCCCGTGAATACGATGGCTCCCACATCCATTTTGTCGGTATGAACCCGGAGATCACCCTCCGAGAGCACCAGCGCAACGCCATCGCTCATGTGCTTTATGGCGGTAATACGCTGCTTGCGCACGAAGTTGGCGCAGGCAAAACCTACGAAATGGCGGCATCCGCCATGGAAGCCAAACGGCTGGGGCTGTGCCAGAAAAGCCTTTTCGTAGTGCCCAACCATTTGACGGAGCAGTGGGCAAGCGAGTTTCTGAACCTCTACCCCAATGCCAAGCTGCTGGTGGCACGGCGCAAGGACTTTGAGACTGCCAACCGCAAAAAATTCTGTGCCCGCATCGCCACCGGAGACTACGATGCCGTCATCATCGGGCATAGCCAGTTTGAGCGCATCCCGCTGTCCTTTGAGCGGCAGGAACGTATCATTCAGGAGCAAATTTATGAAACGCTTGCCGCCATCAATGAGCTGAAAGTCCACGCAGGCGAGAATTTCTCCATCAAGCAGATGGAAAAGACCCGGAAAACGCTGGAAACCAAGCTGGAAAAACTGCGCTCCGATGAGCGCAAGGACGATGTAGTTACCTTCGAGCAGTTGGGTGTTGACCGCCTGTTCGTGGACGAGTCACACGCGTTCAAAAATTTATTCCTCACAACAAAAATGCGGAATGTCGCAGGATTATCCACCAGCGAAGCGCAGAAATCCAGCGATATGTTCGGCAAGTGTCGCTATCTGGATGAAATCACCGGAGGCCGGGGCGTGGTGTTTGCCACCGGCACCCCGGTGTCTAACTCCATGACCGAGCTGTACACGGTTATGCGGTATCTGCAGTACAGCACCCTCCAGCAGAAAAAGCTGACCCACTTCGACTGCTGGGCATCCACCTTTGGTGAGACGACCACGGCCATCGAACTGGCCCCGGAAGGCTATACTTTAATAGGACGATAAACTTGATTGTCCTAAATTGAAAGATTCCATAAGAAAGGAGGTAGAACAAATGCCTAAAGAACCAAAAATCACCGCACTCTATGAGCGTTTGTCAAGAGATGATGATCTTGCTGGTGAATCGAATTCCATCACCAACCAAAAGAAATATCTGGAAGATTACGCCCAAAAGAACGGCTTCAAGAACATCCGCCACTTTACAGATGATGGCTTTTCAGGTGTGAATTTCAATCGTCCCGGCTTTCAATCTCTAATAAAAGAGGTAGAAGCAGGAAATGTCGAAACGCTTATTGTGAAGGATATGAGCCGCTTAGGACGAAATTATCTGCAAGTCGGTTTTTATACGGAAGTTCTGTTCCCACAGAAAAACGTCCGATTCCTTGCAATCAACAACAGCATCGACAGCAACAATGCTTCAGACAATGATTTTGCTCCGTTTTTGAATATTATGAACGAATGGTATGCCAAAGACACGAGTAATAAAATCAAGGCTGTGTTCGATGCCCGGATGAAAGATGGAAAACGTTGCAGCGGCTCTATTCCGTATGGATATAACCGTTTGCCGAACGACAAGCAGACACTTGTTGTTGATCCGGTGGCATCCGAAGTCGTAAAGCGTATTTTTCTTCTTGCGAACGAAGGAAAAAGCCCACGGACAATCGCAGAACTGTTGACAGAGGAAAAAGTCCTGATTCCTGCTGCATACGCAAAGAAATATCACCCAGAGCAGTACAATGGGACAAAGTTCTCCAATCCGTACCTGTGGGGCACCTCCTCCGTAAGAACAATTTTAGGTCGGCAGGAATATCTGGGACACACTGTTTTACGAAAATCTGTAAGCACAAATTTCAAACTTCACAAGAGAAAAGAAACAGATGAAGATGAACAGTACGTTTTCCAGAACACGCATGAACCGATTATATCGCAAGAACTTTGGGATAGTGTTCAGAAACGCAGATGCCGAGTGAATCGTGCTTCTGCTTGGGGAACGCACACCAACCGTTTAAGCGGGTATCTGTATTGTGCCGACTGCGGCAGAAGATTGACCTTGCAAACACACTACAGTAAAAAGGATGGGTCTACTCAATATTCTTATCGTTGTGGTGGATATGCAAGTCGGGTGAATGGCTGTACTGCCCATTCAATCAGTGCCGATAATGTTGAAGCCTTGATATTGGCGTCGGTCAAACGCTTTTCGAGATTTGTTCTAAAAGATGAAGAAACCTTCGCTTTGGAACTGCAATCACTTTGGAAAGAGAAACGTGAAGAAAAGCCGAAGCAGAACCAATCGGAATTGAAACGTTGTCAAAAACGCTATGATGAGCTTTCTGCCCTTATTCGTAGTCTGTACGAAAATCTTATGTCTGGACTGTTGCCCGAACGACAGTACAAGCAGCTGATGGCACAGTATGATAGCGAGCAAGCAGAATTGGAATCGCAGATGGAAACGATGAAATCCGAAATTGCCGAAGATAAGTCAAGTTCTGTTGATATTCAACATTTCATTTCGCTGATTCGTAAGTGCAAAAATCCAACAGAAATCTCCGATTCAATGTTTAACGAACTTGTCGATAAAATCGTTGTTTATGAAGCCGAGGGTGCAGGCAATGCCCGCACACAAAAGGTTGACATTTATTTCAACTATGTCGGCCAAGTCGATATTGCTTATACCGAGGAAGAACTTGCCGAACTGAGAGCACAGAAGGAGCAGGAAGAACGGCAGCGCATGGAAAAGCAGCGCAAACGTGAAAAAGCCTACCGAGAAAAGCGAAAGGCAAAGAAAATCGCTGAAAACGGTGGCGAGATCATTAAAACCAAAACGTGTCCGCACTGTGGGAAGATGTTTACACCTACGAGCAACCGACAGCTTTTCTGCTCAAGGGAATGCTGGAATCAGGCAAGACAGGAGCAAAAGAAAGCGGATAGAGAAGCCGAGAGAGGAACTCACTACTACAGGCAACGTGCCTGTGCCGTATGTGGGCATTCCTACTGGCCTACACACAGCCAGCAGGAATTTTGTTCCGAGGAGTGCAGGAGAATTAACCACAACAGGAAAACCTTGGAATTCTATCACAAGAAAAAAGGAAATCCAAAACCTGACCCAGAAGCAGTCCCAACGCCGAAACCAAAGGAGGATAATGCAGCATGACTACCATGAAAAATTCCATCCATGACAACGCTAACGGTCTGGACTACACCCTTGTCAATGACCACTATCTGCCGAATCTGACCGCAGCAGCCCCGGCAGAGCAGCACCCCACCGGGCGGTGGGGCCGCTTACATAAAAGGTATCTGAAAGAACATCATCCCATCCGGTACAATCAACTGCTCCTGTCCGGGAAGCTGGGTGGCTACCTTGCCAAGCTGGACAAGCAAGCCGAGGAACAGCTTGCATTGACCGTCCGGCAGATGCAGGAAGCTGAGGGCGTAACCGAAGCACTGAAAGCCGCCGATCAACTGGAATGGGTGCGCCGAATGAACAGCATCCGCAACTGTGCCGAGGAAATCATCAAGTCTGAGCTGATTTTTGTATAAGGAGGTGTCCACGATGGCTGTGCTGAAATGGATGCTGAAACTTGCCCTTTTTCCGCTGCTTCTGCTGCTGATTCTGGCGCAGTGGGTGGGCGTCTTCCTCACGACCTTCTCCACGATCCTGACGAATCTGCTGGCGGGACTGTTCTTTTTCGTGGCGCTTGCAAGCTGGGTCATGAAGCTGGCAGACGGCGGCGAAGTCCTGAAAATGCTGATTACCGCATTTGTGGTTTTCGTCCTGCCTTATATAGCGATAGCTGCCATCGCCAAAATCTCCTTTTTCGCTGATGAACTCCGGGATTTTCTCCAATCCTGAGTTCAAGACCGCCCTGCACAATGCACGGCGGTCTTTTTGCTACATCGGGTCTGCACAGGGCAGGCCCTTTTTTAATACGGAGGTACAAGCCTATGAAACTGACGTTTGAAGAAAAGAAGCTGCTCTACACCTATGGCTGCGCCAATCTGGAGTTGACTCGCAAGCGGCTGTGCGGAGTTGCCGGGCTGACGGTTGACCCCGACCAGAACAAGCTGGTGCTTGACTTCTGCCGGAAGCTGGAGGACGAAACGCTGGCAGACTGGTACGACCAGATGTTCTATTTCGTCCGTGCCGAGATGGAGCATTATACCATGATGCAGAAAATGTCACGGGACATCGAAGAGGACGAGGACTGGGGCCCGACCATCTTTGACGAATCCGAGGAGGAAGAACTGATTGACGATGTTTAAGCTGGAAACCATGATCTACGCCAGCGAGGACGGGACAAGCAGCGTATTTACGCTGAATCCCGCCTTGCAGAAGCAGCTTGATGCCCTTGCAGCGCAGCACCCGGAGGTGTGCCAGAGGAAAGCAAGGGGCGAAGCCGGTGGGGTGACGTATCAGGTCAGGGGTGCAGCACTGGCTATCCAGCCGGTGCGGGGCTCCTGAAAGCGATAACCGATCTGCTATGGTAAAATAATCTCCAATCGGCTACCGTATCCCTGCAAGTCATCATTGGTTTGTGTAAACACAAAGAAGCGGCGGCTCTGAAAATTGAGCCGCCGCTTCAAAATGGGCGCGCGGATATGTCTGCTATACGACGGCTTTTTTCTTTTGCCGTCGTCCGGTAGATCATTCCATATTTATGAAACTTGGTGCTTGGCAAATACACGGCGAGAAATACCTGCACCAACTCCCAAAAAGAGCAGTGCTGCCGGGATTGCCCATATCGCATACAGCATCCCGTTACTCATTTGTTCCACCGACAGGAGCGAAATGGCTAGTACATGATAGATCGGAAGAAGTCCAACCAATCGGAACAACGGATTTGCTTCTGTGATTGGCAGCAAAACTGGGAACAGAAAAATTGCTATCGCCGCAACCAAAGCTACAATCTGATTTTTACTGATTGCAGATAGGAACAGTGTAATTCCAGTAACGCTGAGGGTACAGGTAAATGCCAACAGGATTTGATATTTGAGTAATGTTCCACAAGTGATATTGAAAGGAATGAACCCTTCTACATAGTCGCTGGGAGCGAATAGAATACTACAATCTAGCCCTTCCGTTCCGTAAAAGATAAGAGCAAGAAGCAAGTTAAAAGCCGCAACCAGCTCGTTGCTGCCTCCTTCGAGATAGCCAAGGAGGGCTTCGAACATGCACTGAATGAATTTACGCCCG
>ENA-UEOM01000895-UEOM01000895.1-human-gut-metagenome-genome-assembly--contig:-NODE-895-length-12008-cov-4.638756_pt1 | contig 12008 bp, 10 predicted proteins | sample MGYA00242993_ERZ507994 | MGnify/ENA primary metagenome ERZ507994 (study PRJEB26167, sample SAMN06115536) | human gut metagenome | host: Homo sapiens | place: China:Neimenggu | collected 2014-11-07... | reverse complement strand
GATGGCGGACAATATGCGCGCCGCCGGCGTGAGCGATGCCGCCGAGCGCATTGCCGATCTGGTGCTTGAGCTGGCGGACCGGCATACAAAATGACAACTTCACGTTTCTCTGCATAGGATGGCATGAATTTGCTGTGCGGAGGAAAGATTATGAGCATATGGCACATTTACGGCGGAAACAGACTGACCGGGAGCACCCGGGTGCAGGGTGCCAAGAATGCGGTGCTGCCGATCATGGCGGCATCCGTACTCGCCGGCAGTGAGACGGTTCTGCACAACGTGCCCGACCTGAAGGACGTGACGATCACGCTGCGCATCCTGCGCCATCTCGGCTGCACGGCGGAGCGCGACGGGGACACGGTGCGCATCGATTCCCGCGGCATGAACCGCGACTTTATCCCGCACGATCTCATGCGGGAGTTGCGCTCCTCGGTCATTTTTCTCGGCGCGATCCTCACGCGCTTCGGGACGGCGAGCCTGTCCATGCCGGGCGGGTGCGAGCTCGGCCCGCGGCCGGTGAACCTGCATCTCGACGCGCTGCGCGCGCTCGGCGCGGAGGTCACGGAGCGCGGCGGCGACATCGTCTGCAGCGCGCACGATCTGAAGGGGCGGCGCATCCTGCTGCCGTTTCCGAGCGTCGGCGCGACGGAAAACGCCATGCTGGCTGCCTGCGCGGCGGCAGGGGAGACGGTCATCTGCAACGCCGCGCGCGAGCCGGAGATCCTTGACCTGCAGTGCTACCTGCGCAAGCTGGGCGCACAGATCTCCGGCGCCGGCACGTCGACGGTCACGGTCAGCGGCTTCCGGCCGCAGCCGTTTGTGGAGCATACGATCATGCCGGACCGCATCGTCGCAGCGACGATTTTGTGCGCCGGAGCCGCCTGCGGCGGCGATGTGGAGCTGCAGGGCGTCGATCCGGACCATTTTTCGACCGTTCTGTACTCGCTTTCCGAGGCAGGGTGTGCTATAATAAAAACGGCGTCCACCGTGCGCCTGACATCGGATGGACAGCTCACGGCGCCGCGCCCGGTCGTCACGCAGCCGTATCCGGGCTTTCCCACGGATGCGCAGCCGCCGCTCATGGCGGCCTGCCTGAAGGCAAAGGGCACCACGGTGTTCACCGAAAACATCTTTACCAACCGTTATCGTCATGCCGAGGAGTTCCGGCGTCTGGGCGCAGCCGTCAGCATCGAGGGGCGCGTGGCCTATGTCACCGGCGTCGACCGGCTCATCGGCGCGCCGCTCACATCGAGCGACCTGCGCGGCGGCGCGGCCATGATCGTGGCCGGCCTCTCCGCCGAGGGCGAGACCGAGATCCTCGACAACGGCTATATCAACCGCGGCTATGACCGCTTCGATGCGTGCCTGTCGGCGCTTGGTGCCGACGTGCGCTGTGTCCCGCCGCAGTGAAAGGAATCACCAGCCTATGAAACAATCGAAGCAGCCCGGGCCGCGCCGTGCGCGCCGGCCCCGCCGTCCGTCCGGCGGCCGGGGCAGGTCGCTGCTGCAGCCGCTGATCTTTCTGCTGATCTGCGCGGCGCTCCTGGGCATGAGCGTATTTTTCCGTGTTGCAAAGATCGAGGTCGTGGGCAACTCCATCTACACGGCCGAGGAGGTCGTCGAGGCCTCCGGCATCGGCACGGGCGACAATCTGTTTTTCATCAACCGCTTCTCGGCGGCCAGCCGCATCTTCAGCAAGCTGCCGTATGTGGACAAAGCGAAGGTCACGCGCGCGCTGCCCAACCGCGTCACGATCACGATCCAGGAGAGCAGCGCCATGGCCTATGTTCAGGCGGATGGCGGTTACTGGGTTTTGGACCAGAACTGCAAGCTGCTCAAATCCGTCACGGAGAGCGAGCTGACCGGCCTTGCCCGGGTCGACGGCATCACGCCGGTCGAGCCGAAGGTCGGCGAGGTGCTCAACGCCGGTGAGGCCGATGCGCCGAAGGTCACGTATCTGGCGGCGATCCTCGGCCAGCTGCTCACGCGCGATATGGCGTCAAAGGTCACGGTCATCGACCTGTCGGATGCGTCCAACCCCGGCTTCACCTATGACGGACGATTCACGGTGCGCCTCGGCGCGAATGAAAATGTCGAGTACAAATTCGGTATGCTGCAAAGCGCGGTCTCCCAGCTCACGGCCAGCGATGCCGGCACCATCGACCTGTCGATCGACAAACGCGCACATTTCAGCCCCGGCTGATTGTTCACAAAAAAAGATTGACCTGATAAGGAAAACGATATAAAATGGGAAAGAATAAGAACAAACAGAAGCGCAACCCGCCAAAAAACGGCTTCCAGAGCGCGCATGCGCCGGCCGCCGATACAAATAGAAACAACAGGGAGGAACCGAATATGTCCTTTGCTACCGAGTCCGGTCCGGAAAATGTCGTCACCATCAAAGTCGTTGGCGTCGGCGGGGCCGGCAACAACGTCGTAAACCGCATGGTTAAGTCCGGCACTCAGGGAATTGAGTACGTGGCTGTCAATACAGATAAGCAGGCTCTGGCCGTCTCCAGCGCGGACCAGAAGATCCAGATCGGCGAGAAGCTGACCCATGGTCAGGGCGCCGGCAGCGATCCCGACGTCGGCAAGCGCAGCGCCGAGGAGAGCCGCAACAACATCGCCAAGAGCCTGGAGAATGCGGACATGGTCTTCATCACCGCCGGCATGGGCGGCGGCACCGGTACGGGTGCCGCTCCGGTTATCGCCAAGATCGCAAAGGAAGAAGGCATTCTCACGGTTGGTGTTGTGACGAAGCCTTTCTCCTATGAAGGTACGGCCCGCAAGCAGCGCGCTGAAGAAGGCATTGCCCATCTGAAGGAATACGTCGACTCCCTCATCGTCATTCTGAATGACCGTCTTGAGGACGAATTCGGCGAAGACGCCACGATGGAAGAATGCTTCAACGCCGCGAACGATGTGCTCTACAAGGCCTGCCACGGCATTGCGGAAATCATTCATACGCCGGGTCTGATCAACGTTGACTTCAATGACCTCAGCACGGTGATGCGTGAGCATGGCACGGCCCTCATGGGGTCGGCCACGGCTTCCGGTCCGAACCGCGCTGAAGAGGCGGCGAAGCTCGCCGTTTCCAGCCCGCTGCTCGAAGGTTCCGATCTTACCGGTGCCCGCGGTCTCCTCGTTTATGTCACGGCCAGCAACTCTCTGAAGCTCTCTGAGCCGAGAAAGGTGATGAAGGTCCTGAGCGACTTCGTGTCGAAGGGCGCCAACGTCATCTTCGGTTCGGCCCGCGACGACAGTCTCGGGGATGAGCTCCGTGTGACGGTGGTAGCTACCGGTATGGACAGTCCGCTCACCGAGCAGGAAAAGGCTCAGACCGGGATGCGCCCGGACAATATGTGGACCGGCATTTTCTCGGGTTCCCCGGCACAGGCTGACCAGCCTGCGCAGCCCGCTCAGCCTGCGCCTCAGGCTGCCGCCGCTCCCGCGCCCCGCGCACCGGAACCCGTGAAGGCCGCTCCGGCGCCCGAGATGCCGCATTTCGCGGCGGATCCCACGCCGGCTGCTCCGAAGCATGAAGCAGCTCCGGCCGCCGTTGCGCCGCACTTTGAACATAAGACCGGCGAGACGGCTCCGCTTTTTGGCGCGCAGCCTCTGGAAACTCCGGCTGCGGCACCTGCCGCGGCGCCCGCCAAGCCTGCCGCTCCGGCTCCTCAGCCCCAGGCTGAAGCGCCCAAGCCTCAGGCTGCTGCTTCCCAGCCGAACGTCTGGAATTTCTCCGGCACGTTCGACGAGGAAACAATCCGAAATCTTCAGACCCCCGCTTACCTGCGCAACAAGGGACGCCACTGATCGCCCTTTTTGCGGCTAGAATAGCCGGCGCCTGAATTTTCCGGCGGCAGAATGCAAGTTCTGCCGCCTATTGAACTTATTGGTACTTTTTATGCTGAAGCAAAGAACGCTGAGGGAATCTGTCTCGACCGTCGGAATCGGTCTGCACAGCGGCCGCAGAATTCATCTCGTGATGAAGCCTGCCGCTGCCGGCACCGGTATTGTTTTCCGTCGGACGGACCTCACGCCTGCCGTGGATATTCCTGCTGTCGCGACGAACGTGAATGACACGCGGCTCGCGACGACGGTGAATGTCGGTCAGGCGCGCGTGTCCACGATCGAGCATCTGATGAGCGCCTTCAACGGTCTTGGGATCGACAACTGCCTCGTCGAGGTGGATGCGCCTGAGATTCCGGTGATGGATGGCTCGGCGGCGAGCTTCGTTTTCCTGATTCACGCGGCCGGTATCGTTGAGCAGAATGCCCCGAAGCAGTTTGTGCGGGTTCTGAAGACGGTTGAGGTGAAGGAAGAAGGAAAGTGGGCAAGGCTTGAGCCGCATTTCGGCTTCAGTCTGGAATTCTCCATTGACTTCCACCATCCGGCGATTGACTCCACGATTCAGAGCACGAAGGTCGACTTCGCTCACGACTCCTATGAGAAGGATGTGGCCCGGTCGCGCACGTTCGGCTTTGTGAACGACGTGGAATTTCTCCGTTCGATCGGTCTCGCCCAGGGCGGTTCACTCGATAACGCCGTCGTGATGGACGATTACCGGGTTCTGAATAATGACGGGCTTCGCAGCCGCGACGAATTCGTGAAGCATAAGATTCTCGACGCGATGGGCGACCTGTACGTGCTCGGTCACCCGATGCTCGCGGCTTACAGCGCCTGCAAGTCGGGTCACGCTCTGAATAACAAGCTGCTCCGGGCCCTGCTTGCGGATGCCTCCGCCTGGGAAATCGTGACGTTCAGCGAAGCGGAAAAGGCTCCGGCTGACTTCGCCTTCCGCCCGAATCTCGCAATTGTCTGACAGGACAGTTACTTTTCGAGCGATTCAGCAAGACTTTCAAGCGACTTCCGCGTGACACTGCCTTCAGGCAGCGCGCGGGCTTTCTCCCGGATGGCGGCAGCGGCATCCGGGTTTGCTTTTCTGGGGTCGCCGGTGGCGGTTTCCGCCCGGCTGGAGAGCGATTCGTGAAGCCCTGGATTTACGCCCACCGTGATCTCAGGCACCGGGAAGCCGCAGGCTTTCTCCACTTCGCGGTGAAGGGTCGGAAGCAGATTTTTCAGCTGATAGACCTGAGACTGATCCTTCACGATCAGACGGACCGAGCCGTCAGGCGATACAAAGACCTGGCCGGGGGATGTAAACGAGATGCGGAGAAAACGGCGCTCGCAGATGCGGTTCAGCGCGGGCAGGATGCGCCGCGAGACGGCGAGCCTCAGCTCGAGCGAATCCATTCCCTGCTCGTCAGAATTCAGAAAACGGAGGCTCCGCTGAAAGCCGGCCCCCGAGCGGATGCGGTCTTTCATGGTTCGTTCCGATTGGGATTTACGTTGATAGGGAAAGTATAGCGGGGCGAAATCCCCGATAACTGAAGGAGAATCGTTTTTTCTTAATAGCTATGTGCGATAATCCTTTATTCTTTTTTTGTACCCTTAAGGCGTAAGCCTGATCAAAAGGGTGGAAATTCTACCGATTTCAAAATTTACCTCATGCCGTTTTTAGTCCGGCCGAGGGGACGATATGTTTGACGGAATTCTTACGAAAATTTTTGGCAGCCGAAATAACCGCCTGGTGAAGGCGTACCGTCGGCGCGTTGCCCAGATCAATAAACTGGAACCTGAGCTGAAAAAGCTCACCGATGATCAACTGAAGGCGAAGACTCAAGAATTCCGCGACAGGCTCCAGAAGGGCGAAACGCTGGATGACCTGCTGCCGGAAGCTTTCGCGGTTGTGCGTGAAGCCTCCACGCGAGTGCTTGGCATGCGCCACTTCGATGTGCAGATGATCGGCGGCATGGTGCTGAATGACGGCAAGATCGCTGAAATGAGCACCGGCGAAGGCAAGACGCTGACCGCCACGCTCGCGGTTTACCTGAACGCGCTGCCCGGCAAGGGCGTGCACGTGGTGACCGTGAACGATTACCTCGCCAGCCGTGACGCGAAGTGGATGGGGCAGCTCTATGAGTGGCTCGGCCTTTCGGTCGGCGTGATTCTGTCGAACGAGCAGGATCCGGCTGTGAAGCGCGCCGCCTACGCCGCCGATATCACCTACGGTACGAATAACGAATTCGGTTTCGACTATCTCCGTGACAACATGGAGTACGAGCCCGGGAACCGCCGTCAGCGTCCGCTGAACTATGCGATCGTCGACGAAGTGGACTCGATTCTGATTGACGAGGCGAGAACGCCTCTCATCATTTCGGGTCCGGCTGAAGACAATATCGAACTCTATCAGGCGATGGATCAGATTCCGGCGCTCCTCACCCGTCAGAAGGGCGAGAAGGAACCGGGCGACTACTGGGTGGATGAGAAGCAGCACCAGGTTTACCTCTCTGACCAGGGTCACGAGACGGTGGAGAAGATCTTCACCGAGCGCGGTCTTATCACGAACGGCCGCAGCCTCTACTCGCCCCAGAACATCATGCTGATGCATCACCTCATTGCCGCGCTGAAGGCTCACACGCTCTTCCAGCGCGACAAGGAATACGTGGTGCAGAACGGCGAAGTGATCATCGTCGACGAATTCACGGGCCGTCTGATGCCGGGCCGCCGCTGGAGCGACGGTATTCACCAGGCTGTCGAAGCGAAGGAACACGTGAAGGTGCAGCAGGAGACCATGACGATGGCCTCCATCACCTTCCAGAACTACTTCCGTATGTATGACAAGCTGTCCGGCATGACCGGTACGGCTGATACCGAAGCGTACGAATTCCAGGACATTTACGGCCTGGAAACCGTCGTGATCCCGACCAACCGTCCGATGATCCGTGTCGATCAGCAGGATAAGGTCTTCAAGACCGCGAAGGAAAAGTACGACGCCATTGTGAAGGACGTGAAGGACTGCTACTCGCGCGGCGAGCCGGTCCTCGTCGGTACGACATCGATTGAAAATTCCGAGCTCCTCAGCCACCTGATGGAGAAGGAAGGCATTCCGCATAACGTCCTCAACGCGAAGCAGCACGAGCGTGAAGCCCAGATCGTTGCCGAAGCCGGCCGTCCGGGCGCTGTGACGATTGCCACGAACATGGCAGGCCGCGGTACCGATATCGTGCTCGGCGGCAGCATTTCGAAGGTGGTGGATACGATCCGCCATGACGAGTCGCTGACTGAAGAGCAGAAGAAGGCGAAGATTGACGAAGAAAAGGCTGCCTGGCAGAAGATTCACGAGCAGGTGGTGAAGAGCGGCGGTCTCCGGATCATCGGCTCCGAGCGTCATGAATCCCGCCGTATTGATAACCAGCTCCGCGGCCGTTCCGGCCGTCAGGGCGACCCGGGCAGCACCTGCTTCTACCTCTCGATGGAGGATAACCTCCTCAAGATCTTCGGCGGCGACCGCATGAAGGCGATGGCGACGCACCTGAAGCTCGAGGAAGGCATCCCGATCGAGAGCAAGATGCTCTCCCGCATGATCGAGAACGCTCAGCGCAAGGTCGAAGCCCGCAACTACGACATTCGTAAGCAGCTGCTGGAGTTTGATGACGTTCAGAACGATCAGCGTCACGAGATCTACAAGGTGAGAAACGAGATTCTCGACTCCCAGGATCTCTCGGAAAGCGTCCGCGAAATGCGTCACGGCTTCTACTCCGACCTCGTCCGCCAGTATGTGCCGGCCGAGACGGTGGAAGATCAGTGGGATCTCGATGGCCTCACCTCCACGCTGCGCAGCGAGTGGGCGGTGAACCTCGAAGCTGTCCTCATCGAGGTAGGCCGACGCCGCCAGGGCCGGTGCGACATTGCTCATGGTGCTGAGGAGATAGCGCCGGATGAGGAAACCGCCGCCGATGCCTGGAACGGCTTCTGCCGCTCCGTGCTGCTGCAGGTGCTCGATCAGACCTGGCGTCAGCACATCAGCGCTCTGGATCTTCTGCGTCAGGGCATCTTCCTGCGCGGCTACGCTCAGAAGCAGCCGAAGCAGGAGTACAAGAAGGAAGCCTTCTCGATGTTTGAGGAGCTCCTTGATCTGACGCGTGAAGGTGTGGTCCGCATCCTGATGCAGGTCCAGATCCAGATGCCGGAAGAGGCTGAAGAAGCTGAGCACGAAGCGACGGAAGAGGCTCAGCGTCAGGTGGATGCCGCGCAGGCGTCCCAGGCTGAGTTCACGTCTCTGACCGCGCCGGAAAACGAGCCTGAGGCTCAGGAAGCGACGGTGGATGATATCGCTTTCGCCGGTGTCGGCCGCAATGATCCGTGCCCGTGCGGTTCCGGCAAGAAGTTCAAGGACTGCCACGGCAAGCTGAACTGATCAGACGCCGTTTTCCGATAAGGAAATGAAAGCCTGGCCTCAGGCGGAGTGATCCGCGGCCAGGCTTTTTTGCGCCCGGACGAAGAGGATCCGCGCGAGGCGGCCCGCCTCAGTCGGAGGCGCGGTTTTTCTGTTATCGTCAGCAGTATCAGCCGGAGAGAATCCGGGCAGGAAACCAGGCGTCCGGCGGGTGAGCGAACCGGACGGGAAGGAAGGCGATCGAATGAATGCAAAAGAGATGGTGAAGGCGATGCGGGTGGGGCTTGAGCCGATCCGCAAGGTGGAGATCGGAGCGCTGGAAGACGTGCTCTGTATCCGGTTCCCGGAGAAAAGCGGCGTCTGGGTCAAGTCTTCAGGCGGCATGCCCTTTGTGAGACCGGAGAAGTCGCTTCACTCCTTCTGCGTCCTGAGAGGGGATGAGGGGGAGGGCGCGAAGCCCCGCAAGCACCGGCTCCTCTGCCTCGCCTCTGACGGCCGTGCACCCGATAAGTCAAGCATCAAGGAAGTGCGGGACGAAATGTCTGAGGACGGATGGCTTCGGGCGATCCGCCGCTTTTCCTCTGACGGCAGCGAAGCCTCAGCGTCCTCTCTCAAGTGCTTTGTGGAATTTATTCCGGTGACGCTTGACGTCATCCGGGTTGAAACTCCGAGAGGGTACCTCGTGGTTGCGGCAACCGATGCACCGCTGACCCGTGACGCTGCGGACGAAGCGGCGAGCCGTGCGTTCAATGCGTCCGGAGCGGAAGCGTTCGTGCTGATTGACGCGCCGCATGAAGACGAGGACGCCGGGAAGGTCTCCGTCGACAGTTTCTACGCCATGCTGGAAGCGGGCCTTTCGGATGCCGCGCGGGCGGAAAGCGTCTGATCCGGTAAGGGGCCTGATATGAATACAGAACTTGAGCAGTCGCTTCTTGGGCTTGCGAAGCAGATCTCGTCTCTTCTTCCGCCGCCCGCGGATCAGGTTGACTGGAGCCGTCCCGCGTTCCGCTGGGAGAGGCGCCAGTACCTCGGGATGACAGCCGGAAGGCTTGAGCCCGTCGAAAACATCGCGACGATTGACGCCGCGGATATTCTCCACGTTGACCGTCAGAAAGAAATCATCCTCGCGAATACCGAGAGCTTCGTGAAGGGGCTTCCGGCAAATAACGTGCTCCTCACCGGAGCGAGAGGGTCGGGGAAGAGCTCTCTGATTCACGCCTGTCTTGCCGCGTACTGGAAAGAGGGGCTGCGGCTGATCGAAGTGACCCGCGACTACCTGATGGATCTTCCGGATATTGTCCGCATCATTTCAAAGCGTCCTGAGCGTTTCATTCTCTTCTGCGATGACCTCGCGTTTGAGGCGGGTGAGGGAAGCTACAAAGCGATGAAGGCCGTGCTCGACGGATCGATTTCCGCGGGCGGCGACAACGTGATCGTTTATGCCACCTCAAACCGGCGTCATCTGATGCCGGAAAAGGCAAGCGATAACCTGGAGAGCCACCTCGATGAAGACGGCCTCCTGCATCCCGCGGAGACAATCGAGGAGCAGCTTTCACTCTCTGAGCGATTCGGTATCTGGCTCTCCTTCTATCCGTTCTCGCAGGATGAGTATCTCGATATTGTGAAAAAGTGGCTTGCCGTGCTGAAGGTTGACCCGGAGCGGGCAGCCTCTGACGACATGCGTTTTTCTGCGCTGCAGTTTGCGCTTGAGCGGGGATCCCGTTCCGGCCGGGTGGCGCAGCAGTTTGCACGGGCGGCCGCGTCGCGGCTCGCTCTTGGGAAAGGACTTCCGTAAAAAATGGCAGAGCAGCAGGTGGAACGGAAGGCGGTCGAAGTGGCCGCCGGCATTCTTATCCGTAAGGACGGCACGATCCTGATGGGGTCGCGGCCCGAAGGCAAACCCTACGCGGGGTACTGGGAATTCCCGGGTGGGAAGTTTGAGCCCGGCGAAACCGCACATGAAGCGCTGGCGCGTGAACTCCGCGAGGAGCTGGATCTGGATATCGGAGCGTCAACCCCGTGGCTTGTGAAGGTGATCGACTATCCGCATGCCCGCGTGAGACTTCACTTCCGGAAGTGTCATGACTGGAAGGGAGAGCCCCGTTCCATGGAGCATCAGCAGTTCGGGTTCTATCACCGGGCCCGGCTTCCTGCTGGTGAGCTGCTCCCGATGGATGATCTGATCGCGGGCTGGATTGAACTCCCCCGCGTGGCGGCCTGGATTCCGCAGAAAGGCGGAGATGTCGAGGCCCGGGTGGCACGGGCGAAGGAAGCCGGTGCCGGTCTTATCTGGGTTGAGGGTGAGAAGCCCGTGAGCAGTGATTCCGGCTGGACCGGGAGTTTCGCACGGAGCGAAGCCGAGGTGAAGCTTGCCGCGGCCAACCACGCGGACTTCTCCTTTATCCGCAGGGGAGTCACAGGGCTCGGCGAAGAGCACGAAATCCCGGTGTATCTTCCGGCTGAGTCAGCGTCTGAAGCGGCGGCCGCGGAAGAGTCCGGAGCTCAGGGCGTGTGGCTTGAGTTTTAAAGGTTTCCCCGGCCTTTGCCGGTGTCCGGCTCTTCAGTCGTAAAGTCACCCGGATCGAGCTGATCCGCGCTTCCGGGGGCTCCTTCAATCCGATAGCCCCCGCTCGCCCACTCACCGAGGTCGATCATCCGGCAGCGTTCCGAGCAGAACGGGCGGTAGGGATTATCGGTGCTCCAGACGACCTCTTTCCCGCAGGTCGGGCACTTGACGGTAAAGGGTTTCTCGGAATTCTTTTCTTCTGTCATATCAATTGGTCCTCAAGCGGCTTCTGCCGCTCTGAGATAGCGCTGGTGAAGGATATCCGCCGCGCTTAAAAGTTCGGGGAGACTCCCCGCGTTCACAATCACATCGTCCGCTTCTTCTATCCGTTCCCAGCGCCGGGACTGAGCCCGGATAATGGCGAGCGACTCCTCGCGGCTTAAGCCTGAGCGGCTCCGCAGCCGTTCACACTGGAGCGGCGTCGGGCAGTCGATCACGAGAAGCCGGCTGAGAATCGGCCGAAGCTGAAGAATGGAAGGAAAAAGCGGAATCGCGATGACGGCGTAGGGGGAATTTTCGGCGCCGGTCCGGATCTTTTCCATCAGAGCTTTCCGGACGAGCGGATGAATGATGGATTCAAGCGTCCGGCGCGCGGCATCGTTTGAAAATACGAGTTCCCTCATCTTCGCGCGGTTCATCGCGCCGTCCGGGCGGATGAAGTCCGCGCCGAAAATCCGTTCGATTTCCGGCATTGCCGCGCCGCCCGGAGCGGTGAGGCCCCTGGACTCCGCATCCGCGTCAGCGACAAGGCACCCTTTGCTGGCGAGATAGTCCGACACGGTCGTTTTTCCGGAGGCGATGCCACCGGTGAGTCCCAGAACCCAGGGTTTGCTGTTTGTCATGATGAAGCGGGAGAAGGCGGAAGCCTCTTAAAAAGTTACCCGATTCATTCTACGCAATGCTGAGGCGTTGACAGACGGTTTTCAGAACCGATGAAATTTTTCAGAAAGCCAGCCTGAGATTGCGCCGACGCCACCGCTGATCATGGAAAGAATCACGAGGCCGATGGACGGGAAGCAGTAGATGATCGCGAGGAGGTAGCCCCAGCCCCGAATGGCGGCGAGATAGTAAATCAGGGCACAGATCATCGCGGCAGGAGCAAATGGGATCATCAGCAGCACCGGAATGATCAGGAACCAGATAAGCGTCAGCCCGAAAAACGAATGTACTCCGGAGAAGTAGCTGACAGCGTCCCAGGCG
>ENA-UEOM01000879-UEOM01000879.1-human-gut-metagenome-genome-assembly--contig:-NODE-879-length-12120-cov-5.001661_pt1 | contig 12120 bp, 6 predicted proteins | sample MGYA00242993_ERZ507994 | MGnify/ENA primary metagenome ERZ507994 (study PRJEB26167, sample SAMN06115536) | human gut metagenome | host: Homo sapiens | place: China:Neimenggu | collected 2014-11-07... | reverse complement strand
CATAGCCTTTGGAGTTAACTCCAAAGGCTATGGATTTAACTCCGCAAGCTTGGGAGATAGAAATCATTCGTTCAAAAAGGCTTAGTCACAAGGATGTGAGAGCTTAGGAATCGGCTTGCCGGAGTTTGTTCTGTATGGAAGAAGCTGCCTCCGCTGTTTGTATCATATCGGATTCCGTTATTTTAAGGCCTTGCCATCCGAGAAAGCATTACCCACTTTTTCTCCTACTTTCAGATAATCATTATTGAACGGGTCGAAGATGACAGGAATAACTTTGGAGGCATCCACTTTTCCATTCTGATCCAGTACACGTTCATCTACACTTACATTGACTATTTCGCCGCGCAGGATACAGGTTTCGGGATTGTAATCCTTCAGCTTGCATTCCACAGCTACGGATAATTCATCAATCAGCGGGGCATCCACAAATTCCGACCGGGTGGCATGGAATCCCGCACGGGCGAATTTGTCCGGAACCTTGTTGCCCGAAACAATGCCTACATAATCGCAAGCGATGATTTGCCCGGCTTCTGCCATGCTCACTGTGAATGCTTTGCGTTTCAGGATGTTGGCCGTTGTCTTGTGACCTTCGCTGATACAAATACTGATTTCATTCATTTCACTGATACCGCCCCAAGCCGCATTCATGGCATTGGGAAGACCGTTTTCATCGTATGCGGCGATGATAAATACCGGTTGCGGATAGGTAAAAGGTTTTGCTCCTAAATTCTTTCTCATACTATTTATTTTTTAGTCCATTGTTTAATCTCTTCTTTGGTAGCACCGTTCATCAGCCTGCCTTTCTGCCAGTTCAGGCTGGGGTAGGCTTTCTTTAATTCTTGTTCGGCGTTAGAAATGCGGCTTCCACCCGAGGTAGCGAATGGAATGAGGATCTTGCCTGTGAAATCACCTTTTTCTATAAAACTGTTGATGATTCTTGGAGCCAGGTTCCACCAAATGGGGAAACCGATATAGATGGTATCATAGGCTGCCAAGTTTTGGGGCTGGGAACGCAATGCGGGACGTGACGAGGCATCTGCCATTTCCACACTGCTGCGCGAGGATTTGTCGTGCCACCACCAGGCACCGCTCAGGCCGATAACCACAAACAACACCAGCCAGGTGAAGGTCATCAGCCAGCCGTCACGTTTTTTGCGGCGTTTACCGAGGGAAAAACTCTGCATAGGCGCAACTTTTGCAGCCCGTAGTGGAGCCTGCTTTTCCAGCCCTGGCAGCAGTTCTTCTTCTGGAATATGTACCAGACGCGCATAAGAGCGGATATATCCGCGCAGGAATGTTGAAGCAAGATCGGCGGGTGCCTTATCTTCTTCAATGTCGCGTACCGTGGAAACCTTCAGGCAAAGTCGCTCGGCAACGGCCTGCTGACTAAGTCCTAGTTGTTCGCGAGCATTACGCAGGCGAGCGCCGGTAGTAAGTGCTTCATTTTGGTCGTGCGTGGCTTCAGTATTCATTCGCTGCAGGTACGTTTAAATGAGAATTGAGATGCCGGTGAACCATCATGCTCACCCACACCGCGAAACATCCGTTAAGTTAACCGTTATCATACAGTATAAGACCGTCTGTGTGCTCGTGACAAAGCCCACATTCACTAAGGCTAACTTACTGTTGCATCGTTACATACTGCCTTAAAGTCAGCAAAAACGCACCGTTAATATTGACCAGACAATTGCAACTTAATACTTCATTCATAAAACATTACGCCACGGTACATAAAGTAACCGTGGCGTAATGGCTATCAGACCGCTTTAATGTCGATGGCTTCACCCTGCATCCGTTTACGCAGGGTACGTTTCGTACGGTCGATAACATCGCCCGCCAACTGACCACAGGCAGCATCGATATCATCACCACGCGTTTTACGCACAATAGTGGTGAAACCGTAGCTCATCAGCACTTTTGAGAAACGGTCGATACGGCTGTTCGAGCTGCGTCCATACGGCGCACCCGGGAACGGGTTCCACGGGATCAGGTTGATCTTACACGGCGTATCTTTCAGCAGTTCCGCCAGTTGGTGAGCGTGTTCAGTGCCGTCGTTAACGTGGTCAAGCATCACGTATTCAATAGTGACTCGGCCCTGATTGGCGTTGGATTTCTCCAGATAACGGCGCACCGCAGCAAGGAACGTTTCGATATTGTACTTTTTGTTGATCGGCACAATTTCGTCACGAATTTCGTCGTTCGGCGCGTGCAGGGAAATTGCCAGTGCAACGTCGATCATATCGCCCAGTTTATCCAGCGCCGGAACTACACCGGAAGTAGAAAGCGTGACGCGACGTTTAGACAGGCCAAAACCGAAATCATCAAGCATGATTTCCATCGCCGGAACGACGTTGTTCAGGTTGAGCAGCGGCTCGCCCATGCCCATCATCACTACGTTAGTGATTGGGCGCTGACCGGTGACTTTTGCTGCGCCGACGATTTTCGCCGCACGCCACACCTGGCCAATAATTTCCGATACCCGCAGGTTGCGGTTAAAGCCCTGCTGGGCGGTGGAACAGAATTTACACTCCAGCGCACACCCCACCTGCGAAGAGACGCAGAGCGTGGCACGGTCGTCTTCCGGGATATACACCGTTTCGACGCGCTGATCGCCAACGGCGATCGCCCATTTAATGGTGCCGTCGGATGAACGCTGTTCTTCAACCACTTCCGGTGCGCGGATTTCCGCCACCTCTTTCAGTTTGCCGCGCAACACTTTGTTGATGTCGGTCATCTCATCAAAGTTGTCGCAGCAATAGTGATACATCCACTTCATCACCTGATCGGCGCGGAAGGGTTTTTCACCTAAATCTTTAAAAAACTCCCGCATCTGCTGACGGTTGAGATCCAGCAGGTTGATTTTTCCATCTTTCGTGGTGACGTTTTCAGGTGTGACTAATTGTTCAGACATATGCTATTCCGGCCTCGTTATTACACGTTATGGCCCCTGGAGGGTTGAAAAAAGAAACGCCCCGGTGAGCGGCTGCTCGTCCGGGGGCGCTGCATTGTACAAATTCTGGCGCACGGATGCCACGTTTGCACGCGGCATTTACGAAATTATTAACGGGTGCGCGGGCACACTTCGCCTTCGCCAAAGAAATAAGCGATTTCGCGAGCGGCAGATTCGACGGAATCAGAACCGTGGGTACCGTTTTCGGTCAGGCTGTCAGCGTAATCAGCGCGCAGAGTACCAGCCAGTGCGTTTGCCGGATTGGTCGCGCCCAGCAGATCGCGGTGACGCTGAACGGCGTTTTCACCTTCCAGCACGGAAACCACGATCGGGCCAGAGGTCATGAATTCAACCAGACCATCAAAGAACGGTTTTCCATCGTGTTCAGCATAAAAGCCACGTGCCTGTTCAACGGTCAGGTGCAGCATTTTGGTGCCAACAATTTTGAACCCTGCAGCTTCAAAGCGCGCAAAGATATTACCAATGACGTTTTTTGCTACCGCGTTCGGTTTGATGATGGAAAAAGTACGTTCAATAGCCATTTTTACCTCTGTAAATTGTTCTGTTGTTGTCTGTACCAGCGTACGAGATGGCGCGGATTATAATGAGCAACAGGGCCGTTGACTATTGATGAAGGTAACATTTTTTTAAAATAAAATGAGTTTTAGCAACAATCAGGGACAAAACAGACTATTGCATGACAAATTTCACTGTCGCGATTTGCCCCACGTCATCCATCACCAGCAATTGATAATCACCTTTATCCGTCAAATGCAGGGTCACGTTGCGCCCGCGTTCAGTTAACGGTTCGCCATTCAGAAACCACCAGCGTTCACCTGCCCCTCCACTTGATTGCAACGGCAAAGTCGCTTCCGCTGCGCCCGGTAAACGTTTAATAATCGCGCCATCGCGAACGCCTGTCAGCTGCAGCGGGAGCTGGGCATCGTGACCGTATGGCGGGCAACTTGTCGAGGCCGGTGGTAAGCGCACAGCGCGACGTTCTGATGCGGGCAGCCAGGGTTCCAGCGGTAGCGGCCAGACATTTATCATTTCTTGTCGCGCTTGCGGGCAATCAGCGGCAACACGTTTGCCATTTTCATCCAGCCAGATGGGGAAACGAATGCCATTAATGCCTTCCTGCTCCGGCAGTAATAGAGTTGGCGGCTGACTCCCGTCCAGCAGCCAGGTTGCCAGGCGGCGGCGACAGTTACCGTCACCTTCCGGCAAAGACTGTCCGCCCGGCCAGCAGATAACGCCACGAGTGACTGAGTTCGGGCGCGGGTCTTCCGGCAGATTCGCACTGCGCGACAGTAAGATATTATTGACCTGATTCAACAATGGTACGGCACTGGCAAAGCCAAACTGACCAACAACGGGCGTGCCGTCCGGTCTGCCAGTCCAGATCCCAATGACATAGCGAGCGTTAACCCCAATCGCCCAGGCGTCACGATAGCCATAGCTGGTGCCCGTTTTCCATGCCAGTGGGGCGACGCGCGGCAAGGCACTATCCGGCAAGGGTTGCGCTTCATCAGCCATAATCCGGCGAATGATCCACGCCGCCCCCGACGACATTAAAGGCCGTTCAAGCAGCGGATCGTCAGGCTGTAAGCGCAATTTGCCTGCCTTGCCGTGGCGAGCAAACGCGGTATACGCTGCCGCCATATCTTCCAGTTTTGCACCAGCGCCGCCGAGAATGAGTGAAAGATTCGGCGCAGCACCGTTGGGCAAATATAACGGCAATCCAACATTGCGTAACTTTGCCGCAAACCGTTTCGGTCCATAGGCTTCCAGCACCTGCACAGCAGGTAAGTTCAGCGAGCGCACCAGCGCCTCGCTCATGCTGATCGGGCCATGAAAACCGCTATCAAAGTTACCTGGTCGATAATCACCGGTGCGCCGGGGGACGTCTTGCAGCAGTGATGCCGGGTGGATCAAGCCTTCATCCAGCGCCAGACCATAAACAAACGGTTTGAGCACTGATCCTGGCGATCGGATCGAATTGACCATATCAACATGACCAAAGCGTGAATCATCGTTGAGATCAACCGATCCCACCCAGCCGCGAACACGCATATCGGTATGATCAACCACGATCATCGCCAGTGAGCTGCGCGGTGGCAACCGCCCTTTCCAGTTTTGCGCCAGTTCTTCCAGACGTCGTTGAAGACCGGCATCCAACGTAGTAGTGATTTTGTCGCTTTTGCTTTTACCGAGCATCATGCGCGAAAACAGCGGTGCCAGTTGCGGCATTTGTCGGGGGGCCAGCCAGATGGGTTCTTCCCTTGACTCTTTTACCTGCTCACGGGACCACAAACCTTGCACGGCCATCCGTTCGAGCACTTTATTACGCGCGGCTTCGGCACGCTCCGGCCAACGATCCGGGCGAAGACGGCTGGGCGCTTGCGGCAAAACCGCCAGCATTGCCGCCTCGGAATAGCTTAAATTCGCAGGCGATTTTCCGAGATAAGCCCAACTTGCCGCACCGATCCCCTGCAACGTACCGCCAAACGGAGCGCGGTTAAGATACAAGGTCAGAATTTCACGCTTAGACAGATGCCATTCCAGTTGCAACGCGCGCCAGAGCTGGCGAATTTTGCCGCCAAATGTTTTGGGGTGAGGATCAAGCAGACGAGCAACCTGCATAGTGAGCGTGCTGCCACCGGAAATAACCCGTCCCGAAGTGAGATCTTGCCATGCTGCGCGCGCCACCGAGAATGGATTCACCCCCGGATGCTTCCAGAACCAGCGATCTTCATAATTGATCAGCGCTTCAAGGTAACGTGGAGAAACATCTTCGATTGTTACCGGATAACGCCAGATGCCGTCAGCATCGGCGAAGCGCCAGAGCGGCGTACCATCCTGCGCCACGACCACTCGTGCGGGATTGACTTCATGCAGCGGTAGAGGCCAGAGTTTATCTGCTCCCCACGCTGCAAGAAAAAGGAGAAAGGGCGCGGCTGCCAACGTTATCCAGCAGCCGCGTTTGGTTAACAAGCGAGGCATTTACGGTCTGACAATCAGCAGATCTTCAGCCGCGCCGGTCGCCCGCCATTGGGGAACATACATTGATTCCACCATCGGTTGCGGTACCTGATACGTTCCCGGCGTCACCGCCCGCGCCAGATACACCAGCGTTACCGGTTGGTATTCATCAACGGCAACCGCCGCCACAAAGCGATCGTCACGGAACTCAATGTGCTTAATGCTCGCCTGCTGCATCTGGTTCAGTAAGTTCTGCACTTCGCCACCACTTTGCTCCAGGCTGGCGCTACCGTTCGCCAGATTCTGGTTTTCCAGTTCCAGACCCGCAGGCAGCAGATCCACGACTAACGCATCCGGCACGCTGTTACTGGCTTTTACCTGCAACCAGACCAGCACCAGATCGCCGCTACGTAACGAGTCCAGCGATTTGCTCTTACCATCAGTACCAAGAATATGACGCTCGATTTGCAGCACATTGTTCGCCGGTAAAGGTGCGGATTGCGGATAACCGCTGGCATCCATACGCAACCATAACGGCTGATCGCCACTGTTTCTCACCTGCAAGGTGGCAAGTTGATCGCTATTCAGATTGCTGTTTAGCGTTTTCTCGCCTGTCAGCGGCTCAGCTGAGAAAGAGGTTTGCGCCTGCCATTTACCCGGTAAATCCTGAATCGTACGGGCAGCCAGGAACAACGCGTTACTTTCCTGCGTCGATAGCCAGCGTTCACCAAACGCCTGCTGCGAAAGTGTGTTCAGCAAAGTGTACTGCTCATCGGGTAGCAGTTTATTTTCTTCCAGCAAGGAGAGCATTAACGCGTTGTCGCGCAGTGGACTACCGTAATCACCCAGCCATATCCGCTCATCACTATTACGCGGCGTTTTCAGCGCCAGCACAATCGCTTCTTCACCACGCGTTGCATCACCCATGGTTTTCAGCGCAACGCCAAGTTGCAGCAGCGGTAAACCAGAAGCGGCATCTGCACGATGCTCCCAGATTTCACGCAGCGCACCCAGTGGTGCTTTTTGCTGACGGGCCAGCACCAGCGCAGCGTAAGACTGTACGGCGAATTTACTGGCTTTGAGATTATCCGCGTACGGGATCGACATCATGCCCGGATCTTGTAAATAGCGCAGCAGACGCTCATTACCCCGGTTAATGGCGTCTGTCGGCACGCTGTAACCCTGTTCGCCTGCGCGGACCAGGAAATCCATCACGTAAGCCGTCAGCCAGTACTCTTCGTCACCGTTTTTATCCCACAGCGCAAAGCCGCCGTTATCACGTTGCATTTGCAGCAAACGGGAAATGCCGATATCGACCGATGCACGGCGTTTCTCATCACTGTCGCCTTTGATGCCCAACGCCTGCAGTTGGGCTGCGTTGGTATAAAGTGACGGAAACAGGCCGCTGGCGGTTTGCTCAAGACAGCCGTACGGATACGCTTTTAACTCTTTGATATAACGTGCGATGTTCAGCGGTGGTTTGCCGCTCAACAACAATTGCCCTTCCAGCGTAACAGGCGAGAAGTTTTGCAATCCATCCGCCGGAATCGCCCATGTCTCACCAGGCTGTAACGCCGTACCGTAATTAACCGTTTGTGCCGGGAACGCCGGACGGACGCCGATTTTCCACTGCTTATGCTGATCGGCAACGGTTTCACCCGGTAACGCTAACCCGCTAATGGTGACCTGAATTTCTCCATCGCCATAACCCGGCAATGCTCGCACCGGGATAAACAGCGTAGTACGCACACCTGGCGCTAATTCAACGGCTGCGGGTGAATCGCTGACCAGTTCAAGCAAACCACTGGCGGTCAGGGCAACGTTCAGTTTTTGCGGTTTATCGGTAAGATTAGTGATATCCAGCGTCAGACGCGAGGTATCGCCACTCGCCATAAAGCGCGGCATGTTCAGTTCAGCAATCACCGGTGCGGCAACTATCACTTTACTTTCGTTGCTACCGAAGTCATCTGCCGTCCAGGCTTGCGCCATGACGCGCAATTCACCGTTAAAATCGCCAATCGGCAGTGTAACCGAGCCTTCGCCCTGTTCGTTGAGCGTTACCGGCAGCGCCTGCTGCGCGACAATATTGACGTGATTGACCGGCGGTTTACCACCACGTTTCAGCTCATCACCATCGCCACCGAAACGCAGAGCTGCCAGACGCCCCTGACCTTCAATAACCTGACCGTAAATATCGTAAATGTCTGCGCCATAGCGTTTCTGACCAAAGAACGCCTGCCACGGATCTGGCGTGACGTAGTCAGTAATATTCAGCACACCACTATCAACGGCAGACACCAGCACATTCACCTGTTTAGGCTTCTCGCCATTTTTAGTGCTGGCTTTAATTTTCACGGTTAATGGTTGATTGGGACGCATTTTTGCTGGTGTTTCCAGCGCCAGATCGAGGCGACGGTTTTCATCACCAAGCGGCAGATGCAACACACCAACCGCGCGTTTTGGCGTCGCGGAGCGAGATTTATCGCCAGGACGCACCACCAGCGTACTCAAATAAAGATCATGACGATTCCAGGTTTTATCGACCGGAATCGTCAGATCCAGCCCTTGAGCCGGAACATCAATCTCTTGCCACCACAGCGGCCCTTCACTGGACTCGACCATCGCATAACCTTTACCCGCCGTTGGCGCGGCAATATGCAACTTAATGGTATCGCCAGGGCGATAACTGGCTTTATCCAGTTTCAGCGTGACACGGTCGGGTCGCACGGCACCGCTCCCGTCGCTGTTGTCCTGCCAGCTATAGCCAGCCCAGAAACGAACACTACTGACCGCTTCATTCGGCGCTTTGACTTCCAGACGATAAGCACCCCACTCTACCGGAAAACTGACCTTGCCGGTTTCGTCCGCTTTCAGATCCAGAGTTTGTTCATTTTCGATCAGATCTTTTTGATCAAACTGTGACTGCCAGCCTTCATCTTCTGACCAGTTCCAGTAGTAATCGCGGCGTTCGCGAATCAGGCGCACCTGCAAGCCCGACACGGCTTTTTTCACGCCTTGCGCATCGCTATAAACGATGTCAAAAGCGGCGTTACTGCCTTCATCAACAATGGGCTGTTTCACCGTGCTGTCAGTACGATAATCGTAAACCGATTTCGAGGCGAACTGCGGACGGATCCCCGGCAATGCATCGGCAGGCCAGATAGCCTGCTCAGCGCGGCGCGTCACCGGGCGACCGCCCGATTCCAGCAAACTACCCTGGAAAATAACCTGTAATGGGGAATGCGTTTCCTTCCACTGGCTTTCTGTAGAAACTTCGCCGCGCCCTTTATCATCCAGCGTCAACTGAACTTCATCCAGCGTGCGGGAAAGGTTTTCGGCAGCTATATCGCCGAATTCAAAACCAGGTAAGGCTGACACAGCCTCACGCAGTGGGCGCAGGAAAAGTTGCCCTTGCAAAGTATTACCATTAGCAGGCGCACCGTACAGGTAGTATCCCACCACGGAGAATTTCACTTCATCATTCGGCGTAAGCGGGGTTTTCTCACCGGTCAGATTCAGCGCCATACGCTCTGGCATAAAATCTTCGACGTGGAAATCCCACATCCGATACTGGTTATCGCCCGTGTTAGCGCGAATATGCCACATACCGGTTGCCGCATTGCTATCGAGTGGCCAGGTTAAGTGGTAGAGGCCATTCTCCGGCTGACTAACGACGCTCCTGAGAACCTGCCCGTCGGGTTTAATCACGTCTAACTTGATGGGTTGATTGGGCAACGCTTTACCGTCTGCATCACGCAGCAAACCATTGAGGATTACCGTTTCACCTGGGCGATAAAGATCGCGTGGGCCAAACATGAAAAACTGTTTGCTATAGCCTGGCGCGCCAGCAATGTTAAATTCTGCTAAGTCCAGCGCCGGAAGTTTTAAATCGAGTAGCGTTGTCTGACCGTCTTTACGCGCCAACAGTAATGCCGCGTTTTTATCATTTTCCAGCTGCACATGCCCCTGAGCGTCACTGGTTGCCTGAGTCAGAGTCTGCCCTTTCTCATTTAATAAAGAGACTTCAATTCCTTGCTGGGCCGCGCCGTTTTCCAGACTTTGGGTAAAGATATCCAGACGATTGTGATAACGGTGAGCTGAAACGCCGATATCACTTAACGTAAACAGCGTCGCGGGATTACTGTAATCGTAACGTCCAGCCTGATTCATCACAGCCAGATACACGCCCGCCTGCTGAAGCGGTTTGATATCGCCCAGCGGCAGCAATAATTTTTCACGGGTGTTACGCGCAGGATTGAGATCAAACCGTCCGGTGTAGACCAGATCCGCCATCTGCAGCAGTTTGTCTGACTGCCAGTTCGCCAGCGAATTGCGGTATTCCCATTGGCTAATGAATGCTGGCAGAGATTCTGGCTTAACGCGAAAGAAGTTAACATCGACATTATTAACGTTGAGCGCCATTACCGGCAGCCCTTCAACGACTTTACCAGGCAGCAGCGAACCACGGCTGGCAAAACCGACGCTGGGTTGGATGTCGCGGGTAGTTATAGTTTTTTCGTAATCTTTACTGAAGGTTGCGTTGTTGAGTGCTTTGACCTCCTTGCCAATAGTAACGATCAAATCACGTTTCGGTTCGAGGTGGCGTAAACGCAGCTCTTTAAGATTATCTGACAGCTCCCAGGCACCATCCACTTTGCCGCTTTTTTTATCGACGACATGAATAACGCGTGAGAAATCCTGATCCGGGTCGAGAGGGATGGAGAACGTCAGCACCAGCGTGGCTGCACCATCAAGTTGGACTTCAGAGAGATCCAGCAATGTCAGCGCCTTACCGGCACTCTGTTGTGCCAGTTTTTGTCGCTCTGGCGCGGAGAGTTTTGCTGAACTCGCGTTTTCTGAAGAGGCCGCTTTAGTAACTTCAGAAGGCGCATCTTTTTTCACCGCTGTTGGCGCGTTATCGTTGTTGTCGCACCCTGCCAGCGCCAGCATTAGCATGCAGGCGGCTACGCGTAACTTTTTCATTTTTCATCCCTGCCACAATGGCCCGTTAGCAACGTCGAATAATTATTATGCGTGAGAATTTACGTTATGTAATTCAGTATCACGCCCATACAATCCGAATTTTAGTGAGAATTGTGGCTCAGACAGCCAAATCAGCCTCTTTTGCTTGTCGCTTTTCACTAAACATCCGACAATTTAGCCTAACCCCGGCAAAAATGGAGATGCCTATGTCCACGACATGGTTTGTAGGAGCCGACTGGCTCGCCGAACATATTGATGACCCGGAAATTCAGATTATCGATGCCCGCATGGCGTCGCCTGGACAGGAGGATCGTAACGTTGCTCAGGAGTATCTGAATGGACATATTCCCGGCGCAGTGTTTTTTGATATCGAAGCGCTTTCTGATCACACTTCCCCGCTTCCGCACATGCTGCCGCGCCCGGAAACGTTCGCCGTGGCGATGCGTGAATTAGGCGTTAACCAGGATAAGCACCTGATTGTCTATGACGAAGGTAATCTTTTCTCAGCCCCACGAGCATGGTGGATGCTGCGCACCTTTGGTGTAGAGAAAGTGTCGATTCTGGGGGGTGGACTTGCAGGCTGGCAGCGCGATGATCTGCTGTTAGAAGAAGGTGCAGTAGAGCTGCCGGAAGGAGAGTTTAACGCCGCGTTTAATCCTGAAGCCGTGGTGAAAGTAACCGATGTATTATTGGCAAGCCATGAAAATACGGCGCAAATTATTGATGCCCGCCCGGCTGCACGTTTTAACGCAGAAGTTGATGAACCTCGCCCAGGTTTACGTCGCGGACATATTCCCGGAGCACTGAATGTTCCGTGGACGGAACTGGTGCGCGAAGGCGAACTAAAAACGACCGATGAACTGGATGCGATATTTTTTGGTCGCGGCGTCAGCTACGACAAACCAATTATCGTCAGCTGCGGCTCTGGTGTAACGGCAGCCGTGGTTTTGTTAGCACTCGCGACGCTGGATGTGCCAAACGTGAAACTGTACGACGGCGCATGGAGTGAATGGGGCGCGCGGGCAGATTTACCGGTTGAGCCAGTGAAATAAGTATTTTACAGGCAATAAAAAACCGCCGAATTTGGCGGTTTTTTATTGCTGGTCTGGTTCGCGGCCTTTCCAGCAGGTTGTATTACCGTAGTAATGCAAGCGCGTCTCAGCGGAGACAATACTCGCCAGTAACTCTCTTTTTGTCAAGCAAAA
>ENA-UEOM01000878-UEOM01000878.1-human-gut-metagenome-genome-assembly--contig:-NODE-878-length-12127-cov-6.762490_pt1 | contig 12127 bp, 12 predicted proteins | sample MGYA00242993_ERZ507994 | MGnify/ENA primary metagenome ERZ507994 (study PRJEB26167, sample SAMN06115536) | human gut metagenome | host: Homo sapiens | place: China:Neimenggu | collected 2014-11-07... | reverse complement strand
CGTGTGATCTCCGGCATACCGTGATCCTTCAGCCAGCGATCCATGATATCCAGATAGGCGTAGGTATGGGGATGCTCACCGCCCGTATCCGCAAACAGGATCAGGTCAACAGGGATATGGTTCTGGTACAGCCCAACAAGAAGGGCGGTGCTGTTCGCACCGCCGCCATAGGAAACAATATTGATATGCTCACCTCATCTCAAAGCCTTTTCATATCGGTATTTCATCTGCGCCGGATACAGCGGTTCGGGCGGGCGGCGGCTGCCGGTCCACTCCCGTCCGCCCGCCAGCCCCGCGCATCGCCAGCCGGAGGCACGGAGGCTGACGCCGCTCTCCGTGTCCAGAATGTAGGTGACGATCCTATGGTAGCCCAGGACCTTCGCCGCCCGCGCCGCCGCGCCATAGAGGAAGCTGCAAGCGTTTTTTGTCCCGTCCGTGCAGAGGCGGTTGACCTCCAGGGTCAGCCCATCATCCAGGTATCGGCTCACCGGCCGCCCCACGATGGCGACGCCCGCCAGATGGCCGTTCGCCATGCAGCCCAGGGAGAACTTATGCCCTCGCACCGGCTTATGGTGGCGGTGGTGCTCTGCGACAAACCTGTTTGCGTCGGCAAGGGACATCGGTTTTACAGTCAGCATCGGCTCCGCCTCCATCAGTTGTACGGCGGTCTGCCGTAGGCATAAAGGTGGGATTGCCAGTAATTCGAGTTGAGACTGGTGTACTGGATGGGATCCCCGCAGTGCAGGAGCATCCCGTCCCCCACATAAAAGCCCACATGGCTGACCCCCGGCGTGTCGTAGGTGCCCACGAAGAACACCAGATCCCCCGGCTGCGGCTCGGATACCGGCGTGGAAATGTTGTAGAGGCCCTGCGCCCCCAGCCGCCCGGTATTGCACAGGCCGCTGCTGGTCAGGACATAGCTGACAAAGCCGCTGCAATCAAAGGAGGTCTGGGGACTGCTGCCGCCCCACACATAAGGAAAGCCCAGATACTTCTCCGCCTCTGTAATCAGCGTGGCAAAGCGCTCGTCGGACAGGTACTCCGCCGGGATCTCGTACTTGGCGGGCGGGTTGGTCACATACTTGGGAACATAGCCGGAGGACGGGAACAGGTCGGGGCGGTTGCCCAGGGCGGACATATACACGGCGTACATGGAAAGCGTCTCCTGATCCATCATGTAGACCGGCAGATGGGAGAGGTCGAAGTTTTCCAGCTTCACGGTGCAGATGTAATAATCGTAATAGACCCGGTAGCTCTCCGTATGGGTGTTGCCCTCCTCGTCCGTCCAGGTATCCGTCTCGATGTAGTACCGCCGCTCCACCTCCACCGTCTCGGTGAGGATGTATTGCTTGTCGAACAGCATTTGAAGGTCGCCCTGCACCTGATCTATGGTGAAGGTTCCCTCATGGAGCGCCGACAGGATGGACAGCAGCACATAGGGATCGTGCTCGATCTCGTCCAGATCATAGTGATACTCGTCATAGTCGTGGGTCTGCTCATAGGTGTCAAGATACTGCCGCAGCTCATCCTCTTTGGCGCAGTAGGCGGCCTCCGCCGCCAGCAGGTCAGCATCCTCGGAGAGATAGGAGGAGGCCACAATGTTGGACACGCCTCCGCCGAACATGGAGGAGCAGGATTGCAGCAGGCCCAACAGCAGCACCAGCACAAGGCCGATCCCGCCGATGATAAGGAACGCCTTCTTGTGCCGGGCTATGAACTCGCCGGCCTTCTTCGCTGTCTCCGCGCCCTTCTTTGCGCTCTTGGCTGCCGTCTGCGTCGCCGCCTTTGCACCCTCCGCGCCGCGCGACGCCCGGTAGGCCGCCGCATACTGCCGCTGCATCCGCTTCTTCTGCCAGATGCGGGAGATGGGGCTGCCGGACGCAAGCTGGGGGTTATCATGGAGCGCCTTTTGGTAAAGTGCCTCCGCGTTGGCCCTGACCGCCGCCTGCTCCGCCTTTGCCGCGTCCCGCCAGGGCTTCACCTGCCGCTCCGCCCGCCAGTTTTGCAGCTTGCGGTTCCCATAGCCCACGGCTTTTTCCATGCCGCGCTCGGTGAGATGGCCCGCGGCCACGCCGGAGTTCTCCTGCTCCACCTCCCGCACCTTGGCGTGGGCGGCGTGGGCGACCTCCTGCAAAGGCCGCGCCAGCGGGTTCGGCCCCGGCTGCCGGATCGAAGCCGGCTTATCCGTCTCATGGAATACCAGTCTTGTACGCCCGGCGCCGGAAGCCTCGTCAAAGACACGCTCCGTGCCCAGGACGCGCTTTTTGGGGATAGAGGCCTTTGCCGCGTCCAGCTTATCCGCCGCTTTATCGGATTTGCGGATCGCCTGTTGCAGCTCCGGCGCGGCGCGTTCCTCCTCGGTGAATTGCAAACGGGAGGATGGGCGGCTATTTGCCGCCGTACCCTCCCGGTAGGCTTTGCGGCGGTTCCGCCGCTTTTTCTTCTGAGACTTCCGGACGCGCCGGTCGTCCAGATGGTGGAGGGCAGTCCTCGCCAGCACCGTGGAATCGCCGGAGGGGGAATAGTCCTGCTCCGGCGCACGGTCTGAAACATGGCTCGCCTCGCCTGTGACCATATTGACGGAAATGGCTCCGTCGCGGGTCATCTTCTGCGCCTCCTTCTCGGAGGCTTTCCATTCCTTCATGCGTCACCACCTGCCTTTCCGTAGGGGCAAATGCTCCCGCACTCGCCCGTCTCGATCATGGAGATATACTTGAAAATGGGATATGCCTGGGGCGGGCAGACCGCGTTGCCCAGGGTTTTCAGCCGTAGGGCGCGGTCCGCGGTGTTTTCGGTGATACGGGGGACGCCCTCCGGCTCGGCGGCCCAGAGGATACGTCCGTCCATTTCCGGGGGAAGCCCATGAGCCATTCCACCCAATCCGGGTTCAGCGCCGCCGTCTCGGATACCGGCTGCTCCTGCCGGATCACCTGGGAGGACAGGTTGGCAGACGGGGCGCTGTTCCGAAACGCCGCCGGTTTCAGCGTGGAGCGGTAGCCCTCCGACGCTGCCGGGGTCAGATAGAACACCGCCGCCGACAGGCTCAGGCTCCAGATGGCCCCGTTCCGGTTCACCTTGCGGAAGATCCCGTTGTCGGAGAGGTACACATCCAGGTTGGCCGCGTCCCTGCAGGTGTTCTTGTCGGAGGCAAGGGGTGTGGGAAACATCAGCCGCGACGATAAAAGTTCGCTGGCGCTCATGCCATGCGCCGACACCGCAAGCCGGAAATACGAATGGGAGAACAGCGTATCCCGCTTTTGCCAGGTCAAAGATCGTTTTGTCGAGGCCCAGATTGATGAAGCCAGCAACATTTTCCCCAAGCACCCAACGGGGCCGCAGCTCGGTAATAACGCGGCACATTTCCGGCCACAGGTAGCGTTCATCCGCAAAGCCCCTTCGCTGTCCTGCGGTGGAGAAGGGCTGGCAGGGAAAGCCGCCGGAGAGGACGGTAACGGTTTCAAGTCCTGTTTTTTCAAAAAACGCCTCCTTTGTAAAAGTCGTGATATCCCGGAATCTCGGCACCTCCGGCCAGTGCTTTTCCAGAACGGAATAGGGATAGTCCGCCCACTCGCATTGACAGACGGTGCGGAAGCCCGCCGCCTCCGCCGCCAGATCAAGCCCGCCGATGCCGGAAAACAGGCTCACATGGGTCAGCTCAGTCATAGTCGTCCTCGCAGGAATGATCTCCGCAGAGGGCGCAGCAGCGGCCGCAGCCGATGCCGTCCTCCGCCGCTTCCTCCGGGTCATAGGGCGTCAGATGCGCGCGCCGCAGCGTTGCCTCCAGAATGTCATAGCAGGTGACGACCTGATCCTCCGCAAAGCCCCACCTGCGGTACATTCTTCGGATGCTCGGATTCTCGCCGGAGAGATTCTTTTGCAGCCGCGCAAGCCGTTTTTCTGTTTTCACTTCTACAACACGGTTGCGGAGAAAGCTGTACTGTGCCAGCAGGTCAAAGAGATCGCCCGCCAGCATACGAAAGGCGCTGCCGGAGATGATGTAGGCGGGATCATCGGCGGTGGCGGCGCGCTGCTTTTCCCTGATTTTTGCGTCGTGCTCTTTCAGCACGGCGGTCAAGGGCGTGAGCTCCGCCGCCTTTAGCTCCGCAAGGTCCTTCCTGTCCCCGAACACCAGATAGCGGCCGGGGATACGCCATGCGGCGAACTTTTCCTCCGCGATCTCGCCGTAGCGCGCTGCCGTATCCAGAAGGTTCTCCATATCGCGTTCGTCCTTCACCTTCCCGGCCAGGAAGGCCAACTGGTGCAGCAGACCGTAAAGGTGTACCTCGTCGTTGATGTGCTTTTCATAGGTCTTGCTTTCGATGACATATTTCATGGTTTTGTCCCATCCTTTCCTTATCCGCTTTCCCCATCGTGGGAAACCTCGCTGGGCTTTGTCGTGAGAAGCCGGTACAACTCCGTATCCTTCGGGAACTCGTCCCGGAAGGGCAGGATCACATTCTGGAAGAACAGAAGGCCGCTGCCGGGGTCCGCGTTGGTCACATAGGCAAGCTGCTCTGCGGAGATGTTCAGCCGCTCCGTCATCAGCTTGCGGTCGCCCGCGGAGAGGTTCAGCAAATAGATAAAATCGCTGTTTTCCAGAATGTTTTCGATCTCCGGGCTGTGCAGCAGGTCCTTCGGGTTCTGTGTCGCCCCGGTGGGGACGCCGCCCCACTTTCTAAAACGCTTCCAAATCTCGGCGCTGTACGCTGCCGTCTGTTCCTCCTTCAAGAGCAGGTGAAATTCGTCCACGAAGTACCAGGTGGACCGCCCGATAGCCCGGTTGATGGTGACCGTGTTCCACACCGCGTCCTGGACAATGAGCATCCCCGGCTTTTTCAGATTCTTGCCGAGGCCCTTGATATCGAAGCAGACAAGGCGGTTGCGGATATCCACGGTGGTACGGTGGTTGAAGAAGTTGAGCGAGCCGTTTACATACAGGTCGAGCGCCTGAGCCACGCGCTCCGCCTCCGGGATGCCCTGCGCCATGAGCGCGTCCAGCAGATCGCCCAGCACGGGCATATTCTCCGGCCGCGGGTCCGCGAAGTACGACTGGTAGATCATCTGCACGGCCCGGTCAATGACGGTTTTCTCGATAGCCTCCAGCCCCGTCTTGCTGCCCATGATAAGCTCGCAGAAAGACAGCACGAAATCGCTTTTCAGCGCCAGCGGGTTTTCTTCCTCACTGTAATTGAGGTTGATATCCAGCGGATTCACATAGTCGCGGCTGTTGGGTGAGAGACGGATCACCTGACCGCCCAGCCGGTTCACCAGCGGGGAATATTCATCCTCTGGGTCACAGATGATGACGTTATCCTTCGTGGTCAGCATGACATAGGTGATCTCCCGCTTGCAGCTCATGGACTTGCCGCTGCCCGGCGTGCCGAACACAAGGCCGTTGGGGCATCGGGACTGCTTGCGGTCCAGCAGGATCATGTTGCCGGACAGGGCGTTGAGCCCGTAATACATGGCGTCCCCGCCCATAAAGAGCTCCTGGGTCACGAAGGGCACGAACACCGCCAGCGCCGAGGTGGTGAGGCTGCGTTCGATCCTGATACGGTTAAGCCCCAGCGGCAGCGAGGACATAAGCCCGTCCTCCTGCTGGAAGTCCAGCCGGGTCAGGATGCAGTTGTGGGTCTGGGCGACGCTGGCCGACTGGGAAACGGCGATCTCCAGCTTTTGCTTCGTGGGCGCCAGATGCAGCATGAGGAAGGTCATATTGAACATTCGCTCGTTGCGGCTCTGTAAATCCTGCAAGAGATTTTTCGCCGCGCCGCCGTAGGTGGAGAGGTCGGAGGGGAGGATATCCAGATCGTAGCCGCTGCGGGCGGCCTTCTTCTGCTCCTGGATCTTCATGGCGTCCAGATCGGTGATCTTGCGCTTGACCATCTTGATGGCCTCGTTCTGGTTGATGCCGCGGACGTGCATGGTGACGAGAAGGTTTCCCTCCACATCCATGAAATCCGTGAGGATACGGTCCTGGATCTCCGGGGCCAAAATCTGCAGGAAGGACACCGCGCCGTACATTTCGCCCATGCGGAAGCGGCGTGTCTCCCCAAACTCGAAGGAAGAAGGCGCGATAAAATCCTTTACGGACAGACCGGAGGGCGCCAGCCAATCCCATTCAAAGGCGAAGGGCTCCCCTCTGGGATAGAGAAGGCCGTGCAGCAGCGCCAGCCGCTCCTTGCCGTCCAGCACCTTTGCCGCCGCGCCCATGACCTTGAAGCGGTTCAGGGTGTCCGCCTCGATCCGGGAAAACCTTGCCCGTGCCGCCTGGATGCTCTCCGCCTCGATGGTCAGCGTGACATACTTGCTTTTCACATAGCCGTTGCTGCCGCGCTCATACTGTGTTTGCAGGATGCCGGAGGCCTCGGCGCGGATTCCGTCCAGATCGTCCCCCTGGGCCGCCATGCGGAACAGGTCCCCGCCGCCGGCCTTGTGGCTGCTGCTCAGGGTCATTTGCACGCCGATGGAGGGGTCATAGCCGTTATAGAAATCGCAGAGGCGTTCAAAGATATCCCGCTGATCGTCCGGCCCTGCCAGACGGTAGCTGACGTCGGCGTAGGCGATGGTTTTGGAAAAATGCCGGTCGTCCAGACGGCACAGGCCGTCCGGGTGCATATTGCGGAAGGGAAGGCTTGCCTGTACGGTGTGGTTCTTGCCGTCCCCCCTGGCCTGCCGAATGACGGCCTCGATCTGCTTTCGCTCCTGCCGGGTGAGCCTGCGCCGGCCCTTGCCTCTTTTCCCCGCGCCGGAGGCGATCCGCCCCACCGTCCGCTCCAGCTCCGCCTGCTTTTCCAAAGCGGAATAGGCGTTGTTTGTCTGATAGACACGCTTTTTCGGACGGATGAATTTGCACTGGATCAGATTGCCCAGCAGCGCCTCCGGGGTCTGCCCGTTTTTCTCATACAGGGCGAACAGGAAAAAGGGCAGCATCACAAGGATCATGCACAGCGCCGCCGGCGTCGTGCCCATGCTGCCCTTGCTCAAAAAGAAAAGCGGCACTCCAACAAGCGCCGCCGATCCGAAACACACAAGCTGCCGCTTCGTCAGGCCGAACAGCATCTTGCTCTTGATTTTTGTCAGGTCCTTCGGGACCGTTACGTATGCCAATGGTTCACATCCTTTCCGCAAGCCGGATATCGCTTGCAACTTCATTTCCCCACACATCCCAGCCGGGCGGTGAGGCTCTTGCGAATAGCTCAATGCGGGGCACGTCCCCCATGAGGGCTTCGATCCGCCGCCGCGCCTCCTCCGGCTTCTGGCTGTGCCGCTCCACATGGGAGAGGATGACCTGCTTCACATCCCGCGCCGCCCGCTTCGGGCGTCCGCGGGTCGCCAGCAGGCAGATCTCCGCGTTGGCCCGCGTCCAGTAGCCCGTGCCGGTGAACAGGCCCTCCGACTTTGGGCACTGCTTGATCCAGACGAAGGCCACGGTCTTGAAGGTGAAGCCCCAGGCGTCCATGACGCCCCAGGCCTCCCGCAGCATGGGGAAGGTGATCCAGAGGAACAGGGCGCAGTCCTTGTCCGCCAGCTCCCCCACCGGCAGGGCCTTGATGGCCGCTATGTCCATGGTGGGGTAATGGCTCTCGGCGCTGCGCCCCGCGCCCTTCTTGCTCCAGACCTTATAGGCCCAGGGCGGGTCCGCGTAGATGACCTTGTATCTTTTCATGGCCGCCTCCCGTCAATGCGCCCCGAACAGGCTCTTTGCGAGGCTGCCGGTGCGGAACAGCGTGTAGCACAGCAGCACCGTATAGCCCAGGCACTCCCAGATCGCCACGGTGATATCATCCCCCACGGCGATATTCTGCACCAGCACCGCGTAGATGCCGACGCAGACCATAATGAGAAACGCCTGAAAGCCCAGGGCCAGCAGGGACTTCAAATAGTTCTGCCCCGTCTGGCCCCACTCCCGGTTGGCCATGGTGGCAAAGGGGATCGGCCCCACGGATACGGTCAGATACACCTCGATCATTCTTCCGTAGATCACAAGGAAGATGGCGATGGTGAGGATATGGGAGCAGAGGCCCACAAAAATGCTCTGAAACCACAGGCCCAGCAAAGAACCGATGCTCCAGTCCGCCAGAGCCGTTTCCAAATTGCCGACCACGCCGGAAATGTCAATCCCCGCGTCGGAGATGATGACGCCGGCGCTCTGGCTGACCACGCTCTGCGCCATATCAAATACCGCCATGACGATATTCCAGGTATTGGTGACGATGAGCACCGCGCAGAAGGTCTTGAAGATCCACTTCCAGAAAAGCCAGGTGTCAAAATCGTGGAGATTATTCTTTTCCACGATGAGCTGGATCAGCTCATAGCACATGACGAAGGTGAGGATGATGCCGGCGATGGGGACGATGACCGTTTCAGAGAGGCCGCGGATCATGTTGAAGATGCCGCCGTTCCAGCCGGCCGGCGTCATGCCCACCTCGCCGGCGATCTCGCCCACCTTCGTATTCACGGTGTCAAAGGTCCCGGAGAGGTTGGAGATGATGCCGTCGATCAGCAGCTCCTTGAACCACTCCTGGATCATTTCAATTATCACGGGTGGTCACACCTCCTTTCGGAGGCTCCCGCCGTGAAACGGGAGCCTCCGGGTGGGATGGTCCTGCCGCCGCTCAGCCAAGCAGGCCGGACAGCAGGGGGATCAGGGTCACGCCGATCAGGGCGACGCCGCCGCCCGCGACAAGCTGCTTGACGCCCTGCGATTTAGCCGCGGGGTTATCCTGGCCGTAGCCTTCCAGAAGGTTGATGCCGCCCCACACGCAAAGGCCGCCGCCCAGGGCGATGACCAGGGTCTGCAATACATCGATGGCACTGTTGAAGAACTCCATAAATCATATTTCCTTTCGTTTTGTAGAATTGTTGTCGGGTTCGTCTGTCAGTTCTTTTGCGCTCAATTCGTACATATCGAAAGGCTCGTCCGGCTTCACGATGGCCGGTCTGCGCTTCATGTACCGTTCTACGTCAAAGACGTTCTTCTTGTCGGCGTCGGACAGGTATTTGTAGCGGGGGTGCTTTGTCAGGTCGTACTTGTCGCTGAAAAACGGGCGCACGCCCCGAAGCTGCAAGATACACTTGCCGCCGTCCATGACCGCGATCTCGTCCTGGGTCATCAACTCCTTTCCCAATTTCTGATAACTGAGGCCGTGAGAGGTCTGCGCACCGCGATTTTCGGACTGGCTCAGGCTGTCGATGGTCTCCTTGCCCAGCAGCTCCGAGATCTCTTTCAGCGTGGACTTCTCCTTGCCTCCCAAAAACAAGGTGACGTCGCAGTTGCCGACAATGGTATCTGCCGCATCCTTGTAGATGGTCTTTAACTGGCTTTGCGACTGCAAAATAATAGAAGCCGATATCTCACGGCTTCGGATGGTGGCGATCAGCTTGTCAAAGTTGGGGATCTGGCCGATATTGGCAAACTCGTCCAAGAGGCACCGCACATGGACAGGCAGCCGCCCGTTATAGAGATCGTCCGCCTTGTCGCAGAGCAGATTGAAAAGCTGGCTTTGCAGCATGGCGATGACGAAATTGAAGGTGGTATCGGTATCGCTCATAATGAGGAACAGCGCCGTTTTCCGGTCGCCCATCGTGTCAAGCTCCAATTCATCCTCCGTCATAATGTCCCGCAGCTCCTTGATATCGAAGGGAGACAGGCGGGCGCCGCAGCTCACCAAAATGCTTTTGAGTGTCTTGCCGGCCGCCATTTTGAATTTGACATATTGCTTGACGGCGAAGTGCTCCGGCTGCGCCTGCGCCAGCTCGTCAAAGAGGATATCCACGGGGCTTTTATAGGTCTCGTCGTCCTCTCTGGCCTCGCAGGCGTTGATGAGCTCCAGCAGGGTGATGAAGTTTTTTTCCTCCGGCTCCGCCTCATACCAGATGTAGCCGATCAGGGCGCAGTATAAAAGCCGCTCGGCCTTGATCCAAAAATCTTCGGAGGATTTTTCACCGTCGCCCTTCGTGTTGGCGATGATGACATTGACCAGCTTGAGGATATCCTTCTCGGAGCGCACATAGGCCAGCGGGTTATATTTCATGCTTTTGGAAAAGTTGATGGTGTTCAGGACCTTGATGCGGTAGGGCTCATAGACGACCTTGCCGTGCTTATCCCGCACCGGCTTTCCGTTCTCGTCCCGCTTCGGCCCGCCGTGCGCCAGGAGTTTTCCCGTCTCCCGAAGGAGCTGTCCTTTGGGATCGGTGACCACATAGGAGCTGTGCATTTGGAGCAGGGACGGCTTGACAAAAAACCTTGTCTTGCCGCTGCCGGAGCCGCCGATGACCAGGATATTTTTATTTCTCGCCGTTTTCGGATCCTTCGGGCGGCTGGTCATGGTGAGGCTTTCCGTCCGGGTCAGAGGGATGTTCCAATCGGGAACAGGGTCTATGTAGGGCGCGATATCCTCTGGCCGACCCCATCTCGCGCTGCCGTACTCAACGCCACGGCGATATTTCTTCGCGTTTTTCGCTTTCAGATACACCGCCAGCCGGACAAGCGCTGCCCCGGCCACGCCCAGCAGCAGATCCAGAGGATGCAGGCTGAGCCAGAGGGAAGAAAAGGCCTCGGTGAAGCCCTGGGCGATACGAAGCAGCTTTTCCGAAGCGTTGAGCCCCGGCGCCAGCCGCACCGCCTGGCAGAGCTTGTCAAAGAGCCAAACGAATAGCAGATACGGAAGGTTCGGCAGCAGGGCCTTTTTCAGCTTTCCCGTCATCGTTCCAGCCCCCGGTCCCTGTTTTTGACCTTCTCGCCCCGCTCCAGCTCCTGCCGCTTCGCCTGATCCTTGGCCTTGGTCAGCCGCCTGCGGATGGAGGGCTTTTTCTCCTTCGCCAGATTCTTTGCGGAGAACTCGCGGAAGGCCGCCGTCACCGCGTCGGCGTCCCTGCCCTTAAAGAACACCAGGTACCGGGGGATCTCCCCGGTGGTATCTTTTTTCAGGGCAAAGTCAATGCCGTACTTCTTCGCCGTGGCGGAGAACGCCTTGATATTCTGGTCCGTGATCTCGATATTGGACACGCCGGCTCCATGCTTCATAAGCTGCCGGATGGTCTGCTTGCCGTGATGGAGCTGGGGATCATTCTTGTGCTTTTCCATATCCGCCAGCACCTTCTTCATGGCCTGCTGCAAGAGCTGGGCGGTCATTTTGCTGGCCTCCACACATAGCGCAAGGGTTTTCTGCGTGATTTCTTCCTGCAAGGCGTTCACCTCCGATCTCCGCTGCCGTACAGGTCATGGCTGACAAGGGATGTGTAGTAGCTGTCCATCGTGACCGGCGCGTTATACAGCGCCGCCAGCAGATATTTCTTGATATTGCGGACATAGGTGGTGTTCTCCCGCATCCGGTCAAGGACATACTCGATGTGGGAGCTGCCGATCTTCAAGAACCGGGACTTCACCACCTCGGCGGGGTAGTCGTCCCCGGCGATACGGATCATCTCCCGGTTGGAGCAGACGGTATCCACCATGAGCTCCACCAGCTCGTCCAGCCGGTCTTTATCCAACTGCACGTTCTGCGAAAGAACGTCATATTCGATGTTCTCCAAGATCAATGCCCGATAGCTTTCCCGCTTTCGCATCCCGTCCTGCCCGCTCCGCTCCCTGGGGACTGGGGGACTTGATAGGATAGGACTTGATTCTTGCGTAATTGATAAATCTGTCTTTGATGGATAGTTACTTGATTCTTCTTTATTTAATTGGGCGGGGTTCTCCTGAATTGGAGCGTCCAACATTGGATTTGCCTGTACGGGATTTTCCCGTATAGGTTTTTCCTGTGTAGGTGACGGCGCTTTAGGCTGTTCCAGAATGGTGTATTCGATAGAGCCGAGCTGCCCGTTTGCGCTGCGGACACGCGAACGGATCAGATAGCCGTGCGCCTCCAGCTCCCGGATGCCGCCGCTGATGCTGTCAATGCCATCCTTGCAGATACGGGCAAGGCCCTTCATGGTGTAGTCCCAATTCTCCGGCAGGGACAGCATGAGAGATAAAAGCCCTTTCGCTTTCAGCGACAGCGACATATCCCGCAGATGGTAGTTGGACATGACCGTGTAATCTCTGGTCTTTTCGATACGGAATACAGATGATGATGGACATGAAGGAACAGGCAGCCCGATTCGGAGCCGAAATGAGAGACGG
>ENA-UEOM01000874-UEOM01000874.1-human-gut-metagenome-genome-assembly--contig:-NODE-874-length-12190-cov-5.488401_pt1 | contig 12190 bp, 7 predicted proteins | sample MGYA00242993_ERZ507994 | MGnify/ENA primary metagenome ERZ507994 (study PRJEB26167, sample SAMN06115536) | human gut metagenome | host: Homo sapiens | place: China:Neimenggu | collected 2014-11-07... | reverse complement strand
GGCGAGCTGGAGCGCATGTACTCGCCGTCGGGCTTGGGCTACAACATCCTCAGGCTAATGATTTACCCCGACGAGAACAGATGGGCCGACGATGTCGACGGCGCAAGGCGGGCTCAAGCCCTCGGCGCCATCATTTTCGCCTGCCCGTGGGACTGCGGCGACGAGCGGGCCGACAAGGTGACCGTCAACGGCAAGTCGCTCAAGCACCTGCGAGCCGACAAGTATGCCGACTATGCTGACCACCTGGTACGCTACGTCGACTTCATGCGGCAAAACGGGGTCGGCATATACGCCATTTCGGTGCAAAACGAGCCCGACATGGACTTCACCTATTGGTCGCCTGCCGAGATTGTCGACTTCACAAAGCGCTTCGGCCAGAAGATAAGGGCCGCAGGCACAAGACTGATGGGCCCGGAGTCGTGCGGATACAACCCCGACTATACCGATGCCGTGCTGACCGACGCCGAAGCCATGGCACAGACCGACATCTTGGCCGGCCATTTATACCAGGGATTCTTAGACACCACGCAGCCCTACACTGCCCAACGGCGCAAATATGTGTGCGGACTGTACGACAATCACCTCAAGGCAGCTGGAAAGACGTGGTGGATGACGGAGCACCTTTTCAACGACGGGCAGGACAAGGACAACGCCGACAACTACCTCGAGTTCCAGAAGTGGACATACAGCCTCAACCATCTGGCTCTGGAAATGCACCATTGTATGGAAGGCAACTGCTCGGCTTATGTATATTGGTACCTGAAACGGTTCTACGGTATGATTGGCGACAACGACCCGGAGCGCAACACCACGCCAGAGGGCGAGCCCACCAAAAACGGCTACATCATGGCTCACTACGCCAAATATGCCAAGGGTATGGACCGCATTGAGGCCTCTGCGGCGGCCCCCAACCTTCTGGTCACGGCCTACGCCAACGCCCCGCGCACTGAAATTACACTCGTGGCCATCAATATGGGCGATGGTTTCAGGTGCCTGAGCATACAACTGCCATCGGCCGAAGCCACGGCCGAGGCTGTTGAGACCAACGATACTGTCGACATGGCCGATGCCCACGCGCAAGTGAAAGGTGGCAAGGCTCTGGTGCGCATGTCGGGCAAGGGCATCGTGTCTGTACGGATAAAAATGTAATTTCTACAGGGCATCGCTACACCACAGGTGGCGTTTGCCTGATATATTGCCGCCCTCCCGCCTGCCTCACTGGCAGGCGGGAGGATGGCTTTTGCCAAAAGATGGCAGCCCGCCACTGCGCCACCGCGCCATGTGCCCACACCTGTGCACCGACAGGAGGCATGCAGAAGTTTGTTGGCAAAGCTACGGTTTCTCAAGTATTTAGGTTATATTTGCATGTCATAAGCTGCCTGCGGGCCGTTGCGGGAACCACTACCAGCCACTCGCCCGCCGCCAAAGAGACACCCTGACAGGCAATACAAATAAAGACGCTAAACATGAAAAAAAACTTACTGGCATTCATCGCCATGACCTTATGCGCCTGCACATGGGCTGGCGAGCTCAGGCTATGGTACTCGCAGCCTGCCCGGGCATGGACTGAGGCCCTGCCCATAGGCAACTCTCGCCTCGGCGCCATGGTATTCGGCGGCACCGAGAAGGAGGAACTGCAACTAAACGAAGAGACTTTCTGGGCCGGCTCGCCTTACAACAACGACAACCCCAACGCACTCTACGTGCTGCCGGCTATAAGGAAACTTGTGTTCTCCGGCAAGAACAACGAGGCCCAGAGACTTGTCGACGCCAACTTCCAGACTGGGAAGAACGGCATGAGCTACCTCACCATGGGCAGCGTCTTCATGACATTTCCCGGCCACGGCAACACCTCACGCTACCGAAGGGACCTCGACATAGGCAGGGCCGTGTCAACAACCACCTACGAGGTGGCAGGAGTGAGCTACACTCGCACAGCCTTTGCTTCGTTGGCCGACAATGTGATAATAATGAACATCAGGGCCGGAAAGGACAAGGCGCTGAACTTCACCATCGGATACGACGCCCCGCTGCGCCATGAAGTGCGGGCCGAAGGCGAAAAGCTGCACATAACATGCCACGGGCGCGACCAGGAGGGCGTGAAGGGATGCCTGAGGGCTGCCTGCCTTATAGGCGTAAAGACCTACGGTCAGACCGATGGCTGCGGCGAGACGCTGAGCGTGAGCCACGCCACTACGGCCACGATATACATTTCGGCCGCCACCAACTATGTGAGCAATCGAGACACGAGCGCCGACGAGCGTGCCAAGGCAGACCTATACCTCGACAAGGCCATGCAAACGGGATATGACGAGGCCGTTAGGCGGCACGTGGAGCGATACAGGTCGATGTTCGACAGGGTGAGCCTCGACCTGCCAGGCTCTGCGGCCTCGCTCGCCGAGACACCGAAGCGGCTTGCCAACTACGCCGATGGGAATGACGAAGACTTGGCCGCGCTGCTCTTCCAATACGGGCGTTACCTGCTCATATCATCGTCGCTGCCTGGCGGCCAGCCCGCCACGCTTCAGGGTATATGGAACAACAGCGTGGCAGCGCCTTGGGACAGCAAGTACACCATAAACATTAACACCGAGATGAACTACTGGCCCGCAGAGGTGACCAACCTCAGCGAGTGCCACGAGCCTTTGTTCGACATGCTCAAAGACCTGTCTGTCACCGGGGCGCAGACCGCCCGCACCATGTATGGCTGCCGCGGGTGGACGGCCCATCACAACACCGACCTGTGGCGCATAGCGGGCTTGGTCGACTTCGCCGCGGCAGGCATGTGGCCAAGCGGTGGGGCCTGGCTGGCACAGCACCTGTGGCAGCACTATCTGTTCACGGCCGACACTGGTTTCCTGCGCAAATATTACCCCGTGCTGAGGGGCACGGCACTGTTTTTCCTCGACTTCCTCACAGAGCACCCCGACGGCCGGCATCTTGTGGTGGCACCGTCTATATCGCCTGAGCACGGCCCCGTGACTGCCGGATGTACAATGGACAACCAGATTGTATTCGACGCACTCGGCAACACCCTGCTTGCGGCTGGCATAGTGGGCGAACGGCAGTCGCTGAAAGACTCGCTCAGGCTGGCCATGGACAAGTTGCCGCCAATGCGCATCGGACGGAACAACCAGTTGCAAGAGTGGTTGGACGACATTGACGACCCGGACGACAAGCACCGGCATATATCCCACCTCTACGGGCTCTACCCCAGCAACCAGATTTCGCCACGGCTCAACCCCCTGCTGTTCGAGGCGGCAAAGACGACACTCGGGCAACGCGGCGACCAAGCCACGGGATGGAGCATTGGCTGGAAGATAAACTTCTGGGCGCGCATGCTCGACGGGGAGCATGCCTACCGCATAATAAGCAACATGCTCCGGCTGCTGCCATCCGACAAAGAGGCTGCCGACCATCCCGACGGACGCACATACCCCAACCTTTTCGACGCTCATCCGCCATTCCAAATCGACGGCAACTTCGGATTCACAGCAGGGGTGGCCGAGATGCTTGTGCAGAGCCACGACGGGGCGGTGCAACTGTTGCCGGCCCTGCCTCGGGCATGGGACAAGGGCAGCGTCAGGGGGCTAAAGGCCCGGGGCGGTTTCGAGGTGAGCATGGCGTGGTACGGAGGCAAGCTGGCATCGGCAAAAATAACATCGGCCAGGGGTGGAACGCTGCGCCTGCGCTCATACGTGCCACTGAAAGGCAAGGGCCTGAGGCCTGCCAATGGGCCCTGCCCCAACCCTTTCCTCGCCCCGGCTGCCATCGCCACGCCTGAGGTCTCAGCCATGGCAACACCGAGCATGCCTTCGCTGACAAAAGTCTACGAGTATGACATTGACACCGCGGCAGGCCGTTCTTACGTTGTTAGACGCAAGGCAGAGGCCCGCCAATGACGACATTACATGCAACAACACGCAACATCAACAGACATATACCAATATGAAAAGAACAAGAATGCTTATTATCGCTGCCTTGATGTCGCTCGCGGCAAGCGCGCAAGGAGTAAATGAAAGCCGTATCGTGACCGACACCATACAGAGCAAAGTGCTCGGCGTGAAGCGTGCGTATACCGTATTGCTGCCCAAAGGCTTCGACTCCGGTGACACAAGGCGCTACCCCGTGCTCTACCTCCTTCACGGGATGTGGGGCAAAAACGACGACTGGGTGTCGCAGGGGCGGCTGAAGGATGTGGTCGACAGGCTCGTGGCCAGCGGCGAGGCCAGGCCGATGGTCATCGTTACACCCGACGCCGGTGGCGGCGACCCTAACGTCTACCAGAACGGATACTTCGACATGGATGGCTGGAAGTACGAGACGTTCTTCTTCACCGAGCTCGTGCCATTCATCGAAAAGCAATTCCGCACAGGCGGAAGCAAGGCCAACCGCGCCATTGCCGGTCTGTCGATGGGTGGCGGCGGCGCCACGGCATATGGGCTCAGGCACCCCGACATGTTCTGCGCCGTATATGCCATGAGCGCCTTGATGGACATACCCGATGGCCGGGAGACCGATGCAGAAAAGCGCGACGGAAAGCTGACGACAAGAAGATAATTTTCTCGATGGTGGGGGTGAGCAAAGTGATTCCCCCCCAGCGACAGATACTTAAGAATATTTACCTCTCCTTTTTCTACGGCGCGAAGATAGGCATCATCGGCCTCAACGGCTCCGGTAAGTCCACGCTGCTCAAAATCATAGCCGGACTTGACAAGAGCTATCAGGGCGACGTGGTCTTCTCCCCCGGCTACAGCGTGGGTTACCTGGAACAGGAACCTAAGCTCGACCCCGAAAAGACCGTCAAGGAGATAGTGCAGGAAGGGGTGCAGCCGACGCTCGACCTCCTGGCGGAATACGACCGCGTTAACGAAGCCTTCGCCGACCCCGAAGTGCTGGAGAACGAGGACAGGATGAACGCCCTGATAGCGCGCCAGGCCGAGCTGCAGGACAAGCTCGACGCCGCCGACGCCTGGAACATAGACAACAAGCTGGAGCGTGCCATGGACGCCCTGCGCTGCCCGCCCGACGACCAGAAGGTATCAACCCTCTCCGGGGGCGAACGCCGCCGCGTGGCCCTCTGCCGGCTGCTGCTGCAGCAACCCGACATACTGCTGCTCGACGAGCCCACCAACCACCTCGACGCAGAGTCCATAGACTGGCTGGAACAGCACCTGCAGCAATATCCCGGCACCGTCATCGCCGTGACGCACGACCGCTACTTCCTGGACCATGTGGCCGGCTGGATTCTCGAACTCGACCGCGGCGAAGGAATCCCCTGGAAAGGGAACTACTCCTCGTGGCTCGACCAGAAGTCGAAACGCCTCGCACAGGAGGAGAAGCAGGCCTCCAAGCGCCGCAAGACGCTGGAGCGCGAGCTGGAATGGGTGCGCATGGCACCGAAGGCGCGCCAGGCCAAGAGCAAGGCACGTCTCTCGAGCTACGACCGCCTGCTCAACGAAGACCAGAAACAGCGCGAGGAGAAGCTGGAAATCTTCATCCCCAACGGGCCGCGCCTCGGCAACAAGGTAATCGAGGCCGTCGGCGTGAAGAAAGCCTTCGGCGGGAAGGTACTCTTCGACGACCTCAACTTCATGCTCCCGCCCAACGGCATCGTGGGCGTCATCGGCCCCAACGGTGCCGGAAAGACCACCCTCTTCCGCCTCATAATGGGGCAGGAAAAGCAGGACGGAGGCACGTTCGACGTCGGCGAAACCGTCAAGATAGCTTACGTGGACCAGACGCACAAGGACCTTTCGCCCGAAAAGACCGTCTACCAGGTAATCTCGCAGGGAGTGGAATCGTTCCGCATGGGAGGCCGCGACATGAACGCGCGTGCCTACCTCTCGAAATTCAACTTCACCGGCGCCGACCAGGAGAAGAAAATCGGCGTCCTCTCGGGCGGCGAGCGCAACCGCCTGCACCTGGCCATGGCGCTCAAGGAGGAGGGCAACGTGCTGCTGCTGGACGAACCTACCAACGACATCGACGTCAATACGCTGCGCGCCCTTGAGGAAGGCCTCGAGAACTTCGCCGGCTGCGCCGTGGTGGTAAGCCACGACCGCTGGTTCCTCGACCGTATCGCCACCCATATCCTCGCCTTCGAGGGGGACAGCAAGGTGACATTCTACCAAGGCTCCTACAGCGACTACGAGGAATACCGGCGCAAGCGCGACGGCAACACCACGCCCCACCGCATACGCTACCGCAAACTCACCGACTGACAGTGAGCATCAGCATAGCCGCGCAGGGCCCCGGGGTTCTGCGCGTGCTTTAATAAGAACCTCAAGTCCCGGATTCGGAAAACGCTGAAATGCGCTGTTTCACCGGCGTGCCGACTTCCGGAACCTTGATTAAGAACTTAATTCTAACCCCGGTGTTTAAGAGGTATGAAGAAGATTATCCTCATCATATTCGCCGCGCTGGCGGCGGTCTGCGGCGCCTCGGCATGGGACCTCGGCGAGAAGTACAAAGGGCCGAAAACGCCCGAAACCGACCTCTCGTGGCATCCGGACATCCTGCCGGGCTACGAGGCGCGCTACGTGAACCAGGGGGAGGCCTTCGACGGCCCCTGCCGCTCCACCATAGTGCGCCTGCGCTCCGGGAAACCCACGCGCCGCGCATACCTCTACATCCACGGGTTCAACGACTACTTTTTCCAGGGGGAGATGGGGCGCCTCTTCGCCGACTCCGCCTTCAACTTCTACGCCGTGGACCTGCGCCGCTACGGGCGCTCGCGCCAGCCGTGGCAGTATCCCTTCAACGTCCGCGACATGCAGGAATACTTCGCCGACATAGACTCGGCGCTGAGCCAGATACGCCGCGACGGCAATGTGGACATCACCCTTTCGGGGCACTCCACCGGCGGCCTTACGGCGCTCTACTATGCGGCGCGGCGCGGCGCACGCTGCGGCGTCAAGAGGGTGGTCACCGACTCCCCCTTCCTGGAATGGAACTACAACGCCTTCTACCGCAACTTCCTGGTACCCATGGTCTCGGGCGTCGGGAAGGTGTTTAAGGACGCCAAGATAAAACAGGCACACTGCGACGGCTACGCCTGCTCGCTGCTCGACAGTTGCCACGGCCGGTGGAACTACGACACCGAGTGGAAAATGCCATACTCGCCGCCCGTCACGATGAGCTGGATAGGCGCAATCGACGGCGCGCAGGGCTACCTGATGCGCTACAGCCGCAACATCACCGTCCCCGTGCTCGTGATGCACAGCAGCAGGAAGGTGGAGGGGTGCGGCTGGACCGAAGAGTTCATGCACGGCGACGCGGTGCTCGACCCCGCCATGCTGCAGGAGCGCGGCGTGAAGATAGGCGCCGAAGTGCGTACCGTGGACGGCGGCCTCCACGACCTTATCCTCAGCCTCCCCGCCCCGCGCCGGCAGGCTTACGACTATATTTTCGACTTTATCAGAACACACTGAGAACCAAATGGATATGAACGACGGATTGACCATAGCCCGGCTACGCTCCCTCTCCTCCCTTTCTAACAGCTGGACGGCCCGCGCGCGGCAGATGCTCGACGGGAAGCAGCTTGCCACGGCGCGCCGATACATGCGCCGCGTGGAAGAGGCGCAGCTCCCCGTAGCGGACGCGCACGGAATACCGGTGCGGCTGCTAATGCTCAGCACGGCGGAACTCTTCGCCGAAAAGGTGGACCCCGACATCAATATCCTCATCGCCATCTCGCTGGCGCCATACGTGCGCGCCGGCGTCTTCCCCGTTGAGGAAGTGATGCGCGACTGGGGCGAGGATGTGGCGTGGCTCGTCAAGACGTTGCTCCACGTCAAGAGCTACTCCACCATCGGTTTGAACGCCGACCAGGACAACTTCCGCGGCCTGCTCCTCTCGCTGGCCGCCGACATCCGCGTCATCATCATCATGATAGTGGAGAACCTGGCGCTGATGCGCATGATAAACCTGCATCCCGACGACGACTGGGTGCGCAGCGTGGCCTTCGAGGCCAACTGCCTCTACGCCCAACTGGCGCACCGCCTCGGCCTCTACGCCATTAAAGGGGAGCTGGAAGACCTCTCGCTCAAGTACACCAACCGCGAGGTGTACAAGCGCATCGCCGCCAGACTCCACGAGACGAAACGCGCCCGCGACGAGTACATAAGGCAGTTCATAGAGCCGGTGCGCCGCGAGCTCACCGCCGCCGGGCTGCGCTTCGAGATAAAGGGGCGCACCAAGTCCATATCCTCAATCTGGGCTAAAATCAAGAAGCAGAAGGTGGACCTCGACGGCATCTTCGACCTCTTCGCCATACGCGTAATCATCGACACGCCGCGCGAGCGCGAGAAACGCGACTGCTGGCTGGCCTATTCCATCCTGGCCGACATGTACACCGCCAACCCTTCGCGGATGAAGGACTGGATTTCACTCCCCAAGAGCAACGGCTACGAGTCTCTCCACGCCACGGTGATGGGCCCCGGCAACAAATGGGTGGAGGTGCAGTTCCGCAGCCGCCGGATGGACCTCGTGGCCGAGAAAGGCCTTGCCGCCCACTGGCGCTACAAGGGCGGCCACGGCGACACCGCCGACCAGTGGATGAACAACATACGCGACATCCTGGAAAGCGGCGACGAGGGCGCCATGCAGCTCATGAAGGGCATGCGCCTGGACAATTACGCCAAGGAGGTCTTCGCCTTCACTCCCAAAGGCGCCCTTCTCCGGCTCCCAAAGGGAGCCACGGTGCTCGACTTCGCCTTCGCCATACACTCCGGCGTGGGTTCGCGCTGCGTCGGCGCCATCGTGAACGGCCGACACGAAAAGATTAACTACAAGGTGCAGAACGGCGACCTTATAGAGATAGTCACCTCGTCGACACAGACGCCAAAGCAGGACTGGCTGGCGACGGTGGTCACCTCCAAGGCGCGCAACAAGATACGCCAGAGCCTCAACGAAAGCCGTGTCCGCAAGGCGCAGCTCGGCAAGGAGACGCTGGAACGCCGCGCACGCAACCGCAAACTCGAATATGACGAGGCACTGCTGATGCACCTCATCAAGAAGCGGGGCTACAAGATGGTAAACGACTTCTACGCCGACATCCACGACGAGAAGGTGGACCCCGGACGGTTCCTCGGCGACTATGTGGCCGCCGCCGCGCGGCAAAAGGCCGAAGAGGCGCACCGTGTATCCGCCGAAGAGTTCAAGATAGTCAACGCTCCGGAGACCGACGACCGCGACATAATCACCATCGGCGACCGCTCGCTGCGCGGCATGAACTACCGCTTCGCCCGTTGCTGCAACCCCATCCACGGCGACGACGTCTTCGGCTTCATATCCTCGGACGGCCTCGTGAAAATCCACAAGTCAGACTGCCCGAACGCCGGGAACATACGCCGCCGCTACCCCTACCGCCTTATCCGCGTGCGGTGGAGCGACACCGAAGGCGCTTCCACGCTGCGCCCCGTTACGCTGCGAATCATCGGCACCGACGACATCGGCATCGTCACAAACCTCACATCCATCATCTCCAAAGACCCCGACACGCAGTTGCGCAACATCTCCATCTCCTCGGACGACGGCATCTTCCAGGGGCACCTCGTGCTCGGGGTTTCGGGCAACCAGTCGCTCAAAATGCTCGTCAAGAAGCTGAAAGGGGTGAAGGGAGTGAAGGACGTGACCCGTTGCTGACCCAAAGAATTTACTACTAACATATAAGCACTTTTAGACAAATGACATTAAGAAAAGAAGACCTTGAAATCCTTGAAAAGAAAGGAATTACGCCCGAAAAGTTCGAGCGGCAGCTAAAGATGCTCCGCACCGGCTTCCCCTGTCTGCGCCTGAAGGGCGCCGCCACCGTGGGCGACGGCATCACCCGCGTGACGCCGGAACTCGAGAAGACCGCCGTCGGCATCTGGGATGACTATGCCGCACGCGGCGGCAAGGTGGTGAAGATGGTGCCCGCCAGCGGCGCCGCCTCCCGAATGTTCAAGAACGTGTTCGCCTTCCTAAACGGCAAGGACTCCAAGCCGCAGGACGACTTCATGAAGACCTTCTTCGCCCGCATAACGGAGTTCGCCTTCTTCGACGCCCTCAACGCCGCCGCAATGGCCGACGGGGGCAAGAGCATCCTCTCGCTCATTGCCGACGGCGAATACAAGAAAGTGGCCTCTCTGCTCCTGGAAACACCGGGACTGGGCTACGGCAAGCTCCCGAAGGCGTTGCTCCGTTTCCACAAGGTGCCCGGCGCGTCGCGCACGCCGCTTGAGGAACATCTGGCCGAAGGGGCGCAGTATGCCGCCGACCGAAAGGGGAACGTGGCCGTGCACTTCACCGTCAGCGAGGAACACAAGGAACCCGCCCTGCGCAAGGTGGAAGAGGTGAAACGCCTCATGGAGCAGAAGTACGGCGTGAAATACGACATCACATTCTCCGTGCAGAAACCCTCCACCGACACCGTCGCCGCCGACCTCAAAGGGGAACCGTACCGCGAGAACGGCGACCTCTTCTTCCGTCCCGGCGGCCACGGAGCGCTCATAGAAAACCTCAACGACCTGGAGGCGGACATCGTCTTCCTCAAGAACATAGACAACGTGGTGCCCGACGCGCGCCGCGAGAAGACCATCCTCTTCAAGAAGATAATCGGCGGCGTGCTCGTGGGCGCCAAGATACGCCTCGACGAGTATTGCCGCAAGCTCGAAAACGGCAAGACCCCCTCGCGCCGGGAGATGGAGGGGATGCTCGACTTCGCACGCAAGACGCTCTGTATCACCGAAGACCGTGCGGATGATATGGACGACCAGGAGCTGGCCGGATACCTTTTCGGCAAATTCAACCGCCCGGTGCGCGTCTGCGGAATGGTGCCCAACGAGGGTGAACCCGGCGGAGGACCCTTCCTCGTCTATGGAGCCGACGGCACCGTGTCGCCGCAAATCCTCGAAACCTCGCAGATAGACCTCAAGGACCCCGCTGCCGCCAGGATGCTCAAGGAGGCCACGCACTTCAATCCCGTGGACCTCGTCTGCGCCGTGCGCGACTACAAGGGACGCAAGTTCAACCTCCCCGACTTCGTGGACCCCACCACCGGTTTCATCTCGCAGAAGAGCCGCGAGGGAGTGGAGATAAAGGCGCTGGAGCTGCCGGGTCTCTGGAACGGTGCCATGGCAGGGTGGAACACCATCTTCCTCGAAGTGCCCGCCGGTACCTTCAACCCCGTCAAGACGGTCAACGACCTGCTACGTCCCGCCCATCAACCCGTTTAACCTTAAAATTACACTTTATGGACATGAACTATTTTGCCGGGCGCAGGACGCGCCGCCATTTCACCGACCGCCGCGTGGACGATGCGTTGCTACAGAAAATCGTGGCCGACGCCTCGCACGCCCCCAACACCGGCAACATGCAGACTTACAGCATCGTGGCCTCGCGCAAAGGGGAGGGACGCAAAGCCCTGGAAGGTTTCCATTTCAACCAGCCCGCCGCCGTGGAGGCCGACGTGCTGCTCACCGTCTGCGCCGACTTCAATCTCTTCTCGCGCTGGTGCCGCCTCAGCGGCGCCGAACCCTGTTACGACAACTTCATGTCATTCTCCTCGGCCATGACAGATGCCGTAATCCTCGCCCAGCAGATAGTGACCGTCGCCGAACTCAACGGCCTCGGCTCATGCTATCTCGGCACCGTCACCTACAATCCCGAGGAGATTTCGCGGCTTCTCGGGCTTCCGGAACTGGTGGTGCCGGTGGCTTGCGTGGCACTGGGTTATCCCGCCGACGGCGGCGTTGAGGCCGAGCGGCTCGGAACCCCGGCATTCCTCTTCAACGAGAAATATCCGGAGCTCACAGACGCCCAGATTCTGGAGAACTACCGCGTGAAGGACGAGTACCCCGACAACGCCCGGTTCGTGGCCGAGAACGGCAAAGAGAGCCTCGCGCAGGTATTCACCGACGTGCGCTACACCCGCGCCATGATGGAGGGTAGCAGCGAAAAGCTCCTCGCCGCCATCCGCCGCGCCGGCTTCCTGAAATAACGCGTATATGGAGAGCAGGCAAGGGGCGGAGACCACCCTATGGAACGGAGGCATTCCTGCCTCCGCCAAAAGCCGCGCCAGCGGCTAATACACCCCTTGCCAGGCGCTGACGCGCCTTCAGGCGGGCAGGATGCCCTCCTTCCATAGAGGTGCTCCATATGCTAATCCGACTTTTAGAACAATTATAAAGCTGCAACCGTATTGCAA
>ENA-UEOM01000871-UEOM01000871.1-human-gut-metagenome-genome-assembly--contig:-NODE-871-length-12201-cov-4.599555_pt1 | contig 12201 bp, 10 predicted proteins | sample MGYA00242993_ERZ507994 | MGnify/ENA primary metagenome ERZ507994 (study PRJEB26167, sample SAMN06115536) | human gut metagenome | host: Homo sapiens | place: China:Neimenggu | collected 2014-11-07... | reverse complement strand
CCGGCGGCTGATCCGAATGCGCTGGTGATGAACTTTACTGCCGATTGCTGGCTGGAGGTTACTGATGCTACCGGTAAAAAATTGTTTAGCGGTATGCAGCGTAAAGACGGTAATTTGAACTTAACCGGCCAGGCACCATACAAACTGAAAATTGGTGCGCCAGCCGCAGTACAGATCCAGTATCAAGGGAAACCTGTCGATCTGAGTCGTTTTATCAGAACTAACCAGGTTGCGCGTCTGACCCTCAATGCCGAACAATCACCGGCGCAGTAACAGACGGGTAACGCGGGAGATTTTTCATGCATAACCAGGCTCCAATTCAACGTAGAAAATCAACACGTATTTACGTTGGGAATGTGCCGATTGGCGATGGTGCTCCCATCGCCGTACAGTCCATGACCAATACGCGTACGACAGACGTCGAAGCAACGGTCAATCAAATCAAGGCGCTGGAACGCGTTGGCGCTGATATCGTCCGTGTCTCCGTACCGACGATGGACGCGGCAGAAGCGTTCAAACTCATCAAACAGCAGGTTAACGTGCCGCTGGTGGCTGACATCCACTTCGACTATCGCATTGCACTGAAAGTAGCGGAATACGGCGTCGATTGTCTGCGTATTAACCCTGGCAATATCGGTAATGAAGAGCGTATTCGCATGGTAGTTGACTGTGCGCGCGATAAAAACATTCCGATCCGCATTGGCGTTAACGCCGGATCGCTGGAAAAAGATCTGCAAGAAAAGTATGGCGAACCGACGCCGCAGGCGTTGCTGGAATCCGCCATGCGCCATGTTGATCATCTCGATCGCCTGAACTTCGATCAGTTCAAAGTCAGCGTGAAAGCGTCTGACGTCTTCCTCGCTGTTGAGTCTTATCGTTTGCTGGCAAAACAAATCGATCAGCCGCTGCATCTGGGGATCACCGAAGCGGGTGGCGCGCGCAGCGGGGCAGTAAAATCCGCCATTGGTTTAGGTCTGCTGCTGTCTGAAGGCATCGGCGACACGCTGCGCGTATCACTGGCGGCCGATCCGGTCGAAGAGATCAAAGTCGGTTTCGATATTTTGAAATCGCTGCGTATCCGTTCGCGAGGTATCAACTTCATCGCCTGTCCGACCTGTTCGCGTCAGGAGTTTGATGTTATCGGTACGGTTAACGCGCTGGAGCAACGCCTGGAAGATATCATCACTCCGATGGACGTTTCGATTATCGGCTGCGTGGTGAATGGCCCAGGTGAGGCGCTGGTTTCTACACTCGGCGTCACCGGCGGCAACAAGAAAAGCGGCCTCTATGAAGGTGGCGTGCGCAAAGACCGTCTGGACAACAACGATATGATCGACCAGCTGGAAGCACGCATTCGTGCGAAAGCCAGTCAGCTGGACGAAGCGCGTCGAATTGACGTTCAGCAGGTCGAAAAATAATAACGTGATGGGAAGCGCCTCGCTTCCCGTGTATGATTGAACCCGCATGGCTCCCCAAACATTGAGGGAAGCGTTGAGGGTTCATTTTTATATTCAGAAAGAGAATAAACGTGGCAAAAAACATTCAAGCCATTCGCGGCATGAACGATTACCTGCCTGGCGAAACGGCCATCTGGCAGCGCATTGAAGGCACACTGAAAAACGTGCTCGGCAGCTACGGTTACAGTGAAATCCGCTTGCCGATTGTAGAGCAGACCCCGCTATTCAAACGTGCGATTGGTGAAGTCACCGACGTGGTTGAAAAAGAGATGTACACCTTTGAGGATCGCAATGGCGACAGCCTGACTCTGCGCCCTGAAGGGACGGCGGGCTGTGTACGCGCCGGCATCGAGCATGGTCTTCTGTACAATCAGGAACAGCGTCTGTGGTATATCGGGCCGATGTTCCGTCACGAGCGTCCGCAGAAAGGGCGTTATCGTCAGTTCCATCAGTTGGGCTGCGAAGTTTTCGGTCTGCAAGGTCCGGATATCGACGCTGAACTGATTATGCTCACTGCCCGCTGGTGGCGCGCGCTGGGTATTTCCGAGCACGTAACTCTTGAGCTGAACTCTATCGGTTCGCTGGAAGCACGCGCCAATTACCGCGATGCGCTGGTGGCATTCCTTGAGCAGCATAAAGAAAAGCTGGACGAAGACTGCAAACGCCGCATGTACACTAACCCGCTGCGCGTGCTGGATTCAAAAAATCCGGAAGTGCAGGCGCTTCTCAACGACGCTCCGGCATTAGGTGACTATCTGGACGAGGAATCTCGTGAGCATTTTGCCGGTCTGTGCAAACTGCTGGAGAGCGCGGGGATCGCTTACACCGTAAACCAGCGTCTGGTGCGTGGTCTGGATTACTACAACCGTACCGTTTTCGAGTGGGTGACTAACAGTCTCGGCTCCCAGGGCACCGTGTGTGCAGGCGGTCGTTATGACGGTCTTGTGGAACAACTGGGCGGTCGTGCAACACCGGCTGTCGGTTTTGCGATGGGCCTCGAACGTCTTGTATTGTTAGTACAGGCCGTTAATCCGGAATTTAAAGCCGATCCTGTTGTCGATATATACCTGGTGGCTTCAGGTGCTGATACACAATCTGCGGCTATGGCATTAGCTGAGCGTCTGCGTGATGAATTACCGGGCGTGAAATTGATGACCAACCACGGCGGCGGCAACTTTAAGAAACAGTTTGCCCGTGCTGATAAATGGGGTGCCCGCGTTGCTGTGGTGCTGGGTGAGTCTGAAGTGGCTAACGGCACAGCAGTAGTGAAGGATTTGCGCTCTGGTGAGCAAACGGCAGTTGCGCAGGATAGCGTAGCCGCGCATTTGCGCACGTTACTGGGTTAAGGAAGGAGAAGGACAGCGTGGAAATTTACGAGAACGAAAACGACCAGGTAGAAGCGGTTAAACGCTTTTTTGCTGAAAATGGCAAAGCACTGGCTGTTGGGGTGATTTTGGGCGTTGGCGCACTGATTGGCTGGCGCTACTGGAACAGCCATCAGGTTGATTCTGCACGCTCCGCTTCTCTTGCCTATCAAAATGCGGTTACCGCAGTGAGCGAAGGCAAACCGGATAGCATCCCGGCGGCGGAAAAATTTGCTGCTGAAAATAAAAATACTTATGGTGCGCTGGCTTCTTTGGAACTTGCGCAGCAATTTGTTGACAAAAATGAACTAGAGAAAGCTGCCGCCCAGTTACAACAGGGGCTGGCAGACACGAGCGATGAAAATCTCAAAGCCGTGATAAATCTGCGTCTTGCTCGCGTTCAGGTACAGCTCAAGCAGGCTGATGCCGCGCTGAAAACCCTTGATACCATCAAAGGTGAAGGGTGGGCTGCCATTGTTGCCGACCTGCGTGGTGAAGCATTGCTGAGCAAAGGTGATAAGCAAGGTGCGCGTAGTGCATGGGAAGCAGGCGTGAAAAGCGATGTTACTCCGGCACTGAGCGAAATGATGCAGATGAAAATTAATAATTTGTCCATCTGAGAGGGACCCGATGCAATTGCGTAAATTACTGCTGCCAGGACTGCTTTCCGTTACCCTTTTAAGCGGCAGTTCGCTGTTTAACAGCGAAGAAGATAGGTGAAAGAGGTCGCCAGTGCCAACCGTTGAAAACCAGTTTACGCCGACCACGGCGTGGAGCACTTCCGTTGGTAGCGGCATTGGCAACTTCTATTCCAATCTTCATCCGGCACTGGCGGACAACGTTGTCTATGCAGCGGACCGCGCTGGTTTAGTAAAAGCGCTGAATGCGGATGATGGCAAAGAAATCTGGTCTGTCAGCCTGGCCGAGAAAGATGGCTGGTTCTCTAAAGAGCCTGCATTACTTTCTGGCGGTGTGACCGTGTCTGGTGGGCATGTCTACATTGGCAGCGAAAAGGCGCAGGTTTACGCGCTGAATACCAGCGATGGTACTGTGGCATGGCAAACTAAAGTCGCGGGTGAAGCACTTTCGCGCCCGGTGGTCAGCGACGGTCTGGTGTTAATCCACACCAGTAACGGTCAGTTACAAGCGCTGAACGAAGCTGACGGCGCTGTCAAATGGACAGTTAACCTCGATATGCCTTCGCTCTCTTTGCGTGGCGAGTCTGCGCCGGCAACGGCTTTTGGTGCGGCCGTCGTGGGGGGCGATAATGGTCGCGTCAGCGCAGTGCTGATGGAACAGGGCCAGATGATTTGGCAGCAGCGTATTTCCCAGGCGACCGGTTCTACCGAAATTGACCGTCTGAGCGATGTTGACACGACTCCCGTCGTTGTTAACGGCGTTGTTTTCGCGCTGGCCTATAATGGTAACCTGACGGCGCTTGATCTGCGCAGTGGTCAGATTATGTGGAAACGCGAACTGGGTTCGGTGAATGATTTCATCGTCGACGGCAATCGCATCTATCTGGTCGATCAAAATGACCGGGTGATGGCGTTGACCATTGATGGCGGCGTTACGCTGTGGACACAAAGCGATCTGCTGCATCGCCTGCTGACTTCTCCGGTGCTGTATAATGGCAACCTGGTGGTCGGTGACAGTGAAGGTTATCTGCACTGGATTAACGTCGAAGATGGTCGTTTCGTTGCCCAGCAAAAAGTTGATAGTTCCGGTTTCCAGACTGAACCGGTTGCCGCTGACGGCAAACTGCTGATCCAGGCAAAAGACGGAACCGTGTACTCTATTACACGTTAATCGTCTCTGTCGTTCACTTTGAAAACGGCTCCTGGACAGGGGCCGTTTTCCTGTTTTTAACAACGACGCGAATATAGCGTGCGTTGTCTGATGATTTATAAAAATGAGGCTTTAAACATGGTACCTGTGGTCGCGCTTGTCGGGCGCCCTAACGTAGGAAAATCCACGTTATTTAACCGTCTAACTCGCACCCGAGATGCGCTGGTTGCGGATTTCCCGGGTCTGACTCGTGACCGTAAGTACGGTCGTGCGGAAATTGAAGGCCGTGAGTTTATCTGTATTGATACCGGCGGGATTGATGGCACAGAAGACGGTGTAGAAACCCGCATGGCGGAACAGTCGCTGCTGGCGATTGAAGAAGCGGACGTCGTACTGTTTATGGTGGATGCGCGCGCGGGCCTGATGCCGGCAGATGAAGCGATTGCCAAACATCTGCGCTCCCGTGAAAAACCGACCTTCCTGGTGGCAAACAAAACTGACGGTCTGGATCCCGATCAGGCAGTGGTTGATTTCTACTCGCTTGGTTTAGGTGAAATCTACCCGATCGCCGCGTCTCACGGTCGTGGCGTATTAAGTCTGCTGGAGCATGTGCTGCTGCCGTGGATGGAAGATCTCGCACCGCAAGAGGAAGTCGACGAAGACGCTGAATACTGGGCGCAATTTGAAGCGGAAGAGAACGGCGAAGAAGAAGAGGAAGACGACTTCGACCCGCAAAGTCTGCCGATCAAACTGGCGATTGTGGGTCGTCCGAACGTAGGTAAGTCTACACTCACTAACCGTATTCTTGGTGAAGAGCGCGTTGTTGTTTACGACATGCCTGGCACGACGCGTGACAGCATCTACATCCCAATGGAACGCGATGGACGTGAGTATGTGCTCATTGACACCGCTGGCGTACGTAAACGCGGCAAAATCACCGATGCTGTAGAGAAATTCTCCGTAATCAAAACGTTGCAGGCCATTGAAGACGCCAACGTGGTGATGTTAGTGATTGATGCGCGCGAAGGTATTTCCGATCAGGATCTCTCGCTGCTGGGCTTTATTCTCAATAGTGGGCGCTCACTTGTCATTGTGGTGAATAAGTGGGATGGCCTGAGTCAGGAAGTGAAAGAGCAGGTGAAAGAAACGCTGGACTTCCGTCTGGGCTTTATCGATTTTGCTCGTGTGCACTTTATCTCTGCCTTGCACGGCAGTGGTGTTGGTAACTTGTTTGAATCAGTACGTGAAGCGTATGACAGCTCCACCCGTCGTGTGGGGACCTCTATGCTGACGCGCATCATGACGATGGCTGTTGAAGATCACCAACCGCCGCTGGTACGCGGTCGTCGTGTGAAGCTGAAATATGCCCACGCCGGTGGTTATAACCCGCCGATTGTGGTGATTCACGGTAATCAGGTGAAAGACCTGCCTGATTCCTACAAGCGCTACTTGATGAACTACTTCCGCAAATCGCTGGACGTAATGGGATCGCCGATTCGTATTCAGTTCAAAGAAGGGGAAAACCCGTATGCGAATAAGCGTAACACCCTGACGCCAACCCAGATGCGTAAACGTAAGCGTCTGATGAAGCACATCAAGAAAAATAAATAATTATCCGTAAGTATTTTATCTGCCATTCCCTCTATGAATGTAGAGGGAATGGCTACCGGAGGAATTCATATGGAACTGCATTGTCCACAATGTCAGCATGTGCTTGATCAGGATAACGGCCATGCGCGTTGCCGATCCTGCGGGGAGTTTATTGAAATGAAAGCTCTTTGTCCAGACTGCCATCAACCGTTGCAGGTGTTAAAAGCCTGTGGTGCAGTAGATTACTTCTGTCAGCACGGGCATGGCTTGATATCGAAAAAACGCGTTGAATTCGTGCTGGCTTAATGCACCTTTTTACGCGATTTTTTTACTGGCTGGATGTTTTTTACTTCACTTTCTATCCAGCCGTCTTCCAGACGTGTGGTTAGCATTTCACCCGCTTTAACTTGCTTCACTTTTTTCAGTACATTGCCGTCAGTAGCAGTAGTAACGCTGTATCCACGCGCCAGCGTTGACAGTGGGCTTACGGCTTCGAGGTGCGTTACTGCATTACCGAAACGTTCACGCGTGGCGCTAAGCTGTGCGCGCAGGGTTTCTGCTAAACGATATTCCAGTTGCTGAATGCGCGTTTGCGCGCGATGAATCTTCGGCTGTGGATTTTGCTGATTCAGCCGCTGTGTTAACCGCTGCTGCTGTTGCCCGGTACGCTTAAGTTGATTTTCCAGCGCAAAGCTCATTCGCTTTTGCAGGCGCTCAAGCATGGTTTGCTGGCGTGCCAGCCGGAGCTGCGGATGCTGTTGCTGTAATCGGTGATGAATTTGCGTAAAGCGACGTGTGCGGTTGGCGAGATAATAATCCATCGCCATCTCCAGCCGTTGACGGGTCGATTGCACCTGGCGCAGTAACTCTTGCTGATTACGGCTCACTACTTCAGCGGCGGCAGACGGCGTTGGCGCACGCAGATCGGCAACAAAATCGGCAATGGTCACATCCGTCTCATGCCCGACGGCGCTGACAACCGGAATGCGGCTGGTAAAAATCGCCCGCGCTACGCGTTCGTCGTTAAAACTCCATAAATCTTCCAGCGAACCGCCGCCGCGCCCGACGATCAATACGTCGCACTCATTGCGCTGATTCGCCAGTTCAATGGCGCGAACAATTTGCCCCGGCGCGTCATCGCCCTGAACGGCGGCAGGGTAGATGATCACCGGCAGAGAAGGATCGCGACGTTTTAACACATGCAAAATATCATGTAGCGCAGCACCGGTTTTTGAGGTGATCACACCAACGCAATGCGCAGGGGAGGGAAGTGGTTTTTTGTATTGCTGATCGAACAAACCTTCAGCCTGCAACTTCGCTTTGAGCTGTTCGTACTTCTGTTGCAGCAGCCCTTCACCGGCCGGCTGCATACTCTCAACGATTATCTGGTAGTCGCCGCGCGGCTCGTAGAGCGTAATATTGGCGCGAACTAAAACTTGTTGCCCATGCTGTGGGCGGAAGGTCACCCGGCGGTTGCTGTTGCGGAACATCGCGCAGCGTACCTGGGCGGTGTCGTCTTTGAGTGTAAAGTACCAGTGACCGGAAGCTGGTTGCGTGAAATTAGAAATTTCGCCGCTGATCCAAACCTGTCCCATCTCATGCTCAAGCAGCAGACGAACCGTTTGATTCAGGCGACTAACGGTAAAAATTGCAGGGGATTGAGAAGGTAACATGTGAGCGAGATCAAATTCTAAATCAGCAGGTTATTCAGTCGATAGTAACCCGCCCTTCGGGGATAGCAAGCATTTTTTGCAAAAAGGGGTAGATGCAATCGGTTACGCTCTGTATAATGCCACGGCAATATTTATCCACCCTGGTCGAGATATTGCCCATGCTACGTATCGCTAAAGAAGCTCTGACGTTTGACGACGTTCTCCTCGTTCCTGCTCACTCTACCGTTCTGCCGAATACTGCTGACCTCAGCACCCAGCTGACGAAAACTATTCGTCTGAATATCCCTATGCTTTCCGCAGCAATGGATACCGTAACGGAAGCGCGCCTGGCTATTGCTCTGGCTCAGGAAGGCGGTATCGGCTTTATCCACAAAAACATGTCCATTGAACGCCAGGCAGAAGAAGTTCGCCGTGTGAAAAAACACGAATCTGGTGTGGTGACTGATCCGCAGACTGTTCTGCCAACCACGACGCTGCGCGAAGTGAAAGAACTGACCGAGCGTAACGGTTTTGCGGGCTATCCGGTCGTTACCGAAGAAAACGAACTGGTGGGTATTATCACCGGTCGTGACGTGCGTTTTGTTACCGACCTGAACCAGCCGGTTAGCGTTTACATGACGCCGAAAGAGCGTCTGGTCACCGTGCGTGAAGGTGAAGCCCGTGAAGTGGTGCTGGCAAAAATGCACGAAAAACGCGTTGAAAAAGCGCTGGTGGTTGATGACGAATTCCACCTGATCGGCATGATCACCGTGAAAGACTTCCAGAAAGCGGAACGTAAACCGAACGCCTGTAAAGACGAGCAAGGCCGTCTGCGTGTTGGTGCAGCGGTTGGCGCAGGTGCGGGTAACGAAGAGCGTGTTGACGCGCTGGTTGCCGCAGGCGTTGACGTTCTGCTGATCGACTCCTCCCACGGTCACTCAGAAGGTGTACTGCAACGTATCCGTGAAACCCGTGCTAAATATCCGGATCTGCAAATTATCGGCGGCAACGTGGCAACAGCTGCAGGTGCACGCGCTCTGGCAGAAGCTGGTTGCAGTGCGGTTAAAGTCGGCATTGGCCCTGGCTCTATCTGTACAACTCGTATCGTGACTGGCGTCGGTGTTCCGCAGATTACCGCTGTTGCTGACGCAGTAGAAGCCCTGGAAGGCACCGGTATTCCGGTTATCGCTGATGGCGGTATTCGCTTCTCCGGCGACATCGCCAAAGCTATCGCCGCTGGCGCAAGCGCGGTGATGGTAGGTTCCATGCTGGCGGGTACTGAAGAATCTCCGGGTGAAATCGAACTCTACCAGGGCCGTTCTTACAAATCTTACCGTGGTATGGGTTCCCTGGGCGCGATGTCCAAAGGTTCCTCTGACCGTTATTTCCAGAGCGATAACGCTGCCGACAAACTGGTGCCGGAAGGTATCGAAGGTCGCGTAGCCTATAAAGGTCGCCTGAAAGAGATCATTCACCAGCAGATGGGCGGCCTGCGCTCCTGTATGGGTCTGACCGGCTGTGGTACTATCGACGAACTGCGTACTAAAGCGGAGTTTGTACGTATCAGCGGTGCGGGCATTCAGGAAAGCCACGTTCACGACGTGACCATTACTAAAGAGTCCCCGAACTACCGTCTGGGCTCCTGATTCTCTTCGCCCGACTTCATGTCGGGCGATTTATATTATCTGTTTCACTTGCCTCGGAATAAGCGTCAATGACGGAAAACATTCATAAGCATCGCATCCTCATTCTGGACTTCGGTTCTCAGTACACTCAACTGGTTGCGCGCCGCGTGCGTGAGCTGGGTGTTTACTGCGAACTGTGGGCGTGGGATGTGACAGAAGCACAAATTCGTGACTTCAATCCAAGCGGCATTATTCTTTCCGGCGGCCCGGAAAGTACTACTGAAGAAAACAGTCCGCGTGCGCCGCAGTATGTCTTTGAAGCAGGCGTACCGGTATTCGGCGTTTGCTATGGCATGCAGACCATGGCAATGCAGTTGGGCGGTCACGTTGAAGCCTCTAACGAACGTGAATTTGGCTACGCGCAGGTTGAAGTCGTAAACGACAGCGCACTGGTTCGCGGTATCGAAGATGCGCTGACCGCAGACGGTAAACCGCTGCTCGATGTCTGGATGAGCCACGGCGATAAAGTTACCGCTATTCCGTCCGACTTCATCACCGTAGCCAGCACCGAAAGCTGCCCGTTTGCCATTATGGCTAACGAAGAAAAACGCTTCTATGGCGTACAGTTCCACCCGGAAGTGACTCACACCCGCCAGGGTATGCGCATGCTGGAGCGTTTTGTGCGTGATATCTGCCAGTGTGAAGCCCTGTGGACGCCAGCGAAAATTATCGACGATGCTGTAGCTCGCATCCGCGAGCAGGTAGGCGACGATAAAGTCATCCTCGGCCTCTCTGGTGGTGTGGATTCCTCCGTAACCGCAATGCTGCTGCACCGCGCTATCGGTAAAAACCTGACTTGCGTATTCGTCGACAACGGCCTGCTGCGCCTCAACGAAGCAGAGCAGGTTCTGGATATGTTTGGCGATCACTTTGGTCTTAACATTGTTCACGTACCGGCAGAAGATCGCTTCCTGTCAGCGCTGGCTGGCGAAAACGATCCGGAAGCAAAACGTAAAATCATCGGTCGCGTTTTCGTTGAAGTATTCGATGAAGAAGCGCTGAAACTGGAAGACGTGAAGTGGCTGGCGCAGGGCACCATCTACCCTGACGTTATCGAATCTGCGGCGTCTGCAACCGGTAAAGCACACGTCATCAAATCTCACCACAACGTGGGCGGCCTGCCGAAAGAGATGAAGATGGGCCTGGTTGAACCGCTGAAAGAGCTGTTCAAAGACGAAGTGCGTAAGATTGGTCTGGAGCTGGGCCTGCCGTACGACATGCTGTACCGTCACCCGTTCCCGGGACCAGGCCTTGGCGTTCGTGTTCTGGGTGAAGTGAAGAAAGAGTACTGTGACCTGCTGCGCCGTGCTGACGCCATCTTCATTGAAGAACTGCGTAAAGCGGACCTGTACGACAAAGTCAGCCAGGCGTTCACTGTGTTCCTGCCGGTACGTTCCGTTGGCGTAATGGGCGATGGTCGTAAGTATGACTGGGTTGTCTCTCTGCGTGCTGTCGAAACCATCGACTTTATGACCGCACACTGGGCGCATCTGCCGTACGATTTCCTCGGTCGCGTTTCCAACCGCATTATCAATGAAGTGAACGGTATTTCCCGCGTGGTGTATGACATCAGCGGCAAGCCGCCAGCTACCATTGAGTGGGAATGATTTGACCCTGCACTATGAATGAACAAAACCCTCTGTTACTACAGAGGGTTTTTTATCTTCAAGAATTATAGGATTGAAGTTACTAACATCGATTAATTAAACCAGCTGTCCGATTTGTTCTCTTCTGCTTTGCCCACGCTTTTCATCAGATCGCGACCGCCTTCAGTCATATTTCTGTTGGCGTCAGCTTCAGATTGCACCACATCGGTTTGCGCAGCTTTGTGCTTCAGTTCCTGATCGATAAATTCGTTTTCTCGCTTAACGCGGGCTTCTTCTTTCGCCAGCGCCAGTTTTTGTTTCTGAATCTCTAAGCTGCGTAGCTCATCTTCATAACTTTGATCGCGTTTTTTGTCCGCAGAGGCTTCGGCGTCCAGTTTATCCTGACGAGCTTTCTTATTTGCCGCTGCCGTTGCCGCTCTTTTGTTAGCGGCGGCTTGGGCATTTGCGCGACGTTGCTTCTCTTGCTGGATTTCCCTGTTGCGCTCCGCGACCCATTCGTCATGCTGCCTTTGCTCTTCATTTTTACCTTGCTGTTCCGCTTCTGCGACAGCAGAGAGTTGATCCTGCAATGATGAGGCGATAGCCGGATAGCTTAAGGAGGCTAAGATGGCGCAAAGAAAAACTTTCTTCATGACTCCTCCTGATTATTAGCTCTTTTCAGGACATTTGGTATTTGGCTGAATACGCGTTTCGTTATACGTCGTGGTAATAACAACGGCTAAACCTGTCGTAAACTGGCACTCTTTACCCACCTGGGTAGAGGTATACACTTTGGTGCCTTCCTTATAGGTTAAAGAAACACCTTCCACTAAGGTTTTATCATTCACCATAGAACCCGCTGCCGCGCCTACAGCTCCGCCGCCAACTGCACCTGCCGTCGTTCCGGAATTGCTGCCAGACCCGACGTTGTGGCCGATAACACCGCCAGCGACTGCGCCAATAAGCGCGCCGAAGGCTTGTGCGTTCCGTTTATTTTGGGAGTTGTCTACGGCAACTTTTGCGGGAAGAATGGAAATAATATTAACGGTTTTAGTTTCTTGTTTGGTATTCAGTTGATC
>ENA-UEOM01000867-UEOM01000867.1-human-gut-metagenome-genome-assembly--contig:-NODE-867-length-12264-cov-7.016493_pt1 | contig 12264 bp, 8 predicted proteins | sample MGYA00242993_ERZ507994 | MGnify/ENA primary metagenome ERZ507994 (study PRJEB26167, sample SAMN06115536) | human gut metagenome | host: Homo sapiens | place: China:Neimenggu | collected 2014-11-07... | reverse complement strand
TTCCTCATCCTCGTCGTCGTAGGGATGGGTCAGCTTTTTCAGCTCGTCAAAAATGCCCATGCCAGAACCTCCTGCAATCAAGTGGGATAATGCCGGGCGCCGAAAATCGCGGTGCCCACGCGAACCATGGTGGCGCCGTTCCGAATGGCATCCTCGAAATCGCCGCTCATACCCATGGAGAGACATTCTAATTTATTATGGAACAATTTCTCGTTGATGTCAACATAAAGTGCCCGGACTTCCTGAAAATAGTGAATATTTTCCTCCCGGCTGCAATCCGCAGGGGGGATGGTCATCAGGCCGTGTACCCGGACATGCTCCATGTCAAGCGCCGCCCTGGCGGCGTCCTCCAGTTCGGCGGGGGCGAAGCCGCTTTTGGCCTCCTCGCCGCCGATGTTGACCTCCAGCAGGATGGGCTGGATCACGTCCATTTTTTCCGCCGTTTTCTCGATGCACTCCAGAAGCTCCGTCCGATCGACCGATTCGATCAGATCGACCTTCCCGACGACCTGCCTGACCTTGTTGGTTTGCAGATGCCCGATGAAATGGACGGGCTTTCCGGTATAGGCGCCCTCTGCCAGCTTCTGCACCAGCTCCTGCACGCGGTTTTCACCGCAGCAGTCCACGCCCGCCGCCACCGCCTCGCGCACGGCTTCGGCATCGTTCATTTTTGTCGCGGCGCAAAGAAGGATCTCCTCCGGCGAACGGCCCGCGCTCTTCGCGGCCTGTGCCATGTTTTCGCGGATCGCTCTGATATTTTCTGCAATGTTCGGCATACTTATCCGACCACCTTTCCGTCATAAAGATTTTTTGCTCCGACGATCGCCTCGTCGCCCGGCCAGAGGTTCGAGGTGGACGTCCGGTCCAGCTCGACCACATAGCTCTCTCCGTTGTCGTGCAGGATCTGGATGGGCTTCCAGACGGCGGTCGCGCCCTCGAGCACATAGACGCCCGGCTGACTGTTTTTATCCACATGGACAGCGGATTTCGGCACGCGCAGTCCCGCGTGGGAGACAAAGACGATGTCCGCCGACTGCTGCCGCAGGAGCGTGACGTTCTGCATATACCGGTCGCAGGAGAGCACCAGCAGCCGGAAGCCGGCCTGATTTTCGCTGATGCGGGAGACGGTCATTTCGATCTCGTCGTAAAAGTCGCGCGCGAATGTGACCTTGACGCGGTCGCCCTTCGCAAGCTCGCCAAGCTCGCCCGACGGGACGGCGGTCACATAGTACCAGGTGTTGCCGGAAATGAGCTTGCCCGCCGTATGCTCCGGGATCGTCTCCGGCTCCAGCGTGTTGTAGTCCTGCACGCTCAGGCTGTCCAGCCGCTTCGGCGTGAGCACGGACTCATAGCCGTCCACCGTGCCGGAGAAGTATCCGGCCGACGGTGCAGCGACCGTGCGGGTGTCCTGCTCAGCCTCACTGCGGAGGGATTCCAGCTCGTTCTGGGTCGCGGTGATCTGTGCGGCGATGACGGTGGTCGCGCTCTCGTCAGAGCTTCGGCGCAGGACGAGGCCCTTCAGCTCCGGCGAAAGGTCGGCGATGGAGTTCATGTCCCGGCGGCTGACATAGCGGGAAAACGCGGTCAGGTCGCTGACGATCTCCAAATCCAGCGCGGCCTGATCGGCGATGCTGGACGAGGAACGGTAGGCGTAATTCAGCTGCTCGAGCTGACTGGTCAGCTCGGTGATGCGGGACTGACGGTCCTGCGCGTCGCCGGTGAGGTAGCCGGTGGCGACCGGCTCTCCGGCGGCCACGCGCGCGCCCTCCTTCGCGGTCAGAACGGTGATGCCGTATTCCGACTCGATCACCGTTTCGTCGCGCACGACGAAGCCCGCCGCATAATAGCCGGAGCCTGCCTCATATTCCATCACCGTCGCGGTGGTCAGCGGCTGGTGGATGGAGGTCACGACGCTGTAGCCGAAATAGGCTGCGATCGCGATCAGCAGGATCCACAATATGACGGTCGTGTAATGCTTGCCCTGTTTCATAGCGGCTCCTTTGCGGCGCAGGGAGCCGGAAGGCTCATTCCTGCGTCAGGGTGACCGGCACCGACGGGATGATCGTCGATACCGCGTGTTTATAGATCATCTGCTGCTTTCCCTCGGATTGCAGCAGGATCACGAACGCATCAAAGCCCGTGATGACGCCGCGCATCTGAAAGCCGTTCATCAGAAAAACGGTCACGAGCGTGCGGCTCTTGCGGGTCTGATTCAAAAACTGATCCTGATAATTTTCGGAATGTGACATGGGTATCGGCTCCTTTTCTTTTTGTGATACCCATATCGTAGCATTCCTACGGCGCGAAAAAAGGAATATGGAGGAGGGCCTGCGCAAAAGTCGCGGAAAAATCCAGCGGCAGCGTCTGCTCGAGCCAGTGCAGCTCCGGATTGCGCCGGAACCACGTCAGCTGGCGCTTGGCATAGTTGCGCGAGCGCTGCTGAATGAGGCGGACAGCCTCGTCCATCGTGGTCTGGCCGCGCAGCGCCTGCACGATCTCCTTGTAGCCGATGGCCTGCATGGCGGTGGCTGTGTCCGGGACGCCGCGCGCCAGCAGCCGCTCCACCTCGGCGACCAGCCCCTGCTCGAGCATTTGCTCCACGCGCAGGTCGATGCGCGCGTAGAGGTCGGCGCGGTCGCGGAAGGTCATGCCGAGCCAGACCGGATGGTAGCGCGGCGAGAGCCTTTTCGTCTCCTCGTTGTGCTGTGTGATGGTCCTGCCGGTCTCCTGATAGACCTCGAGCGCGCGCAGGATGCGGCGCGCATCGCCCAACGGCAGCCGCGCCGCCGTCTCCGGATCGACCGCGGAAAGCTCCATGTGCAGCGCCTGCACGCCCTCCTGCCGCAGGCGCTCTTCCAGCGCCTCGCGCTTTCCGGTCGCCGGAAACGGCGCGAAGCTCCGCCCGGCGATCAGGCTGTCTGCGTACAGGCCCGTGCCGCCTGCCAGAATGACGGTTTTTCCGCGCGAAAGAATGTCCTGCACGCAGGCGTCCGCCATTTCGACGTAGCGCCCCACGGAAAAATCCTCGTCCGGCTCCGCGACGTCCAGCATGTGATGCCGGACGCCCTGCATTTCCCCGGCGGTCGGCTTGGCCGTGCCGACATCCATGCTGCGGTAGAGCTGCATGGAGTCGCAGGAAACGACCTCGCCGTCCAGCCGTTTGGCCAGCTCGACGGCCAGCCTCGTCTTGCCGGAGGCCGTCGGGCCGACGACACAGACGATATGGTCACAGGTGTTCATGCCCTTCGGGCCTCCTTTCTGCCGCTTCGCGGCCTGTTTCAGCTTTTGGGCCTTTCGAATTTTCCGAGCCTTCCGAACGGAAGGGATGCGGTGAGAGACAAGCCCGGGAGGTCAGATGCGCTTGAATTGCTTCTCCAACTGCTTCTGCGTCAGCGTGATGCAGATGGGCCGCCCGTGCGGGCAGTATTTGAGATCGTCGCGCGTCAGCACCTCACGCACCAGCGCCTCGCGCTCACGCGGCTGGGTGTGATAGCCCGCCTTAATGGCCGCCTTGCAGGCGACCGTGTGCAGAAGCTCGTCCCGGAGCGACTCCGGCGCAAGCGTCCGGCCCTCGAGAAGATGACCGGCAAGCTCGGCAAGGCCGGCCCCGGCGTCCTCGGGAGCGATGTCGGCCGGAACGCGGCGGAGAAGCACCGTGCCGTCGCCGAAGTCCTCGACGCCGAAGCCGTACTGCTCCAGAAGCGCGGCGTTTTCCAGCACGGCGGCGGCCTCCTCCCGGCTCAAGGGCGCTGGGATCGGCGCAAGCAGCAGCTGTGACATGACGGGGGCGTTCTGCTTTTTGAGCTTTTCAAAAAGGATGCGCTCATGCGCGGCGTGCTTGTCGATGAAAAGCACGGCGCCCTTTTCTTCTACAATAATATAGGTGTCCAGCGCCTCGCCGATGATGTGCCACGGCTCCTCCCGGAGCGGGATCGCATCCTGCTCTGGCGGCGTGTCGGGCTGGGAAGGTTCGGCCTTTTCCGATGCGGCGGGCGCTGCCTCTTTCAACTCGGCTTCGATCGGCACTCGAGGTTTTTCCGGCTCCGCCGGAGCAAACGGCGGAAGCGCAGCTTCCTCCGGCTCTTCTGGGGCAGGCTCCGGCGCAGCGGGCTTCGTCTCGATCCGGGACTCGCTGCCGCCGAAAAGCGCAGCCTCAAGGTCGTCCGGGAACACGCTGACAGGCCGTGCCGCACGCGCGGCGGGTGCCGCGCTGAACGCGGGGGCCGGTTTTTCCGGCACAGCGCTGCGCTCCGGTATGTCTGACCGCTCCGCAGGCGGCTGCGGGCGCTTCGGAAGCTGCACGTCGGAGGCAAAGGACGGCGCCTTGGGCGCTGCGGCGGACGCGCGGTACGCCTCCGCCGTCATGGTCTTGAAGAAATCGTTCTGAGGCGGCTGAACGGTGGCCTGCGCCGCCTTCTTTTCGGGAAGCCGCATCTCCGGCGCGCCGGGCGTCTTATTGAGCGCGGAGAGGACGCCGTAGTGTACCGCGTCGAACACGCTCCGCTCGGACAGGAAGCGCACCTCGGTCTTGGCGGGATGGACGTTCACGTCCACCGCCTGCACGGGAAGCTCGATCTCCAGCACGCAGGCCGGGAACCGACCGGCCATGATCTGGTTTTTATAGGCCTCCTCCACGGCGGCGCTCAGCGTGCGCGACTTGATGAAGCGGCCGTTGACGAAGAAATACTGGAAGCTGCGGTTGCCGCGCGTCGCGGTCGGCTTTGTGACGAAACCGCTGACGGAGATTTTCTCCCACCGGCTCTCGACGGGGACCATGTCGTTCACGAGCTGCCGCCCGAGGATCTGATAGATCGCGGCCCTGCGGTCGCCGTCGCCGGAGGTGTGCAGCTGCTCGACGCCGTCCTTGAGGAAGCGGAAGGAGATCTCCGGGTGTGCCAGCGCCTCGCGCTGGACGGCGGCAAAGACGGCGGAGGCCTCCGCCATGTCGGATTTCATGAATTTCATGCGCGCGGGCGTGTTGTAGAACAGGTCGCGCACCAGAATGGTCGTTCCGTCCGCGCAGCCGGCAGGCTCCTCGGAGCGGATGACGCCCGCCTCCAGATAGAGCGCCGTTCCGGCGGCACTTTCGCGCGTTTTGGTCAGCAGATCGATCTTCGAGACCGACGAAATGGCCGCCAGCGCTTCGCCGCGGAAGCCCAGCGTCCCGATGGCCGCGAGGTCGTCCTTTGTGCGCAGCTTGCTGGTCGCATGGCGCAGGAATGCGATGCGTGCGTCGGCAGACTCCATGCCGCAGCCGTCGTCGGTGATGCGGATGAAGGTCATGCCGCCGTCGCGGATCTCGACCGTAATGGACGACGCGCCCGCGTCGATCGAGTTTTCGACCAGCTCCTTGACGGCGGAGGCCGGACGCTCCACGACCTCGCCCGCGGCGATCAGGTCGGCGACATGCGCGTCAAGCTGTTGGATCTTCGGCATGGAAGCACCTCCGTTTCCACGGCTCCGCTCAGCGGAGCTTAAGGCAGAACGACGATCCCGAAGGAGATCGCGTTGATGATGGCGTGAATGGTGATGGGCGCCCAGATGGTGCCCGCTTTTTCATAGGTCCAGCAGAGCGCCGCCGACGCCGGGACATAGGCAAGGCAGCTCAGAAGCATCGACCCGAAGGGATACAGTCCGAAATACTGCCAGTTGTGCATCATGGTGAAAATAAAGATGGACGTGATATAGGCCATGGGCCGTGAGGCCGTGCGGATGGAGCCGAACACCAGTCCGCGCAGCAGCGTTTCTTCGATGACCGGGGCCAGCACAACGGAGATGGCGAGCATGACGTAGCGGTTTTGCAGCACCATGCCCTCGACGGTGTCGTTGTTGTAGATCTCCAGCGTGCCGCCGAGCTTCGTCACGGCGAACTGCACCGCCCAGGTGCCCGCCTGATAGAACACAAAGCCGAGAATGCACGCCTGCAAAAACTCCCAGAAGCTTTCGCCGAAAAACCGCTGGCGCAGGAAATTATGGAAGATCAGCAGGACGGCGGCCAGATTGACCGAAAAATATGCAATGTTGAGTACGATCGAATCGAGCGGGATCTGAAGCGCCCGGAAGAGGTGCTGGAGCAGCACACTCAGCAGGACCAGATAAAACGGCAGGTAGCACCAGCCCGCAATGATCTCCGCTTTTGTCAGCCGCGCGTTAAAATAGCGCGTATTGGCGTTTCTCGCCATGACCGGCGCTCCTTTCCGAAAAAATATGCCGCGTGGACGCTCAGAGCATCTGCTTGAGCTTATAGAGTACGTTCATCGCCTCGATGGGTGTGAGCGTCTCAACGGTGACGGCCTCGAGCGCGCGGCGAAGCTCGCCCGCGCCCATGTCGAGCATTGAGACCTGCGCGTCGTCCTCCGGAGCGGGTCTCGGCGCGGCCTGCGGCGCCTGCGTCTCAAGCTTCTTGAGGATCTCCCGCGCGCGGGAGACGACGCGGTCCGGCAGGCCCGCGAGCTTTGCGACCTCGACGCCGTAGCTGTCGTCGGCGGCTCCGGGGACGATCTTGCGCAGGAAGATCATGTCGCCCTGCCGCTTTTTGACGGCGATGTTGAAATTCTGTACGCCGGACAGCTCCTGCGAGATGTCGGTCAGCTCGTGATAGTGCGTCGCAAACAGCGTTTTTGCGCCGAGGCGCTTGCGGTCTACGGCGTATTCCAGCACCGCGCGGGCAATGGCCATGCCGTCGAAGGTAGATGTGCCGCGCCCGATCTCGTCGAGGATGAGCAGCGACCGCGAGGTCGCGTTTTTCAGGATGTCGGCGACCTCCGACATCTCGACCATGAACGTGGACTGGCCGGAGGCCAGATCGTCCGACGCGCCGATGCGCGTGAAGATCTGATCGACGACGCCGATGCGGGCCGACTTGGCGGGCACGAAGCAGCCCATCTGCGCCATGAGCGTGATGAGCGCGACCTGCCGCATGTAGGTGGATTTACCGGCCATGTTGGGGCCGGTGATGATGGCGACGCGGCAGCCCTCCTCGCCGAGACGGGTGTCGTTCGGGACGAAGAGCGCGTTTTTGAGCATCTGCTCGACGACCGGATGGCGGCCCTCCGTGATGGAAATTTCACCGGAGAGGTCGATCTCCGGACGGCAGTAGTGGTTGTGGACGGCCACGGCGGCAAAGTCTGCCAGCACGTCGATCGCGGCGACGGCCCGTGCCGTCTGCTGCACGCGCGGCGCTGCGTCGGCCAGCGTCTGGCGCACCTGCGTGAACAGCTCGAATTCCAGAGAGGTAATGCGGTCCTTTGCGGTCAGGATCGTGTTTTCCAGCTCCTTCAGCTCCTGCGTGATGTAGCGTTCGCCGTTTGCAAGCGTCTGCTTGCGGATATAATAGTCGGGTACCATATCGACCTGCCCCTTGGCCACCTCGATGGAGTAGCCGAACACGCGGTTATACCGCACGCGCAGGTTCCGGATGCCGGTTTTTTCTTTTTCCCTCGCTTCGATCTCGAGCATACACGACGCGCCGTTTTCCTGCACGTCGCGCAGGTGATCGACCTCCTCGCTGTAGCCCTTGCGGATCATTTTGCCCTCGCGGACGGTAAAAGGGGGATCGTCCACGATGGCGCGGTTGACGAGATCGCGCAGATCGTCGAGTGCGTCGAGCTGCTCGCAGAGCACCTTGAGCATGGCCGAATCCATCGAGGACAGACGCTGCCGGATCTCCGGCAGGCGGTCGGTGCCGCGCGCCAGCGAAACAAGGTCGCGGCAGTTGGCCGTGCCGGTGACGATGCGCGTGATGACGCGCTCGAGATCGGTCACGTCCTTGAGCGCAAGGATCAGCTCCTCGCGGTCGATGTTCTTTTTGACCAGCTCGTCCACGGCAGAAAGCCGCTTTCCGATCAGCGCCGGAGACAGCAGCGGCCGTTCCATCCACGACCGGAGCAGGCGTCCGCCCATGGCGGTGCTGGTCTTGTCCAGCACCCACAGGAGGCTTCCCTTCTTCTCCTTTGAGCGCATCGTCTCCGTCAGCTCGAGATTGCGCCGGGCCGCGAGACCGAGGCCCATAAAGCGCCCGGCCAGATAGAATTCCAGCTCCCGGATGTGCGGGAGCGCGTTTTTCTGGGAATCGCGCAGCGTCGCCAGCAGCGCGCCCGCCGCCGAAACGACCGCAGGCTCCGCCTCCAGCCCGAGCTGGGGCGTGCTTTTTCCGAACTGCTCACACACGAGCCGTTCGCAGGCGTCATAGGAAAACGCCGCGTCCGCGCCGTGGTTGATGCAGCAGTGCAGGCGGTCGTTCAGAACGCCCTTCAGCATCTCGCCCTCATCCGCGCCGCCGCCAAGCAGCACCTCGACCGGCGCGAAGCTGCCAAGCTCGCTGCAAACGGCCTCCTCCGCGTCCGCACCCTTCGCGCTCGTCGCGTAGAACGCGCCGGTGGAAATGTCGCAGAAGCAGACGCCCCAGTTTTCGCCGTTTTTGTAGATGCAGGCGTAGTAGTTGTTCTTGGATTCCTCGAGCATCGAGCTTTCCGTTACGGTGCCGGGCGTCACGATGCGGATGATGTCCCGCTTTACGAGGCCCTTTGCCAACGCGGGGTCCTCCATCTGTTCGCAGATGGCGACCTTGTAGCCCTTGGCGACCAGCCGGGCAATGTAGCTGTCAGAGGAATGGAAGGGAACGCCGCACATCGGCGTCTGATCCTGCTTCTCCTTGCTGCGGTCGCGCGTCGTGAGGGTGAGATCCAGCTCTCTGGACGCAAGCTTCGCGTCCTCGTCAAACATTTCATAGAAATCGCCCAGACGGAAAAACAGCAGGCAGTCGGGATTGCGCGACTTGATCTCGCGGTACTGCTGCATCATGGGCGTCAGTTCAGCCATTTTCTTACCCTCTTTCATGGTTTTGCGCCAGAATGGCACTGCTTTTTGTGCCGGTGCGGCACGGAGTGTTTGTATGCGCCGGATGCCTCCGGCGGCCATAGCTTTTCTGTCTTGGCAGAAAAGCGTTTTCAACCCCGCTTTCTTTCCCGCATGGGAAAGAAAGCGCCGTTGACGGTCGAAAGAGGCGTTCCTTACGGGACGCGCTATCGGTGAAGGGCACGCAGAAGAAAAATGCTTTTTCAGGCGCGCAAGCGCTATTTCGTACCCCAGCGTCTCTTTTTTTGCATACTCTTTTCTAACAAGCCAGAAAAAAGTATGTCCGCGAAGCGAATCCTGCGCCATCCGGCGCAGAAAAGATGCGGCCTGCGGCACGCTGTGCCATCAAAGAACGCTCTCGCCTGTGAGGCTCCAGGTCGTACACCCGGTGATTTTTGCGTCCGCGAACTGCCCGAGCAGACTCTCCGGCCCGGTCATGCGTACCAGCCGGCCGCCCTCGGTGCGGGCGGTGAGCAGCTCGCCGTCCTTGCCGTCCACCAGCACGCGCATCGTCCTTCCGACGTAGGCCTGATGGATCTCCTGCGAGATACGGTTCTGTACTTCGCAGAGCCGGTCAAACCGGCGGTTCTTTTCCTCCTTTGGCGTGGGATCGTCCATTTTCGCCGCAGGCGTACCGGGACGCGGAGAGAAAATAAAGGTAAACAGCGCGTCGTAGCGCACGCGCTCGATGAGGCGGATGGTATCCTCGAATTCCTCCTCCGTCTCGCCGGGGAAGCCGACGATGACGTCGCTGGTCAGCACAAGTCCGGGCATGAGGCTCCGGCCGTAATCGACGAGGGCGAGGTACTGCGCCGAGTCGTAATGCCGGTTCATGACCTTGAGCACGCGGTCGTTGCCGGACTGGAACGGCAGGTGGAACTGCTTGGCGATCTTCTCATGGGAGGCGATGGTGTCGAAGAGCTTCTTCGTCGCATCCTTCGGATGGCTCGTCATGAAGCGCAGCCAGAATTCGCCCGGAAGCTCGGCAAGCTCGCCCAGCAGGTCGGCAAAATCGACGCCGAGGCCGAGATCCTTGCCGTAGGAATTGACGTTCTGGCCAAGAAGCGTGATGTCCTTGTAGCCCGCCGCGATCAGCTCCTTGACCTCGGCGACGATCTCCTCCGGACGGCGCGAACGCTCCCGTCCGCGCACATACGGCACGATGCAGTACGAGCAGAAATTGTTGCAGCCGTACATGATCGAGACCCACGCCTTGAGGTTGTTCGAGCGGACGACGGGGAGGCCCTCCGCGATGGCTCCGGCGGAGTCCTCGGTGGCAAAGACGCGCTTTCCCGTCGTGAGCACGGTATACAGCAGCTCCGGGAAACGCCACAGATGGTGGGGATTGAAAACGCCGTCCACATGGCGGTAGCTCTTTTTGATGCGCGCGGCGACCTCCGGCTGACCCATCATGCAGCCGCAGAGGAAGATCTTCTGCCGCGGATGGCGGGCTTTCGTATGCGTCAGCGCGCCGACGTTGCCGAACACGCGGTCCTCCGCGTGCTCGCGGATGGCGCAGGTGTTGATGACGATGCAGTCCGCGCCCTCCTCCTCGTCCACGATGCCGTAGCCGCACGTCTCCAGTATCCCGCGGATGCGCTCGGAGTCGGCTTCGTTCTGCTGACAGCCGTAGGTATCGACAAAGGCCCGGGGCGTGACGCCCTGCGCAAGCCAGTATTCTTTGATTTTTTCACAGATCTCCCGCTGCGCGCGAAGCAGCTCGGGCGAGATCTCGGCGGTTTTCCGTTCCAAGGCGCTACCTCCGATATTTTGGTGATTTTATATTATACCAGAAGCGCCGACATTTTTCAACGAAAACTATGCGCCGTGCGGAGATAACCGCGTATTTTTCCGTCCGCGTTCACAAAATGTTCAGCTCTTGCGGCACGGCGGCGATTGAAAAAGGCCGCGCGCTGTGGTACACTAGAATATAAATTCCGGCGTGCGGGGTCTGCGCGCCGGTTTACAGCAGATGCGCGGCCGCATCCGGGCCGACCGGAGGGCGGAACGCGCGAAAAAAGGCGGCGCGGTGCGCCGCAGAAAGAGGAACATCATGGAAGAAAATCAGAACGGCTTCCAGCCGGAGCAGTCCGAACAGGACGTGAACGCTATTCCGGAGCAGGACGCCGAGGAGAACGCACAGCCGGCTGAGGCGGAAGCGCCCGAGGCGGAGACCGCGGAGCAGAGCACGCAGGAAGCCTCCGAGGAGACCGTGCAGCCCACAGCCGCGCCGGAGAAGCAGCCGAAGAAGAAGGCCGCGCTCGGCATTGCGCTGGCGGCTGTCGTGGCCGTGCTGGCCGTCGCCGCGATCTTTATCACGCAGGCCATCAAGAACAAGAATGTCCCGGACGAGATCGACCCGGACTTCTCCCAGTCCGCCGACGAGGAAACGCCCGCGCAGGATCCGGAGCAGACGCCCGAGGAGACTCCCGAGGAAACGCCCGCCGAGACGAAGCCCATCACCGGCGTGATCGCGCACCGGAATGCGCAGGGCTATGCCTCCTACACCATGACCGCCGAGCAGGCGACGGACGAGGTGCTGGACCTTGTGGTCGCCAACTGCGGAGACTGGGCGCTCGATAACCGCGGGCTTGCCTACTATTATTGGGAGCAGTATTATTCCTTGGCCGGCCAGTACGGCCAGTATCTGTCCTATCTGATGGATACGAGCCTCGGTCTGGACGAGCAGCTCTACAACGACACCGATACCTGGCAGGAGACGTTCCTGAACGCGGCCATCCAGCGCTTCGGCATGGTCTCCGCCGTCTGCCAGGAGGCGGAGGCGAACGGCTACACGCTCGACGCAGATTCCGAGGACCAACTCACCGCCATCCGCGAGAATCTGGAATCCAGCGCCGCCAACTACGGCTATGACGACGCCGACCGGATCGTTCAGGACGCCTTCGGCGCGAACACCACGCTGGACGCCTATATGGAGTTCGTCCGCAAGAGCATGATCGCCTCCGGCTATCTCAACGCAAAGGTCGAGCAGATCGAATGCACCGACGAGCAGCTCAGCGACTATTATGACGAGCACGCCGACGACTACCTTGCGCAGGGCATCGAGAAGGACGACACGCACATGATCAGCGTCCGCCACATTCTCATCACCCCGTCCGGGCAGGATGAAAACGGCGAATACACCGAGGAAGCATGGGCCGCTGCGGAAGAGGAGGCTCAGCGCATCCTTGCCGAGTGGGAATCCGGCGAAAAGACCGAGGAATCCTTCGCGGAGATGGCCATGCAGTATTCCACCGACCCCGGCAGCAACACCAATGGCGGCCTCTATGAGGATGTTTATCCCGGCATGATGGTCACGGAGTTCAACGACTGGTGCTTCGCGGAGGACCGGAACGTCGCTGACTACGGCATCGTCAAGACCTCCTACGGCTATCACATCATGTATAT
>ENA-UEOM01000864-UEOM01000864.1-human-gut-metagenome-genome-assembly--contig:-NODE-864-length-12330-cov-5.366604_pt1 | contig 12330 bp, 8 predicted proteins | sample MGYA00242993_ERZ507994 | MGnify/ENA primary metagenome ERZ507994 (study PRJEB26167, sample SAMN06115536) | human gut metagenome | host: Homo sapiens | place: China:Neimenggu | collected 2014-11-07... | reverse complement strand
CATCGGCCCGATGGCCTGCTGGGGGAGAGCCGTCCCCTGACCGGCGAGGAGCTGGCCTTCTTCAACACGGAGTTCTTCAACAGCGAAACAGCTGATGAAAACGGCATGGCAAACGTAAACTACCATAACCAGTTTCTTACCTGCCTGTACGATAGTCCCCAGAACCTCAACCTGTTCGACCTGTTCTACAACGGCATCGGTACATGGGAAGCCCCCAGCCAGGCAGAATTGGAGCAGTTGGGTGTGCTGGCGGCGGACGGCAGCCAGATCTGCCCCACCTATAAGCTGACCGCGGCGGCTATGGCAGCCTTCCTGCTGGAAAACACCGGCCTGACGCTGGCGCAGACCAACAAGGTGGATCTGGACGCGTTTGACTACCTGCCGGACTATGACGCCTACTATCTGACCAAGGGCGACACCAACTACCGCTCCGTCACCTTCACCAGCGGCCAGCGGCGGGGCGATTATATCCAGCTCTACTGGAAGGATTTCTATTACGGCGGCGAGACCAACGAGTGCGTCACCCTGCTGGATCGGGGGGACGGGCAGTACTGGTTCGTGTCCCACCTGCTGCTGGACGGCGACGTGCCCTCCGCCTTTGCCTATCCGGATGAGGAGCCCTGGATGACCCTTCCCCTCAGCGGCCTGACGCCCTATCAGCCGCAGAAAACGACCCTGACCCGCCACTCCATGGACTGTGACCAGCGGGGGGCCGGATTCATCATTGACGGCACCGATGGCGGGGAATACTCCATCCGGATTTACCGCTCCACCGACGGCAATGTCTACGCGGCGGTGATGCAGTCGGAAGCCGCCGGACGGGACGGCATGTCGGAATGGGAAGCGGATGTGTTCTTCACCTTCCCCAACAACGTGGACGTCAGCAACGACGCGGAGAGAACCGATCTGTTCTTCTTTGAAGACCTGATGGGGTACAGCGGCTTCACCGTCACCTACAGGGACTACCTCTCCGGCGGGCCGGGGCAGGGCGGCTACATCGGCACCGTCACGGATTACTACTATCTGGACAACAGCGGAACGCCCTACCTGCTGGCCCGTGTCAAGGGGGACTGCGAGGCCATCGACCTGGACGGCGACGGGGAAAATGAGCTGTGCGCCGCCTCCGGCGTTTCCGGGCAGTTCTTCTTCCTGCGGGACAACCGGTATTACGAAGCCGACGTCAAGGCCCTTTTGCAGAACGCCTGGCCGGAAATGAACTACTGGGATCACGCCAGCTGGGATCTCAACTACCGCCGCCTGGCAGTTTCCGGCTTTGTAACCATGCCGGAGTGGGCCACGGCGGAGCATCCCCAGCCCGATGCCAGTTTCACCCGCTATCTCTACTACCGGGATGGGGCGCTGCTGGTCTACAAGCCCGATAAGGACAGCCAGACCGCAGATCATGTGGTGGGAACGCCCGATGTGCCGGAGCCGGTGCTGGCCGCCGCCAAGGCCACCGTGCAGAAAGCCTATCAGGACTACAAAAACGGCGGATACGATTCCGGCGCCGACCTTGATAACTGGCGGGTGGAATATGTGTCGGAGGACTGGTACAGGGCTTATCCTAATGGAACGCTTATCGCCTATAACCTGAATTATGAGTATCATGCCCAAAAGCCCGCCAACGTCACGTTGGCCGGCGGGGCCTATGTGGATGAGGACGGCTGGCTCATGCCGGACTATCCCTACTGCCATTATCTTTTCTTCACAGAAACGGATGGACAGTACACCTTCCTGGAGGAATGGATGCTCAATGACGGCGGTCCCGGCTCGAAGGTATTTGACGCGGAGATGCAGCGCTGGGCGGTGGAACTGGGGTTGTCCTCCGTGGCGGATACCACGCCGGAGGAATTGCTGCACCAGCTTTATGACGGCATGGGCGGCCAATTCCTGACCCAGCTCAGCACCATGAGCGAAACGGATCGGCAAACCGTATGCCAGAAGCTGGATGTCATTTTGCAGGAGGGCACAGCGGAGCAGCAGAGCCTTTATCTGGATGCGGTGCAGACCATGGCGTGGTGTTCTCACTCCTTTGACGGCGCTCAGCGGGAGGCCTACGACTACTTTCTGGAGCATTCCGCCCGCTCGTCTCAGGCGGCCTACCGGGCGCAGGCTGTGATGGACGCACTGACCGGCGGCGGAGCGGTGCAGATGCGTCTGGAACCTGCCGACGGCGTCCGGGGCGGCGACTATACCGTTGGCGTTTCCGACGGCAGCGGCGCTGTCCGGGCGCAGGGCTTTTCCGGCAGCTTTTACTGGGCCACGGCCTCGGACAGCGATCCCTCCGGCAGCAGCATCACCCTGCAAAGCCCGGACGGACGCTGCACCATTACCGCGTGGGAGAATTCCTCTATCGTGCGCTGCGAGGAACCGGGGGAAACCGCATGGCTGATGGCGGCCTCCACCTCCTCTGCCCCATATGACGGCAACACCGTGTTTACCTATCTGCGGAAGTGGTACGACGAGGCGGAATTCAACGCGCTGGTGGACAGATTGATCGTTCCGGCGGATGGCCGGAACCGGGAGGAACTGGCCCAGAGCTGGCTGGACGCCGTGGGCGATGTGACCATCCATCAGGTGACGCCGGGCAGCAAGTACGAAAATTCCTTCGTGCAGAACCGGGTCACGGTGGAAAGCGCGGAACCGGCGGCCGGTCTGTATGACCCGGAACTGCTGGCAGGCCAGCATTTCACCTTCACCAACGAGCGCATTTTCGTGCCGGGGAACTACCGCTCCAAGGAGCAGCAGACGGTGAACAGCAGCGCCAGAGCTTATCATGGCGAATATGGACCCATGCCCGGCGGCGGGGCCTTTCTGGATACCCGCTCCGGCCTGCTGTACCAGACGGCGGACGGCTGGAAGGGGACGTTTGCCCTCTGAGGGGGATCTTTTCAGAAAAGTCTGGCAAAAATAAAAGAACATAACCGGCGGATTCATTGACTGATTGGACGGCCGCAATGGCTGCATCCAATGAAAAGGAAGTATATGGAAAGCATGAAGCAGAAATTTTTCCGCGCCGCCGTGCCGCTGGTAATGCTGGCGGTGTCCGCGGCCCTGAGCGTATTCGTTTACCGATTACCGCAGCCGGTGCGGGAGCCGCTGCCGGTCCTCATGTATCACCACATGGTCCCGGACGGGCAGGACTGCAATGACATGACCGTGACCCCCGGCAAGTTCCGCGCCGACTTGGAGACCGTTCTGGCGATGGGCTATACGCCGGTGCTGCCCCGGGAATTGGCCGCCGGGGACGCCCTGCCGGAAAAGCCCATCCTCATCACCTTTGATGACGGCTACCGCAGCAATTACGATCTGGTGTACCCCATTTTACGGGAATACGGCGTAAAGGCCTGCATTTCCATCATCGTCCTCATGCCGGATCTGCCTACGGACAACTTCTGCACCTGGGGCCAGCTGCGGGAAATGACGGCCTCCGGTCTGGTGGAGATCGGCTCCCACAGCTACCGGCTCCACAACTTAGGCGGCGATGGCGGCAACTTTGAATCCGGCGGGGCCAACGGCGTGGAGCGCCGTCCCAACGAGTCCGACGCGGATTTCCAGACCCGCGTGCTGGATGACATCCAGCTGAGCCATGACCGGATCGCAGAGGAGCTGGGCGGCGTCACCTGCTTCGCCTATCCCTTCGGCTGCTCCGACCCGGATGCCAAAACCCTTGTGGACGAATTGTTCCCGGTGACTCTGATGACCATGCCCAAGTGCGCCGATCTGGCCAAGGGGCTCCACGATCTGCCCCGGTTCACCGTTACCATGAAGACCGATCTGGAAAAACTCCTGCGCTGACCATACATCGCCCCCCGCCTGCGCTTCTACGCAGGCGGGCGCTTTGTTTTCAGCAGAAGTCATTTTTCCCTCGCGGCGTATTTTTTACTGCGGACAACTATTGTTCCTCCCTTGACTTTTTGTCAGCAAAGCTTTAAAATAGTAAAGCGCCCTCCCTGTGAGGGGTTTGTTTCCCCCGGAAGTCCGGGATCAGATAGAAGCCGATAGCACGGGCCCCGATCCCGTGCGGTTTTTTTACGGCTGGATGGGAGAAAAACATGGAACACAAGAAAAACACCAAGAGCTTTGCGAGCCGCTGGGGCTTTATCCTTGCGTCCGTCGGTTCGGCGGTGGGTATGGCCAACGTCTGGGGCTTTCCCAATAAAATGGGCAGCAACGGCGGCGGCGCATTTTTACTGATCTATCTGCTGTTTGTTTTTATTTTCAGTTATGTGGGCCTTCCGGCGGAGTTTGCCATGGGCCGCCGTGCCGCCACCGGTACGCTGGGCGCTTACGAAAACGCTTGGGACACTCGCAGCAAGTCTGCCGGCAAAGTCGGCGGTCTGCTGGGCTGGCTGCCTCTGGCTGGCTCCCTGTGCATCGCCATCGGCTATGCCGTCATCGTCACCTATGTGCTCAAGGCTCTGGTGGATTCCCTGCTGGGCACACTGCTGACCACGGACACCGCCGCCTGGTTCGGCGCCTTCTCCTCCACCCCCTACTCCGTGATCCCCTATCACATCGTTGTGGTGGTGGGCACGCTGCTGACGCTGTTTCTGGGCGCCCGCAGCATTGAAAAGACCAACAAGGTCATGATGCCTGTCTTCTTTGTGATCTTCCTGATTCTGGCCGTGCGGGTGGCCCTTCTGCCCGGCGCCGCGGAGGGATATGTCTTTATGTTCACCCCCCGCTGGAAGGCCCTGACGAATCCCATGATCTGGATCTGGGCTATGGGGCAGGCGTTTTTCTCCCTGTCCGTCACCGGCAGCGGCATGATCGTTTACGGTGCGTACCTCTCCAAGGACGAGGACGTGGTGGGCGTGGCCCAGCACACGGCCCTCTTTGACACCATTGCCGCCGTGGTAGCCGCTCTGGTTATTATCCCCGCCTGCTTCTCCTACGGTCTGGACGTGGGCGCCGGTCCCAGCCTGCTGTTCGTGACCCTGCCCACCATCTTGCAGGACATCCCCATGGGTCAGCTCTTCGCCATCATCCTGTATATGGCCATGATTTTCGCCGGCGTCAGCTCTTTGCAGAATATGTTTGAGGTGGTGGCGGAGTCCCTGATGCACAAGTTCCCGAAGCTCAACCGCGTTACCGTCCTGGTACTGCTGGGCGCGCTGTGCCTGGGCTTCGGCATCGGCATGGAGACCATCAGCAAGTGGGGTCCCTGGATGGATCTGGTGTCCATTTATATCATCCCCATCGGCGCTACACTGGGCGCGGTCTCCTGGTTCTACGTGATGAAGAAGGACGCCCTGCTGGACGCCATCAACACCGGCAGTACGAAAAAACGCGGCGATCTCTGGTACAATGTGGGCCGGTATGTGTACGTCCCTCTGGCGATCATTCTCTGCTGCGTGGCCCTGTTCATGCACGTTGCTTTCTGATACCCACAGAAAATTTCCACGCATATAGCCAATAAAAAGGACCCGGCGGCTGAAAATCAGCTGCCGGGTCTGTTTCGTATAAAAGGTTTCATCAACCGTAGCGCAAGCTCAAGGTAGTGGAGTCCTCGCCGTTCCGCAGGAAGGGCATCCCCTCGCCGATGCGGGAGCGCTGGAAGTACAGATACTCGCCGGAGGGGGAGATCAGCACTGGGAAGCTGCCGCTGAGGGAGCTGCCCACCCCGGCGGACATATCCAGCCGCAGGCAGTCATCCTCCATGCGCCATACACCGAAGAACTGCAAATTCTTCTGGCCGTTATAGTACTCGTACAGATTGGCCAGCCCCGCATAATCCGGGTCGCAGTCGCCATAATGCAGCTCCAGCGTCCACTCGTCACAGTCCCACGAGGTATCGGCCAGCCCCAGATCCGTAGGGGGGCACCACCAATCGTCACCGGACGGCTCCCAGCCTTCGGGATGGTCGATGGCGATGGTGTTCGTGTAGATGGAGAAGTCGAACAGCAGCAATCGGCCCTCCTCGCTGGCAGGCAGGATGAGATCGCCGTACAGGTCCTCCTGCGGATACCAGTTCACCACCGTGCCGTCATCGGCCACAAGGTTGACCTCCATATCCGGCTCCTCCGGATCGACGAACAGCAAAACAGGCTGGGCATATTCCTCCCGGTAGAGGACTTCGTCCGCCACCGGATGCAGGCCGTTGCCCTGAGACTGCCATGTGATGTGGTTCACGGCAAGGCTGGTGTTCTCTCCCCGCGGAATGACGCAGAACAGCTTGCCGTACCCCGGACCGAGGACCCACTCCGAGGGGATGGTCAGCATGACCGGCATTTCCGTTGTCAAGTCAAGGCAGTTTTCCAGCATCCAGTCCGACAGCTTGGAGGTGTCCCCCTTCTCCCGGTAGCCGAGATAGGCCGCGGCGCCGGGATAGCCGCCGTATTCCAAATCAAAGCCCAGCTTGTCGAGACATTCCTCCACCAGCTCCTGGTCCACCTCCGCTTCCGGTTCGGAAGGCTTCACAGGATCGGCCTGACCGGTCTGATCGGTCCTGCTGTCGGAGATCGTCTCCTTTACGCCGCCGTTTCCCGCTGCCGAGGCCGGTTTCTTTTTCCCTCCGCAGGCAGTCAGGCTAAGAGCCAGCGTCAGGCAGAGAAGTGCCGACGCCAGCCGGTGCAAAGTCAAGCGCTTCATGATTCTGCCTCCTTCTCAGAATTTTCCGCTGCGGCCGTGACCTCCTCCGCCGCTGCGGCTTACAGTTCCTCCGCTGCTTCTGCCACCGCCGCCGGAGTCGCTCTCGATCTTACGGCGGGTCTCGGTGGTATGGGTGTAGTGGTCATAGCTGTCCGTCAGCTTCAATCCACCGCCCGCCATGGTATACACGTTGGCGTCAACGCCCTTGCGCACGGACTTCATCTCTCCCTTCAGGATCATGCACACCAGAAACGCGATCAGGCAGGAGACTGCCACCGCAATGCCGATGGCCGGCAGGGGGCTGGACCGCACAGGTTTTCCGGCCTCAGCCAGCTCCAAAAACTCATCGCAGGCGGTGAGGTAATTGGATATGCCGCCATACCAATCACCGTCGCTGAAGTTGGGCAAGAACCGGCCTTCCAACTGCTCCGCGCCGTATCGGTCAAAAGCATACTCCGCCCATTCGCCGTAGACGAACATGGCGTAGTCCCGCTCTTTCATGCTCAGCATGATGATGACGCCGTTTCGGTCCTCGCCCACACCAAGGCCCTCGGCGTGGTAGATCTGATACAGGGCGGTATAGGGATCGTCACCGTAGCCGTAAGCTGTAAAGTCCTCCACAAAAAGGGTATAGATGCCGCAGCTGCGGCGGAGGGCGATATCCTCGGCCCGATCCTCCATCTGTTCCCGCTCCCCGTCGGAGAGCATTCCCTGCAGATCGAACACATAGTTCATGCCGGTATCGCCCAGCTTTGACGCTTCGCCGGACTGGACGGTCTCGGGCTGCTGCGCCTCCGTTGGGAAGTCTGCGGAGAGATAGTCCGCCGCCGTTGCCGCCATGGCATTCACTGCCTGGCAGAGCGCATCGGCGCTCACGGTCATATCCGTGCCGTCCCACGCCCGCGCCGTCATATACGGCTCCACCGCGTCATACACCAAGCCGGAGAGTTTCTGCCCGTCGCCCCGCGTCTCGCTCAGCATCGCGTAGACGCACCAGTCGGTCTCCGCCAGGGTGTAAGAACCGTCCGCCAGAGGCTCCATCACCAGCGTCAGCGAGATGCCGTCCTTTTCCTCGCCCCAGCCGTAGCCGGAATCTTTGTAAACATATGTGGCGATATCTCCGGCGGTGGTACCCTCGCTGACATCCTCATTGGTAAATATGTCCACCCGCAGGTCAAGGTGAAGCGCCTCCGTCAGCTGGGGCAGGGTGTACTGACCCAGATCGGACAATTCGTCCGAGTCCAGCGCGTCGGTCTCATCGTAGATCGCGCCGTATTCCGTCCACGCCAGAGTGGGGACGCACAGAGTCAGCGTCAGCAGGAGCGCCGTCAGCAAAGCTGTGACTTTTCTTTTCATGTCCGTCCCTCCTTATCGCATCAGCAGGACGATGACCGAACTCAATACGGACAGCGGCACGGCAATGGCGGCAAACATCCCCCAGAACCGCCCCTTGTCCACAGGCAGGTCTCCTACCAGCTTTCCGGTCTGGCCGTTCATGGCGAAGAGGAAATCCTTGCCCTGCCACTTGGTATTGAGCAGCCACACCGGCAGCAGCGCGTAGTGGACCTTGCCCCGCTGGATGTCTGCGTGTTCGCCCCTTGGGAAACAGGTCGCGTATCCCGTTACGGTGCCTTGCAGCGCCTTTTTCAAGCTGCCCAGACAGCGGACATCGGCCCGTTCCCGGCTCTTGTCCGCCGACACGTCGAACTTATCCGCCAGGAAGCCCGGCAGATACGCCGTGGAGAAGGGTTTCAGGTCATCGTAATTGTAAGGCTCGATGGAATCCATGTGATCATCCGGCATTTTAGTCGAGGCGTCCACCGGTACCTTTTCAAAGGGCATCGTTCCGGCACGGTACACGTCAAAGTGCTCCGTCTTTATCACCTCATACTCACCCTCGGTGCGCTTGTGGGACCGGGTACACTCATAGTGGGCATTGCCCTCCGCCTCACCGCTGAACAGCCAGAAGGGTACATAGACCCCCTGGATCTCCTGTAAGTGATTTTCCTTGGAAAAGCTCTTGGGAAGGAACACCTTGCCCCTGTAATGCTTCTTGAGCTTGCGGATGGCGTCCTCGCGGCTGAGTTTGAAGGGGATCACGAAATCCGGCTTCAGCGTTCCCGTGAACTGCCCCGGAACCACCGTGGGGTTGCCGCAGTAAGGGCAGGAGGTAGCCGCCGTGCTTGCGTCACAGATCAGCTCCGCACCACAGCTTGGGCAGCTGTAAGCCTTCATGCCGTCGCCCTCTGCGCCCCAGTCGGCGCTGAGGTCCGGCAGCTCCCAGCCGCCTTCCTCGGCTGCCTTCTTTTCCGCCGCCGTTTTTTCTTCTGCCGACTGCTGCGCCGCCGCGGCCTGTTCCTCCTTTTCCGCGTAAAGCGCCTCGATCTCTGCTACATCATAGGTACTACCGCAGTAATCGCACTCCAGCTTGCCGGATGCGCCCACAAAATGCAGCGGGCCGGTGCAGCTTGGGCATTGATAGTTGGTCACCTGTGCTGCCATGCTTGCTCTCACCCTTCTTTCTTCATTTTCCGTTCAGCGCCCGCCCGTAGACGGGCGGACGCTGTTGAGCCGTTTTCTCCGATCTGTTTCCCTTATCCTCTGGGCGCACCGCAGTACTCGCAGAATTTTCCGTCATTCTGTCCGCCGCAGGCGGGGCAGGTCCACGGACCGGCTACTGCCGGAGCGGGAGCGAAGGTCTCCTGCTGCTGCATGGGGGCCTCCTGCTGCATGGGGGCTGTCTGAACTGTGCCGCCGCCACGGGCGGTCTCCATCACCTGAAGCAGCGCCGCTCGGATCTCGTCGCCCATTTCGCGGTACTTGCGATATTCCCGATTGCTCTCCGGATCGAAGCCGGCAGCCATGGTATTCATCCGGCCCACAGAATTCATCTGTCCCATCATGGGACGCTGTGTCATGCCGCTCTGGGGCCGACCTGCCATAGGACGCTGGTTCATGCCCGGCTGATTCATCATAGGCCGCTGACCCGCCATGCCGCTCTGAGGACGGCCCGCCATAGGACGCTGGCCCATCATACCCTGCTGCCCCATCATGGGCCGCTGCATGGTGTTCTGCGGCTCGATGTACACAGAACTGTTGTTCAGGCGGAACTTCATTTCGTCAAAGTAGGGGTTATTGACGGAAATGATCACTTCAAAGTCATAGGAATACTCGTAGCGGGGCGGGTTGTAGCTGACCTCCTTGCCGTCCGGTCCCTCCCGCTTCTGCTCCGTGCGGCTCTCGTCAATGTCCACGCGGCAGCCGGTCAGCGCGGTGTAGTCCAGAATATCCGGGTTGGCGTCCGCCAGATCCCGGGCACGGGTAACGGTGAACCAACGATGCTCCTCGTCCAGCAGGACCTTACAATCCTCGCCGTAGGAGCGGGTGGTGCGGAACTGGGACGCCCTGCCCCGGTTTTCCTCCCGGTAGGCCAGCTGCCGCTTGATGTCCTCCACCGTAGAGCGGCGGCGGTCACTGAACCAGGGAGAGAGCTGCTTCGCGCAGTCCTTACAGAGGTTGCCGTCTTCCAGTTTCTGATTGCCCAACAGTCCGATCTACTCGCCGCAGATGTCGCAGTATTTCTTATCAAACAATCCCATAATAGCTTCCTCCTGTTGTTTTCAGTCGCCGTAACGGCTCACATTGCATTGTCCACCCGGAACCGGGATCTTGTCCCCGGCCGTGGCTCCCGCGGCCGGGGACGGTATTCGCCAAAAAATCCGCTATTCGCTCTTATTCTTCAACTTTTTGAAGCTCCACCACTTTGTCCGCCGCTTCCGACCAGTCCACCGTCAGCTCCAGTCTGCCGCTGTCCTCGCCGGCCCCGGCACAGTGGTAAACGTCCAGGATCTTCCCCCATTCCGTGCCGTCCGCCTTCTGGAGAACACGGTTGTCTAACATCAGCCCTGTGTCCTGTATCTTTTTACGCGGGATGTAGGTGAAGTCCAGCGGGGTTTCCAGAACGGTCTCGCCGTCCAACCGGAGGGTCAGGCCGTCCTCTTCGTTGATGACCGCCTGCCAGCCGTCCTCCGGACTTTCCCATGTTCCCTCCAGCACTGGCCAGAGGAGGGAATTGTCCACATAAGTACCGTCCCCGTCCAGCAGGAACAGGTTTTGATCCGGATTCTCCATGCCGTTGCCCCCATCCATGATCTGGTCCGTGACAAAATGCTTATACAGGCCCGAAAGGACGATCCCTACCAGCGCGCCCGTCAGAAAAATCCAAATCATCCGCCGCTTCATTACACGATGTCCCCGTCGTCAAAGGGGTCGCCGCACTCAGGGCAGAACTTGGGGGGATGCTGCGGGTCGGCGGGCTCCCAGCCGCACTTGTCACACTTGTACTGAGGAACACCGGCAGGCTTGGGCTTGCCGCACTCGGCACAGAACTTGCCCTTATTCACCGCGCCGCAGGTGCAGGTCCAGCCGTCCGCTGCGGCGGCGGGCTTGGGCTTGCCGCATTCCGGGCAGAACTTTCCGGTGGCGGTGGCGCCGCAGGCGCACTGCCAGCTGTCCCCGGCAGGCTTCGGCTCCGGCTTCTTGCTGCCGCAGTTGGGACAGAAGTTGCCGGTGATGCCGCTCTGGCCGCAGGTGCAGGTCCAGCCCTGCGCTGCGGGAGCGGGGGCGGGCTGCGCCGCCTGCTGCTGGGCCTGTTGCTGCTGCCCCATCTGGAACAGGTTCTGGGCGTTCATGCCGCCCATCTGTCCGGCCATGCCCATGCCCATAAAGGCCATGGCGGGACCGGCGCCGGTGTTGGCGGCCGCCGCCTTCATCGCCTCGCCCTGAGAGCCGACGAGATGCGCCGCCGCGCGGGTGGGGTCCATAAAGGCCGCGTTGCGCTGCAGCTCCTTGATCATCTGCTCGTCTTCCTCATTGGCCTTCACGCTGGAAACGCCGAAGGAGACGATCTCCATGCCGCGCAGATCCCGCCACTTGCCGGAAAGCTGCTCGTTGAGGGCGTCAGCCAGCTCCAGAGTATGGCCGGGAAGGGCGGAATAGCGGATGCCCATTTCGCTGATCTTGGCGAAAGCGGGCTGCAAAGCCGTCAGCAGCTCCGTTTTCATCTGACCCGCGATATTTTCCGTCTTGTAGTCCTCACTGACGTTGCCGCAGACGTTGGTGTAGAACAGCAGGGGGTTCTTCAGCCGGATGCTGTACTCGCCGAAGCAGCGGATGCCGATGTCAATGTCGATGCCAGCCCGCTGGTCCACCACCCGGAAGGGGACGGGGCTGGGGGTGCCGTACTTATTGCCCGTCAGCTCCTTGGTGTTGAAGTAGTAGACCCGCTGATCCTTGGGGGCCTCGCCGCCGAAGGTGAAACGCTTGCCGATGTTCTGGAACACGTTCTTCACGCTCTCGCCCAGATCGCCGGAGAAGATGCTGGGCTCCGTGGACATATCGTAGGTGTACTCACCGGGCTCGGCGCAGACGTCCACCACCTTGCCCTGCTCCACGATGAGCATACACTGTCCGTCCGCAATGGCGATTAGGCTGCCGTTGGTAATGATGTTGTCATCGCCCTTGGTGTTGCTGGAACGGCCCGTGACCTTCTTTTTGCCCTTGACCGCCAGCACGTCAGAGGGGATCGCTTCGCAATAAAAGTATTCCTTCCACTGGTCGGCCAACACGCCGCCAGCCGCGCCCATTGCCGCTTTGATCAGTCCCATAATTCTACTCTCCTTTTCCTGTTGTTGTATTTGATTTCAGCATTCGCTTTTGATCGCTTCTTATAAAATC
>ENA-UEOM01000855-UEOM01000855.1-human-gut-metagenome-genome-assembly--contig:-NODE-855-length-12407-cov-4.377048_pt1 | contig 12407 bp, 7 predicted proteins | sample MGYA00242993_ERZ507994 | MGnify/ENA primary metagenome ERZ507994 (study PRJEB26167, sample SAMN06115536) | human gut metagenome | host: Homo sapiens | place: China:Neimenggu | collected 2014-11-07... | reverse complement strand
CGAAACATAATAGTAGTTCGAGTCAGCGGCGATCCCCTGCCGCCCTTCGACCGGGAAAACCCGCGACAGGCGGTACTCCCCGCCCAGTGTCTGCGCCCGGAGTGCGGTTCCGGCCGCCAACAGGAGCAATACAAAAAAAGTTCGTTTCATCGTTATCTGCAATACTATTTGGCAATCATATACTTGATACGCCCGGCCTCACGGCCCGGATTTTCGTTCCCCACTCTGCGCCCCTGGATTTCCGTGCTCCAAATCCTGCGCCCCGGATTCACACCCGGCTTCGTACTCCGGCAGCTGTCGTGTCCCCCCCCCGGGCCGCGTCCGAAACTCCGTCCCGCCCCGAGGCAACTTCGACCTTGCTGCCCGGATTTATTCATCTCCGGCTGCGCGCCCCGGCAACTGTTATGCACAGCCCCGGCTGCGCCCGCGGCCCGATCCTCCCCGGAACGCTTCCCCGAGGAGACTTCTGCCTCGCCGCCGGGCAACACCTGAAAAGGCCGCCGCCGCGTAGTCGGGATATACAATCGCAAACCCGACGGAGCAAAAACGAGGCCGGAGCCGGAAACCCGCATCGCAGGAACCGCCTCCGGCCTATTCATATCGCGTATCGTCGGGCTTCGCGGAACCGCGCGGGCCACCGGGCTTCACGCATCGGCCTGCGCCGTATCCGGCAATCCCCGCTGCCGGCCCTGCGCCGGTGCGAACCGTTTACTTGCGTTTGGTACGCTGCTGCGCCTCCTGCTGGCGGAGGAGCTCCTCGTAGCGCTGCTGGAACTTCGACTTCTTGCCCTTGCTCCGTTTGGCGGCATTGGCCTGCATGACGGCATGGATCTTATCGTCGTCGACCATGCGGCGGATCAGCAACGTCTGGCCGATGGTAAAGAGGTTCGACAGCAGGTAGTAGTAGCAAAGGCCGCTCGAATAGCTGTTGAACCACAACAGCATCATGATCGGCATCATGTAGACCATCATAAACTTCATGCCGGCCATCTGGGGCTGCGACGACGCCGTCTGCTGGTAGTTGAACCAGGAGTATCCGAACAGCGACACCGCCATCAGCAGGGCGAACAGCGAAACGTGATCGCCGTAGAAGGGAATCGAGAACGGCAGGTTCACGATGCTGTCGTACGACGAGAGGTCGTCGGCCCACAGGAAGGGCTGCTCGCGCAGCTCGATCGACGCGGGGAAGAAGCGGAACATGGCGATCAGGATCGGCATCTGGATCAGCATCGGAATACAGCCGCCCATGGGGTTGATGCCCGCCTTTTTATAAAGCTCCATCGTCGCCTGCTGCTTTTTCATGGCGTCCTCCGGCTTGGGATACTTCTTCGCCAGCTCGTCGATCTGGGGTTTGACCAGACGCATCTTGGCCATCGAAACGTAACTCTTGTAGGTCAGCGGCGAGATCACCAGCTTCACCAGAAGCACCAGGATGAAGATGATGATGCCGAAACTGCCGATGTAGTTGCGCAGGAAGTCGAAGACCGGAATCACGCACCAGCGGTTGACCCATCCGAAGATGCCCCATCCCAGCGGCACGAGCCGTTCGAGATGGATCTCGGCGCCCTTCGAATCGTCCACCTTCTTGAGGATCGAGTACTTGTTGGGGCCGAAATAGAATGCGAAGTCATACCCTTCGGTCTGCGGCGTATAGGGCACGCCCATCTGCGCCGTGAAGGTCTTGAGCAGCGACGACTCGGGAGCCGCCGTGTCGAAGGCGAGGTTGGCGTAGGACACGTTGTCCGGGGCGATGAACACCGACGAGAAGAACTGCTGCTTGAAAGCCACCCAGTTGACCTGCGTCGAGATGTTCTTCGACTTTGCACCTTCGCTCATGCCCAGCTCCTCGATCGACGATTCGCCCGGGAAGCGGTAAGCCAGCGTGGTGTACATGTTCTCGTTCTGGAAACCCTTCTCGTTCTGGAAGGTGGTGTTCGCCCAGTCGATCTGAATCTGCGTCTGGTTGGCCATCTCCGGAGCCATATTCACCAGCCGCACGTCGAAGTCGACGAGGTAGTCGCGCTCGGGAGCCGCCGTATCATATATAAGGTAACGGTACTCCAGATAGGCCCCCTCCGCCACCGGAAGGCGCATCACGACGCTCTTGGCTCCGTCCGCCTCCCCCACTACGGGCTGGGCCGTGAACACGTAATCCAGCGTGTTGACCGGCACGTTCTTCAGCCCGTTCTTCAGATAGAACGAAAGCCCGAAACGCGCCGTGGCGGGGTCCATCATCTCGATTTTCCGGTCGCGTTTTCCGCGCGGACCGTATTGGGTGTAATCCTTCAGCGTGACGCCCTTGATCTGGCCGCCGCGGGTGGAGAAGAGCACCGCCATCACGTCGTTCTCCACGATGAATTCTTCGGCCTCCGCCTCGCGGGCCGCCGTCAGCGACTCGCCCAGCGTCTCCACCTGACGCTCGCGTACCGCTGCCGCAGCCTCTGCGGCCGCCACTTCGGCCTGCACGCCGTTACCCGACGCCAGCGAATCGGCCACGGGAGCCGCCGCACGCGCGGCTGCGGCCACCGAATCGACATAGGCCTCGTATGCGGCTTTCTGTTCCAGATACTCTTTCTGTTGCTGGCTGTTGAAATAGGCGAATCCCAGAAAAAGAACCGCTACGACGGCAATGCCTATGATTGATTTTTTATCCATTAAACTGTCTTCCTTTTTATCTTTTCAGAGGGTGATTACTTCTTCTCCGCATACGCCAGCGCGGCCTTCACAAAGGCCACGAACAGCGGCGAGGGGCTCAATACGGTGCTCTTGTATTCGGGATGGTACTGCGTACCGATGAACCAGGGATGGTTCTCGATCTCGACGACCTCCACCAGATTCGTGTCGGGATTCACGCCCACGGCCTTCATGCCGGCCGCCTCGAACTGCTCCAGATAGTCGTTGTTGAACTCGTAACGGTGGCGGTGACGCTCCGAAATGTTGAGTTTGCCGTAGGCGGCAGCGACTTTCGAGCCTTTCTTCAGCGCACAGGGATAGGCGCCCAGACGCATCGTGCCGCCTTTGGCCGTAACGCCCTTCTGCTCCTCCATCAGGTCGATCACCGGATGCGGCGTCTGCTCCATCTCGCTCGAATTGGCATCGGCGAGATTCAGCACGTGGCGCGCGAACTCGATCACGGCGCACTGCATGCCCAGGCAGATGCCCAGGAACGGGATGTTGTTCTCGCGGGCGAAGCGCACGGCCTCGATCTTCCCCTCGATGCCGCGGTTGCCGAAGCCCGGAGCCACCAGAATGCCGGACATCTTGCCCAGCTGCGCGCCTGCGCTCTCGCGGGTGATCTTCTCCGAATTGACATAGCGCAGCTTGACCTTGCAGTCATTGACCGCCCCGGCGTGGATGAACGATTCGCAGATCGACTTGTAGGCGTCGGGCAGTTCGGTGTACTTGCCGACCAGCGCGATCTCGATCTTCTTCGAGGGGTGTTTCACCTTCTCGACGAATGCGCTCCACGCGGCCATGTCCGGCTCTTTGTCGGCCGTCAGGTTCAGTTTGTCCAGCACGACCTCGTCCAGATGCTGTTCGTGCATTTTCAGCGGCACTTCGTAGATCGTCGGCACATCGATCGACTCCATCACGGCGTTGGCGTCGACGTTGCAGAACAGCGCCACCTTGCGCTTGAGCGCCGTCGACAGCGGATGTTCGGCGCGCAGCACGAGGATGTCGGGCTGGAGACCGTTCTCCAGCAGGGCCTTCACCGAGTGCTGCGTGGGTTTGGTCTTCAACTCGCCCGAAGCGGCCATGTAGGGGATCAGCGTCAGGTGAACCAGCGCCGTATTCCGGTAACCCAGCGAATAGCGCAGCTGGCGCACCGACTCGATGAACGGCTGCGACTCGATGTCGCCCACCGTGCCGCCGATCTCGGTGATGATCACGTCGTATTTCTTGGTCTGCGCCAGCAGCTGAATGCGGCGTTTGATCTCGTCGGTGATGTGGGGAATGACCTGCACGGTCTTGCCCAGGTACTCGCCCTTGCGCTCCTTCTCGATGACGCTCTTGTAGATACGGCCCGTCGTGACGTTGTTGGACTTCGACGTGGGCTGGTTCGTGAAGCGCTCGTAGTGCCCCAGGTCGAGGTCCGTCTCGGCGCCGTCCTCGGTGACGTAGCACTCGCCGTGCTCGTAGGGGTTGAGCGTTCCGGGATCTACGTTGATGTAGGGGTCGAGTTTCTGAATGGTCACCGAGTAACCGCGGGCCTGCAACAGGCGGGCGATCGAAGCCGAAATAATACCCTTGCCGAGCGACGACGCCACGCCGCCCGTTACGAATATGTACTTGGGTTTGGAAAGTTTCATTACTGTTTTATTTATAAATTCGTTGTAACACCGTTCAGCGCCTTTTTCCGCAAGCCCCCGCCAAGGCGGGGGTTCGGGGGCGGGTCAAACCTGTATACACGGCGTTCCGCCGTGGGCCGGCGTCCGGAGCGGCAGGGCGATCCGATCGTCAGGCATTGTTATTTTCGTCCTGGTCCTGCTTGTCGATCAGCTTCACCTTCTCGATCGTCGAGGCCATCTCCTCGCGGGCGCGCTCGATCTTCGCACGCACGTCGGCCACCAACGCCTCGGCGTTCTTCGATTTGGCGAAGAAGCCGATGTTGTTCTCCAGGAGGCCGATCTCCTGCTCCAGCTGACGCACCTTGTTGTAGAGGCGTTCGCGTTCCGAACGCAGGCGGCGGTCGCCCGACGCCTTGAACGACGAGACTTTCTCGCGGAAGCGGCCCATCGAACGGTCGCGCTCCGAACCGCGCAGCGTGTTGAACAGCTCGTCCACGGCGGCCTTGTACTTTTTCTGGATGGCGTCCTTCTGCTTGATGGGCACGAAACCGATCTCGCCCCAGCGGCGCTGGAACTCGCGGATCACCTCGTAGCCCCCGGCCTTCACGTCGGCCCCGGCCATTTCGGCCAGCAGGGCGAGTTTCTTCTGCAGGTTCTCCTCGTGCTCGCCGTCGACGCTCGCGAAGTGCGACGCCTTGCGCTCGAAGAACTTGTCGCAGGCAGCGCGGAAACGCTTCCAGACGGCGTCCGAATGGCGCCGCGACACGGCTCCGATCTGCTTCCAGCGGGCCTGGAGGGCGATCAGTTCGTCGGTGGCCTTCTTCCACTCCTCGCTGTTCATCAGCGACTCGGCGGCCTCGCAGATCTCAATCTTCAATTGAAGGTTGTGCTCCATCTCGGTCTTCATTCCGGCATAGAACTGCCGCTTGGCCTCGAAGAAACGGTCGCACGCCGTGCGGAAACGTTCGTAGATGCGGTTGTTATCTTTCTTCGGCGCGAAACCGATGGTCTTCCAGGTCTTCTGAATCTCCAGCAGACGGTCGCTCGCGCGGTTCCACTCCTTGCGGGTGGTGAGCGGCTGGGACGAAAGTTCCTCCGTGGCGACGCACAGCCCGGTCTTGAGTTCGAGGTTCTTCACCTGCTCGCCCTTCAGCGTTTCGAAATGCTCCTGATGCTGTTTGTTGATGCGGCTCGACGCAGCTTTGAAACGCTCCCAGAGCGCCTCCTTGTACTCATTGGCGACGGGACCCGTCTCGCGCCACTCGTCATGGAGTTTTTGCAGCTTGTGGAACGCCTCGACGACGGAAGGCTCCAGCACCAGCGCCTCGGCCTGCTCGCAGAGGGCTACCTTCTGCTCGTAGTTCTTCTTCAGATCGAGGTCGCGCAGCTCCTTGTTGATCTTGATGAAGCTGTAAAAATTCTCGACGTGCAGGTTGTAGGTCTCCCACAAATCCTTGACATGCTGCTGCGGCACGATGCCGGTATCCTTCCAGCGCTGCTGCAACTCGCGGAACTTGTTGAACGTATGGTTGAGCGTCTCGTCCGAATTGACCAGCTCCTTCAGCTCCTCGATGATCGCCTGCTTGACCTTGAGATTCGCCTCCTTCTCGGCTTCGAGGTTGGCGATGAACGCGTCGCGGCGGCGGCGGTACTCCTTGAACTGCTCCTTGAGCTGAATTTCGGCGCCGTCCACCGAAGGAGCGAAATCCTCCTCGGCGCCGCCCTCCTCGACGAAGCGGCGGCGTGCGGCCTCGACCTCGGCGCGGCGGATGCGGTAAAAGGCGATCTTCAACGCCTCCACATCCCGGCGGATCGACTGCACGGGCTGCTCTTCGAGCATCCGGGCGAACAGGGCCACCAACTCCTCCTTGCCTTTTCCGGCGAACTTGTCCTCCTCGGGCTTCTGCGCGGCGAGTTCCTCCGCGGCCTCCTCCTCGGGCGTCGCGCCCTCGATCTCCAGCCCGGCATTCTGCGCCGCGAGCGCAGCCTCCTCATCGGCAAAGTCCACCTGCACGTCCCGGGACGCGTCCTCCTCCGATTCCGCAACCTCCTGCCCGGCGGCAGGCTTGATCCGGGCACGTTTGGCGCGCGGCGCAGCCTCCTCGCCGGAAATCCGCTCCGCGGCGGCCTCCTCCGCAGGCGTTTCTGCGGCGGGCGTCTTCGTCACGGCGGATTCCGCGGGCGCATCCGCAACCTCCGCAACGGGTTCTTCCGCAGCGGCGGACGCCTCCGCAGCCGGTCCGGCGGCGGGCATTTCGGGTTCAGGGACTCGGGCAGTCACGGCAGGATTCGCTTGCGCATCTTCAGCCGCAGGGCTGACTTGCTCCTCGGGAGCAGGAAGTGTCGGTTTTTCAGTAGCCATTTCAGTACACGTTTTTTGGTCCCCGCATATGCGGAAGCATATAAATCTCGCAAATATAACCATTTTATGCGGAACGCCGAAAAGATTTCGTCAAAACATGCAACAACGCCGCCCTGCGGAAGCGCGAAATCGCTGCATCCCGGCACGGCGGCGCAATTTTCCGGTCTGTTCCGGCCCTTCGTCAGCGCTTGCGGCCCTTTGCGGCAATGCGTTTGGGCGCAGCCTGACGGCCCGTGGTGACGGGACGGCCGCTGCGGCGGACGCTTCTGGTCCCGCCGCCGCGCTTGGGCTTCTCCCATGCCGCGGCATCGTCGTAACGCTGGAAAGCCTCCCAGTCGAACCCGTCGTTGCCGCCTGCCGGAGACGCGTTCCAGTCGTTTTCGGCCTTTTTCCGGCTCCGCGTCACGGGACGCCGCTCCCCGGCGTCGTCCGCCGTTTCCGCGGTTTCCCTGCGCGGCCGCCTTTCGGAGCGGAACTCCTCCGCGCCCTCGGGCTGCCCGGCCTTCCTGCGGCCCCGCGTCTCGGAACGAGGCTCTCCGGCCGATTCGCTTCCGGACGCGCCTTCGCCGCCGTTGCGACCCTCCGTAGCCGGCCGGCGCCGCTTTCCGCCGCCGTTCTCCGCATCGGAACCGTCAATCTTGGCGATGCGGCGACGGCCTCCCGAGGCGTTGAGCTGCCCCACGACCGCCTCGGCGTCGCTGAACGGCACGCTCACCAGCGAATAGTTCTCGAAGACACGCACGTCGTCGATATTCTTGTCCCGCAGTCCGCACTTGCGCTTGAGCATCTCCACGATCCGGCGGGCCGTGTAGCCGTCGCGGCCTCCGAGCGCCAGGAACAGCCGCGCCTTGCCCTTGCGGTCGACCGAGAACGAACGGATTTCGGGATAATTGCTCTGATCCAGCTCACTGCGGAAAGCCAGCCGCAGCAAGGCCCCCAGCGCCACGTCGGGCGCATAGCTTTCGAGCAGTTCGGCCGCGATGTCGGCGTAGTCGCCGTAGCTCTCATTGGCCACGATCTCCTGCAAATCGTCCTTGATCTTGGCGCGCTTCATCGCCACGATGTCCTGCGGCGAAGGCAGCGTCTCCCGCTTGATGTCGGCCTTGATGTCGCGCATCATCCAGTTGAAACGGCGCAGTTCGGCGCCCGAAATGAAGGTGATGGCCGTACCCTGGTTGCCGGCGCGGCCCGTACGGCCGATGCGGTGGACGTAGCTCTCCGAATCCTGCGGCAGCGAATAGTTGATCACGTGCGAGAGGTTCGACACGTCGATACCCCGCGCGGCCACGTCGGTCGCCACCAGAATGTTGACCGCCTTGTCGCGGAACTTGCGGAGAATCTTCTCGCGCTGGGCCTGCGACACGTCGCCGTGCAGCCCCTCGGCCGAATAGCCCTGGGCCACCAGACGCGTCGCCACCTCGTCCACGCCGATCTTCGTGCGGCAGAAGACGATGCCGTAAAAGTCCGGTTCGATGTCGATGATGCGCGTCATGGCGTCGAACTTGTCGGCTTCGCGCACCTCGAAATAGATCTGGTTCGTGAGGTCGGCCGTCAGGTGCTGCGACTCCACGCGCAGCACCTCCGTATTGCGCATGTAAGCCTCCGAAAGACGGATGATCCGCTCGGGCATCGTGGCCGAAAAGAGCAGCACGCGGCGGTCTTCGCCCGTATGGCCCATGATCTCCTCGACATCCTCCACGAAGCCCATGTTGAGCATTTCGTCGGCTTCGTCCAGAACCAGGAAACGGACCTTGTCCAATTTGAGCGTACCGCGGCGGATGTGGTCCAGCACGCGCCCCGGCGTGCCGACGACGATGTCGACGCCCCGCGACAGGCGGCGCAGCTGCTCGCTCATCGCGGCCCCTCCGTAGATGGCCGTGATCGAGAGCCGCCGCTCGCGGTTGTAACTCAAAAGTTCCTCGGCGGCCTGCACGGCCAGCTCGCGCGTCGGGACGAGGATGATGGACTGCACGCCCTCTTTCGAAGGCTCGATCTGCTGGAGTATCGGCAGCCCGAAAGCCGCCGTTTTACCCGTACCGGTCTGGGATTGCGCGATGATGTCGTTCTCTCCCGAGAGCAGACGGGGAATCGTAAGTCGTTGGATGGAGGTGGGTGTTTCGAACCCTTTTGCCTGGACGGCCGCGAGCATCTCCTCGCTGAGGCCTAAAGCGCTGAAATCAGCTTCGTTGATCATATATGAATAGTTGAAAGGCCAAAGGTACGACAATTTATTGAATATTCGCCGGAAAATCATTATCTTCGCAAAAAGTTACGCACACACGGCCCCTCGCGGGCCGCCTGACCGAAAACCGACACCATGAGTCACCGTATCCTGCTGGTCGACGACGAGGTAGACATCCTCGAATTCGTCCGTTACAACCTCGTACGCGAGGGTTACGAAGTCTTCACGGCCGAAAACGGCGCCGAGGCGCTGAAAGTGGCCGCCGAATGCCGTCCGCACCTGATCCTGCTGGACATGATGATGCCCGTCATGGACGGTGCGCAGACCTGCCGTGCCATCCGCGAAAACCCCGTGCTGAAAGACACGATGGTGGTTTTCCTCTCGGCGCTGGGCGAGGAGGGGCAGCAGCTGGCAGGGTTCGACGTGGGAGCCGACGACTACCTGACCAAACCTATCAAGATGAAGCTGCTGGTAAGCCGCGTGCAGGCGATCCTCAAGCGCATCGACGCCGACAGACCTCCCGAGAAGGCCCCGGCTCCGGGGCTCACGGTCGACCGCGAGCGTTACACGGTGATCCGCGACGGACAGGAGATCACCCTCCCGCGCAAGGAGTTCGCGCTGCTGGACCTGCTCCACTCGTCGCCCGGGAAGCTGATTCCCCGCGAGGAGATCTACGCCAAGATCTGGGGCACGGAGGTCGTCGTGGGCGACCGCACGATCGACGTGCACATCCGCAAGCTGCGCCAGAAGATCGGCGACGAACGCATCGTCACGGTCAAGGGCGTGGGATATAAATATGAACCCTGAAACGAAAGGTGAAAATTGGATTGTCATTCCGGGAAGAGCCGAAGGACCGACGTGGGAATCCGCTGGACGCGTTGTGAGGTTACGACCTTTGATCGGATTGCCGCGTCGCCACGCTCCTCGCAATGACGGGAGAGGGGGGGGGCAGGCGACCGAATCCGTTTGTCCGGACGAAGCGATTTTGAATTGTGAATTATGAATTGTGAATCGAAAAAATACCGCCGCATCGTCGTCAAGATCGGCAGCAATGTGCTCACCCGCGAGGACGGACGGCCCGACACCACGCGCATCTCGGCGCTCGTGGACCAGTTGGCGCGCCTGCACCGGGCCGGCACGGAGTTCATCCTCGTCTCGTCGGGCGCGGTGGCCTCGGGCCGCAGCCTGCTCGAAACCCGCGTCGGACGCATCGACACTGTTTCGGCCCGCCAGCTCTTCTCGGCCGTCGGGCAGGTGAAACTGCTGAACCGTTACTACGACCTCTTCAACGAATACGGCATCGCCTGCGGGCAGGTGCTCACCACCAAGGAGAGCCTCTCCACGCGGCGGCAGTACCTCAACCAGCGCAACTGCATGGAGGCGATGCTCGCGGCGGGCGTCGTCCCGATCGTCAACGAGAACGACACGATCTCGGTCACGGAGCTGATGTTCACCGACAACGACGAACTTTCGGGTCTCGTGGCGGCGATGATGGGAGCCGAGGCGCTCGTCATCTTGAGCAATATCGACGGCATTTACGACGGTTCGCCTTCGGACCCCGCCTCGCAGGTCATCCGCCGCGTCGCCCCGGGCCGCGACCTCTCGCAGTATATCGACACGGCGCGTTCCTCGCGCGGCCGCGGAGGCATGACGACCAAGAGCCGCATTTCGTCGCGCGCGGCGGGCGAGGGCATCGAGGTCGTGATCGCCAACGGCCGCCGCGACAATATCCTGACGGATCTGATCCTCACGGACCGCGACGTCGTATGCACGCGTTTCGAAGCGGCTCCCCGACCGGCTTCGGGGGTCAAGAAGTGGATCGCCAGCAGCGAAGGCTTCGCCAAGGGCGCCCTGCACCTCGACGCCGGGGCCGCCGCGGCCGTCTCGCAGAGCAAGGCCGCGAGCATCCTCGCCGTGGGCGTCACGGCCGTCGAAGGGGATTTCGAGCGCGACGACATCGTACGCATCCTCTCGCCCGAAGGCGCCCCACTGGGCGTGGGCCGCATCTCGTGCGACAGCGCGACGGCCCGCCGCAACCTCGGCCGCAAAGGTCTCAAACCACTGATTCACTGCGATTACCTATATCTGGAATAAAAATGGAATACGATACGATCTTCGCCGCCGCCCGGCGCGCCGGCAACGAACTGGCCCTTGTCGACGCCGGGCGATTGAGCCGCACCGTCGTGAAAGCCGCCGCCCTGCTGCGGGAAAACGCCGGAAAAGTGCTCGCGGCCAACGCCCTCGACCTGGAGGCGATGGACGCCGATTCACCCATGCGCGACCGCCTGCGGCTGACGGCGGAACGCATCGCCTCGATCGCCGCCGACATGGAATCCGTCGCCGGACTGCCCTCGCCGCAGGGCGAAACGATCGCCGAATGGACCCGTCCCAACGGCATGACCCTCCGCAAGGTCCGCGTACCGTTCGGCGTGGTGGGCATGATCTGCGAGGCGCGCCCCAACGTCACGGCCGACATTTTCTCGCTCTCGATGAAGACGGGCAACGCCTGCGTGCTGAAGGGCGGCAGCGACGCCCGCCGCTCCAACGAAGCCATCGCCGCCCTGCTCCGCGAGGCGCTCCGCAGCGAAGGCGTCGACCCGGCGGCCTTCACCCTGCTGCCCGCGGGCCACGAGGCTGCCGGAGCGCTGCTGAACGCCGTGGGTTACGTCGACGTAGTGATCCCGCGCGGCGGCGTGGGACTGATCCGCTTCGTGCGCGAAAACGCCCGCATACCCGTGATCGAGACCGGGGCGGGCATCGTCCACACCTACTTCGACCTCGACGGCGATCTGACGAAAGGCCGCGCCGTGGTCTGCAACGCCAAGACGCGGCGCGTCAGCGTCTGCAACGCCCTCGACTGCCTCATCGTCCACCGCGAACGGCTCCGGGACCTCGCGGAACTGTGCGACCCGATGGCCGCCGAACGCGTCACGGTCTACGCCGACGCGGAGGCGTACGCCGCACTCGAAGGCCGCTACCCCGCGTGCCTGCTCCGCCCCGCCGCGGAGGAGCACTTCGGGACCGAATTCCTCGACTACAAGCTGGCCGTGCGGACCGTCGGCTCCCTCGACGAAGCTCTGGCGCACATCGCCCGCTACTCCTCGCGCCACAGCGAAGCCATCGTCACCGAAAACGCCGGGACGGCCCGGGAGTTCACCCGGCGGGTCGATGCGGCGTGCGTCTACGTCAACGTCTCGACGGCCTTCACCGACGGCGGCCAGTTCGGGTTCGGCGCCGAGGTCGGCATTTCGACCCAGAAACTCCACGCCCGCGGCCCGATGGGGCTGCCCGAACTCACGACCTACAAATACGTGATTTCAGGCAACGGACAGACCAGAGAGCCATGACGGTCACGCCGCCGCCCGCCGTTTTCGCGGCATCCCGCCGCGTTCCCGACTCCGCCCCGCACGGGAGAAGCGAAGTCGCCGCGCACCGATGCATCCCCCGACGCCCCTCGCGGAAGGGAGACGCCGCCGCATGGCCCGGACGGCCGGCGCCAAAAGACCCCGACGCCATATGTGACAAAAATTCCACTTATTTCGGCAAATAATTGAACGATTCGTAATCATTTTTT
>ENA-UEOM01000851-UEOM01000851.1-human-gut-metagenome-genome-assembly--contig:-NODE-851-length-12434-cov-9.108360_pt1 | contig 12434 bp, 18 predicted proteins | sample MGYA00242993_ERZ507994 | MGnify/ENA primary metagenome ERZ507994 (study PRJEB26167, sample SAMN06115536) | human gut metagenome | host: Homo sapiens | place: China:Neimenggu | collected 2014-11-07... | reverse complement strand
GCTTGCAAGCACCCTGCTGAGGAGCACACCAACCCACACCGTGAGTATAACCAGAGATGTCTTTGATCTCTTTTGCCGGTAACTGTTCCGACGCGATTGCCTATTATCAACGTACGTTGGGCGCGGAACTGCTCTATAAAATCAGCTTCGGCGAAATGCCAAAATCAGCGCAGGACAGCGCCGAGAACTGCCCTTCCGGAATGCAATTTCCCGATACCGCCATCGCTCATGCCAACGTGCGCATTGCCGGAAGCGACATCATGATGAGCGATGCCATGCCGTCAGGAAAAGCCAGCTACTCCGGCTTTACGCTGGTGCTCGATTCGCAACAGGTCGAAGAAGGAAAACGCTGGTTTGATAACCTTGCCGCTAACGGAAAAATTGAAATGGCCTGGCAGGAAACTTTCTGGGCGCATGGCTTCGGCAAAGTCACCGATAAATTTGGCGTACCGTGGATGATTAATGTCGTCAAACAACAACCAACGCAATAACCCGCCGGGAGGCCCGCCCTCCCGCACTGTCATCGAATTCCCGTTAACTCTTCATCTGTTAGTCACTTTTAATTAACCAAATCGTCACAATAATCCGCCACGATGGAGCCACTTTTTTAGGGAGGCTGCATCATGCAAACGATTATCCGTGTCGAGAAGCTCGCCAAAACCTTCAATCAGCATCAGGCGCTGCATGCGGTTGATCTGAACATTCATCACGGTGAAATGGTGGCTCTGCTTGGGCCGTCGGGTTCCGGCAAATCCACCCTTTTACGTCACTTAAGCGGTTTGATTACCGGCGATAAATCTGTCGGTAGCCATATCGAGCTGCTGGGCCGCACAGTCCAGCGCGAAGGCCGTCTGGCGCGCGATATCCGCAAAAGCCGCGCCAACACCGGCTACATCTTCCAACAATTCAACCTGGTGAACCGCCTGAGCGTACTGGAGAACGTGCTGATTGGCGCGCTCGGCAGCACGCCGTTCTGGCGCACCTGTTTTAGCTGGTTTACCCGCGAGCAGAAACAACGCGCGTTACAGGCGCTGACCCGCGTTGGCATGGTGCATTTTGCCCATCAACGCGTTTCCACCCTCTCCGGCGGACAGCAGCAGCGTGTGGCGATTGCCCGCGCGCTGATGCAGCAGGCGAAGGTGATTCTGGCCGATGAACCCATCGCCTCGCTGGACCCGGAATCCGCCCGCATCGTGATGGACACCCTGCGCGACATCAATCAGAACGACGGCATCACCGTGGTCGTCACGCTGCATCAGGTGGATTACGCCCTGCGCTACTGCGAACGCATCGTCGCCCTGCGCCAGGGGCACGTTTTCTACGACGGCAGCAGCCAACAGTTTGATAACGAACGTTTTGACCATCTCTACCGCAGCATTAATCGCATCGAAGAGAACGCGAAAGCTGCCTGACATCCCCATCATTGAGGAAAACGAATGAACGCTAAGATAATTGCCTCGCTGGCCTTCACCAGCATGTTCAGCCTCAGCACCCTGTTAAGCCCGGCACACGCCGAAGAGCAGGAAAAGGCGCTGAATTTCGGCATTATTTCAACGGAATCACAGCAAAACCTGAAACCGCAATGGACGCCATTCTTACAGGATATGGAGAAGAAGCTGGGCGTGAAGGTGATCGCCTTCTTTGCCCCAGACTACGCAGGCATTATCCAGGGAATGCGCTTCAATAAAGTGGATATCGCCTGGTACGGCAACCTGTCGGCAATGGAAGCGGTGGATCGCGCCAACGGCCAGGTCTTCGCCCAGACGGTCGCGGCGGATGGATCGCCAGGTTACTGGAGCGTGTTGATCGTCAACAAAGATAGTCCGATCAACAACCTGAACGATCTGCTGGCGAAGCGGAAAGATCTCACCTTCGGCAATGGCGATCCTAACTCCACCTCTGGCTTCCTCGTCCCCGGTTACTACGTCTTTGCCAAAAACAATATCTCCGCCAGCGACTTTAAGCGCACCGTCAACGCTGGGCATGAAACCAACGCGCTGGCCGTCGCCAACAAGCAGGTGGATGTTGCCACCAACAACACCGAAAACCTCGACAAGCTGAAAACCTCCGCGCCAGAGAAGCTGAAAGAACTGAAGGTGATCTGGAAGTCGCCGCTGATCCCAGGCGATCCGATCGTCTGGCGCAAGAATCTCTCCGAAACCACCAAAGACAAGATCTACGACTTCTTTATGAACTACGGAAAAACGCCGGAAGAGAAAGCGGTGCTGGAACGCCTGGGCTGGGCCCCGTTCCGCGCCTCCAGCGACCTGCAACTGGTGCCGATTCGCCAGCTCGCACTGTTTAAAGAGATGCAGGGCGTAAAAAGCAATAAAGGACTGAATGAGCAGGACAAGCTGGCAAAAACCACCGAGATTCAGGCGCAGCTGGATGACCTGGACCGCCTGAACAACGCGTTAAGCGCGATGAGTTCGGTAAGTAAAGCGGTGCAGTAAATCGTAGGTCGGATACATCCGACAATGTGCAGGCGTTGATGCCGGATGCGGTGCAAGCACCTTATCCGGCCTACAGACCGGAGCCAAACATGCAAACCATCACCATCGCCCCACCCAAGCGCAGCTGGTTCTCGCTTCTGAGCTGGGCCGTTGTTCTCGCCGTGCTGGTCATCTCGTGGCAGGGCGCGGAAATGGCCCCGCTTACGCTGATTAAAGACGGCGGCAACATGGCAACCTTCGCCGCCGACTTCTTCCCGCCCGATTTCAGCCAGTGGCAGGATTACCTCACCGAAATGGCCGTCACGCTGCAAATCGCCGTCTGGGGCACCGCGCTGGCGGTGGTTCTCTCCATCCCCTTCGGTCTGATGAGCGCCGAAAACCTGGTGCCGTGGTGGGTTTACCAGCCCGTTCGCCGCCTGATGGACGCCTGCCGCGCCATTAACGAAATGGTCTTCGCCATGCTGTTCGTGGTCGCCGTCGGTCTCGGCCCGTTCGCTGGCGTGCTGGCGCTGTTTATCCACACCACCGGCGTGCTCTCCAAGCTGCTTTCCGAAGCGGTGGAAGCGATTGAACCCGGCCCGGTGGAAGGCATTCGCGCCACCGGCGCTAACAAGCTCGAAGAGATCCTCTACGGCGTGCTGCCACAGGTGATGCCGCTGCTGATCTCCTACTCCCTCTATCGTTTCGAATCCAACGTCCGCTCGGCGACCGTCGTCGGCATGGTCGGTGCAGGCGGGATCGGCGTCACCCTGTGGGAAGCGATTCGCGGTTTCCAGTTCCAGCAAACCTGCGCCCTGATGGTGCTCATCATCGTCACGGTCAGCCTGCTGGATTTCCTCTCTCAACGGTTGCGTAAGCACTTTATCTGATAAGCGAGGCATTGATAGCTATGCACTTGTCTACACATCCGACCAGCTACCCAACACGCTATCAGGAGATAGCCGCAAAACTTGAGCAGGAGCTTCGTCAACACTACCGCTGCGGCGACTATCTTCCCGCCGAGCAGCAACTGGCGGCGCGCTTTGAGGTGAACCGCCACACCCTGCGCCGCGCCATCGACCAGCTGGTGGAAAAAGGCTGGGTACAGCGCCGTCAGGGCGTCGGCGTACTGGTGCTGATGCGCCCGTTCGATTACCCGCTCAACGCCCAGGCGCGTTTTAGCCAGAACCTGCTGGATCAGGGCAGCCATCTCACCAGCGAAAAACTGCTGTCTGTGCTGCGCCCGGCCTCCGGTCACGTTGCTGACGCGCTGGGGATTACCGAGGGCGAGAACGTTATCCACCTGCGCACCCTGCGTCGGGTCAACGGCGTCGCGCTCTGTTTAATCGACCACTACTTTGCGGACCTCGCCCTCTGGCCGACGCTGCAACGCTTCGACAGCGGCTCGCTGCACGATTTTCTGCGCGAGCAAACCGGAATTGCGCTGCGCCGCAGCCAGACGCGGATCAGCGCCCGCCGCGCCCAGGCCAAAGAGTGCCAGCGTCTTGAAATCCCGAATATGTCGCCGCTGCTGTGCGTGCGCACCCTTAACCACCGTGACGGTGAAAGCAGCCCGGCGGAGTACTCCGTCAGCCTGACGCGCGCCGACATGATTGAATTCACTATGGAGCACTGAATGCACGCAGATACCGCGACCCGCCAGCACTGGATGTCCGTACTGGCGCACAGCCAACCGGCTGAACTGGCAGCCCGCCTGAACGCGCTGAACATCACCGCCGACTATGAAGTGATCCGCACCGCCGAAACCGGCCTGGTGCAGATTCAGGCGCGAATGGGCGGTACCGGCGAACGCTTTTTTGCCGGCGACGCCACGCTGACCCGCGCCGCCGTACGCCTGACTGACGGCACCCTCGGCTACAGCTGGGTGCTGGGGCGCGACAAACAGCACGCCGAACGCTGCGCGCTGATTGACGCGTTGATGCAGCAATCTCGCCATTTTCAAAACTTATCAGAAACCCTTATTGCCCCGCTGGACGCTGACCGTATGGCACGCATTGCCGCACGCCAGGCCGAAGTGAACGCCAGCCGGGTCGACTTCTTTACGATGGTTCGCGGAGACAACGCATGACCCTGGAAACCGCTTTTATGCTTCCCGTGCAGGATGCCCAGCACAGTTTTCGTCGCCTGTTAAAAGCCATGAGCGAGCCGGGCGTGATTGTCGCCCTGCATCAGCTCAAGCGCGGCTGGCAGCCGCTGAATATCGCCACCACCAGCGTGCTGCTGACGCTGGCCGATAACGACACGCCGGTGTGGCTTGCCACGCCATTAAGTAACGATATCGTCAGCCAGAGCCTGCGTTTTCATACCAACGCGCCGCTGGTTAGCCAGCCGGAACAGGCGACCTTCGCGGTGACGGATGAGGCGATTTCCAGCGAACAGCTCAACGCCCTTTCCACCGGCACCGCCGTTGCGCCGGAAGCGGGCGCGACGCTGATTTTACAGGTCGCCAGCCTGAGCGGCGGGCGTATGTTGCGCCTCACCGGCGCGGGCATTGCCGAAGAACGAATGATCGCCCCGCAGCTGCCGGAATGCATTCTGCACGAACTCACCGAGCGCCCGCACCCGTTCCCGCTCGGCATCGACCTGATCCTGACCTGCGGTGAGCGCCTGCTGGCTATCCCGCGAACCACTCATGTGGAGGTGTGCTGATGTACGTTGCCGTGAAAGGGGGCGAAAAGGCGATCGACGCCGCCCACGCCCTGCAAGAGAGCCGACGCCGGGGCGATACCGATTTGCCTGAACTGAGCGTCGCCCAGATTGAACAGCAGCTTAATCTCGCGGTGGATCGCGTGATGACCGAAGGCGGCATTGCCGACCGCGAACTGGCGGCGCTGGCGCTGAAACAGGCCAGCGGCGATAACGTTGAAGCGATTTTCCTGCTGCGCGCCTACCGCACCACGCTGGCAAAGCTGGCGGTAAGCGAGCCGCTCGACACCACCGGGATGCGTCTCGAACGGCGTATTTCGGCGGTTTATAAAGACATTCCCGGCGGCCAGCTGCTTGGCCCAACCTACGACTACACCCATCGCCTGCTCGATTTCACCCTGCTGGCAAACGGTGAAGCGCCGACGCTGACCACCGCCGACAGCGAACAACAGCCGTCGCCGCACGTTTTCAGCCTGCTGGCGCGTCAGGGGCTGGCGAAGTTTGAAGAAGATAGCGGCGCACAGCCGGATGACATCACCCACACGCCGCCGGTTTACCCCTGCTCACGTTCTTCCCGTTTGCAGCAGTTAATGCGCGGGGACGAAGGCTATTTGCTGGCGCTGGCCTACTCTACCCAGCGCGGTTACGGGCGCAACCACCCGTTCGCGGGCGAGATCCGCAGTGGTTACATCGACGTGTCGATTGTGCCCGAAGAGCTGGGATTTGCGGTAAACGTCGGCGAACTGCTGATGACCGAGTGTGAAATGGTCAACGGTTTTATCGATCCGCCGGATGAACCACCGCATTTTACACGCGGCTACGGGCTGGTGTTCGGCATGAGCGAGCGCAAAGCGATGGCAATGGCGCTAGTCGATCGTGCGTTGCAGGCCCCGGAGTACGGCGAGCACGCGACAGGCCCGGCGCAGGATGAAGAGTTCGTGCTGGCACATGCCGACAATGTCGAAGCCGCAGGCTTTGTCTCGCACCTCAAACTCCCCCACTACGTCGATTTCCAGGCCGAACTGGAGCTACTCAAACGTCTGCAACAGGAGCAGAACCATGGCTAATCTGAGCGGCTACAACTTTGCCTACCTCGACGAGCAGACCAAACGCATGATCCGCCGCGCCATCTTAAAAGCGGTAGCGATCCCCGGTTATCAGGTACCTTTTGGCGGGCGCGAGATGCCAATGCCATACGGCTGGGGAACCGGCGGCATACAGCTCACCGCCAGCGTGATTGGCGAAAGCGACGTGCTGAAGGTGATTGACCAGGGCGCAGACGACACCACCAACGCCGTGTCGATCCGCAACTTCTTTAAGCGCGTGACCGGGGTAAACACCACTGAACGTACGGACGATGCGACGCTTATCCAGACGCGCCATCGCATCCCCGAAACGCCGCTGACCGAAGATCAGATAGTTATTTTCCAGGTGCCAATCCCCGAACCGCTGCGCTTTATCGAGCCGCGCGAAACGGAAACCCGCACCATGCACGCGCTGGAAGAGTACGGCGTGATGCAGGTGAAACTGTATGAAGATATCGCCCGCTTCGGTCATATCGCCACTACCTACGCCTATCCGGTGAAGGTGAACGGGCGCTACGTAATGGACCCGTCGCCGATCCCGAAATTCGATAACCCGAAAATGGACATGATGCCCGCCCTGCAACTGTTCGGCGCGGGGCGCGAGAAGCGCATCTATGCGGTGCCGCCGTTTACCCGCGTGGAAAGCCTCGATTTCGACGATCACCCGTTCACCGTTCAGCAGTGGGATGAGCCGTGCGCCATCTGCGGATCGACCCACAGCTATCTTGATGAAGTGGTGCTGGATGACGCCGGAAACCGCATGTTTGTCTGCTCCGATACCGATTATTGCCGCCAACAGAGCGAGGCAAAAAACCAATGAATCAACCGTTACTTTCGGTCAATAACCTGACCCACCTTTACGCGCCGGGCAAAGGCTTTAGCGATGTCTCTTTTGATTTATGGCCGGGGGAAGTGCTGGGCATTGTCGGGGAGTCCGGCTCCGGGAAGACCACGCTGCTGAAATCAATCTCCGCGCGCCTGACGCCGCAGCAGGGGGAAATTCACTATGAAAACCGTTCCCTCTATGGCATGAGCGAGGCCGACCGCCGTCGCCTGCTGCGCACCGAATGGGGCGTGGTGCATCAGCATCCGCTCGACGGCCTGCGCCGCCAGGTCTCGGCAGGCGGCAATATCGGCGAGCGGCTGATGGCGACCGGGGCGCGTCATTACGGCGATATTCGCGCCACCGCGCAGAAGTGGCTGGAAGAGGTGGAAATTCCCGCCAACCGGATCGACGACCTGCCGACCACCTTTTCCGGTGGCATGCAGCAGCGTTTGCAGATTGCCCGCAATCTGGTGACGCATCCGAAGCTGGTGTTTATGGACGAGCCAACCGGCGGGCTGGATGTGTCGGTGCAGGCACGCCTGCTCGATCTGCTGCGCGGCCTGGTGGTGGAGCTGAACCTGGCGGTGGTGATTGTCACCCATGATTTAGGCGTTGCCCGCCTGCTGGCGGACCGTTTGCTGGTGATGAAACAGGGGCAAGTGGTGGAGAGTGGGTTAACCGACCGCGTGCTCGACGACCCGCACCATCCGTACACCCAGTTGCTGGTGTCATCGGTTTTGCAGAATTGAGCCGGTGCCGGATGCGGCGTAAACGCCTTATCCGGCCTACAAATGCGCTCCCCGTAGGTCGGATAAGACGCGTCAGCGTCGCATCCGACACCCGAACCACGAGGCGAAAAATGATTAACGTACAAAACGTCAGTAAAACCTTCATCCTGCACCAGCAAAACGGCGTGCGCCTGCCCGTCCTCAACCGCGCCTCGCTCATCGTCAACGCGGGCGAATGCGTGGTGCTCCACGGCCATTCCGGCAGCGGCAAATCAACCCTGCTGCGCTCGCTGTACGCCAACTATCTGCCCGACGAAGGGCAAATCCAGATTAAACACGGTGACGAATGGGTAGACCTGGTCACCGCGCCAGCCCGCAAAGTGGTGGAGATCCGCAAAACCACCGTCGGCTGGGTGAGCCAGTTTCTGCGCGTTATCCCGCGCATTTCGGCGCTGGAAGTAGTAATGCAGCCGCTGCTCGATACCGGCGTACCGCGTGAAGCCTGCGCCGCTAAAGCCGCCCGATTACTGACGCGCCTGAACGTGCCTGAACGCCTGTGGCACCTTGCACCATCGACCTTCTCCGGCGGCGAACAGCAGCGCGTCAACATCGCCCGCGGCTTTATCGTCGACTACCCGATTCTGCTGCTCGACGAACCTACCGCCTCGCTGGACGCCAAAAACAGCGCCGCGGTGGTGGAACTGATTCACGAAGCCAAAGTCCGTGGCGCAGCCATCGTCGGCATCTTCCATGACGAAGCTGTACGTAATGACGTTGCCGACCGCCTGCACCCAATGGGAGCCTCTTCATGATTATCAATAACGTCAAATTGGTGCTGGAAAACGAAGTGGTACACGGTTCACTGGAGGTGCAGGACGGCGAAATCCGCGCCTTTGCCGAAAGCCAGAGCCGCCTGCCGGAGGCGATGGACGGCGAAGGCGGCTGGCTGCTGCCGGGGCTGATTGAGCTGCATACCGATAATCTGGATAAATTCTTCACCCCGCGCCCGAAAGTTGACTGGCCTGCCCACTCGGCGATGAGCAGCCACGACGCGCTGATGGTGGCGAGCGGCATCACCACCGTACTGGATGCCGTGGCAATTGGCGACGTGCGCGACGGCGGCGATCGGCTGGAGAATCTTGAGAAGATGATCAACGCCATCGAAGAGACGCAGAAACGCGGCGTCAACCGCGCCGAGCACCGTCTGCATCTGCGCTGCGAACTGCCGCATCACACCACGCTGCCGCTGTTTGAAAAACTGGTGCAGCGCGAGCCGGTGACGCTGGTGTCGCTGATGGACCACTCGCCGGGCCAGCGCCAGTTCGCTAACCGCGAGAAGTACCGTGAATATTATCAGGGCAAATACTCCCTCACCGATGCGCAGATGCAGCAGTACGAAGAAGAGCAACTGGCGCTTGCCGCACGCTGGTCACAGCCTAATCGCGAATCCATCGCCGCAATGTGCCGCGCAAGACAAATTGCCCTCGCCAGCCACGATGACGCCACGCATGCCCACGTTGCCGAATCACACCAGCTTGGCAGCGTCATCGCCGAATTTCCCACCACGTTTGAAGCAGCGGAAGCCTCGCGCAAGCATGGCATGAACGTGCTGATGGGCGCGCCAAATATCGTGCGCGGCGGCTCGCACTCCGGCAACGTGGCGGCCAGTGAACTGGCGCAGCTTGGCCTGCTGGATATACTCTCTTCCGACTACTACCCCGCCAGCCTGCTGGATGCGGCGTTCCGCGTCGCCGATGACGAGAGCAACCGCTTTACGCTACCGCAGGCGGTGAAGCTGGTGACCAAAAATCCGGCCCAGGCGCTGAATCTTCAGGATCGCGGGGTGATTGGCGAGGGCAAACGCGCCGACCTGGTGCTGGCGCATCGCAAGGGCAATCACATTCATATCGACCACGTCTGGCGTCAGGGGAAAAGGGTGTTCTGATGACGGGAAAACTGATTTGGTTAATGGGGCCGTCCGGCTCCGGGAAAGACAGCCTGCTGGCGGAACTCCGCCTGCGGGAACAGACGCAGCTACTGGTGGCGCATCGCTACATCACGCGCGATGCCAGCGCCGGAAGTGAAAACCATATCGCCCTGAGTGAGCGGGAGTTTTTTCCCGCGCGGGGCAAAATCTGCTGGCCTTAAGCTGGCACGCTAACGGTCTGTATTATGGCGTCGGCGTCGAGATTGACCTCTGGCTGCACGCCGGATTCGACGTGGTGGTCAACGGTTCACGCGCGCATTTGCCGCAGGCACGGGCGCGCTATCAATCGGCGCTGCTGCCCATTTGCTTACAGGTGTCGCCGGAGATCCTGCGCCAGCGCCTGGAAAACCGTGGCCGTGAAAACGCCAGTGAAATTAACGCCCGCCTGGCGCGCGCCGCCCGCTATACTCCACAGGATTGCCATACGCTCAACAATGACGGCAGCCTGCGCCAGTCGGTCGACACGCTGCTGACGCTGATTCATCAGAAGGAGAAACACCATGCCTGCTTGTGAGCTTCGCCCGGCCACGCAGTACGACACCGACGCGGTTTACGCGCTGATTTGCGAGCTAAAACAGGCGGAGTTTGACCACCACGCGTTTCGCGTGGGCTTTAACGCCAACCTGCGCGACCCGAACATGCGCTACCATCTGGCGCTGCTGGATGGCGAAGTTGTCGGCATGATCGGCCTGCATTTGCAGTTTCATCTGCATCATGTCAACTGGATCGGTGAAATTCAGGAACTGGTGGTGATGCCGCAGGCGCGCGGCCTGAACGTCGGTAGCAAGTTGCTGGCGTGGGCAGAAGAAGAAGCCCGCCAGGCCGGGGCCGAAATGACCGAGCTTTCGACCAACGTGAAGCGCCACGACGCACACCGTTTCTATCTGCGCGAAGGCTACGAGCAGAGCCACTTCCGCTTCACGAAGGCGCTGTAACATGAGCCTGACCCTCACGCTCACCGGCACCGGCGGCGCACAGGGCGTTCCGGCATGGGGCTGCGAGTGTGCGGCCTGCGCCAGAGCGCGGCGCTCACCGCAGTATCGCCGCCAACCGTGCAGCGGCGTAGTGAAGTTTAACGAGGCGATCACCCTGATCGACGCCGGGCTGCACGATCTCGCCGATCGCTGGTCGCCCGGATCGTTCCAGCAGTTTTTGCTGACGCATTATCATATGGATCACGTCCAGGGGCTGTTTCCGCTGCGCTGGGGCGTTGGCGATCCGATCCCGGTTTACGGCCCGCCGGATGACCAGGGCTGCGACGATCTGTTTAAACATCCGGGCCTGCTTGATTTCAGCCACACGGTGGAACCGTTTGTGGTGTTTGATTTGCAGGGGTTACAGGTCACGCCCCTGCCGCTCAACCACTCAAAACTGACCTTCGGTTATCTGCTGGAAACGGCACACAGCCGGGTGGCGTGGCTGTCTGACACCGCAGGCTTGCCGGAAAAAACGCTGAAATTTTTACGCAATAATCAGCCGCAGGTAATGGTGATGGATTGCAGTCACCCGCCGCGCGCGGATGCACCGCGTAATCACTGTGATTTAAATACCGTGCTTGCGCTGAATCAGGTTATCCGCTCGCCACGGGTGATTCTGACCCATATCAGCCACCAGTTTGATGCGTGGCTGATGGAAAACGCACTACCGTCAGGGTTTGAGGTGGGGTTTGATGGGATGGAGATTGGGGTGGCGTGATGAGAGGGAATGTGCGCGCTGGCCCCCTCACCCTAACCCTCTCCCCAGAGGGGCGAGGGGACCGATTGTGCTCGATATTGAATATTGCGCTCGTTTTCTCCCTCTCCCCATTGGGGTGAGGGGCGATGCCTGCTCCATACCCAACCTCATCGCCCATACTCATCTTCCATTCTCCGCTCTTCATCCTCCAGTTGCCGACGCTCCTGATCAAGCTGGCGCTGGCGATCGTCCAGCTGCCTGCGGCGATCTTCAAACTGGCGGCGGCGGTCGTCATATTGTCTGCGCCGATCGTCGCTCACTTCACGCTGCCAGCCGTCGTCGCGCGAATCTTCATAGTCTCGCCCACGGTCAGGGTTATAAGCGTCATTAATCGCCTGCTGAATATTGCCAATGGTGTCGTCGATAATATCGGCCTGGGCCGGAACGGTGGACAGCGTGAGCAGGGTGAATAAAAGAAATAGCGGAAAGCGTTTCATTAGCCAACCTCAAAAAGAAACTCTATCCACATTAATCATTACTCATCCATGCAAGTAGTGGATGAATCTCAATTTCTCCGCTGCTCTATTGCCGTAATCGCCTCCACGCGTTGTTGATGACGACCGCCTTCGTACTGTGCGCCCAGCCACGCATCCACAATCATTTTTGCCAGTTCGAGGCCAACCACTCGTGAACCAAAAGCCAGCACGTTGGTGTCGTTATGCTGCCGCGAAAGTTGCGCGGAATAAGGTTCGCTACAGACGACCGCGCGAATTCCGGCAAACTTGTTCGCCGCTATCGAAATACCGACGCCAGTACCACAAATCAAAATCCCGCCATCAACCTCTCCGCCAGCAACAGCCAGTGCGACTTGACTGGCGTAATGCGGATAATCAGTACGCTCTGACGACCAGGTTCCTTTATCAATCACTTCAACGCCACGCTCAACTAAATGTGCCACTATTTCATGTTTTAAAATGAAACCGACATGATCACAGCCAAATGCAATCTTTTTCATTCATCTTCCCCGCCCGTGCA
>ENA-UEOM01000838-UEOM01000838.1-human-gut-metagenome-genome-assembly--contig:-NODE-838-length-12521-cov-3.895452_pt1 | contig 12521 bp, 10 predicted proteins | sample MGYA00242993_ERZ507994 | MGnify/ENA primary metagenome ERZ507994 (study PRJEB26167, sample SAMN06115536) | human gut metagenome | host: Homo sapiens | place: China:Neimenggu | collected 2014-11-07... | reverse complement strand
TAAGTGAAAGACACCTCTTGCTGTTCCTGCGGACTGAATATTCGCTCGCACTTCCATGCCACGATAACCGTTTGGTTCGACGAGCTGCCGACAGGCGTAGTCGTTTCGGTCGCCGTGGACGAAAAGACGTATTTCGTGCCGTCGGTGTCCCAGATCGTGAAGCGCTTGTCGCTGCCGTACTCGATCTTCACGCCGTTGTAAGGTACCGGCACTGCCTCGACGTTTCCGTCCGGCCGATGCCGGAAGTAGAACGCGCCGCTTTTGTCGAGCAGACGATAATAGAAGCGGTCGGGTTCCTCGTCCCGCTTGCCGTGATAGAAGTTGCTCGCCTGCTGTTCGGTTCGGGCCACTGGAACGTCTTTGCAATAATCGCTCGGTATATCCGTATTGAAGTAGTATCCCAATGTGTTTTCCATGTGGTTCAGGTCGTCCAGCCCGTTTACCTGCCGGGTGATCTGCAATTCGGTGCTCAGCGACCATCCCTTGCCCACACTTCCGGCGAGCTGGTTCGGCCGAGAGTAGTTGTCGGTGTGGAACATGAGCGTGAGGGGGAGGGACATCTTTCCGATCTGTACCGTGTGTAGCGGGATTCGGATGTCGGGCACTCCGGTCAGATGGCTTACCGGGTAGTCGACGTAGCGCATCAGCGAGGCGGCTTCCGGCGGCAGGAACTCGATGCGGCCCGTCGGACTCGTCCGGTCGGCTTGGCCCCACAGCGTACAGGGAAGCAGCATACATAGGAAAGCGATTCGTTTATGGATCATCTCGGTAGAAAGTTTAGGATTTCGGTTTCGTTCTTTTTGGTGTTCTGTTCTGTTCATGCCTTTTTAGGCCGACTTTATTTGCGGAGATTCACGATTCCATAGGCCAAATAGTTTTTCGGGTTCGACATCGGTTATCGGTCGGGTGCAAGGTTCTATCCCATGATACCACCGAGACGGAACATGGGCAGGTACATGGCGACGAGTATGACGGCCACGAGCAGGCCGACCAGCAGGATCAGCACGGGTTCGAGCAAGTTCCCCAGCGAGCGGAGGCGGTGCTCGAGCTCTCCGGTCAGTACGTCGCCTTCTCGGACGAGCATTTCGGGCAGCCGGCCGGTCTGCTCTCCTACCCTCAACAGCGTGACGAGCCGCCGGTCGTAGAGCTCCGCGAAGCGCTCCAGCGCCTCCGACAGGCAGGCTCCCCGCTCCAGCTCGCGGGCGACCCGGGCAAAGGAGACGCGGTAAGGATAAAACACGATGATCCCCTCGAGCATCCCGATGCCCTGCAACAGCGGGACTCCGGAAGAAGCAAGCAGAGCGAGCAGGCGGCAGAAACGGGCCTGCACGCTCTTTTTCAACGTGTCGCCCACTATAGGAATCTTCAGCAGCCATCCGCAGGCGAACCGCTGCACGGAAGGTCGGTCGCCATAGACCTTCCACCACAATAGGGTTCCCGCACCCGCGAGCGCCGCGACGGTCAGATAGGTCGGGAAAGCTCTCGACAGCGAGATGATCCATCGGGTCATCGCCGGCAGTTCGCCTCCCATGCGCGAGTAGACCTGCTCGAACATCGGCACGATCACCAGCACCATGAAAATCACGACGACGATTGCAGTAAAGAGGATAATCAGCGGATAGCTCACCGCACCGCTGATCATACGCCGTTGCGCGATGCGCTTGCGGTAGTAATCGGCCAGAAAAGCCAGCGCCTCGTCGAGCCGGCCGGTCTGCTCGCCGATGCGCAGCACCCCGCAGTCCAGCGGAGCGAAGCATCCGCTCCGCTCGAAGGCGTGGGCCAATGCCTCGCCACGCACGACCGAGCGGTAGAGACCGGTGAGCAGCGCTTTCGTCTGCGCGTCCCGCTCTCCCTCGATCAACAATGAAAACGAGTGGCTAAAATCGAGTCCGGAGCCGAGCAGCGAGTGCAGCTCGGCGAATATGGCCTCCTTGCGGGCGTCTTTGAGCGGATGACCTCCGTGCTTGGGTAAAGCGAAAGAATCGTTCGGGTTCATGGCAGTTCGATCGTTCGGTTTAGGATATTCTCGTCTTTGTTACAGTACGGGATCCCGTATTCGCTTGCGTTCCGGTGCAGAACCGGGTATCGGAATGTGCACGATGCCGCAGTCGACACGGAACGCTCTCGGCGGCAATCCGGATACCGATAGGCGATTCGGCCGTTTTCCGGCAGGGGCCGATAATGTCTCGTGCGGTGTTGCGGATCGAAGGTCGTTGGCGGCATAAGATTTTCGGATTCTTCATTTTCGGGGACGTGTTCACTTTATTTCGATTCCTCGTTCGATTCGTTTTCGTTTTCTTCGTATCTGTACTTCGCTTCCAGTCCGCTCAACTTCTCGAGCAGCGGATCGGGCGGACGACGGGATACGAATCCGATGCTCAGTACGGAATCCTGTTCGGTTCGCAGCTCGACGATCATCGTATCGATCCGCGCTCCGGGGACGGGTTCGGGAACGGTCCGCAGTCGGACGACATTCCGCAACAGCGTATCGGAGCGTTCGTCTTGCCGGACGATCAGCGCCGAGTCGGCCAGTGAGAGCCGGGCATGGATACCTCCTTTACGATAGAGCGCCAATGTTCTTTCGCCTTCCGAGATCAGGCTGTCCGAATCTCCCGCCAGATCGACCGTGCGGAAGTAGCCGGCATACTGCTCAGTACGCTCTGCTATCCGTTGCGAAGTGCGATCGAGAAAGCGACTCAGCAGTCCCAGTCCGTCCATGACCGACAGGAAGACGACTCCGCTGAGGATCATCAGGATCAGTACCTCGACCAGCGTCGAGGCAGGCAGTCCGCTCCCCGCGATCCGAAGCCGAGGCCGGTTTCCCGGCCCGGTTCGAGCTGCCCGCTTACGAGCACAGCGAGCGTCCGGCTGCCACTGCCGGTAAGCCTCCTGCCTATCCGAAGCAGGACGTTGCTCGCTGTGCCCGGCACATGGCAATCGTCGCCCCGTAATCCGTTCCGGGCGGATAGCGCCCTGCGTGGAACGACCGGGACAACAGGTCCGAGCCCGTTCCGCAGAGCGCGCGGCCGGCCATAGTTGGCTCGGGCAGCCAGCGCGTCCTTCCGTCAGTCGCTTTCGTACGGTTTTGCAGTCATTCATTGTCGATGATCGTGTTTCGGTCGAAACCGTCCGGATCGACCAGATACCGGTATTCCATTCTTTTGCGTCCGCCCGTGATTTTCACCGTCAGCGTCGCCTGCCATAGGGCTGGACAGGAAGCGTAGGGCTCGATGAGAACCGTCAGCGTTCCCCATCCGTAGGAGCGTTCGGTCTTGCCCTCGGAGAAAGCTCCCCGTCGGATTTCGCTCGCCGTGCAGGCGGCCCGGTAATCGGCTTCGGCGCAGACGATTCCGTCGGAGGGGCCCGCCGTTAGCCGGACGACGGTCTCCAGACTCGCGGCGAAGACGATCAGCAGCACGACCGAGGCGACGACCGCCTCCAGCAGCGAGGCGGCGGGAAGGCGGATCGACTGCCGTTTTGCCGGAATGCCGCATGAGCGGTACGGCGGCTGTCGCCGTCTCTTATCCCGGCTCCGTGCGTAGCAGGAACGCTCGGGAGACAGGAGGCTGCAGGCGCTTCCGCCGTCGGGCAGGCGAGCAATATCCGGCCATGCCCCTGTACACAGACATGGACCGGACGGGCAGACATTCCGTCGCCGAGCTCCGAGGCAGACCGGTCGCCGGTTCCGCACCGTCCTTTCGTTTCTTAGCGCACCCATCCCGCCTCCTTTCTCCGGTAGGCCGTCGCCGCCCACAGCGGGTAGGCCGCCGCCGGGTTTTCGAGCAGCGTCAGATCGTAGAGCATGTCCTCGTAGTACCCTTCGGGAGAGTAGTAGACCAGGCGGTTCGCCGCCATGCAGCCCGATACGATACCTTGCACCTGCGCCGCGCCGTCCGCCCATAGCAGTCCCCGCAGTACGGCCGTGCGGTCCTGCCGGTAGTTCGCGCGTTTTACATCGGGCTTTCCGTCCCCGTCGACGATCGCATAGCCCTCGACGCGGCTGTGCGGGCCGATTTCGATGTAACGGTCCGGATTCTCCCGTGCGACGAATACCCCCGACGGGTAATCGAGCGTCACCCGCCTCCCTATCAGAACGGTGTCCGATGCGAATAGTTGAGCTCTTCCCCGAAATCCGTCTCCCACGCGGATCGTGCGCCCCACGACCAGCACATCGCGCAGACGGCAGGTGCTGTCGATGGACACCTCCTCTCCCAGCAGCACAGCCATGCCTCCGATCAGAGTTCCCGGTCCGAGGCTCCCGGCATCCAGCATCCGGGGCTCCGCCTCGCCGAATCCGACACTCAGGCTGTCCGGCGTTGGCGTCCATGCCCCGGGAGCTTCGAGCAGGCGCAACAGACTGTCGGTCATTCGGCGGGCATCGGTCCGCACCGGCGGAAGCTCTTTGCCGGCATAAACGGTACGGGCTCCTTCGATCCGTTCGCCACGGAAAAAGACCGAACGGATTTGTCCGTACTGCACGCCGTGGCGGGGAAGCCTCAAGCATCCGTGCAGCGAGGTGCGTCCCGCAAGCGACAACGAAGCGGCATCGGTCGCATACCAGAGACCGCTTTCTTCGCCCGGCGAACATGCGAAGGGGGCGGCCGACCCGAACAGCCGGGTCGGAGCGATCCGGGGATCGGCCGCCTCGATGCGCACGGCCTCGTACAGTCCCCACGGCCGGACGGCGATCCGCACCCGACTGTCGGGCAGGCCGTCGTAAAGCCGCAGGCCGCCCTGCTCGTCGAGCTTTGCTGTCAGCGTACTGTCGGCGGCGTACAGAACGAAGGCCGACTCGACGTTCGCCCGTTGCCGCGAGAGGTAGCCCGCGCGGGAGAAGAACAGAAAATCGGACTCCCACAGCGCGAGTACGCCCAGCACCGAAAGCAGCATCAGTGCCGAGACGACCAGCACCGTAGCCAGTACGCCGGCGGGAAGGCAGGCCGAATGGAAAGCAGACCGTCCGGTCGGTCGACTCGGCCTCGGGACGACCGCCTTGCGACCGTGACCCGGCTCCGGATTCTCCGCCGGAGGGAAAACATGCGGAACCCCTCGGCACAGCGGACGGTCGATTCTTACTGAGTATGGTCCGATTCCTTTCATCGTATTTTTCATCGTACTATTTACCTTAGCAGCTATAAAACAGAACAGTCGAGATATCGGAGTTCGGAGTACGGAACGAGTCCGAGTATTCATCGGTCTGCGAAACCGGGAGCCGTATTCCGGCTCCATATTCTTTGTATCGGAATCCGGGCAGTTCACAGCTCAGGGAATTTTCAATCCGTATTTCCGACCGTCCGCCGCGAGCCATAGCGAATCGGCTCCGACCGCATGCAGTCTGAAGCCTCCGGCCGACTCGCCCTGCCGCAGCAGATGGACCCGGTCGTCGATCGAGATCAGATAACGGTCGGTTCCTTCCTTACGGATACGGCCCGTACAGGCGAGCTTGGCGGCAGGACGTTCGTTCTTCGCTTTCGACCGCACGGGCGCTTTGGCCGACGTGGATGCCGGGACGGAAGGTCTCGTCGCAACCGCACGCAGGAACGGATCGGGATAGTCGAGTCGCAGCGTATCGATGTCCGCACGGGGATTGTTCCGGGCAACGGGCACGGCAGCCGGATCGGAAGCCGCAGGTTTCGGCCCGGAGAAAAAGAGCTTCCACGCCACGACGCCCCAGATACCGAGCGCTACGACGAGTAACAGGTATGTCAGCGGTCGCGATTTCATAGCTCGGAAGTATTACCGTCGGCGGATTCGTCCGTATCGTCCGGTGCCGCGTTATGATCATCGTCGGGCGAGTTGTTTCCTTCCTGCTCATCGGACGGAGGCGTCGGATTTCCCTCATCGTCTCCGCTTTCTTCCCCGCCGAAAGGCGATTGCGACTCGTCCTCCGCAGCGGGATCGACCCTCAGCGAATAGACGCTCTCCTCGCTCCGGTAAACGCCGTTGAAAGCCTGCAGGCTCCACTGATAGTCACCTTCGTCGAGCGTCAGCGAGAAGCGGTCGGCCGCATGGAGGGAATCGGCGCGCAATGTCGTGTCGCCCCATACGCGCGAAGCACGGGCGAAGCTCGGCGAGACGACCGTGAGCCGGTAGTTACGGGCTCCCGAGAGGGGCCGCCAGAGAAAAGTCACCTCGCCGGCTTCGATATGCGCGTCGTGCTTCGGTGCGACCACTTCGATCCGGGCCCGGTCGATATCCTGCTCGAAAATGTCGTCGCAGCCCGAAAGCAACGACAGCAGAAACAAAAGCGCGCAGGCCGTCCGGAACAGGTCGGCGGAGCCCGCTCGACGGATCGGGATCGTCCCGGACGTTGGCCGGGATTCGGAATCGCACGTATCGGCCCCGCCTGCCGGAAAGCCTGCGGAGAGCCTTTCTGTCCGGATCGGCGTTTTGCGGTCGGATCGACGGGCGTCGGGCCGAAACGGCAGGAGAGAACGGTTTGTCGGATCGGATTTCATATCACAAGGGTTTACGGTTTATCGGTCAGTTGCTGGACAACGAGGGTCAACAGCAGCGAGGTCTGCCGTCCCCGCCGGAGCGTCTTGAACCCCGAAGAAAGCAAACGGCAGCCGGAGAGTTCCCGCTCCGTCGCGTCGAGGGTCCGCAGTAGCGGAGCGAAGCCTCCCGAAAGCACGATCTCGGCCGTGCACAGCGTGAAGTCGTCACCCTTGCGGGTCAGATAAGGCGTGTAGCTGACGATTCGGACGGAGCTATCCGGATCAAGGCGCTCCAGCAGATCGAGCAGACCGCCGCCGGCGATCAGTTCCACCGTATCGAGCATAGCGGCAGGAGTATCCGGTTGTATGGAAGCGGAATCCGTCTCCGCGAGCGTCCGTTCCGCCCGGCACACCTCGCCCCACAGCGCGACCGTACGCCCCAACGATAACCGGTACACGGCCGCAGGCAGCACGACCAGCAGCAGGACCAGACGCACGACTCCTTCGTATTTGCCGATCCGGTTCATAAGGCGACGGTTATCTTGAATTCAGTCGCACCGCTTTCGCGGTTTTGCTTCAAGCCTTCGAGCCGAGCTTCGTGCAGCGGCGGTTCGGAGCGTAATCCGGTCATCAGTTCCGATACGGCCGACGCATCGTTCGTTACGCCCCGGATCGAAAGGGTTTTTGAAGCGAATACGGGGTCTTTGCCCTCTTCCAACGTTTTGGAAAGAGGCTGCACGGCCAAAACGCTCAACGTTACGGCGGGCGGTACGTGAGAGGCTACCCGGTCCAGCAACAGGGCGTGGCGGTACGGCAGCCTGCGCGAAAACTCCGCTACGGCCGCTCGCCGCTGCTCGGAGCGGGCCTGCGATGCGTCCTGCCTCTTTTCCCGGGCGGAAAGCACGGTCCGCTGCTGTGCGCGACGCTCTCGAAGCGATCCGGAAGCAAACGTATTGACGACGAGCAGAAGCAGCATCAGGCCCAGCACCGGCAACCGCAGACGGCGTTCCGCCGCTTTAGCGACCATGCGGCCTTCGGGTATAGGGCGCAGCAGTGTGCGCCATTTCAACGTATCGCGATAAAAACGTTCCGCCTGCCGTAGGGCCTCTTGCTCGGGATCTGCCGCCACCCGCTCGTAGCGAATATTTATGGAAGGAATGCCGTTCGCCGCGAGCCGTTGCCCGAGCGGTTCGACTTGCTCGCGGCGAACGAAGCTGATACTCCCTGAATCCTCCTTTTCGTCCGAAAAGCTCCATGCGAACGTTTCGGGATCCGAGGTCACCTTTTCGACGATCGCCGTATCTTCGGTCGGCTTCGTGACGATTCCGTACCCGGAGACCGAAATCAGGACGGGACGGCCCGAGCACTCCTTTTTCAGCGCATCGGCGCCGGGTTCGGCGCACTCCCGCAGGATTCGGAGACCGCTTCGATCGAGACCGAGTACGAACAGGCGCATCGCATAGCGGTCCGCCTCCCCGAAGCGGATGCAGAGCACGGTCGAAGGACCGACGAGTCGTTGCAGCAAAAATCTTTTCATACTATACGGTTTATTCCTTCCGACCGTCCCGGCTCGTAACTCGGAGCCGGAATATCCGGCCAAACGCGAAGCGATCCGGTTCGTAGCCTATAGCTCCGCCGCCGGACAGGCCTCCGCGCGGCAGCAGGCCTCGAGTCACGCATTTCCCTTATGTTTTGTGACGCACACCGCAGGCAAGCGGCGCGGATACCTTCCCGCATGGCAACGGCGGCGATTCCATTCGGTATCGAGGACGGACCGCCCGGCCGACTTACCGTAAGAGACATTCCCGATTCGTCGGACAAAGTGTCGTGGCGATCCGCTCTCGTCGTACGAGTCCGACGGGAGTCCCTCCGATCCGGCAGACCCGATCCGGGAACGAAGGTCGTTTTTATCCGTTCGAAGACATATCGTCCGAAATCGTTTCCCATAATTCCGATGTTTTTATTCGACCACGGTCGGTTTGATGAATACGTTCAGCCGGCGTTCCTGTTTGTTGTTCTTGTGCGTGCCGAAGATCCATTTGAGTACCGGTACGCGGGCGATGAAAGGCAGTCCCTGCGAGCTTTTCTCGCGCGACTGCCGGTCGATGCCGCCCAGCAGCACCGTCTCCTCGTTTTTCACGCGCACCATCGAGCGGAAGCTGCGCGTGGTGGTTCCCGGCGGAGCCTCCTTCTCGGTACGGTCGGTAAACTCGCTTTGCGACAGGTCGATCGTCATCGTGATATGGCCGTCCTCGCTCACATAGGGCGTGATCGAAAGGGTCATGTTCGCCTCGACGCTTTTCCAGACGAAGGAGGTCGACTGCACGGGGTTCTGCGTACCCATGTAGGTGTTGTTCGTCTCCTTGTAATACTGCATCTCCCCGCTGGTGAGCACCGCCTCGCGGCCGTTGAGCGTCGAGAGCCGGGGCGTCGAGCGCAGCTCGATCGTGCCGTCCTGCTCCATCGCCTTCAGGCTGGCATAAAAGTTCGGCGTCACCTTTCCGAGTTTTACGAGACCTATCTTACTTGCCAGACTGTTGACGGCTCCCACCCCGAGCGTCATGTCGAGACCCGGGGAGAGCGTACCTGCGGTCTGCGTCGGCTCCGTACCCAATCCGAGGCCGAGACCCGCTTCCAGCAGCACGTCCTTCGAGGCATCGACGATCATCACCTCGATCGTGATGAGCGGCACGGTCCGGTCGATCGAGCGCAGGAACTGCTCGATGCGGGCTACCTGTCGCTGATCGCCGCTCAGGATCATGCTGTTCAGATCGCCGAAAGCGGCCGTTTGCACCCCCTTTTTCAGGTTGTCGGGGATCGCTTCCGCGAGCTTGTCCACCGTGCGGTAGCGCATCGGGACGATGCGCGTCGAGAACAGGCCCTCGCGTTTCGCCTCGCCGAACATATAGACGCCTCCCTCCTCGTAGTAGGTGTAGGCCGTGCCCGTGAGCAGCAGGTCGAACAGCGTTTTCGCGTCGGTGTTTTTCAGGTAGATGCTCGTCTGCGCATTGACGGGCGTGATAAAGAAATAGTCGAGTTTCAACTGCTCGCAGACATCGAGTATGATGTCGTATATGTTGCCCCGGTCGATCATCGCCGTGATTCGCCCCGTACTGTCCACCGAAAGCTGAGAGGCTGCGAACTGCCGGCGACGGACATAGTTCGAGGCGGGAGCGGGCGAGCCTCCGGTCTCGGAAGGCGGCTCGGAGAATGCCCATGCTCCGCTGCCCTTGACGGGGGTAACCTCCAGCTTGTTGATCTCGGCCAGCGAGCCGAGCGCTTCGGCGAAAGGCATCGCCGCGATGTAGCCCGATACGGGCCGTTCGTACAGCGTCTGCGGAACGATCAGGTTCACGCCCGTGCTGTCGGTAATGCGCCGGGCTACCTCGCGCAGCGGCACGGCGATCAGGTCGTAGCTGAGCGTCGAGTCGGAGCGGTCGAACCGCACCGACGGTTCGGGCGGCGGAGCGACAGGCGCTTTGTACGGGAATACGGAGACGATATTCCCGATGACCTGCACGTCCAGTCCGTACTGCTCGCACAGAAACAGCAACAGCTCGTCGATGCGGGCCCGCGTGAAGTTGCAGCTCACCGTCAGGTTCGCCCCGTCGCGCACGCTCAGGTTCACACCGCCCACTTGGGCCACCGAGCGCAGCAGCTCGGAGAGCGGAGCCTCGCCCACCGACAGATCCACCTCGCCGAGGTAGGCTTCGTCGCGCCGGGTCAGCGTGTCGAGCCGGGCGCGGATCGCGGCGATACGCTCCGTGCCGTCGGACTGCGCCGACACGGCGGCAGGAAGACACAGCGTCCAGACCAGCAGAATCGAAAAGAGGTATAGGTTCTTCATAGGTTGCGGGTTATTGGGCAGGTCGTATCGAATAAAATAGGTAGTGTCGGGTCGTTCGTTTAGGCGATTCGGAGTATGAGCGGCGTATGGATTATCGATGCGTGATCCGTATTCACTCCCTGAGCAGCGGCAGTACCTCCTCGAGTGACGTCTGCCCGGAAAGGAACAGATCGAGGGCCGAGTCTTTCAGCGTGGTGATGCCACGTTTCTTGAGCAGCGGGGCGATATCGGGACGGCTCTCGCGAACGGCCTCGGCGAGCTCGTCGTCGATCGGGATCACCTCGTAGATCGCCCGGCGGCCCCGGTAGCCCGTGTAGTAACATCGCTCGCAGCCGACGGGACGGTAATGCTTGTGCGAATGCGCTTCCGGGGCCTGTTTGCCGAAGATCACGGAGGTCTCTTGTTTCGTCTTTTGCATGAGATGACCGTGTGTCCGGTTCTGTCGCGGTATGCGTCCGTAAGACTCTTCCCGCATCGTTTCGCAACGAGCGACGCTGGAGACCGGTGTTTTGTTTCCGGCCAGGCCGACTGCGGCTTCTTCCGTCTTCCCGGCCGGCTGCGGTCCGGTTCTCCCCGAAGCGGGTATGCGGCCTGCGCCGTCGCGCGGGTCGGCCGGCGGGAAAGGCTCCGTCCGGTTCGCGTCCGCATCGTCGCCCGGGGCTGCGGCTTCCGAGCTCCGTCCTCCCGTGCCCTTTCTATCGGAGTACCTCGGCTGACCGTATATTTGTTCGTATTCCGGCCCGGTCAGCTCCGCCTCCTTTTTACAGTCGGGACACAGCAGGCGGACGAGCCGCTGTGCGGCGCACAGGATCAGCGTGCCGGAGAGCAGGTACGGATGCACGCCCATGTCCCGCAGCCGCGAGACGCTGCCCCATGCGCTGTTCGTATGGATCGTCGAGAACACGAGATGGCCCGTCAGCGAGCTGCGGATCGCCATCGCCGCCGTATCGGCGTCGCGGATCTCGCCGAGCATGATGATGTCCGGGTCCTGACGCAGAAAGGTGCGCAGCGCAGCGCCGAAGGTCAGGCCGATCTCCTCTTTGAGCTGTACCTGGTTCACTCCCTCGAGCGTGTATTCGACCGGGTCCTCGATCGTAAGGATGTTGCCCGACTCGCGGTTCAGCCGCCGGAGCGTCGCATAGAGCGTCGTGCTCTTGCCCGAGCCGGTAGGTCCGGTGATCAGCGCCATGCCGTGCGGGCGCGCGATGGCCGACTCGTAGTCGGCGAGCTGCCGCTCCGAGAAACCGAGGTTCGAGAGCTCCAGCAACTCGGCATGGCGCGTCAGTAGGCGCAGCACGACTTTCTCTCCGTAAATCGTCGGAAGCGACGAGACGCGCAGGTCGAACTTGCGATCGCCCCGGTGGTAGAGGATGCGCCCGTCCTGCGGCAGGCGGCGCTCCGAAATATCCAAATTCGCCATGATCTTGATCTGGTTGACGATCGAAGCATAGCCGCTCCGGTCGAGCACGTACTTCTCGACGAGCTTGCCGTCGATGCGCAGGCGGATGCGACAGCGCTCCTCGTAGGGCTCGAAATGGATGTCGCTCGCATATTCGTCGAATGCTTCGCCGATCAGGTCCGTAAGAAAGCCCTGTCCGCTGCCGATGCGGCTCAAGTCGGCCGTCCGCCCCGATATCGGGCGAGTCTCCTCCCGGCGGTAGTAGCGATTCAGCAGCAGGGAGAGCTCGTCCGGCCCGACCGGCTCGATCTGTACCCGGAATCCGGACAGCACCTCGATCTCCTGTGACACGGAAGCGTAGTCGCGTCCCCGTTCCCCTGCGCACAATACGGCCCCATCCTTACGCGCGTAAGGCACGAGCCGGTAATTCCACGCCTCGACGGAAGCGAACAACTGCACGATTTCGGTCGGTATGCGCTCGGGAAGGGTCATGGCAGCGAAAGGTAAAAGCGGTACGACAAATAAGCGGTCAGCGGCAGGCTCAGAAACGTGACCAGCGGAATCGTCGTCTCTTTCCGGAAAAAGATCCGCACGAAGGTCCCGTAGAGCAATCCGCAGGCGAAGCCGCACAGAAGCAGCACGACATAGACCGGCAAAGCGAAAAGAGGGGTCAGCAGCAAGAGGAACCACACGTCTCCCGAACCGATGTATTGTCGAAAGAGATTTGCTTGTCGCTGGTAACGTAAGCGGAGATATACCCACACGCCGCCGAACATCCATCCCAGCAGCAATACGTTCGTGAGCATATTGTAAAGGATAGTCCGGGCTTGCAAGAGGA
>ENA-UEOM01000836-UEOM01000836.1-human-gut-metagenome-genome-assembly--contig:-NODE-836-length-12534-cov-2.913061_pt1 | contig 12534 bp, 6 predicted proteins | sample MGYA00242993_ERZ507994 | MGnify/ENA primary metagenome ERZ507994 (study PRJEB26167, sample SAMN06115536) | human gut metagenome | host: Homo sapiens | place: China:Neimenggu | collected 2014-11-07... | reverse complement strand
AGGATCTCCGCGGGGTTGACGGCGGCCTTGATGTTCTGCAGCTCGGTCATGAGCGCCTCGTCGATGTGCAGGCGGCCGGCCGTGTCGAGAAAGACAAGGTCGTTGCCGTGCTTTTTCGCGTGCTCGATGCCGGCCTTGGCGATCTCGACCGGGTCGCCCTGCCCCATCTGGAACACGGGAATATCGAGCTGGCGGCCGACGGTCTCGAGCTGCTGGATGGCCGCGGGACGGTACACGTCGCACGCGACGAGCAGCGGGCGCTTGCCCTGCTTGCGCATGAGGCCGGCGAGCTTGGCGCCGTTGGTCGTCTTGCCCGCGCCCTGCAGGCCGACGAGCATGACGACGCTCGGCGACTGGGAGCTGATGTTCAGCTTCTGGTTCTCGCTGCCCATGAGGGCGGTGAGCTCTTCGTTGACGATCTTGATGACCATCTGCGCGGGCGAGAGGCTCTCGAGCACATCCGCGCCCGTGGCGCGCTCGGTCACTTTGCGCACAAAGTCCTTGACGACCTTGAAGTTCACGTCCGCCTCGAGCAGCGCGAGCTTGACCTCACGCATGGCCTCCTTCACGTCGGCCTCCGTGAGCCGGCCCTTGCCGCGCAGGCGTTTGAACGCCTCGGTCAGCTTGTCCGACAGGGATTCAAATGCCATGGTATCTATCCTTTCAGATCCTGAAGCTGCCGCAGCGCCCGCTCGGCCAGCAGCCTAGCGTCGCCGCCGACGGTGTCGCGCAGCTTCGTGAGCGTATCCTCCAGCGCGGCCGCAGCCGTGCGCTGCGCGGCAAAGCGCTGCACCAGACCGAGCCGGGCCTCCGTATCGCGCAGCGCGGCGTCCGCGCGGCGGATGTTGTCCCACACGCCCTGACGCGAAATGCCGCTGCTGGCGGCGATCTCCGCCAGAGAGAGGTCCTGATTATAATGGAGGTCGTAATACTCCCGCTGCTTGTCCGTGAGCAGATCGCCGTAAAAATCGAACAGCATCGTGCGCCACACGGTCTCGTCCGGCATGGTGGGGTCCCTCCTCGCTGTAAACCATTTTTCCTTTACAGCACGAGTAGTATACGCGCATTCCGCGCGGGTGTCAAGTATTTTTTCTTGTCACCGCATAGTTCTCGCGCCGGCTGGGAAAAATTCCGGTATTGCAAACCGTTTCTGGAGGGATCTTCATGGCCGAAACCAACACTGCCGCCCTGCGCGCACAGGGCGAGCGCGACGCCCGTGCCCTGACCGTGACCGGCCGGCGGCGCGCGGACACCGGGCGCATCCGGCGCGCCGGAAAAGCGCTCGCGCGCATGGCGCGCGCCGTCACGCCCGAGACGCCGAACGGCCAGTGGCTGCACGACAACCGGAGCTTTGCCTGCGCCGCGGCGGGCGATGCCGTGGCCGCTCTGCGGCACGCGCGCGTGCGCGCATCCGGCGGGCAGACCGCGCTGGGCGCATGCTGCGCGGGGCTGCTGCGCGCGTGCGGGGGGGCGCTGACGGTCAAGGCGGCGGAGGCGTATCTGGAGGGGTTTCAGGACGCGCTGCCGCTCGAGACGGCGGAGCTCGCCCTGCTCGTGCCGGGGCTGCAGGCGGCCGTGGTGTGCGCGCTGGCGGAGAGCTATGCCGGGGATGGCGCAGCCGCGCCAGCGCTCTTCACGTCGCTGCGCGCGCTCGGCACGGCGGCGTGGGGCATGCTGGCCGAGCGGTGCGACCGCGTGGGGCGCATCCTCGCGCGCGACCCGGTGGGCGTCTACCCCGCGATGGATGAAGCCACGCGCGCCCACTACCGGCAGTGCGTGGCGCGGCTGGCGCGGCGGACGGGCCGGACGGAGATCGAGATCGCCGAGGACGTGCTCGCGCGCGCGCAGCGCAGCGAGGGCGCGCGGCGGCACGTGGGCTGGTTTTTGCTGCGCGAGGTGCTCGGCGCGCCGGAACGTCGCCGCGACGGCGGGTGGTACATCGCGGCCGTCGTGGTGGGGACGCTGTTTTTGTCGCTGCTGCTGGGCTTTGCCACGAAAAGCGTATCGGGCGCGGTGCTGCTGCTGATCCCGGTGTCGGAGGTAGTCAAGGGCCTGCTCGATGCGGTATTGCTGCGCGTGACGAAGCCGCGCTTCGTGCCGCGGCTGGCGCTGCGCCGGGGCATCCCGCCGGAGGGGCGGACGCTGTGCGTGATCGCGGCGCTGCTCACCTCCCCAGACGACGCACACGCGCTCGGCGCACGGCTCGAGGAGTATTACCTCTGCAACCGCGACGCGCTCGGGCAGCTCACGTTCGGCCTGCTGGCCGACCTGCCGGAGGCGGACATGGCGCACGCGCCCATTGACCCCGCCATCCTGCGCGCGGCGCGCGAGGAGATTGAGGCGCTCAACGCGCGCTGGGGCAGCCGGTTTTATCTCTTCACACGCCCTCGCGTACAGACCCCCGACGGGAAATGGAGCGCGTGGGAGCGCAAGCGCGGCGCATTACTGGAGCTGGCGCGGCTGGTGCTCGACCGGCCGGGCACGCTGCAGTGCGCCGCCGGGGACGCGGCGGGCCTGAGCGGCACGGTATACCTGCTGACGCTCGACGCCGACACGCGCCTGACGCCCGGCGCGGCGCGCGCGCTCGTGGGCGCGATGCTCCACCCGCTCAACCGCGCCGTGGTGGATGCGCAGCGCGGCGTGGTCACGCGCGGCTACGGCCTGCTGCACCCGCGCATGGCCACCGAGCTGCAGAGCGCGAACGCCACGGACTGGGCGCGCGTGTTCGCAGGGCCGGGCGGCGCCGACCCCTACGGCGGCGCGTGCGGGGAGCTGTATATGGACTGCTTTGACCGCGGCGGCTTTCCGGGCAAGGGCATTCTCGACGTGCGCGCGCTGCTCGACTGCTGCGGCGGCGGGGTCATCCCCGAAGGGCGCGTGCTGAGCCACGATGCGCTCGAGGGCGCGTACCTGCACGGCGGCTTTCTCGGCGACGTGGAGCTGACGGACACCTTCCCCGCCGCCCCGCTGGCCTGGGGCGCGCGGGCGCACCGGTGGATCCGCGGCGACTGGCAGAACGCGCCGTGGATCTTCTCCCGGCGCGGGCGGGCGCTGCACCCGATCGACCGGTTCCGGCTGGCGGACAACCTGCGGCGGTCGCTCGTCGCCCCGGCGACGTGGATTTCCATCTTCCTCGGCTGCGTGCTGCGCTGGCCGGGGCTACGGCTGGCGGCGTATGCGGCGCTGCTGGCGCTGGCGCAGGGGCTGATCCGCGCGCTCGGCCAGCCGATCGTGCACCCGGCGGACACGCGCGTGCGCTACCACAGCGACGTGCTGCACGGGCTGGCCAGCGCCGTGGCGCAGACGGTGCTGCGGCTGATTTTGCTGCCGTGGGAGGCAATTTTGAACACCTCCGCCATCGTGACGGCGCTGTGGCGCATGGCCGTGTCGCACCGAAACCTCCTGCAGTGGCAGACGGCGGCGCAGCGCGCGGGCAGGCGCGACGGGCTGGGCGCATATTGGCGCGCGCTCTGGCCGGCGAGCGCGCTGGGCCTGCTCACGGCCGTCCTGACGCCGAGCCCGACGGGGCTGGCCGCCGGCATCGTGTGGATGCTCAGTCCCTTCGTGCTGGCGGCGCTCGGCGCGCCGAACGCGGCCGGGGCAGCGCCGCTATCGCGCGCGGCGCAGCGGGAGCTGCTGGGCTGGGCGAAGGCGACGTGGCAGTATTTTGAGACGTTCTGCACAGCCGAGGATCATTATCTGCCGCCGGACAACGTGCAGTCCCAGCCGCCGACCGGCACGGCGCACCGCACGTCGCCGACGAACATGGGGCTCGCGCTCGTGTCCGCCCTCGGCGCACACGCACTGGGTATCGACGGCGGGCGCGGGCTGGAGCTGGCGGAGCGGATGCTCACGACCATGGAGCAATTACCCCGCTGGAACGGGCACTTTTACAACTGGTATCACACGTGCACGCTGCGGCCGATGCCGCCGCTGTATGTGTCCACGGTGGACAGCGGCAACTGCGCCGCCGCCCTGCTCACGGCGGCGAACGCCCTGCGCGGCTGGGGACGGGACGAGCTGGCGGCGCGGGCGCGGCAGCTGTGCGACGGCATGGACTTCGGCCCGCTCTACGACCCGCAGCGGCGGCTGATGCACATCGGCATCGACACCGGCAGCGGCAAATGGTCGGAGAGCTATTACGATCTGCTCTCGAGCGAGGCACGGCTGACGTCTTACTTCGCCGTGGCGCGGGGCGACGTGCCGCGCGAGCACTGGCGCGCCCTGTCGCGCGCGCAGGTGCAGAAAGACCACTACCGCGGCTGCGTGTCGTGGTCGGGGTCGATGTTCGAGTACCTGATGCCGGAGCTGTTTCTGCCGCCGGTGCGCGACTCGCTGCTGTGGGAGAGCGCGAAATTCTGCCTGTACGTGCAGCGGCGGCGCGTGCGCCCGGGGCAGGCGTGGGGCGTGTCGGAGAGCGCGTACTTCGCGCTCGACAGCGCGCTGAGCTACCGCTACAAGGCGCACGGCTGCGCGGCGCTGGCCCTGCAGCCGGGCATGGACAGGGAGCTCGTGCTCTCGCCGTACAGCAGCTTTCTCGCGCTGGCGGTGGAGCCGCGCGCGGCGATGCGCAACCTGCGCAGGCTCGCGGCGCTCGGGCTGCTGGGACAGCACGGATTTTTCGACGCGCTCGACTGCACCCGCGCGCGCACGGGCGGCGGCGGGCAGATCGTGCGCTGCGTGATGGCGCACCACCAGGGCATGAGCCTGCTGGCGGCGTGCAACGCGCTGTGCGGAGGTCAGGTGCGGCGGTGGTTTTTCGCCGACCCCGCCATGCGCGCGCACGCGACATTGCTGTCCGAGCGGCTGCCGCTGGGCGCGCCGGCGCTGCGGCGGCGCGCAGAACAGCCGGCCGAAAAGGCGCGCCGCCGCGCCCTGCCGGACTATGCGGCCGAGGGCACGGGCATCGACGCCGAAGCCCCGCGCTGCGCGCTGCTCTCCAACGGCACGTACTGCCTCGCCGTATCGGAGGCCGGGCAGAGCTTCGCGCGCTGGCACGCGCTGAGTGTCTGCCGCCGCGGCACGCGCGCAGACCCCGCCGCCGGGCCGGTCGTGCGACTGGAGACGGACGATTTCTCCGGCCCACTGCTGCCGGGCACGGCCGCGGGCGCGCAGTGGCGCTTTACGGTGCGCGCAGCGCAGTTCACCGCCCGGCACGGGGACGTGACCGCCGTGCAGACGCTCACCGTGCCCGGCCGCGCCAACGGCGAGGTGCGCGCGCTGACGCTCTCGTCCCCCGACGGGATCGACGGCACGGTACGGCTCACGTTCGAGGCCGTGCTCGCGCCGTGGGAGGATTATGTCAACCACCCAGCGTTCGCGCGGCTGGGCTTTCAGAGCGTGCTGCGGCGCGACGCGCTGCTGCTGCGGCACCTCGGCCGCGGCGAGAAGCTGGAGGCGTGGCTGTGCGCCGCGTGCGACCGGCAGGCGGATTTTTGCGCCGAAGGGGCGCTCCCCGGCTGGCTGCGCGCAGGGTATGTGCAGGTGCGCGTTGCGGTGCACACGCCGCCGGACACGCCGTGGCGCGTGCGCTTTGCGCTCGGCGTGGGCGCGCGCGAGGACGATGCGTTCACGGCGGCGCAGCGCGCGCTCGTGCTGCCGCCGGCAATGGCGGCGGCGCTGCCGGGCGAGCTCGCCGCGCAGTACGGCATGACGGGCGCGGAGCTCGATGGCGCGATGGCGGCGGTCTCTCCCCTGCTGTTCCCGAGCGTGGCGGCGGACGCTGCGCCCGAGCAGCTCGGGCGCCCCGCGCTCTGGGCGCAGGGCATCTCGGGCGACCTGCCGGTGTGGTGCGCGGAGGCGGAGCGCGGCGTGCTGCGGCAGTGGGCGCTGCTGCGCGCGCTGGGCGTGGGGTGCGACCTCGCGCTGCGCAGCGGCGACGGCGGGGACTACCGGCAGCCGACGGCCGGAAAGGTGCGCGGGTGGCTCGCGGCGCTCGACCTCGCGCACACGCTCGGCGCGCCCGGCGGCGTGCACCTCGTGCCGGAGGAAGCCTTCCCCGCCGTGGCGGCGGCCGCGGCCATCCGCCCCGGCATGGCGCGCACGCGCTGCACGCTGCCGCTGCTGCCCCCGCCGGGCGACCGGCGGACAATGCCCACCGGCAGCGAGGTACACTGGGACGCCGACGGCACGGTATCCTTCACCGGACTGCCGCCGCGCGCATGGAGCAATGTGCTCACGAACGGGCGCTTCGGCTTTCTTGCGACCGACGCGGGCACGGGGCATCTGTGGTACCGCAACGCGCACACCGGGCGCATCAACCGCTGGCTGTGCGACCCGTGGGTGCTGCGCGGCACGGAGACGCTGCGCATGGCATCGCGCGCGGGCGCGGTGTCGCTCTTTGACGACGACGGGGCGGCGCGGGTGGAATACGGCTTCGGCTGGGCGGCGTGGGAGCGCAGCGTAGACGGCATGTCCGTGCGCGTGACGGCGTTCGTGCCCGAGGACGCGGACGCGCGCGTGCTGCTCATCGAGTGCGCGGGGCGCGCGCGCATCACGTGGCACACTGACCTCGTCTGCGCCGGGCGCGACGCGGACGCCCCCGCCGTCGTGACGGCGTACGCCGACGGGCTGTTCACGGCAGAAAACGTGCGCGCGGACGCGCCGACGCTCTTTTGCGCGGCGGCGGGCATGCCGCTCACGGGCTGGACGTGCGACCGGTTTTCGTTCCTGCGCGGGCAGATGGACGCGCGCGCCGGCGCGGGGCTGAGCCCCTGCTTCGCGCTCGAGGGCACCGTCGACCGGCAGGGCGTGATCGTCTGCGGGTGCAGCACGCGCGCGAATCTCCTGCGCCTGACGCAGCCGGACGAGGCCGCGCACGCCCTGCGCGCAACGCGCGAGCGGTGGCTGGGCGCGGTGTCGCGCCTGTGGATGACGACGCCGGACGCGGACATGAACCGCTATCTCGGCGGCTGGGCGGCGTATCAGGCGCTGTGCTGCCGGCTGCTCGCGCGCACGAGCCTGTACCAGAACGGCGGCGCGTTCGGCTTCCGCGACCAGCTGCAGGACGCGGTGAACCTCCTGCTGCTCGACAGCAAGCCCGCGCGCGAGCAGATCGGCCGCGCGTGCGCGCACCAGTTCGCCGCCGGGGACGTGTGCCACTGGTGGCACGCGGGCACGGGACCCGAGCACGGCGTGCGCACGCGCATCTCGGACGACCTGCTGTGGCTGCCGTGGGCGGTGTGCGAGTACGTGGAAAAGACCGGCGACGCGGAGATTCTGCGTGCCGAGTACCCCTTCCTCGCGGGCGAGGAGCTGGAGGAGGCCGAGCACGACCGGTACCAGCCGCTCGAAGCGGGCACAGAGACCGGCACGGTGCTCGAGCACTGCCGCCGGGCGCTGATGCGCGTGCTCGCGCGCGGCGTTGGCGCGCACGGGCTGCTGCTGATCGGCACGGGCGACTGGAACGACGCCTTTGACCGCGTGGGCGCGCAGGGCCGGGGCGAGAGCGTGTGGCTGACGTGGTTTTTCGCCATCACGGCGCGGAAATTTGCCGCCCTCGTGGGCGGGCACGCGGCCGAACAGCTCGCGCTCGCCGCCGACCACTGCACGCGCGCGGCCGAGGGAGCGTGGGACGGCGCGTGGTACCGGCGCGGGTACTATGACGACGGGCGGCCGCTCGGCTCGGAAGCGTGCGGCGAGTGCCGCATCGACGCGATCGCGCAGGCGTTTGCCGCCCTCGACACGCACGCCGACCGCGGCCGCGTGCACACGGCGCTCACGAGCGCGGTGGAGCACCTGTTCGACCGGGAGCACAACGTGGTGCGGCTGTTCGACCCGCCCATCACGCGGCGCACGCCCGAGACGGGCTACGTGCGCAGCTACGGCGCGGGCCTGCGCGAAAACGGCGGGCAGTACACCCACGGCGCGCTGTGGCTGGCCATGGCGCTGCTGCGCACGGGCCGCACGGCCGAGGGCGCAGAAATATTGCACGCCGTGCTGCCCGCGGCGCACGACCCCGCGCGCTACGAGGGCGAGCCGTACGTGCTCGCGGCCGACATTGCGGGCGGGGACAACGCGGGCGTCGCCGGCTGGACGTGGTACACGGGCGCGGCGGGGTGGTACCTGCGCATCGCGGCGGAAGATCTGCTGGGGCTGCACCTGCGCGGCGGCGTGCTCTACCCCGAGCCGCACCTGCCGGCCGGCTGGCCGGAGTGTACCGTGCGCTGGCGCGACGGGGCCGGTCTGCTGCACACCATCCGCCTGCGGCCCGACGGCGTGACCGTGGACGGTGAAGCCTACGACGGCGGCGGCATCGGCAAAAAACGCCCGAAACCCTATTCCCAAGATAGGTAAGGCGTGATATAATATTGTATTCAAAAATTATGGACACACCATAGGCGAAAGGAGCGTATCTTATGGAACGCATCCGCACGGAAATTCTCCCCGGCGTGTGGCTGACCGCCCTGCGCACGGACAAGTTCAAGACCGCGTGGCTGAGCGTGAACCTGCTGACGCAGCTGCGGCGCTCTACGGCGGCATGCACGGCCGTGCTGCCGTATGTGCTGCGGCGCGGCAGCACGCGCCTGCCCGATCTGGAGACGATCGCGGCCGAGCTCGAGCGCCTCTACGGCGCGAGCATCACGCCGAGCGTGCGCAAGCTCGGCGAGATCCAGGCCGTGGGCTTCGAGGCCGAGTTTGCCGACGACGGCGCGGTGGGCGAGGAGATCTTCCCCCGGCTCGCGGCCGACGTGGCAGACCTCCTGCTGCACCCGAACACGCGCGGCGGCCTGCTGCGGCCGGATATCGTGGACAGCGAGCGTGAGAAGCTGCTCGAGCGCATCCGCGCCGGCATGAACAACAAGCGCGCCTACGCTATCGAGCGGCTGTATGCCCACATGTGCTGCTGCGAGGACTACGCCGTGCCCCGCCTCGGCGAAGAGGCGGACGCCGAGCGCATCCACTACCGCAAGCTCACGATGCGCTACCACGACGTGCTCTCGACGAGCCCCGTGGAGATCTTCTACTGCGGCTCGCTCGAGGGCGGGCGCGTCGCGCGCATCCTCACGGACGTGCTCTCGACGATGCCGCGCGGCGAGATCGACGAGGACATCGGCACGGACATCCGCATGAACGCGCTCGAAGCCGAGCCGCGCTATGTGACCGAGACGCTCCCGGTCGCGCAGGGGCAGCTCGCCGTGGGCTACCGCCTCGGCGCGTGCATGGAGGAGCCGGACATCCCGGCGCTGTTTGTCTTCAACGCACTCTACGGCGGCTGCGTGACATCCAAGCTCTTTTTGAATGTGCGCGAGAAGCTCAGCCTGTGCTACTACGTCGGCTCGCGCCTGAGCACGCACAAGGGCCTGCTGACCGTGACGAGCGGCATCGACGTGAAAAACTACGAGCGCGCGCTCACCGAGATCACGGCGCAGCTCGACGCCGTGCGCACCGGCGACTTTACGGACGGCGAGCTTCAGGCCGCCATCCGCAGCGTGGCCAGCGACCTGCGCGCCACGGCCGACGCGCCCGACGCGCTGGCGTGGTACTGGCTCAACCGCACGGTGCAGGGGCTGGACATCGACCCGGCCGAGATGGCCGCGCTCGTGGAAGAGGTCTCGCGCACGGACGTGACGGACATTGCCGCCGGGATCGTGTGCGACTGTGTGTATCTGCTCAAGGGAACGGAGGGACCTGCCGATGACGAATGAACGACCCGAAAACGTCTGGGCCGCAACGCTGCCGAACGGCCTGCGCGTGCGCGTGCTCTGCAAGCCCGACTTTCAGCGCAGCTACGCCGTGTTTGCCACCTGCTACGGCGGGGCGGACCGGCGCTTTCGCGTAAATGACACGTGGACGGACACGCCCGCCGGCGTGGCGCACTATCTCGAGCACAAGCTCTTTGACATGCCCGACGGGTCGGACGCGCTGCTGACGCTGAGCGAAAACGGCGCGGACCCGAACGCCTTCACGTCCACGAACATGACGGCCTATTATTTTTCCTGCACGGACGGGTTTGAAGAAAACCTGCGCACGCTGCTGCGCTTTGTCTCGACGCCGTATTTCACCGACGCGAGCGTGGCCAAGGAGCAGGGCATCATCGCTCAGGAGATCCGCATGGGCGAGGACGACCCCGACCGCGCCGTGTGGCGCGACCTCATGCGCTGCCTGCTTGCGCGCGACGGGGCGCGCGACGCCGTGGCCGGCACGGTCGAGAGCATCGCGCAGATCACGCCCGAGACGCTCTATGCCTGCCACCGCGCGTTTTACGCGCCGTCGAACATGGTGCTGTGCGCCGTGTGTCAGGACACGCCGGAGCGCGTGGCCGCCATCGCGGCGGAGATCCTGCCGCCGGAGCGCGCCCCCGTCCCGGCCGCCGACCACGGGGAGCCGGAGGACATGACGCCCGCGAACGCCCGCATGCGCGTGGAGCTGGCGGTGTCCGCGCCGCAGATGCTGCTGGGTGCAAAGTTCCGCCCGGCGGAGAGGGGCGATGCCCGCCTGCGCCAGACGCTCACGGCGGAGCTTGCGCTGCAGGCCGCCTTCGGCGAGGCGACGGCGTTTTACAACGATCTTTACCGCGCGGGGCTGCTCGGCGACGACTTTGGCTGCAGCGCGGACTACTGCGGCCCGATCGCGCTGGCCGTGCTCGGCGGCGAGAGCAAGGACCCCGACGCCGTGTGCGCGCGTGTGACGGAGACCGTCGCGCGCATCGCCAGCGACGGCTTTGACGGCCCGGCCTTCGAGCGGGCGCGCCGCGCCGTGTACGGCAGCCGGCTGCGCGGGCTCGACCGGTTCGACGATGTGTGCATCGACATGGCCGAGGGGCTCTTCGGCGGGTACGAGCACATGGACGCCTTCCCGCTGCTGGGCGCCATCACGGCGGCGGAGTGCGCCGCGTGGCTGACCGAAACGCTCGCGCCCGAGCGCCTGGCGCTCTCGGTCGTGGCACCGAAGGGAGGCGACGGCGATGCCGACGATGATGCGTGACGCCACCATCAGCTTTCCCATGCTCGGCAGCTGGAGCATCGACCCCAGCGCGTCGTTCACGCTCTTCGGCCGCACGTTTTACTGGTACGGCGTGATCATCGCCGTGGGCTTCATCCTCGCGATGCTCTACTGCGCGCGGCACTGCCGCCGCTGCGGCATCGAGCCGGACACGCTCTACGACTTTCTCATCTGGATGATCCCGATCGCCATCATCGGCGCGCGGCTGTACTACGTCATCTTCCAGTGGAGCGACTACCGCGGCCACCCCATCGACGCGCTCAAGATCTGGGAGGGCGGGCTCGCCATCTACGGCGGCGTGATCGCGGGGCTGCTGACCGGCATCGTCTGGTGCCGGAAGAAGAAAATTCCCTTCGGCGCGATGGCGGACGTGTGCGCGCCCGGCCTGCTCATCGGCCAGTGCATCGGCCGCTGGGGCAACTTCATCAACCGCGAGGCCTTCGGCCGCGAGACCGAGGCCTTTTCCCGCATGGGGCTCACGCTCCCCGGCCGGGAGACCGTGTACGTACATCCGACGTTTCTCTACGAGAGCCTGTGGAACTTCGTGGGCTTTCTGCTGCTGCACTTCTGGTTTCGACGACACGAGCGGAAGTTTGACGGCGAGCTCATCTTGCTCTACGCCGTGTGGTACGGCATCGGCCGCGCGCTCATCGAGGGCCTGCGCACCGACAGCCTGTACATCGCCGGCACGGGCATCCGCGTCAGCCAGCTGCTGGCCGGGGTGTCGGCGGCCGCCGCTGCCGTCGTGCTCGCGCTGTTTTACACCGGCAAGCTCCGCCACCCGCCGCGCTATGTCGACCGCGGCGCCGGCGGGCAGCCGGACGCATAAAGCATCCCATCGTATTTACTTGCAAGGAGGTTTTTATCCATGAAAGATTATCATAATATGCTCAACAGCCTGAAGGACAAGGTCGTCGACGCGGCCGGCAAGGCCGGTGAGACCGTGACCAATGCCGCCAACAAGGTCGTCAGCGACGAGATGCGCGACAAGGTCGCCGGCGCCGCCCACGCCGTGGGCGACCGCGCCAAGTACGCCTCGCGCATGACGCGCATGACCGTGGACTGCAACGCCGAGCTCGAGCGCGTCAAGCGCACGTACACCGAGATCGGCCGCCTGTACTACGAGCAGGCCAAGGACGCCCCGGAGGGCTTCTTCGCGCCGCTGTTCGCGCAGGCCGAAGAGATCTGCGGCCGCATCGCCGCCAAGGAGCTGATCCGGGAGGATTTCCGCATCACCGTGGAGCACGGCCAGTGGTTCGTGCGGGACGGAGTACAGATGACGGCCACCTTTCATCCCTCCGCGCTGCTGCGGGACCCGTCGAAGCGGCCGGAGGCGTTTGAGGACATGAAGAGCATACAGGCCAAGGTGCGGGAGCTGTGCAGCCGGACGGCGCCCCGCTCGCCCCACGACCCGGCCTGACGGCGCGTCCGCCGTCAGCGGTCAGGCCCATCGGCTGGGCCGGCGCTTCTGAAAACAAAACGAACGTCCCCTGACGCGCATCGCGTCAGGGGACGTTTTCAGCTTCGGGAGACGGGAGGAGCGGCTCAGTCCCGCAGGGCGGCGCAGTCCGCCGGCCCACCGCAGAGCAT
>ENA-UEOM01000835-UEOM01000835.1-human-gut-metagenome-genome-assembly--contig:-NODE-835-length-12536-cov-4.696605_pt1 | contig 12536 bp, 10 predicted proteins | sample MGYA00242993_ERZ507994 | MGnify/ENA primary metagenome ERZ507994 (study PRJEB26167, sample SAMN06115536) | human gut metagenome | host: Homo sapiens | place: China:Neimenggu | collected 2014-11-07... | reverse complement strand
GTGTGTAATGCCCTGCAGAGAGTGGTTTACCGTCTTCCTGGAGTATGAAACAATCATTCGTATATAAAGCTTTATTTTGAGGTAGTCCGGTGATTGATGACGATGGCTACCGCCCAAACGTAGGTATCGTGATTTGTAATCGCCAGGGGCAGGTAATGTGGGCCCGGCGATTTGGTCAGCACTCCTGGCAATTTCCGCAAGGCGGAATCAACCCCGGAGAATCCGCAGAGCAGGCGATGTACCGTGAATTGTTTGAAGAAGTAGGATTAAGCCGCAAAGACGTTCGAATCCTTGCTTCAACGCGTAACTGGTTGCGCTACAAATTACCGAAACGTTTGGTGCGTTGGGACACGAAGCCGGTTTGTATCGGCCAAAAACAAAAATGGTTTCTCTTGCAGCTGGTGAGCGGCGATGCAGAAATCAATATGCAAACCAGCAGTACACCAGAGTTTGACGGCTGGCGATGGGTAAGTTACTGGTATCCGGTCAGACAGGTGGTGTCATTTAAACGTGATGTCTACCGTAGGGTAATGAAAGAGTTCGCGAGTGTGGTGATGTCACTGCAGGAAAATACGCCAAAACCACAAAACGCATCTGCTTATCGACGTAAAAGAGGTTAAGTCACGCCAATTATGCTCACTCGCCTGCGCGAAATAGTCGAAAAGGTAGCCAGCGCACCACGCCTGAATGAGGCGTTAAATATTCTGGTTACCGACATCTGTCTTGCGATGGATACCGAGGTCTGTTCGGTCTACCTGGCCGATCATGATCGACGTTGTTACTACCTGATGGCGACCCGGGGGCTGAAAAAACCACGCGGTCGCACTGTAACGCTCGCGTTTGATGAAGGGATCGTCGGCCTGGTTGGCAGGCTGGCGGAACCGATAAACCTTGCAGATGCGCAAAAGCACCCTAGCTTCAAATACATCCCCTCCGTAAAAGAAGAACGTTTCCGCGCGTTTTTAGGCGTACCAATTATTCAACGTCGCCAGTTGCTTGGTGTACTGGTGGTACAGCAACGAGAGTTGCGCCAGTATGACGAAAGTGAAGAATCCTTCCTGGTGACGCTTGCCACCCAGATGGCAGCTATTCTTTCTCAGTCGCAGTTGACTGCCTTGTTTGGGCAATATCGCCAGACGCGAATCCGCGCATTACCGGCAGCACCTGGTGTGGCGATTGCCGAAGGCTGGCAGGATGCCACGTTACCTTTAATGGAACAGGTGTATCAGGCATCAACGCTGGATCCGGCTCTGGAACGCGAACGACTGACCGGGGCGCTGGAAGAAGCGGCAAACGAGTTTCGCCGCTACAGCAAACGCTTTGCCGCCGGTGCACAAAAAGAAACGGCGGCTATTTTCGATCTTTACTCGCACCTGCTTTCGGACACCCGGCTGCGTCGCGAATTGTTTGCCGAGGTTGATAAAGGCTCGGTGGCAGAGTGGGCGGTAAAAACGGTCATTGAAAAATTTGCCGAACAGTTTGCCGCGCTAAGCGATAACTATCTCAAAGAGCGGGCTGGCGATTTACGTGCGCTGGGTCAGCGATTGCTGTTTCATCTTGATGACGCTAATCAAGGGCCGAACGCCTGGCCGGAACGTTTCATTCTGGTGGCAGATGAACTGTCAGCGACAACTCTTGCTGAGCTGCCCCAGGATCGCTTAGTCGGTGTTGTCGTGCGAGATGGCGCAGCCAACTCCCATGCTGCGATCATGGTACGTGCGCTGGGGATCCCTACCGTGATGGGCGCGGATATTCAGCCTTCGGTGCTGCATCGTAGGACGCTGATCGTTGATGGCTATCGCGGTGAATTGCTGGTCGATCCGGAGCCGGTACTGCTGCAAGAATATCAGCGGCTAATTAGTGAAGAGATTGAGCTTAGCCGTCTGGCGGAAGATGACGTCAATTTACCCGCGCAGTTAAAAAGCGGTGAGCGTATAAAAGTCATGCTCAATGCTGGTTTAAGCCCGGAACATGAAGAAAAACTGGGCAGCCGTATTGATGGCATCGGTCTTTATCGCACTGAAATCCCATTCATGCTGCAAAGTGGTTTCCCGTCGGAAGAAGAACAGGTGGCGCAGTATCAGGGGATGCTGCAAATGTTCAATGATAAACCCGTCACCTTGCGTACGCTGGATGTCGGAGCAGATAAGCAGCTGCCTTACATGCCGATCAGCGAAGAGAATCCATGCCTGGGTTGGCGTGGGATTCGCATTACGCTCGATCAGCCGGAGATCTTCTTGATCCAGGTGCGGGCGATGCTGCGTGCTAATGCCGCTACGGGCAACCTGAATATTCTGTTGCCGATGGTCACAAGCCTCGATGAAGTTGATGAAGCACGCCGCCTGATTGAACGTGCCGGACGTGAAGTCGAGGAGATGATCGGTTACGAAATTCCCAAACCACGTATCGGCATCATGCTGGAAGTGCCGTCAATGGTATTTATGCTGCCGCATCTGGCAAAGCGGGTCGATTTCATCTCTGTTGGCACCAACGATCTGACTCAATACATTCTGGCCGTTGATCGCAACAATACCCGGGTGGCGAACATTTATGACAGTCTTCATCCTGCAATGTTACGAGCTCTGGCGATGATCGCCCGGGAAGCGGAAATACATGGAATCGATCTCCGTTTGTGCGGTGAAATGGCGGGCGATCCCATGTGCGTGGCAATCCTCATTGGGCTTGGGTATCGCCATCTGTCTATGAACGGACGTTCTGTAGCGCGGGTAAAATACCTGCTGCGGCGCATTGATTATGCCGAAGCAGAAAATCTTGCGCAGCGTAGTCTGGAAGCGCAACTGGCGACCGAAGTTCGCCATCAGGTTGCAGCCTTTATGGAGCGTCGCGGCATGGGCGGGCTGATTCGCGGAGGGTTATAGCGCGGATCATATACATATCTTTTAACGGTATCCGGCAACCAGCCAGGTCCCCTTGTGCTATTATTCGCACCTTTGGAGCGCCTGAAACCTGCGGCGCGCATTTCAATCGCTGTTCTCTTTCAGCGAAATAACAAGAACTTGTGGTGACAGATGACCAGTAGCTATCTGCATTTTCCGGAGTTTGATCCGGTCATTTTCTCAATAGGACCCGTAGCGCTTCACTGGTACGGCCTGATGTATCTGGTGGGTTTCATTTTTGCAATGTGGCTGGCAACACGACGGGCGAATCGTCCGGGCAGCGGCTGGACCAAAAATGAAGTTGAAAACTTACTCTATGCGGGCTTCCTCGGCGTCTTCCTCGGGGGACGTATTGGTTATGTTCTGTTCTACAATTTCCCGCAGTTTATGGCCGATCCGCTGTATCTGTTCCGTGTCTGGGACGGCGGCATGTCTTTCCACGGCGGCCTGATTGGCGTTATCGTGGTGATGATTATCTTCGCCCGCCGTACTAAACGTTCCTTCTTCCAGGTCTCTGATTTTATCGCACCACTCATTCCGTTTGGTCTTGGTGCCGGGCGTCTGGGCAACTTTATTAACGGTGAATTGTGGGGCCGCGTTGACCCGAACTTCCCGTTTGCCATGCTGTTCCCTGGCTCCCGTACAGAAGATATTTTGCTGCTGCAAACCAACCCGCAGTGGCAATCCATTTTCGATACTTACGGTGTGCTGCCGCGCCACCCATCACAGCTTTACGAGCTGTTGCTGGAAGGTGTAGTGCTGTTTATTATCCTCAACCTGTATATTCGTAAACCGCGCCCAATGGGAGCTGTCTCAGGTTTGTTCCTGATTGGTTACGGCGCGTTTCGCATCATTGTTGAGTTTTTCCGCCAGCCCGACGCGCAGTTTACTGGTGCCTGGGTGCAGTACATCAGCATGGGACAAATTCTTTCCATCCCGATGATTGTCGCGGGTGTGATCATGATGGTCTGGGCATATCGTCGCAGCCCACAGCAACACGTTTCCTGAGGAACCATGAAACAGTATTTAGAACTGATGCAAAAAGTGCTCGACGAAGGCACACAGAAAAACGACCGTACCGGAACCGGAACGCTTTCCATTTTTGGTCATCAGATGCGTTTTAACCTGCAGGATGGATTCCCGCTGGTGACAACTAAACGTTGCCACCTGCGTTCCATCATCCATGAACTGCTGTGGTTTCTGCAGGGCGACACTAACATTGCTTATCTACACGAAAACAATGTCACCATCTGGGACGAATGGGCCGATGAAAACGGCGACCTCGGGCCAGTGTATGGTAAACAGTGGCGCGCCTGGCCAACGCCGGATGGTCGTCATATTGACCAGATCACTACGGTACTGAACCAGCTGAAAAACGACCCGGATTCGCGCCGCATAATTGTTTCAGCGTGGAACGTAGGCGAACTGGATAAAATGGCGCTGGCACCGTGCCATGCGTTCTTCCAGTTCTATGTGGCAGACGGCAAACTCTCTTGCCAGCTTTATCAGCGCTCCTGTGACGTTTTCCTCGGCCTGCCGTTTAACATTGCCAGCTACGCGTTACTGGTGCATATGATGGCGCAGCAGTGTGATCTGGAAGTGGGCGATTTTGTCTGGACGGGGGGCGACACGCACCTGTACAGCAATCATATGGATCAAACTCATCTGCAATTAAGCCGCGAACCGCGTCCGCTGCCGAAGTTGATTATCAAACGTAAACCCGAATCCATCTTCGACTACCGTTTCGAAGACTTTGAGATTGAAGGCTACGATCCACATCCGGGCATTAAAGCGCCGGTGGCTATCTAATTACGAAACATCCTGCCAGAGCCGACGCCAGTGTGCGTCGGTTTTTTTTACCCTCCGTTAAATTCTTCGAGACGCCTTCCCGAAATTTTGCAACGTCCTGCAACGGCGTAAATAGTCCGGAAGATGCGCCGAAGAAATAGAAACTGGCCCTCGTCTTTTTTTCTCCTCGCCCCATACTGCCGGCATGAAAACACAACGTGGTTATACGCTGATTGAAACGCTGGTCGCGATGCTGATTTTGGTCATGCTAAGCGCAAGTGGACTCTATGGCTGGCAATACTGGCAGCAGTCGCAACGGCTATGGCAAACCGCCAGCCAGGCGCGGGACTATTTGCTCTATTTACGTGAAGATGCCAACTGGCATAACCGCGACCACAGTATCAGCGTTATCAGGGAGGGGACGTTATGGTGCCTTGTGAGTTCCGCTGCTGGGGCCAATACCTGTCATGGCAGTTCACCATTGGTCTTTGTGCCACGCTGGCCCGAAGTCGAAATGAGCGACCTGACACCTTCGCTTGCTTTCTTTGGCCTGCGCAATACCGCATGGGCCGGGCATATTCGCTTCAAAAACTCAACGGGCGAGTGGTGGCTGGTGGTTTCGCCGTGGGGAAGACTCCGGCTTTGTCAGCAAGGAGAAACAGAAGGATGCCTGTAAAAGAGCAAGGTTTTTCTCTGCTGGAAGTGTTGATTGCTATGGCGATCAGTAGCGTATTGTTGCTGGGAGCGGCACGCTTTCTGCCTGCGTTACAGCGTGAAAGTTTAACGGGCACCCGTAAGCTGGCGCTGGAAGATGAAATCTGGCTGCGGGTATTTACCGTCGCGAAGCATCTCCAGAGGGCGGGTTATTGTCATGGCAGCTGTACCGGCGAAGGGCTGGAAATTGTCGGACAGGGTGACTGTATCATTGTGCAGTGGGATGCGAACAGTAACGGTATCTGGGATCGCGAACCGGTAAAAGAGTCCGACCAGATTGGATTTCGTCTGAAGGAGCATGTGCTGGAAACGCTACGCGGTGCGACATCCTGTGAAGGTAAGGGCTGGGATAAAGTCACTAATCCGGATGCCATCATTATCGACACTTTTCAGGTCGTACGTCAGGATGTCAGCGGCTTCTCGCCGGTGTTGACGGTTAATATGCGTGCTGCCAGTAAGTCTGAACCGCAAACCGTGGTGGATGCCAGCTATAGCGTGACAGGATTCAACCTGTGAACCGCGAAAAAGGTGTTTCGTCACTGGCTCTGGTCCTGATGCTGCTGGTTTTGGGTAGCTTGCTATTGCAAGGAATGAGTCAGCAGGATCGCAGTTTTGCCTCTCGCGTGAGCATGGAAAGTCAGTCATTGCGCCGCCAGGCCATCGTTCAGTCGGCGCTGGCGTGGGGAAAAATGCACTCCTGGCAGACGCAGCCAGCAGTTCAGTGCTCGCAGTACGCTGGAACCGATGCCCAGGTTTGTTTGCGTTTACTGGCAGATAATGAAGCCTTATTGATTGCCGGTTATGAAGGCGTTTCGTTGTGGCGAACAGGCGAAGTCATTGATGGAAAAATTGTTTTTTCGCCACGCGGCTGGAGCGATTTTTGTCCGCTGAAAGAGGGGGCATTATGTCAGCTTCCCTGAAGAATCAACAAGGCTTTAGCCTGCCGGAGGTAATGGTTGCGATGGTGCTGATGGTGATGATTGTCACTGCGTTATCGGGTATCCAGCGAACATTAATGAACAGTCTCGCCAGCAGAAACCAGTACCAACAGCTCTGGCGGCATGGTTGGCAGCAAACGCAACTGCGCGCGATTTCGCCACCTGCCAACTGGCAGGTCAACCGAATGCAGACATCGCAGGCGGGATGTGTCAGCATCAGCGTTACGCTAGTTTCACCCGGGGGCAGAGAAGGCGAGATGACCCGCCTGCATTGCCCGAATCGTCAGTAGTCAGGAGCCGCTATGTTAAGGGTCTACCATTCCAATCGTCTGGACGTGCTGGAAGCGTTGATGGAGTTTATTGTCGAACGCGAACGGCTGGACGATCCTTTCGAACCAGAGATGATTCTGGTGCAAAGTACCGGTATGGCGCAGTGGCTGCAAATGACCCTGTCGCAAAAGTTTGGTATTGCGGCAAACATTGATTTTCCGCTGCCAGCGAGCTTTATCTGGGATATGTTCGTCCGGGTGTTACCGGAGATCCCCAAAGAGAGTGCCTTTAACAAACAGAGCATGAGCTGGAAACTGATGACTCTGCTGCCGCAATTGCTGGAGCGCGAAGACTTTACCCTGTTGCGGCATTATCTGACTGACGATAGCGACAAGCGAAAACTGTTCCAGCTTTCCTCAAAAGCGGCGGACCTGTTTGACCAGTATCTGGTCTATCGTCCGGACTGGCTGGCACACTGGGAAACAGGACATTTGGTTGAAGGGCTGGGAGAGGCACAGGCCTGGCAAGCGCCGTTGTGGAAGGCGCTGGTGGAATATACCCATGAACTCGGACAACCGCGTTGGCACCGCGCCAATCTCTATCAGCGCTTTATCGAAACGCTGGAGTCCGCGACGACCTGCCCGCCGGGGTTACCTTCGCGCGTCTTTATATGCGGTATTTCCGCGTTACCGCCTGTTTATCTCCAGGCGCTACAGGCGCTGGGTAAACATATTGAAATCCATCTCCTGTTTACCAACCCCTGCCGTTATTACTGGGGCGATATTAAAGATCCTGCTTATTTGGCGAAACTGCTGACCCGTCAGCGTCGACACAGTTTTGAAGATCGCGAATTGCCGCTATTTCGTGATAGCGAAAATGCCGGGCAGCTCTTTAACAGCGATGGTGAACAGGATGTCGGCAACCCGCTGCTGGCTTCATGGGGTAAGCTTGGGCGCGACTACATTTATCTCCTTTCTGACCTGGAGAGCAGCCAGGAGCTGGACGCCTTTGTCGATGTCACGCCAGATAACCTGCTGCATAACATTCAGTCTGACATTCTGGAACTGGAAAACCGCGCCGTTGCGGGTGTGAACATCGAAGAGTTTTCCCGTAGCGATAACAAACGCCCGCTTGATCCACTGGATAGCAGTATCACCTTCCACGTTTGCCATAGCCCGCAGCGTGAAGTTGAAGTTTTACACGATCGCTTGCTGGCGATGCTGGAGGAAGACGCGACACTTACTCCGCGCGACATCATCGTGATGGTGGCTGATATCGACAGCTACAGTCCGTTTATTCAGGCAGTGTTTGGTAGCGCACCTGCGGATCGTTACCTGCCTTACGCCATTTCCGACCGTCGTGCGCGGCAGTCACATCCGGTACTGGAAGCGTTTATCAGCCTGTTATCACTGCCTGACAGTCGCTTTGTGTCAGAGGATGTGCTGGCGCTGCTGGATGTGCCGGTGCTGGCGGCGCGGTTTGACATCACCGAAGAAGGGCTGCGTTATTTACGCCAGTGGGTCAACGAATCCGGCATTCGTTGGGGGATAGATGACGACAACGTTCGCGAGCTGGAACTCCCCGCCACCGGACAACACACCTGGCGATTTGGCCTGACGCGTATGTTGCTGGGCTACGCGATGGAGAGCGCGCAGGGCGAGTGGCAATCGGTTCTACCTTATGATGAATCGAGCGGCTTAATTGCAGAACTGGTGGGGCATCTGGCTTCACTGCTAATGCAGCTAAACATCTGGCGTCGCGGGCTGGCACAGGAGCGTCCGCTAGAAGAGTGGTTGCCGGTTTGTCGCGATATGCTCAACGCCTTCTTCCTGCCGGATGCGGAAACCGAAGCGGCGATGACGCTGATCGAACAACAATGGCAGGCGATTATCGCCGAAGGTTTAGGTGCGCAGTATGGCGACGCGGTGCCGCTGTCACTATTGCGTGATGAACTGGCGCAGCGTCTGGATCAAGAACGTATCAGCCAGCGTTTTCTCGCCGGACCGGTTAACATTTGTACTCTGATGCCAATGCGTTCAATTCCGTTCAAAGTGGTTTGCCTGCTGGGAATGAACGACGGCGTTTATCCACGTCAGCTTGCGCCATTGGGCTTTGACCTGATGAGCCAGAAACCGAAGCGTGGCGACCGTAGCCGTCGCGATGACGACCGCTACCTGTTCCTGGAAGCGTTAATTTCCGCGCAGCAAAAACTCTATATCAGCTATATCGGGCGTTCCATTCAGGATAACAGTGAACGTTTCCCGTCGGTACTGGTGCAGGAACTGATCGACTACATCGGGCAAAGTCATTATCTACCGGGCGATGAAGCGCTCAACTGTGATGAAAGCGAGGCAAGGGTAAAAGCGCATCTTACTTGCCTCCATACCCGGATGCCGTTTGATCCACAAAACTACCAGCCAGGCGAACGACAAAGCTATGCTCGTGAATGGCTACCTGCGGCCAGCCAGGCTGGTAAAGCACATTCTGAATTTGTTCAGCCGCTGCCGTTTACCTTACCGGAAACCGTGCCGCTGGAAACGCTACAACGATTCTGGGCACATCCGGTGCGGGCGTTCTTCCAGATGCGTTTGCAGGTGAACTTCCGTACTGAAGACAGCGAAATCCCCGACACCGAGCCATTTATTCTGGAAGGACTTAGCCGTTATCAAATCAATCAGCAGTTATTGAATGCACTGGTTGAGCAGGATGATGCCGAACGCTTGTTCCGCCGCTTCCGGGCGGCAGGGGATTTACCGTATGGCGCTTTTGGTGAAATTTTCTGGGAAACACAGTGCCAGGAGATGCAGCAGCTTGCCGACAGAGTCATTGCCTGTCGCCAGCCGGGGCAGAGTATGGAAATTGATCTCGCCTGCAACGGTGTGCAGATAACTGGCTGGTTGCCGCAGGTGCAGCCGGATGGCCTGTTGCGCTGGCGTCCCTCTTTATTAAGTGTGGCGCAGGGAATGCAACTTTGGCTGGAACACCTTGTCTACTGTGCCAGCGGTGGTAATGGCGAAAGTCGCCTTTTTCTACGCAAAGACGGTGAGTGGCGTTTTCCGCCGCTTGCAGCCGAACAGGCTTTGCATTACCTCTCACAACTGATTGAGGGGTATCGTGAAGGAATGTCCGCGCCATTGCTGGTGTTACCTGAAAGTGGCGGCGCGTGGCTAAAAACCTGTTATGACGCGCAAAACGATGCCATGCTGGATGACGATTCCACGTTGCAAAAAGCCCGTACGAAATTCCTTCAGGCTTACGAAGGCAACATGATGGTGCGTGGCGAAGGTGATGATATCTGGTATCAACGGCTCTGGCGGCAATTAACACCAGAGACAATGGAGGCCATCGTTGAACAGTCGCAACGTTTCCTATTACCGCTGTTTCGCTTTAATCAGTCATGAGTGCTGTATAAAAATTGCGCAATTCATTCGCTTACATTATAATGCGCACCAGTCACGGACTGATGGATATATAGACATAGGCTGACTCGTGCAGCACAAGATTAAATTCTGGCAGATGATTTGCGTTAACCTGTTGAATCTGGCCAGAAAATAAAGTTGATTATGAGGTCCGTGAATGCCCCGCAGCACCTGGTTCAAAGCATTATTGTTGTTTGTTGCCCTTTGGGCACCCTTAAGTCAGGCAGAAACGGGATGGCAGCCGATTCAGGAAACCATCCGTAAAAGTGATAAAGATAACCGCCAGTATCAGGCTATACGTCTGGATAACGGTATGGTGGTCTTGCTGGTTTCTGATCCGCAGGCGGTTAAATCGCTCTCGGCGCTGGTGGTGCCCGTTGGGTCGCTGGAAGATCCCGAGGCGTACCAGGGGCTGGCACATTACCTTGAACATATGAGTCTGATGGGGTCGAAAAAGTACCCGCAGGCTGACAGTCTGGCCGAATATCTCAAAATGCACGGCGGCAGTCACAATGCCAGCACGGCACCGTATCGCACGGCTTTCTATCTGGAAGTTGAGAACGACGCCTTGCCCGGTGCGGTAGACCGCCTGGCGGACGCTATTGCAGAACCCTTGCTCGACAAGAAATACGCCGAACGTGAACGTAATGCAGTGAATGCCGAATTAACCATGGCGCGTACGCGTGACGGGATGCGCATGGCGCAGGTCAGCGCAGAAACCATTAACCCGGCACACCCCGGTTCAAAGTTTTCTGGTGGTAACCTCGAAACTTTAAGCGACAAACCTGGTAATCCGGTGCAGCAGGCGCTGAAAGATTTCCACGAGAAGTACTATTCCGCCAATCTGATGAAGGCGGTTATTTACAGCAATAAACCGCTGCCGGAGTTGGCAAAAATGGCGGCGGACACCTTTGGTCGCGTGCCGAACAAAGAGAGCAAAAAACCGGAAATCACCGTGCCGGTAGTCACCGACGCGCAAAAGGGCATTATCATTCATTACGTCCCTGCGCTGCCGCGTAAAGTGTTGCGCGTTGAGTTTCGCATCGATAACAACTCAGCGAAGTTCCGTAGTAAAACCGATGAATTGATTACCTATCTGATTGGCAATCGCAGCCCAGGTACACTTTCTGACTGGCTGCAAAAGCAGGGATTAGTTGAGGGCATTAGCGCCAACTCCGATCCTATCGTCAACGGCAACAGCGGCGTATTAGCGATCTCTGCGTCTTTAACCGATAAAGGCCTGGCTAATCGCGATCAGGTTGTGGCGGCAATTTTTAGCTATCTCAATCTGTTACGTGAAAAAGGCATTGATAAACAATACTTCGATGAACTGGCGAATGTGCTGGATATCGACTTCCGTTATCCGTCGATCACCCGTGATATGGATTACGTCGAATGGCTGGCAGATACCATGATTCGCGTTCCTGTTGAGCATACGCTGGATGCAGTCAATATTGCCGATCGGTACGACGCTAAAGCAGTAAAAGAACGCCTGGCGATGATGACGCCGCAGAATGCGCGTATCTGGTATATCAGCCCGAAAGAGCCGCACAACAAAACGGCTTACTTTGTCGATGCGCCGTATCAGGTCGATAAAATCAGCGCACAAACTTTCGCCGACTGGCAGAAAAAAGCCGCCGACATTGCGCTCTCTTTGCCAGAGCTTAACCCTTATATTCCTGATGATTTCTCGCTGATTAAGTCAGAGAAGAAATACGACCATCCAGAGCTGATTGTTGATGAGTCGAATCTGCGCGTGGTGTATGCGCCAAGCCGTTATTTTGCCAGCGAGCCCAAAGCTGATGTCAGCCTGATTTTGCGTAATCCGAAAGCCATGGACAGCGCCCGCAATCAGGTGATGTTTGCGCTCAATGATTATCTCGCAGGGCTGGCGCTTGATCAGTTAAGCAACCAGGCGTCGGTTGGTGGCATAAGTTTTTCCACCAACGCTAACAACGGCCTTATGGTTAATGCTAATGGTTACACCCAGCGTCTGCCGCAGCTGTTCCAGGCATTGCTGGAAGGCTACTTTAGCTATACCGCCACGGAAGATCAGCTTGAGCAGGCGAAGTCCTGGTATAACCAGATGATGGATTCCGCAGAAAAGGGTAAAGCGTTTGAGCAGGCGATTATGCCCGCGCAGATGCTCTCGCAAGTGCCGTACTTCTCGCGAGATGAACGGCGTAAAATTTTGCCCTCCATTACGTTGAAAGAGGTGCTGGCCTATCGCGACGCCTTAAAATCAGGGGCTCGACCAGAGTTTATGGTTATTGGCAACATGACCGAAGCCCAGGCAACAACGCTGGCACGCGATGTGCAAAAACAGTTGGGCGCTGATGGTTCGGAGTGGTGTCGTAACAAAGATGTCGTGGTCGATAAAAAACAATCCGTCATCTTTGAAAAAGCCGGTAACAGCACCGACTCCGCACTGGCAGCGGTATTTGTACCGACTGGCTACGGCAGAAATCGTGGTCATCACACTCAAAAGAAAATGAGGAGTGTTGAGTAGA
>ENA-UEOM01000832-UEOM01000832.1-human-gut-metagenome-genome-assembly--contig:-NODE-832-length-12587-cov-5.214548_pt1 | contig 12587 bp, 9 predicted proteins | sample MGYA00242993_ERZ507994 | MGnify/ENA primary metagenome ERZ507994 (study PRJEB26167, sample SAMN06115536) | human gut metagenome | host: Homo sapiens | place: China:Neimenggu | collected 2014-11-07... | reverse complement strand
CTGGTTCATATTGAGTTTCATGACTTCGATGACATTCTCAGAACTACTGCTGGGAGTGGTACACTTCGGTGGTGCGGACCCGCATGCACAACGCCTCGCGCGAACTGGTGGTCTTCACCCGCTGGCACGAGGAGGACCTGATCGGCGCCCTCGCGGCCCGCGAGCCGGTCGAGGAGCTGCGCGCGTGGTCGCAGCTCGACACGCTGCCTGCCGACCGGTGGCTGCACCTCAATTTCGAGGCTCTGAAAACCGCGCCGCCCACGGAGGTCGACCCCCGCCAGCCGGGCGAGGCGTTGTGGGAGCGGCAGCACGGCGCTGCGCTGCTGGAGGCCAAGCGGCGGCTGGACCCGCTGCAATTCGAGGCGATGTATCAGGGGCGTCCGTCGGCCCGCGAGGGGCTGTTGTACGGGCTGAATTTCGCCGAGTACGACTGTCTGCCGCACGAGATCGTCCGCCGCGCCAATTACACCGACACCGCCGACACGGGAGACGACTACCTCTGTTCGCTCTCCTATGCGGTCGATGCCGACGGGGTGATTTACATTACCGACGCGGTCTACTCGCGCGAGCCGATGGAGGCGACCGAGCCGCTGGTGGGGGAGATGCTCGTGCGCTCGGACACGCGGCAGGCCGCCATCGAGAGCAACAACGGCGGCCGCGGTTTCGCCCGGGCCGTGCAGGCGCTTGCGCCGGGCGTGCGCGTCGAGTGGTTCCACCAAAGCGGCAACAAGGAGGCGCGCATCCTCTCCAATTCGGCCACGGCGCTCCACCTCGTGCGTTTTCCCCGCGGCTGGAACCTCCGCTGGCCCGAACTCTACGCCCATCTGACGACCTACCGCCGGAAGTTTCGCGCCAACCGATGGCACGACGCGGCGGATGTCGTGACGGGCATCGTCGAGCGCGAGGCCGCCGGCCGGGGGCAGAAACGGGTCCGCGGCATCCGGTTTTTGTGAGCGGACAATGTGAAGTCTGCGTTAAATATGTTCCCGCGCGGAACCAAACGCTCCGATTTTCCGTACCTTGTACCCCGTTACGTCACTTATTCTTTTAAGTAAACAGCATGAAATCATTGAAAATCGGAAATTTATGCGCCTCCATGCCCATCGTTCAGGGCGGTATGGGCGTAGGCGTCTCCCTTGCGGGCCTGGCATCGGCCGTGGCCAATCAGGGCGGTGTCGGCGTCATCTCGTCGGCCGGTCTCGGGGCGATCTATAACAACTATTCGAAGGACTATCGCGCCGCCTCGATCTGGGGGCTGAAGGAGGAGCTTCGCAAGGCCCGCGAAGCGACGAAGGGCATCATCGGCGTCAACGTCATGGTCGCCATGTCCAACTTCGCCGACATGGTGAAGACCGCCATCGCCGAGAAGGCCGACATCATCTTCTCGGGTGCGGGGCTTCCGTTGAACCTGCCGTCGTTTCTCACGGAAGACGCCAAGACCAAACTGGCTCCGATCGTTTCGTCGGCGCGCGCCGCGAAGGTCCTGTGCCAGAAATGGTTCTCGGAATATAAGTACATCCCCGACGCCATCGTGGTCGAGGGTCCCAAGGCGGGCGGCCACCTGGGTTACAAGGCCGACCAGATCTCCGACGAGCACTATTCGCTCGAAGCCATCGTTCCGCAGATCGTGGCCGAGGTCCGTGCTTTCGAGGCCGAGCACAACTGCAGCATTCCGGTGATCGCCGGCGGCGGCATCTATACGGGCGAGGACATCTACCGCATCATGGCGCTGGGCGCCGACGGCGTGCAGATGGGGACGCGCTTCGTCACCACCGACGAGTGCGACGCCGATCCGGCTTTCAAGCAGAGCTACATCGAGGCGCACGAGGAGGACATCGAGATCATCCAAAGCCCTGTCGGCATGCCGGGCCGGGCCATCCGCAACTCGTTCCTCGATCGCGTGAAGGAGGGCCTGAAGGTCCCCAAGGCGTGCCCGTTCGACTGCATCAAGACGTGCGACGTGACGCACAGCCCCTACTGCATCATGCTGGCCCTCTATAACGCTTTCAAGGGCAAGCTCCGCAACGGCTACGCCTTCTGCGGCTCGAACGCCTGGCGTGCCGAGAAGATTCAGTCGGTCCGGGAGCTGATGACATCGCTCCGCACCGAGTACGACAGCTTCGCCGCGAAATGCGAAGGCTTCTCGCTCCGGGAAAAACTCTTCGGCGCGAAGTGATCCGCCGCCTCCCAATAAAGACAAACCCCTCCCGGCCATTTGGCCGGGAGGGGTTTGTCTTTGCCGGATGTCGTGCGTCATTTCGCCGCGGCGTAGACGAGTTTGAGTTTGGCGAGCTGCGCGTTTTTCTTGTTGGTGATCTCGATGCGGTAACGCAGGTTCTCCCGGGCGTCGATCAGTGTGTAGGACCATGTGCCGTCGTCGCCGTAATCGAGCGTATACTGCGGTTCCGAATTGTCGGCGCCGAACAGGTCGAGGCTGACGTCGTTCTGCTGGCTCGTGGGCAGGTAGTGAACCTCCGAAAGAACTTTGCCGGCGATGGCCGGGAATTCGACGTATGCGCCTAATTTGCTGAAAAACAGTCCTTGGGCCGGATCCGGAATGGAGGGGCTGAACTGCTTGTTGTCGAGCCAGTAGAATTTGCCGCCCTCGTCCGGATCGACGAAAATGGCAAATGTGTAGCCGCCGATCGTGTACTCATGGCGCCCGGTCGTGAAGTTATCCGTCGAATAGGGCGGCAGCTCGGGGGTGGCGACCGAAGCTCCCAGCGTAAAATCGGCCACCAGGGTTACCTCGGACGGCAGCACCGGGGTGATTTCGTCCTGGCTGACGCTGACGGTTTTCACTCCGTCGACGCTCGTGGCTGCGATCTCGATGCTGCCCAGCTGCTTCACATAGCCGTCCCAGTTGCCCGCGGCGGCGGTTACGCGGACGGTAGCGTCACCCGTGCCCTCGGTCTTGTCGAGCGTGAAGCCTTCGCCCGAGGGGACGGCCTTCCACGCGGCGGTCGTAGTGATGGTGAAGGTTTCGGACTCCCCGGCCTCGCCGCCCAGTACGAGGTCGTCTGTGCTGACGGTCAGCGTCGCGGTGTTCTTGTCGTTGTTGTCGTTGCAGGCGGTTGGGCCGGTGACGGCGAAAACTGACAGCAGCAACCCCGAAAGGACCCGCATGAATCTGGATGTTTGCATAAATTATTTTTTTGTGAGTGAGTAGCTTACAACTCCTCGAGCCGCGCCACGGGCGAGACGTCGAGCGACGAGAAGTCGCCCCGCAGGTAGCGGTAGTAGCCCGCCATGGCGATCATCGCCGCGTTGTCGGTCGTGAACTTGAACTCCGGAAGGAACGTTCGCCAGCCGCGCCGGCGGCCCGCTTCGGCGATGCCGTCGCGCAGGCCCGAGTTGGCCGAGACGCCGCCCGCGATGGCGATGTCGCGGATGCCCGTCTCCTTCGAGGCGCGGATGAGTTTGTCGAGCAGAATCTCGACGATGGTCCCTTGCAGCGAGGCGCAGAGGTCGGCCTTGTGCGTCTCGATGAAGTCGGGGTCTGCGGCCACGGCGTCGCGCAGCGTGTAGAGGAACGAGGTTTTCAGGCCCGAGAACGAATAGTCGTAGCCCTCGACGCGGGGATGCGCGAAGCGGAATGCCTTCGGATCGCCCTCCTTGGCCAGACGGTCGATCACCGGACCGCCCGGGTAGGGCAGCCCCATCACCTTGGCGCACTTGTCGAAGGCCTCGCCTGCGGCGTCGTCGATCGTCGTGCCGATGATCTCCATTTCGAGCGGGGAGTCCACGCGCACGATCTGCGTGTGGCCGCCGCTGACCAGCAGGCACAGGAACGGGAAACCGGGGTGGGGCAGCGTGCGGTCCGGCAGGTCGATGAAGTGCGAGAGGATGTGGCCCTGGAGGTGGTTGACCTCGACCATCGGGATGTTGCGGGCGATCGAAAGCCCCTTGGTGAACGACACGCCCACGAGCAGCGATCCGACCAGCCCCGGGCCGCGCGTGAAGGCGATGGCGTCGATCCGGTCGGCGGCGACGCCCGCCTCCTTGAGCGCCGTGTCCACGACGGGGATGATGTTCTGCTGGTGGGCCCGCGAGGCCAGTTCGGGGATCACGCCGCCGTATTTGACGTGAACCGCCTGCGAGGCGATGACGTTCGACAGCAGGACGTTGTTGCGGAGCACGGCGGCAGAGGTGTCGTCACACGAGGATTCGATGCCGAGAATTGTAATATCCATCCGGAATTATAATTGTTTTTTAACTATTTTCGCTAAATTTGCAGGTTATATAGGAGTCCTGATGCGCAAAGGTATAAAAATATTGGGAAAGGTGTTCTCGGCGGCGGTTTTGTTGCTGATAATTGTTCCCGTGGCGCTCTCGCTGCTGCTCGACATTCCCGCCGTGCAGAACTACGCGGTGCACAGGGCCGCGTGCTTCGTCTCGCGCAAGCTGGAGACCACCGTGTCGATCGACCGCGTGGACATCGGCATCTTCTCGAAGGTCAGGGTCAAGGGCTTCTATGTCGAGGACTACCAGCGCGACACGCTGCTTTACGTCGGGAAGCTCGACGCCTTCATCACGAGTTTCGGCATCTTCGGCGGCGGGCTGGAGCTGAGCCGCGGCGAGATCGCCGACGCGAGGCTTTACCTGCGGCAGACGCCCGGCGGGGAGATGAACATCAAACAGATCGTCGACCGCATTTCCGACCCCGACAAACCCAAGAAGGGCAATTTCCACCTCTCGCTGAAGAAGGCCTCGATCGAGAACATGGACCTCTGCCTCGAACGGCTCGACCATCGCGATCCGGAGCACGGCATCGACTTCTCGCACATGCACCTCTACGGCATCACGGCCCGCGTGGACGATTTCACGATCGACGGGCAGGCCATTTACACCTCCATTGCGGCCTTTTCGGCCCGCGAACGCAGCGGCTTTGTGCTGAACCACCTGGCCGGGCGGTTCTACATGACGCAGGGCTGTCTGGGCTTCGAGAACGCCTCGATCATTACGCCGCGTTCGAACGTCAACTTTCCGTTCGTCTCGCTGGCGGGCGACTCGTGGGCGCAGTACAAGGATTTCATCGGCGAGGTGCGCATCGACGCCTCGATGCGCAATACGACCGTTTCGACCGACGACATCGCCTTTTTCGCCCCGAAGCTGCGCGACTGGCATGTGGATTTCACCGACGTAAACGTCGAGGTCGCCGGCGTGGTGTCCGATTTCACGGGCCGGATCAGGAGCATGCAGATCGGCGAGGGGACGACGCTCGTGGCCGACGCCTCGGTGAAGGGGCTTCCCGACATCCGGAAGACCCGTTTCGACCTGTCGGTTCCCCGCCTGCGCTCCACGGCCCGGGCCGTGGACGAGCTGGCCCTCGGCATCGCGGGCCGCAAACTCTCGGACAAGCTGGTCGGCGTGCTGGGCAATTCCGGGCAGATCGACCTCAATGCCCGTTTCCGGGGACTGCTCTCGTCGTTCGACATGCAGCTGGGCGCCGCGACGGGCGTGGGCAACGTCTCCTGCAACCTGAAAATGGCCCCGGTCAAAGGGGGGCTGAGCAGCGTGCGGGGCGATGTCGAGACGCGCAACCTGCGTCTGGGCGAGCTGCTCGACCGCCGCGATCTGCTGGGCAACGCCACCCTCACGGCCTATGTCGACGGCGTGATCGGCAGGGGCGTGGCCGACGCCAACGTCGTGGGCAACGTCACGCAGCTGGGATTCAACGGCTATGTCTACGACTCGCTGCGGCTCGACGGCCGCCTGCGCAACCGCGAGTTCGACGGACGCATCACGGCCCGCGATCCCAACCTCGACTTCGACTTCTTCGGCACGGTCGACCTGAACGACTCCGTGCCGCGCTACGACTTCACGATGGACCTGCGGCACGCCGATCTGGCCCGGCTGCACGTCAACCGCCGCGACTCGGTGTCGCAGCTCTCGGGCCGCATCGTCGCTGCCGCCGGAGGGCGTTCGCTCGACGATCTGAACGGCCGCATTCAGGTGACCGACGCCCGCTACCGCTACAACGACAAGGAGATCGCGGCCGCCAGCATGACCGTCACGGGCGAGAACTCCGAGCGGAGCAAGTTCGTGGAACTGCGCTCGGACTTCGCCGACGTCACGTTCCGGTCGAAAACCAGCTACCGCACCGTCTTCGAATACCTGCGCCGGAGCGCGTGGAAATACCTGCCGATGCTGGGCGGCGAAAAGTGGGAGGAGACGCCTTCGGAACGCAAGGCCGCCGTGGCCAACGACTTCTCGCTGCTGTCGGTCAACATCCGCAATTTCAACCCCGTGGCCGACGCCGTGTCGACGGGACTTCAGATCGCCGACGGCTCGTCGCTGCAACTGTTGTTCAATCCGGCCAGCGACCAGTTGTCGCTCAAGGCAGCGTCGGAGTACATCGAGCGCCGGCGCATGCTTGCCACGCGCCTTTCGGTCAACGCCTCGAACCGCGGCGACTCGCTGGCGGTCTACGCCTCGGCCGAGGATCTCTATGCAGGGGTGCTGCACCTTCCGCGCCTCTCGCTGACGGGCGGCGCGCGGCAGAACCGCGTGCAGCTCTCGGCAGGCTTCGACGACACCCTGCGCCGCGTCTCGGGACTCGTCGGGTTCCGCGCCGCGGTGGCCGACGAGCACGGACCCAACGGCCGCGTCGTCGATTTGCGGATTCTTCCCTCGCACATCACCCGCGGCGACAAGACGTGGCAGATTTTCGCCCGCAAAATCCTGCTCGACACCGCGCAGGTCGTGATCGACAAGTTCTACGTGATGAACCGCGAGCAGGAGCTGCTGCTCGACGGCGTCGCCTCGCGCAGCCGCGAGGATTCGGTGACGCTCTCGCTGCATAATTTCGACCTGGCGCCCTTCGCGCAGGTCGCCGAGCGCATGGGCTATTACATCGAGGGGCGCACGAACGGTTCGGCGGCGATGAAGTCGGTGCTGCGCGGCGGCGAGATCACGGCCGACATCCTGCTCGACAGCGTGGAGGTCAACGACATTCCCGCGCCGCCGATGCGCTTCGCCTCGCGCTGGGACTTCGCCCGCAGCCGCGCCGGAGTGACGGTCTCCGACCGTATCAGGCGCGACACGCTGATCCGCGGTTTCTACGCCCCCGACCGCAACCGCTATTTCGCCCGGCTGGACGTCGACAGTCTCGACATGGCGCTGCTGGACCCGATCCTCGCGGGTGTCGTCTCCTCGACCGAGGGCATGGCCTCGGCCGGCCTCACGTTGCAGGGCCAGGGCCGCAAGGCCGATCTCGAAGGCGAAATCCGGGTCGCGGGGCTGAAAACCACGGTCGATTTCACGCAGGTGACCTATTCGATGCCCGAGGCCGTGCTGAACGTGAAGAACAACCGGTTCAGGGCTTCGAACGTCCCGATTTTCGACCCCCGGGGCAACCGGGGGCGGTTCGATTTCGACATGAGCCTCCAGCACCTTTCGAATATCTCCTACGACGTGCGCGTGGCCCCGCAGCAGATGCTGGTGCTCGACACCGACTCCGACGACAACGACATGTTCTACGGCAGGGTCTTCGCCACGGGCACGGCCCGCATCTCGGGCGACAAGGGGGCGGTGAACATGGATATAACGGCCTCGACCGACGGCAACTCCTCGTTCGTGATGCCGCTGTCGAGCAAGTCGAACATTTCGAACGCCGATTTCGTGGTCTTCGAGCAGCCCGAGCAGGCCGATACGCTCGACGACGTGGCGCGCAAGAAACTCTCCTTCGAACGCAAGCACCGCCAGAAATCCGACGCCGGGAGCCAGATGAAGATCACCCTCGCGCTCGACGTGCGGCCCGACGCCGAAGTCGAACTCGAAGTGGCGGGCAACACGGTCAAGGGGCGCGGCGCGGGCGCGCTGAACCTCCAGATCAACCCCAAGGCCAATATTTTCGAGATCTACGGCGACTATACGATCGCGGAGGGCAGTTTCATGCTGTCGCTCCAGCAGATCATCAACAAACGCTTCACCATCGAGAGCGGTTCGTCGATCCAGTGGACCGGGTCGCCGATGAACGCGATGCTCGACATCGACGCCGTGTACAAGGTCAAGGCGTCGCTGCAACCCCTCCTGCAGGGCACGGCCGACCTCGGGGGCGACCGTTCGGTTCCCGTGGAGTGCGTCATTCACCTCGGCGAGCGGCTTTCGAACCCCACGATCACCTTCGACGTGCGGGTTCCCGGCTCCGATCCCGAGACGCAGAGCCTGATCGCCAATGCTCTCTCGACCCCCGAGACGGTCGACACGCAGTTCCTCTACCTGCTGCTGTTCAACAGCTTCATGTCCGAGAACTCGTCGCAGGCCTCGTCGAACATCGGCAGCTCGGTGTCGGCGGCCACGGGACTGGAGTTCGTGTCGAACATGGTCAGCAACTGGCTTTCGTCGTCCGACTACAACGTGGTGATCCGCTACCGGCCCAAATCGGAACTGACGAGCGACGAGGTCGATTTCGGGCTGTCGAAGAGCCTGATCAACAACCGGCTGTTCGTCGAGGTCGAGGGCAACTACCTGATCGACAACAAGCAGGCCGTGAACAGTTCGATGTCCAACTTCATGGGCGAGGCCTACATCACCTACCTGATCGACCGGGCCGGGACGCTCAAGCTGAAAGCCTTCACGCAGACCATCGACCGCTTCGACGAGAACCAGGGTTTGCAGGAGACCGGCATCGGCGTCTACTTCAAGGAGGATTTCGACAACCTGCGCGACCTGCGGCAGCGGATCAAGGAGCGTTTTACGAACAAGAAGCGCAAGGCGCGGCGCATCGCCCGCCGTACGGCCCGCGCGGCCGAAAAGGCGGCCGAAGATGCGGACCGGAGCCGTCTGCGCGAACCGGCGGATACGCTTTCGCCGTTCGGATACGTTAAAGAGGAAGAGGATGAATAGAAGGTGAACTTTGCGGTTAAGCGAGAGCAGAGACTGCTTGAAAAGTGAAAGGTGTCCCTGCGGTGATTGAATCCGACTTGATGCCGGAGCCGTGAGACAACGACCCGACTAAAAGCGCGGGCGGAGGGGCCGGGGCGCGTGCGCCCCCGCGGGCGCAGACTGCAAAACCGGCGCTCGAAAACGAAATTGGAAGGATAAAATTTGTAAACTTAAATATTTCTAAACCATTATGACAACATTTTTGCAGGCTGCCGAGGCGGTGGCCGTAAGTGAGGAGACCCGTATGGGCTTGTGGACCCTGTTTACCAAAGGCGGCTGGCTGATGTGGCCGCTGCTGGCGCTGGGGGGCGTGACGATCTTTATCTTCGTGGAGCGTTTCATGGCCATCCGCAAGGCTTCGGTGCTGGACATGAACTTTATGAACCGCATCCGCGACTACATCTCCGACGGCAAGATCTCGACGGCCGTGAACCTCTGCAAGAAGACCGACACGCCCATCGCACGCATGATTGAGAAGGGCATCGAGCGCATCGGACGCCCGATGAGCGACGTGCAGACCGCCATCGAGAACGTCGCCAACCTCGAAGTCTCGAAACTCGAAAACGGCCTTCCGTTCCTGGCCACGATCGCCGGCGGCGCGCCGATGATCGGTTTCCTCGGCACGGTGTTAGGTATGGTGCAGACCTTCATGGACATGTCCGCCGCGGGCGGCACGGTCGACCTGGGGCTGCTGTCGAGCGGCATGTACGTGGCGATGGTGACCACCGTGATGGGTCTGATCGTCGGCATTCCGGCCTACTTCGGCTACAACTACCTCGTGGCGCGCATCGAGAAGCTGGTGTTCCAGATGGAGGCCAACTCGATCGCGTTTATGGACATTCTGAATCAACCCGTTCAAAAATAGCGCGTTATGGCAATCAAACACGGATCGAAAGTCGATAAATCGTTCTCGGCCTCGTCGATGACCGACCTGATGTTCCTGCTGCTGCTGTTCCTGCTGATCGCCACGACGCTGATCAACCCCAACGCCCTGAAACTGATGCTTCCGAAGAGTTCGAACCAGTTGAAGGACAAGGCGATGACCACGGTCTCGATCCAGCAGAGCGGCGCGTCGTACAACTACTACGTCGAGTTGCAGAAGGTGCAGGGCATCGAGGGCGTGGAGCGGGCGTTGAAGGCGCGCCTCGACGGCCAGAAGCTACCGTCTCGCTCCACTGCGACAAGACCGTTGCGGTGGATGAGGTGGTGAAGGTTATGAACATCGCCAAGGACAATAATTATAAACTTATTTTGGCGACTTCGCCGAAATAAGTTCAATGAAAAATGAAAAATTAAGAATTAAAAATGAAATCCGTGCCACCCTGGCGCAGGGGCAATTTTTAATTTTTCATTCTTAATTTTTAATTGGGAAACCAATGTATTACTACGATCCCGATAATAAATCCCCGCGACGGTGGGCGATGATCGCGACGGCAGTCTACGGCGTGCTGCTGGCCGGCTCGTTCGCGCTGGTGTCGTTCGATTTCTCGCCGGTGACGGACAAGCCGGGCGACACGATTCTCGTCGACTTCACCGAGCCGCCCGTTCCCGAGCCGCCCAGACCGCCCGTGAAGGTGGCCAACGAGCCGCGCGTGCACGATGTCGCGGCACCCGTGGAGCAGACGGCGCAGGTTGCGGGCAAGGACCCTGTGACGCAGACGCCCAACCCCAAGGCGTTGTTCAAGATGAACAAGGGCGGGGCCGACGAACCCGACAATGCGGGCAATCCCCGCGCTCCCGAGGGCGAGGACAAGGCCAGCGGCACGGGTCCGGGACTGAACCCCGACGGACTGGACCAGCTGGATCAGGGGCTGAAAGGGCGCGGACTGGTGGGCGACCTGCCCAAGCCGTCGTATCCCGGCGAGAAGGGCGGCAAGGTCGTGATCCGCGTGACGGTCGACGCTTCGGGTAAGGTCACGGGGGCTTCGTTCGAACCCAAAGGCTCGACGACGGACGCCGCCGAGCTGATCGAGGCGGCGAAAGCGGCAGCCCGCAAGGCGCGATTCACAGAGAGCCGCGCCGCGGTGCAGGGCGGCACGATCACCTATATTTTCCGCATGGAGTAACGGGTGTGTTTGAGAAACCCGCGTCGGGTCGGCCGGGTCGGCGCCCGTTTTTTACCCGGTTTCCCGCCGCCCGCTGGTATGATATTGGATAAATACAAATTTTGGCTATGCGACATATCCTGTTAACCCTCTCGGCCTGCCTGGCGTTCGCTGCGGGCTATGCCGAAAAACCCGTAAAGGGGGCGCACCTCCGGCTGGAGAACGCGACCTATAATTTCGGCGACGTGCCCCGTAAGGGCGGCGACCTGGTCCGCGAATTCCGGTTCGTCAACGACGGTACGGCCCCGCTGGTGCTGGTGCGGGTCATCACTTCGTGTTCGTGCCTCAAGGCGTCGTTCTCGAAGCGTCCCGTGGAGCCGGCCGATTCGGGGGTGATCCGCATCACCTACGAACCCCACAAGAGCGAGCCGGGAGCCTTCAACAAGGTGATCCAGGTCTATTCCAATTCGGTCGACGGCCGCGACGTGATCACCGTGCAGGGCAACTCGATCGAGGGGCAGCCCCGCGGAAAGGTCAAGACCGAAAAGGTGAAAGTGAAGTATAAGTAAGAATATGAACGAGTCATCGGCATCCCGCAGTGCTGTCGACTGCCGCTTTCGCCGCCTTTGGCGTCGTTGGCAAGTCTGACCCACCCCCAAACCCCCGCCTCGGCGGGGGCTTATGGCAGGGCGCTGCCCGGGACCGAATGACATAATGAACCGAAATATGGCAATTCTTTTTTCAAACGCGATGGTGCTGCCGATGACGGCCGCCGGGAACGCCCCCCGCACCTTTGCGGGCTGGGTGGGCGTCGACGGCAACCGCATCGCGCTGGTCACGGAGTCGGAAACGGCCGCCGCGGGGTTTCGCGCGGCGCACCCCGGGCTTCGGGAGTTCGACTGCCGGGGCAAACTCGTGATGCCGGGGCTGGTGAACACCCACTGCCATGCGGCCATGACCCTGCAACGCAGCCTTGCCGACGACATCGCCCTGATGGAGTGGCTCCACGACTATATCTGGCCCTTCGAGGCGCGTCAGACGGCCGACGATGTGGCGCTGGGCATGACGCTCGGCGTGGTCGAGATGCTGCTGGGCGGCGTGACGTCGTTCGTCGACATGTACTATTTCGAAAACCGCTGCGTGGAGACGGTCGAACGGCTGGGCATCCGCGCCATGCTGGGCTGCAACTACTTCGATTCGAATGTCGACGAGGTGATGCCCCAGGTGGAGGAGGCCGTGCGGCTGGCCGCCGGATGCGACCGGGTGCAGATCGCCCTGGCGCCCCATTCGCCCTATACCGTGTCGCCCGAGAACCTCCTGCGCGGCAAGCGGCTGGCGGATAAATACGGCCTGCATCTGATGACCCATATCTCGGAGACGCAGGACGAGGTGCGCATCGTGCGCGAAAAGTACGGGAAAACCTCGGTCGAACACCTCGACGGGTTGGGACTGCTGGGGCCGAAGACCATCGGCGCGCACTGCATCCACGTGACCGACAGCGACATCGAGACACTCGCCGCGCGGGGCGTCGCCGTGTCGCACAACCCGCAGAGCAACATGAAAATATCGAGCGGCGTGGCGCCCGTCGAGCGGATGCGCGCCGCGGGTGCGCTGGTGACGGTCGGCACGGACGGAACCTGCTCGAACAACGAT
>ENA-UEOM01000830-UEOM01000830.1-human-gut-metagenome-genome-assembly--contig:-NODE-830-length-12636-cov-18.712397_pt1 | contig 12636 bp, 8 predicted proteins | sample MGYA00242993_ERZ507994 | MGnify/ENA primary metagenome ERZ507994 (study PRJEB26167, sample SAMN06115536) | human gut metagenome | host: Homo sapiens | place: China:Neimenggu | collected 2014-11-07... | reverse complement strand
TATCCCGACCGCAGCTGGAAGGAAATGTGCGGCATGATGGGCAATCTGGTGGCCGAGAGCGGTGCCGGCAAGGGACAGCTCTCGGGGCTGGTGGAAGCCCTGTGCCGCGACTTCCGACAGCACGACGAGGAGGAGCTCACCAAGCTGGTGGAGTGGCAGAAGATGGTGAAGACCAAGAGTGCCAACAAGGAGAAGCCTGCCAGGCCCGACGTGGCATTCTGGTTCCCCCCTGCCGACGTCACCAACGCCGCCTTTGTGCAGAACGCCATGGGGTGCGAGAAGCTGGGCGCACGCACCCAGTACCTCAACATGCCCGAGGTGGAGATGGCCGACCGCGTGTGCGGAGGGCACCGACAGATATCGCAGATGCTGCGCAACATCTACGACCGCCAGCGGGCTGGAGCCCTGAGGGCCACGGCCGACGGCGTGACGGGCAACCCCACCCTGAGGGCCAACATCACCATCTCATCCACGCCCTTTGCCGCACGCAAGTTCTACAAGAGCGAACTCTTCAACGGCACCTTCGGCCGCATGGTGTTCTCCTACAAGCCTCGCCAGGGGCGCGACGGGCGCATCCCGCGACAGGGCCGGTACGGGGCCGACTTCTACCAGAGCCTGGACGAGTATCTGGCACGCCTGGCCGTGTGCCAGGGGCGCTTCGTGATAGAGCCCCTCAACAGGCTCATCGACCAGCTGGCTGCCGACATGGCCTCGCTGGCCGACCTCACCGACGACGACACGCTGTGGGACATCTCGAAGCGCGCACTGGTGTCGGCTTGGAAGTCGGGCTGCATCCTGTGGGCGCTCAACGGGCAGGCGTGGAGCAAGCCCATGGGCAGCATGGTGGAGTGGCTGGTGTATCACGACATGTGGTCGAAGATGCAGATATTCTCCGACCTCCTCTCTCAGGAGGCTGACTCCATAAACGAGGCACGGCGCCGTGGCCCCAAGAACCTGCTCGATGACCTGCCCCTCTCCTTCAACGCCGCCCAGCTGGAAGCCCTGCGCCTCTCGCTCGGCAAGAATAAGGAGGGCGCGGATAACCAGCTCCGCAAGTGGGCATCCCGCAAGTTCATCACATACTCCGCCCAGACGGGGCTCTACACCAAGACGCAGGAGTACCTCCAGGGCAGATGATCCCGGGGGGGGGATGGATGGATGAATGGATGCGGACTTCCTCCCTCTCCCGACCCCGGCCTGCGCTTCGTGGCCCCGGGGAAGGCGGGAGCGGGGGAGTCCGCATCCCCTCCATCTCTCTCTCGCAAAAGAATTCTCTCACTCACTCACAAAAAACACCACCATTATGGAAAAGTACGAAATAGACCGCCTGCGCTCCCTCCCCATCGAGGACGTGGCCGAGCGCCTGGGGCTGCACGTCACGCGCCACAAGTGCCTGTGCCCCTTCCACGACGACCACCACGCCAGCCTCACCTTCTGCACGCGCCGGGGCACCTTCCGCTGCTTCGTGTGCGATGCCCACGGCGGCCCCATCGACCTGGTCATGCGCCTCCTGGGCAAGTCGTTCCCCGAGGCCTGCCGATGGCTTGCCCACAGCACGGGCAACATGCTCACGGAGTGGCACAAGCCTGCCGCCCCAGCGGCCGGGAGCGAAGAGGCCAGGCCCTTCGACGCCACGCGCTACCTGCGCCACTTTGAGCACCCCTGGCTCAGCGACGAGGCACGCCGCTTCCTCTTCACCGAGCGCCGACTGGACGAGCGGGTGGTGAGCTGGTGCCGCCTCACCTCGTGGACCGACCGCCAGGGCATCCACTGGCTGCAGATTCCCTACTTCTCGCCCGACGGCCGCCTCATAGGCCTGCAGAACCGCAACCTCTGCTACGTGCCCGCCACGGCATCGGCTGCTGCTGCGGAGGGCAGTCCGGGTTCCCCACAGCCGCCCTCGGCCCCGCGCTTCCGCTTCCCCCGCGGCGCGCGCTGCTCCATCTACAACCTGCCCGTGCTGCCCATGCTGCGCCCCGGCGAACCGCTCTACATCACCGAGGGTGCCAGCGACTGCTGGGCGATGCTCTCGGCAGGGTACAAGGCGGTGGCCATACCCTCGGCCACGCTCCTGAGCCGTGCCGACAAGGACGTGCTGCAGGCCCTGGCCCAGGAGCGGAGCACCACCTTCCACATGTTCCCCGACCAGGACGCACCGGGCGAGCGGCTCTTCATGCAGCTCCGTGAGGTGCTCCCCGGCCTGCAGCACCACTCCCTGCCCCCGGCCTGCAAGGACTTTTCCGATGCTTATGTGCAGGGGCTGGCAGCTGAGGGGCTGATGCCCACACACGGGCGGGACATCGTGAGAGAATCAAGAACTTAATCTGATTAAGAATTTTGAATTAAGAACTGAATCGAATTTTGAATTAAGAACTGAATCGAATTTTGAATTAAGAATTTTGAGTTGGTTTGAACTGAATCGAATTAAGGATTTTGAGTTGAACTGAAAACGAAAATGAATGGTAAAATGAAAATGAGAATGACGGACTCGTTCGAGATACGCCCCTACACCAAGAAGGAGCTTGCCCTGCTGTACTTCCCTCTGGTCAGTGACCCCCATGTGGCTGTCAATCGCCTCATGTCGTGGATAGCCCGCTGCCGTCCCCTGCTCACGGCGCTCCAGGGCGGAGGCTACCGCAAGACCGCCAAGTGGTTCACCTCATGCGAGGTGATCAAGGCATGGGCCACCGAGGGCCATTCCGTAGCCTTGCCGGGGCTGGGCACCATGCGCTTCGGAGTGCGTGCCGCATCGGCCGCCGACGTGGGCGAAGTGGCAGCACGCCTGATACACACCAGGCGCGTCATCTTCACCCCCAGCGTGGATATCAAGGACGAGCTCAGCCGCGTGCCCATACAGATCACCTGCTATGATCGCAACGGAAAGGTGGTGAAGCACGTCACCTCTGACGACAAGGGCGACGTGGAGAATCCCGACGGCAACCCCGACGGCGGCGGCGACACCCCCGGCGGTGGCGGCAGCGGCGACGAATCCATGACTTAACAGTCAGCCCCCTCTCCCAGTAGTTTCCTCCCCCTGCCCCCTCTCAGAAGGGCAGGGGGAGGATTGCATACTACAAAACGCACGGGATGCCACTTTAGGGTGCAAAATCTGATACCGGTATCACATTTTACCCCGTAAAAGACAGTTCCACCAGAAACGGGGCAGGGCTACATTAGGCAGGTTGACAGCCTTGGCAAACAACGGGGCAATCTCGGCATCACGAAACCCTGCGATACCACAACCGATGCGCGTCACGAGGAAACGGGTGTCGGGATGCTCCTTGGCATACTCGAGAAACTCATCCACGTAGGGCTTGATGGTTTCCACTCCTCCCTGCATGGTGGGGATGGCATAACACCGGCCGGTGGGACCGACACCTACTCCCCATTCTGCACCAAACTTGTCCATAGCCGTGCGTGCTGCGCCGCCGCCATGATACCCCTGCAGATTGCTGCCGAAAACGAATACCTCGGAACTTGAGAGTTCTGTGATCCTGTTTGGTGTCACCAGAAAATCTCTTGTTTTCATACGCCTGCTTGTTGTCAGAATTCCAATCTGAAACCTTTCTGCTTGAGTTCGTTGTACTTGTCTCTGTTGAAGCAGAAGAGGTTGGCCTTGCGCTTGGGTGTCGGCCAAACTGTCTCGTCCAGTTGTGTGAGGATGTCGAGGTGCAGCATCTTCTTGGTGAAGTTGCGACGGTCAAAATGAACGCCCAGAATGGCCTCGTAGAGCATCTGGAGTTCCTTGAGCGTGAATTTCTGGGGCAGCAGTTCGAAGCCGACAGGCTGGAAATGTATGCGTTCGCGCAGCTTGTCCAAGGCCATGCGCAGGATGTGGTCGTGGTCGAATGCCAGCTGGGGTATTTCGTCCATACTGAACCATTCTGCCTGGGCTGCATCATCGCCCCCTTTTACTTCGGCTATCTTCACCAGCGCCAGGAAGGCGATGGAGAGGACACGCTCGCGAGGGTCGCGATGGGGGTCGCTGAAGCAATGGAACTGCTCTATATAATAAGGTGACAGGTCCGTCTCTTCCTTCAATTCCCGCAAAGCCCCTTGCTCCGCCGTTTCGTCCATTCTGAGGAAACCACCCGGGAAGGCCCACATACCTTTATATGGTTCTCCTCCTCGCTCAACGAGCAGCACCTTCAGCTTCACCCCATCGAAACCGAAGATGACACAATCGGTGGCAACAGCCGGATGCGGATACCGGTAACTATACATCTGTTCTTCCATATTGATGATGTCTTTTTACGTCTTGCGTATTGTTTACGCTGCAAAGGTGGGCGTTCTGCTTCAATTGGCCAAATATTATTGAGTGAAATTTACGCAAGAAATCTTTTCTTGGTTGTTCCCTGCCTGTTTCATGATGCCTTTCGGGAAATATTCTTTAGAAATACAGGCTTGTTGGGGAAAAAGCGGTAATTTTGTGATTGTGCATATGCCGTCTGTGGGTTTTATGTATAGTAAAGCGGTTAAGAAAACAGGATAGAGACAGTATTATGAAGTATGTGAACTTTCATCGGCAGCCCTCTTCCCAGGCGATGCCTATATGGAAATGGAGTGTGGAACTTGTACTTGGCTTCCTTCTCTTCGTGTTTCTCTATGGATGCGGAGGTGTGGATGCGCTCATCCCATGGCCATATGCCAGGATTGGGGTGTGTCTGCTCTTTTCCGTGGGGATGCTGGTCCTGTTTCTGTCCTGGACCAGACTATTCGAGAAGCGATGGCGTTGGGAGTGGGTTTCCAGGAAGGATATCCGATTGCTGCCACAAGGCTTCTTGTTGGGAGCTTCCCTCTTTGTGATACTGACGGCGGTCTTGGCATTGGCTCGTTGCTATGAAGCTTCCTTCCATTCTCCCAGATGGTTTTCCATCATATACTGGTTATTCTACTTCTTGTATGTGGCTTGTTCGGAGGAACTTATCTTCAGGGGAATCCTGTTCAGAATGATAGACGAGCGGTTCGGCCTGTGGTGGGCTCTGGCTGTCTCGGCTCTCCTGTTTGGCTTCGCCCATTTCTTCCAGCCCAATGCAACTGTATGGAGCTCCGTAGCTATAGCCATAGAGGCAGGTGTCCTGTTGGGTGTGGCCTTCAAGTATTCCGGTTCTCTGTGGCTTCCCATCGGAATCCATTGGGCCTGGAATTTCACCCAGGGAAATGTATTTGGCTTCAGCGTCTCGGGTTCGGCCAAGACAGCAAGTGTATTCGACCCTACGGTCTGTGGTCCGGAACTGATTACCGGCGGAGCTTTCGGTCCTGAAGCATCAGTCATAACCGTCGTTCTCTGTTCCCTGCTGGCGCTGCTCATGCTTGTCCGACTGGGAGGAAAACGCAACAGCCAAGCCGCCCGGTAGCGCTTCTGCGGGCACGACGGAAGCCGACAGAAGAGGCTCCAGCATCAGAAGAATGTTGGCCTAATATTTCCCTCAACCTATCATATAATATATAAAAAGTCGTATATTTGCATATTATATGATAGGTTGAGGCTGTTTTAGAGTATGGCTGTTGGAGTGCCTTTTTTTGTCCTCAAACCAGTTTGAAGCGGGCGAAGCGCAGCAGGAGTTGCTTGCGGCCGGCTGTCTCGAAGGCTACTGTGGCTCTGGCGTCGATGCCGCTTCCCTCCACCTTTTCCACTATTCCCAGACCGAAGCGGTCGTGTGCAATCTTCTGGCCAGGCTGGATGGGCTGTTCCCGGGAGGCTGACGGCCTGGAGGAGGCGGCTGTTGCGCCCGTTCCTGCAGGAGGGGTGGTGAGCCTTCTGATGCCTGCTCTGGAAAGGGAAGAAGGCTGTGGCTGGGAGGAGGAAGCGGGGGATGAGAAGTTGCGCGTGGGAGTGAGCTTGCGTGACTGCAGTCCGTCGCTGGCAGGCATCTGCCCGCTGGCAGGCCTTCCCATAGGGCTGGATGAAGGCCAGGATTGCGGGCGGGCGGTTCTTGCCTGATAGGGTGAAGCTATTCCGCCAGTCTGACTGGAAGAGTAGGGCGCCCTCTTGCCGTTGACGTGCAGATAGGATGGGTCAATCTCTCCCAGGAAGCGGCTGGGTTCGGAGAACTCCATGTGTCCATAGCGCATGCGGCTTCGGGCGCAGGAGAGAGACAGATGTTCGCCTGCACGGGTCATCGCCACGTAGAAGAGCCGGCGCTCTTCCTCCAGTCCGCGAGGATCGTCCCTGTCAGACTGTCCAGGGAAAAGATTCTCTTCCAGCCCCACCACGCACACGGCCTTGAACTCCAGTCCCTTGGATGAATGTACGGTCATCAGCGACACGTGATCGGCATCCTCTTCGCCCTTGGTGTCTGTCTGGTCGGTGAGCAGACTCACCTCCTGCAGGTAGTCGGCCGCTCCTGTGGGCAGCCCTTGCTCCTGCCTCTCCTGTACAAAGCCGCTGATAGAGTCGGAGAGTTCCTGTATGTTCTGCTGCCGGTTGATGTCTTCCTGGTCGCATCCGCGGAAGATGTCGGCCTGCATGCCGCTTTCGGCGAGAATCTTGACGATGAGCGTGTGTACATCCATTCCCTCGTTCACGGCCTCCTGAAACTGCCGTATGAGCGAGGTGAAGGCAGCCAGTTTCTTGGCGGGAGCAGCCGTGAGGCCATATTGTGTGGCATCCAGCATCACCTCCCACGGGCTGATGTTGGCGGCCGACGCAGCCTGCCACACCCGCCCCAGGGTGGTGTCGCCTATTCCACGTGCGGGATAGTTGACCACACGGCTCAGGGCAGTCTCGTCGTGAGGGTTCACGCACAGGCGCAGATAGGCGATGGCATCCTTGATCTCCTTTCTCTGGTAGAAGGAGAGTCCGCCGTAGATGCGGTAAGGGATTTCCCTGCGGCGGAGTTCTTCCTCGAAACTGCGGCTCTGGCTATTGGTGCGGTACAGGATGGCCATCTCGCTGAAGGGCAGGTGCTCCTGCTGGTTGAGGCGTGTGAGATGGCGCACGATGGTGCTTGCCTCGTCGATGTCGCTGTAGGTGAAGAACACCTCGATGAGCCTCCCCTGGTGGTTGCGGCTGAATACCTGCTTGGGTATCTGGCAGCGGTTGTGCTTTATGAGGCTGCTGGCAGCATCCACGATGGTCTGGGTGGAGCGGTAGTTCTGCTCCAGCTTGAAGAGCCGCGCCCCCTGGTAAGCCTCCTGGAAGTGCAGGATATTGTCTATCTCCGCCCCTCGGAAACTGTAGATGCTCTGTGCATCGTCGCCCACCACGCAGATGCGTTGGCGCCTCTGGGTCAGCTGCAGCACTATCTGATGCTGGGCGTAGTTGGTGTCCTGGTACTCGTCCACCAGTATGTAGTGGAAGATGCGCTGGTACTTGTCGACCACCTGGGGATGGTCATGAAAGAGCAGCCACGTCTGTAGCAGCAGGTCATCGAAGTCCATGGCGTTGGCTTGCTTGAGTCTGGCCTGATACTCCTTATATATATGGCACACGGCAGGCATGTTGCTTGCCTGGTCGGCGTGCACGAATGATGCGGGATATTGGTCTGGCAGGAGCAGCTGGTTCTTGGCGCGGCTGATGCGCGAGAGTACCGATGCCGGCTTGTATTGCTTCTTCTCGTCGAGCTGCATGTCCTTCAGGATGCTCTTGATGAGGCTTGCGCTGTCGCTCGAATCGTAGATGGTGAAGTTGGAACTGTAGCCGATGACTGCGTGCTCAACGCGCAGGATGCGTGCAAACACGCTGTGGAAGGTGCCCATGGTGATGCGTGCGGCAGCCTGCGCACCCACCATGCCGGCTATGCGCTGCTTCATCTCGTTGGCGGCTTTATTGGTGAAGGTGAGGGCCATTATCTGCTGAGGCTCCATCCCTCCGGCGCTGAGCAGATAGGCTATCTTGGCTGTCAGCACACGTGTCTTGCCGCTGCCTGCTCCTGCGATGACGAGTGAGGGGGCATCGGTACAGCATACGGCTTCGCGCTGCTGTGGGTTCAGTTGGTCGATATATGAATGTTCCATTTGAAGGCTGGTTGTGTGACGGGGTAGGGATGGCACCCGAGGCGGAGGCTACAATACGTAGTGCAAGGTGCCGTGGATGAAGGAAAGCAGCATGGCGGCTACTATCCAGATGGCGTATCGGCGAATGCCCCATGAGAGCATGAAGCAGAATTTGCCGGCCGATGTGAAGTAGAGGTTGAGGTAGGCATAGAGTATGGCTGCAGCCTGCACGATGAGGGCGATGATGACGGGCAGACCGCTCACCAGCGGCGATGGCCACAGTCCGCCTGTGATGGCACGTAGCGGACTGCCCGGCATGATGAATGCCAGCAGGGGCAGGGAGCAGAGTGCCAGAGCCGCCGTGGCTGCTACCCATACCGAGGTGTGGTTGCCGTTTCGCCTGAATATCCGGGCACATATCTCCAGAGTACCAGTCGCCGAGGCATAGACAAGCGCGCAGGCCGTGAGCGGCGTGGCTATCAGGCTGTAGAGGTGCAGGAACAACCATCGGAGCCCCTCGTCGGATATGAGCGAACGGCAAGGGTACCCAAAGGCCGACAGCATCCACGAGGCGGGCAGCACGCACACAGCCGCACAGGCCAGGGCAGGTATCATCCAGCGCGCCGGACGGCTCTTAGTCCTCATCGGCTATCAGGTGGTCAACATCGAGGATATGCAGCTGGATGGCCCGCACGGCCAGCCTCACGGCGTTTACTCCATTACGTTCCTGTGGCGGGAAGAGGCGGCTGATGAGGTCGGCCTGACGCTTCTCCAGACTCTTGGTGCCAAAGGGCATCTGGCGCAGCGAGGCTATCATCTCCTTGGTGTAGCCCAATGCCAGGTGGCGCAGGAACCGCTCGTCGTATTCGTCGATGTCATATTGCAGCATCGCGTCGGCCTGTGCCGATTCGGTGCACACCACCTTGCGGAAGCGTGCGATGACCTTTTCGAGGAAAGGCTCATTGAACACATATCGCCTGCCGTGCATGACCAACATCACGTCGTCGCGCTCCAGCAGATTGCCTGTCTTCAGTATGATACCGTCGGCGCCTGCTGCCAGCACCTCCACCCACAGGCGCTCGTTGAGCACTTCACCCGTGAAGACAAGCACGCGTAATGACGGGTAGCGGCTCTTCAGCTGGCGGCAGATATCCACCCCCACGGTGGTAGAGCCGCCCAGCCCCAGGTCGAGCAGCACCAGTTGGGGCACCTCGGCTCGCATGAGTTTCCAGAATTCGGTTTCGGTGGCAGCTGTGCCTATAATCTCGGCCTCTGGTATTTCGGAGTGGAAGATTTGCTCTGTGCCTTTAAGCTCAAGCTTCACATCCTCCACGATGATGACTTTGAATGACTCCATATATATAATGTGTGTTTCTTGTTTCTGTATATTCTCGGTTGTATGTTGCAAAGTTAACACTTTCTTCCCAACAGCGTGCAGATTATGCGAAAACCTTCTTCGGCCGGTTCGGCTATCAGCCTCAGTCCGGGATGCCCGAAGGCGGCATCGTACTCGCGCACGGCCTGACGAGCCACCAGATAGGGGAAGCTGTGTGAGGCAGGCGTGAAGAGGTGGTCCAGGCTGACACCTGCGGGCGGCGTGCCGGTGCAGGTGAAGGTCACCCGTATGCGGTCGGCCTGCTGGGTGGCTTGCATTCTCACCTGTGAGCAGGTGCCTGCCAATGGGGTGGCCAGCGAGATGAGTAGTGTGCCGATGAGCACCTCGTCGCCCAGAGCCACCAGATGGGTATCTTCGGCGATGAAGACGGCGGGCTTTCCCTCGGACACTCTCATGCGGCTCATGCGCTGGCTCACATGCTGGAAGAGCGGCTGCAGGGGAACAGGTCTGCGCAGAGGCGGGCGTTGCTCGGTCTGGTGCGAAGCCTGCTGGTACAGCAGCATGTATATCTGACGGTAGGATTCCAGCAGGTCGGCCAGCTCCTCCACCGCCTGACTGTCTCCTGTGTCTTCACTCATCGCAAGCACCATCTGGCGCGTGCGGGCAGGATAATACATGGTCTCATGCTTGATGGTGCTGAGCGAGTTGTCCAGTATCTGGTTCATCACATACAGGCGGTTTGCCTCAAACTGGTATCTCTCCAACTGCTCCTCCTGCTCTTCGTCCTCATCCTCCAGTTGCTTGGTCTGCTTCACCCATCCGCTTGTCTCCTGGAACAGACTGATGAGGGGCGGCAGGAGCGGACTGTCCTGGGGCAGCAGGGATTCGGCTTCTTCCTTGAGACTGGTGAGCCGCTCCAGCTCCTGCTGAGGCATTTGGGACAGGGAGGACTCTCCAGGCTGCTCCTGCTGAGGGGCGTCGGACTGATGGGGGGAGAAGGCGGAAAAGTAGGCCAACAGGGACTGGTGGCCCGTGTGCAGCAACTGGCTCACCTGTTCGAAGTGCTTGCGGCTGCGCAGGCGGTCGCGCAGGAACAGGTGGTAAAAGAGCAGCAGGGCCAGCAGCGAGAGGATGGATACCAGCACGTAGAGCACATTGGTGTCGAAACTGATCTTCTCCATCTGGCGGCAGTAGGCCGATAGCGAAGAGTCCTGGCTGTAGAGTCGGTGCAGGCGCACGCACTCGTTGTTCTGCCAGCGGTAGTCATCCCATCGCTTGAGAGCCAGTGCCGAAATGGCCATCTCATTCCTGAGCGACACCAGCAGGGCTGTATCGGCGGGCGTGCCCATCTGCCTTACGGCCTGTTCTGCCAGCGTGTAGGCTTTCTCGTATTTGCCTGCCACATTGGCCGCATATACCGAATCGAAGAGTTCGGCTGGCGTAGCCTGGCGTGCGCTGATACAGAGCGAGATGCCCAGCATAAGCATGGTGCAGAGCACGCGGGGCAAACGGAACCAGAAGCGGCTTCCCTGCCCCTGCTCACTCTCCACTCCGAAGGCGCAATGGCGGAAGAATGCAGAGGTCTTCTTGTACTTCTCGATGATGCCACGGCAGTTCATGATGCCGAATCCGAAGCCTTTTCCTTCCTTGGCTCCACCTATCTCCCTGGGGTCATACACCTTGCTGTGGTTGAGCGTGAACACATCGTCGGGTGAGAGTCCGTCGCCGGTATCCTGGATGCTTATCTCCACATATTCGTCGGTGGCAGATGCCTGGAGTGACACCCGTCCGCCGCTGGGAGTGAACTTGCGGGCGTTGTCGGCCAGCGTGTTGACCATGAACATGGTGAGTGCCTTGTCGGCTTTCACTCGCACATCGGTGGGCTGCACCTCCAGGGTGATTCCCTTCTGGCTGAAGGTGTGACTGCCCAGCGAGATGATACGGAACACATCGGCCAGGGCAAAGGTGCTGACATGCAGGCTCAGCTGTCCGCGCTGCACCTGTATCCACTCGGTGAGCAATTCGTTGATGCGCATGATTTCCTCGGCCAACTCACCCACGTAGCGCAACCTCTCGGGCTCCACTTTTCCCTCCTGACGCATGTGCTTCACCTCAGCCCGCATGCGGTCGAGATAGGGGACAATGGCATACACGAGCGACACTTTGGCCCGTCGTTCCAGATTGCCCTGCACCAGTTCGCGGGCATGGAATTGTGCTGCCTGGCATTCCTGCTCCAGTTCCTCGAGCCGCTCCTGCCACTTCGCGGTACATTCGTCCTTGGCGCTCACAGCCTGAAGGTATTCTTCAGAGCTGCGCATATTGTTCAGACTCTGGAATCTCATGCGCGTGTTGCGCTGCAGGCGGCGGGTGTAGAAGGCAAACATGCCCACCACCAGTACCACCAGGAGCGTGAGCAGAAGCAGCTTACGGTGGATGGCATGCACCTCCTCGGCCAGGATGTCGCGGCGGGAATCCAGTTCGCGGTTCTGGCGCGACTGGTCCAGGAGGTCCAGGTAGGCGTTGCGATGCAGGTCAGACAGCTCCTTGTCATCGAGCGCACTGTAGGCCAGGCTCAGCTTCTCATGTATGTTGGCCATCCAAGGCTCCACGGTGGTGGAGTCGCGCAACTTCTGTTCCTCCACCATTGAGAGTGCAGTCTGGAAATGGGAGAGCGCCCGTTGGGGAGCTCCCTGTACAAAGTAGATTTCGCCCAGCGTGCGGTAGGCACAGGCGGTCTGATACAGATCCTTGTAGTCGCGGAAGAGCGTCCGGGCCTTTTCGGCCATAAGCAGGGACAGCCTGGAGGCGGGCAGAGGGCTGCCGTCGGGCGAGAAGCGCGTGACCAGATAACTGTAACTCTCGGGTTCGCGTGTGCGCAGCAGTCGGGCCTGCACGCTGTCGGCCAGCATAGAGGCAAGCGACTGCAGGCAGTTGGCCTGGAAGTAGATACAGCCCGTGGAGTGTGCTGTGGTGTAGGCGCCCAGCAGGTGGTGAAACTCCGCCTGCGTCACATCGGCGGCATCTCCGGTAATCAGTCCGCCGCTTCCCAACATATAGTTATAATAAATCCATTGCGTAGTGTCGCGCTCGAGAGACACTTCTGTGTCTATGCTGTGTATTTCGGCACGGGCAGCGGAATCCTGTCCCAGATAATAATAATAGGTGGAGGATACGATGTGGAGTTCGGTGAGCGCATAGTGGAAGTGCTTCTGCTGCCTGGGGGTCAGGCGGTCCCTTTCCTCGAAGATGCGCGAAATGCGCCTCAGGGCATGGTTGCGGTGGCTGAAGAATGAGTAGCCGTCTCCTGTCTTCTGCGCCACCTTCATGGCCAGCACATCGGCACAAAGGAGCACTATCTGGTC
>ENA-UEOM01000827-UEOM01000827.1-human-gut-metagenome-genome-assembly--contig:-NODE-827-length-12687-cov-5.839017_pt1 | contig 12687 bp, 10 predicted proteins | sample MGYA00242993_ERZ507994 | MGnify/ENA primary metagenome ERZ507994 (study PRJEB26167, sample SAMN06115536) | human gut metagenome | host: Homo sapiens | place: China:Neimenggu | collected 2014-11-07... | reverse complement strand
CGTTCTAATGGCCTTATTTTACATAATTAAATGATCAATAATCGGTATATCCTGAAATTCTTTCTTTTCTGATCGGTAGCGAAAGTCCCAGCCGGATGAAGGTGCGCCACGAACTTCCTGCCCACAAGGGTTATCACGGAAAGCAAGGTTGGTAGCGATTCCGAACCATTCTGAAATATCCGCTTGCTGCGGATAAGGCGATGAAACGATTCAGGGACAATGATACTTCCCTATGGGGCTGGCGGAGTACCCGGCAGAGGTGAGATTCCTATGAGTTCGGTCAGCAGCCGAACGCCTGTTGATTTCCTTTTACGCATTTGGGGGATGAGATCGAGTTAAATGCGACCACCAAAGCACAGGACTCCGCTTCCTGTGTTTTGGTGGATCAAGCGATCCAAATCTAATAAGAAGGAGGAAAAGCGAAATGCCAAACTGTAAAACCATTGCTATCTGCAATCAGAAAGGCGGCACAGGCAAAACGACCACAACGGTCAATTTGGGTGTCGGGCTTGCACGACTCGGCAAGAAGGTACTCCTTGTAGATGCCGACCCGCAGGGCGACCTCACAACTTGCCTTGGGTGGCGAGATAATGACAGTCTTACGACGACCATTACCGATAAGCTATCCGGGGTTATCCGTGAAGATCATACAGACCCACGAAGCGGCATTCTGCATCACGAGGAAAATGTCGATCTGCTCCCTGCCAACATCGAGCTGTCTGCTATGGAAATGATGCTTGTGACCGCAATGAGCCGTGAAACCATTCTGAGAAGCTATCTGAGCAAGGTCAAAGACAATTATGACTATGTACTGATTGACTGTATGCCTTCGCTCGGTATGGTAACTCTGAATGCTTTGGCGGCGGCAGATAGCGTAATCATTCCCGTGCAGGCGCAATACCTTCCGGCAAAGGGAATGACCCAACTGATGCAGACCATTGGAAAGGTCAGGCAGTACATCAATCCGAGCCTGCGAATCGACGGTATCCTATTGAACATCGTAGATAACCGCACCAACCTCGCAAAAAGCACTGCCGACGCACTGCGAAAGAACTTTGGGAGCGTTATTAAGATATACCGTTCCTCCATTCCTATGGCAGTGAAAGCCGCAGAGGTTGCTTCCAAGGGCGTAAGCATCTACAAGTATGAGCCGAGCAGTCCTGTTGCAAAGGCTTATGCTGAGTTCGCAAAGGAGGTGTCTGCCGATGGCAGGAAGAAAGAGCGACTTCACTCTGCCGACGCTCGATGACCTGTTTTCTACACAGGAGCTTCGGGACGATGCCAAGCTCAGTAAAATCCGAGATATTCCCCTTGAGCTGATCGACGATTTTCCCGACCACCCATTTAAGGTACGGGACGACGAGGATATGATACAGCTTGTGGAGAGTGTCAAGGAGCGAGGAGTCATTACTCCGGCTACCGTGCGTCAAAAAGAGGACGGCAGATATGAGCTGATTTCCGGTCACAGGCGAAAACGAGCGTGTGAACTTGCCGGATTTGAAGCACTCCGTTGCGAGGTCGTAGACCTTGACCGTGATGCCGCCACTGTGCTGATGGTGGAGAGCAACTACCAGCGGTCGCAGATACTTCCCTCAGAAAAGGCGTTTGCCTATAAAATGCGGCTGGAAGCTATGAACAGGCAAGCCGGTAGACCACGAAAAGAAAATCCGACACCAGTGGTGTCAGATTTAGATGGTCAACGGACTAATGAGATTTTGGGCAACGAAGTTGGCGAAAGTCGTAAACAGATTCGCCGCTATATCCGTCTGACAAACCTTGTCCAAGAACTTCTTGACCTTGTGGACGAAGGGAAAATCAAAATGCGTCCTGCGGTGGAGCTATCCTATTTGGACGAGGACAGCCAGCGGGCGGTGGTTGATGAAATTGACCTGAACCAATGTACCCCGTCCCACGATCAGACCATTCGTATGCGGAAGTTCTTCACGGAAGGCAAACTCACACCGGAAGTAGTATCTGCCATTATGAGCGAGGAAAAGCCAAACCAGCGTGAGAAAATCGTCCTGCGTGGGGACAAGGTGCGAAGCCTGATCCCGAAGAATATCCCCGTCAGCCAAACGGAGGATTATGTGGTCAAAGCATTGGAGCATTACAGTCGTTTCCTGCGCCAGCGGGCAGAGCGTGACAGCCGATAGGCACACGGAGTATGTTTTCCGCTGTCCCCTTCCTCACACTCCATCCCCAGAACTTCCAGACTATCCGAGAATAAATAATCTATCTCCTAACTTTATCTCTATCTCTCTAAATAAGTCTATCTAAGAGAGGCTCGGAGATCGCACAGTTTGGAATTGCGCCCACCGGCGATATGATAAAAAGTTGCGCTTCAAAACGCATCTTTGTCTGAACGGTTATCATCGGGTAGAATGTGGTCGAAGGGAGTGAAGCGTATGAAATCCAAAATCGCAGTTCTTTTTCTCATTGTCCTTTTGTGCCTGACTTCGGGGTGCAGCAACACCTCGCAGATTGCAGAACAGCCCGCCCAGGTTTCTTCTTCGGAGAGTAACAAAGCTCCTTACCAATCAGAAACGGCGCAGGCGACAGAGAAAACGGAGGTTGAACAGCCCCGAAGTACAGAGCCGAAAGACGATGACCGTTCAACAGAAGCAACGGCAGGCGTGTTGGATAGCAGTATTCAAATAAAACCGGCATCCGAACAGCCTAACAGCGGCACAACGCCGCCGCAGACAAGCGATCCGCAGCAAAAGAAGGACGAGTCCGAGCGTCGGTCGGAAACCACAGCTTCACCGGCTCCATCCGAAACAGAACAGCCCACACCTCCGGCAACGGAAGAACCAAAACCGGCAGAACAACCACAACCGACCGAAACTCAGCAGGAAGAACCAACAGAGCCGGCATTTGACATCGGCTATTGGATCGGCTTTGCCAAGAGCTATGCCGAGAGTGTCGGTCTTACGCTGAACAGCGAAGCCGTGTACTGCTGGGACAATCCCATTGCCGCAGGTGTAAAATGCAAATACACCGAACGGGATATTCGTGGCTATCTCGACCGATATGCCAAGGACGGCGACATCACGGATGTTTGGATTTGGTATGAGCAGACCGGAACCGGTTCCTTTGAGGTGTATATCGGCTACGCATAACAACAAAATCAAATCACACTGAAACGCATCGTCAAAGTACGGTGCGTTTTTCGTTTTCAAGGAGGTAATCAACACAATGAAAACACATTTTTTCAAGCGAGGAATTGCAGGACTGCTTTCTCTCGTGATGTGCCTGTCCGCATTTATCGGACTTGGCACGACTACCGCCTTTGCCGCAGGAGAGCAAGCGGAAGTCTATCTCATTTCTTTTCCGAGAAGCGGAGATGCAAATCTCGACTACAGCGGTACTTGGGGACACTCCAATCTTCACTATATGAACGGTTGGTATTCCGGTGAGTCCAAGTACACTACCATTCGAGCAATGCACTCGTATGACGGAAATATCTGCTACTGCATTGAGCCGGGTACGCCGCAGGACACTGGCGACAGATACACCAGCAAGGATGAAACCTTTTGGGATAACCTCCCCTCGGATTTCAACAGCACTATTTCTCCCTACGATATGAAACTGTTCATCGGTCGTATTATGCAGTACGGCTACACGGGACCGATCAGTACCTCTTGGCGTTCCCAAAACTCCGCTGACGCCGCAGCACTGGCAGAGGCGATGGCAACGCAGGTGCTGATCTGGGAAACCATCGTGGGAGAGCGTGACGCAGACTTTGATCACGTCAGCCCCGGCAGCTACGACGCCGTAAAGGAGTCCGTCAGCGCCGAACACCCGCTTTACAGCCGGTTTTGCAGCTATTACGACAGCATTGTCGCCAGTGTGCAGCGTCATTCAACCGTTCCCAGCTTCATGTCCAAGAACGCATACCGTGCGCAGAGCGTAGAGCTTGCTTGGAACGGCACGAACTACACCGCAACTCTGACTGACAGCAACAATGTCCTTTCCAATTATAGCTTTTCTGCGAATGAGGATGGCATTTCTTTCAGCGTCAGCGGAAACAAGCTCGTCATTACGGCGGCTACCGCACCCTCTGACAGCGTGAGAATTACTGCAAGCAAGTCCGGTGCAACCCGCCGAGGAATCATTACTTGGACGGATGGAAGATACGCTCCCGGAAGCGGTATTCAGGATGTCATCAGCTACGCCCAAGAGGTCAATGACCCCGTGCAGGCATTTCTCAATCTGAAGGTATCCTACGGTTCTGCTAAGATCATCAAGACCTCTGAGGACGGAAAGGTAGACAACCTTACTTTCTCCGTTACCGGCAATGGCGTCAATCAGACCGTCAAGACCAACGCCAAGGGCGAGATTCAGATCGACAACCTGATGCCCGGTGTCTACACCGTGACCGAAATGGACTACGACAAGTATGAGCCGCAGGAGTCCCGCCGTGTGACGGTCGTTTCCGGTCAGGTTTCCACCGTGAATTTCAATAACAAGCTCAAGCGTGGCAACTTGCAGATCATCAAGTCCTCGGAGGACAGTCTTGTGGAGGGCGTAACCTTCCATCTCTACGGCACTTCACTCTCCGGCATTGCCGTAGACGAGTATGCCGCAACCGATGCAAACGGCGTGGCGACCTTTGAAGATGTCCTCATTTCCGGTTCCACACCTTATACCGTGGAGGAAGTAGACACTGCCGTTCGCTATGTCATTCCCGAAGCGCAGTCTGCGCCTATCAACTGGAACGAGGTCACGAACCGCAGCTTCCTCAATATTTTGAAGAAGTTTTCCGTGACCGTTACCAAGAGCGACGCTGAAACCTGCACGGCGCAGGGTGATGCTTCTCTTGCCGGTGCTGTTTACGGCATCTATAAGGGCGAAACCCTTGTGGATACCTACACCACCGACAAAAACGGGCAGTTCGTTACCAAGGAATATATCTGCGATAACGACTGGACGGTGAGAGAAATCACTCCCTCTGAGGGTTATCTGCTTGATACCACCGTCCATAAGGTCGGTGCAGAGCCGCAGCTTTATACCGTGGAGCATAATCAGACGGCAAATGATGTGACCGAGCAGGTCGCAAAGGGCAATATCGCCATCATCAAGCACACCGATAACGGTGATACGCAGATCGAAACACCCGAAAATGGTGCCGAGTTTTCGGTGCATCTGAAAGCCGCTGGTAGCTACGAGGTTGCCGAGGACACCGAGCGTGACTTTCTCACCTGCGACGAAAACGGCTTTGCCCAGACCAAGGATATGCCTTACGGCATCTATACCGTCCATCAGGTGTCCGGGTGGGAGGGCAGCGAGCTGATGCCCGACTTTGATGTGTTCATCTCTCAAAACGGGGCGACTTATCGCTACCTTATCAACAATGCACCCTTTAACAGCTTCATCAAAATCGTGAAGCAGGACGCAGAAACCGGAAAGACTATTCCTTACGCCGGTGCGGGCTTCAAGATTTATGGCCCGGACGGCAACCCCGTAACAATGACCTTCACCTACCCGACGCCCACCACCATTGATGTGTTCTACACCAATGCAGAAGGTTCTCTTGTTACGCCGGAAAAGCTGCCCTTTGGAAAGGGGTACTCTGTTGTCGAGGTACAGGCTCCCTACGGCTATGTCCTCGACGAAACGCCCGTGTACTTCGATGTCACGGAGGATAATTCCACAGAAGAAAGCGGGGTTACGGTAGTAAAAGTGGATAAGCCCAATATGGCACAGAAAGGCACCATCACCGTGGAAAAAACCGGCGAGGTGTTCTTCGGCGTTTCCGTCATCGGCGGCGTAGATGAAAGCGGAAACGAACTGCCCACCATCTATCAGCCGCAGTATGAAAAGCGTGGACTTCCCGGTGCGGTCTATGAGATCATCGCCGCAGAGGATATTATCACGCAGGACGGTACTGTCCGGAATCAGAAGGGTGAGGTCGTGGACACCGTTACAACCGATGCAACCGGCACAGCGGTGAGCCGTGAACTCTACCTTGGCAAATATGAGGTGCGTGAGATCACAGCACCCCACGGGATGGTGCTCAACCCGGAACCCCACTGCGTCGAGCTTGTCTATGCTGGTCAGAATGTTGCCGTAACAGAAACGGCGACTTCGTTCGAGAACGAGCGTCAGAAGGTGGAGATCAGCCTTGTAAAGTCCATCGAGCAGAATGAGCGCTTCGGCATTGGCAATAACGGTGAAATGAAGAATATCTCCTTTGGACTGTTCGCTGCCGAGGAGATCGTATCTGCCAGCGGCACTTCAATTCCCGCAGACGGTCTGATCGAGATCATCGCACTCAATGAGGACGGCACGGCAACTGTCAAGACCGACCTGCCGCTTGGCAGCTACTATGTGCAGGAGCTTGCTACCGACAGTCACTATATGCTGTCCGATACCAAGTATCCCGTAACCTTTGGGTATGCCGGTCAGGATACGGCAGTTGTAAAGATTGCCGCTAACGACGGCAAGGCAATCGAAAATGATCTGATCTACGGTTCTGTTTCCGGTAAGAAGGTCGATGAAAACGGCAGTGCTCTCGGCGGTGCGCTGATTGGACTGTTCCGCACGGATGACGGCGAGTTTACAAAGGAAAACGCTCTGCTGACTGCCACTTCTGCTGAAGATGGCAGTTTTTCTTTTGAGAATATTCCTTACGGCACTTGGTATGTCCGTGAGATCGAACAGCCCGCCGACTTCGTGCTGGATGATACCATCTATCCCGTGACGATCAACGCAGACTGTCAGGTCGTGGAGATTGAAATCGTCAACAAGTATGTCCGTGGAAACATCCATCTGACCAAGGTGGATTCCGAATATCCTGACAATAAGCTGACCGGAGCGGCCTTTGAGGTCTATAAGGACAGTAACGCAAACGGCAAGCTGGACGATGGCGATGAACTGCTCGGCACACTGACCGAAAAGGAAAAGGGCGAATACAGTATGAACGACTTGTTCCACGGTCACTACTTCGTCAAGGAAACCAAAGCCCCGGAGGGTTTTGTCCTCGATACCGGCGTGTCTGAAGTGATGATCGACACCAACGGCAAGACCTACGAGGTGGAGAACAAGGCAGGTGTCGGCTTCATCAATGAAGCTATGCGAGGCAACCTGAAAATCGTCAAGACCTCCTCTGACGGCAAGGTCAAGGGCTTCGCTTTCCGCATTACCGGTGCAAATGGCTATGACATTATCCTTGAAACCAACGACAAGGGTGAGATCTTCATTGACGGGCTTCGCATCGGGGACTACACCATTTCTGAGGTAAGCAACTCGGCTTCTTCGATGTATGTCCTGCCTGCCGACAAGAAGGCAACGGTCAAGCTCGGCTCCACTACCATTGTGGAGATGCACAATGTTCTGCGTGATACGCCTAAGACTGGCGATACCACCAATCTGCCGCTGCTCTATGCCCTTGCAGGACTGTCCGCAGTGGGCATCGCTGTGTGCGGCGTTGTCGGATTCAAGAAAAAGAAAAAGGAGGATCGTAACTAATGGAACCTAAAACCATCGTGGCTATCGTATTGGTAGCCTTTATCATCGGCGGCTTTATCTTCTTGCAGATTAGATCGAAAAACAAGAAGTGAGCAAACCTTCTGAGGGGCGGAGCAAAAACTCCGCCCCTTTTCTACTACCCGAAGGAGGGATTCAATGAATCAACAGAAAACTTTGGAAAGCCGTGTGCTTTCTATCTTGAAGGACTGTCCGAGAGCAAGGTTCGACGATATGATCCTCATTATGCACTACTACAACCGCTATGCGACTTATCTCAGAGCCGGCGAACTGCCTCTCAATGACCTTGCATTCAACTACAAAGTCTACGGACTGCCGTGCTTTGAAACCATCCGCAGGGCAAGGCAGCGTGTGCAGTCGCTTTTTCCGGAATACTCCCGCAACGCCGAGCAGGATGATATGGTTATCATCATCGGCATTCTCTGAGGTAACGGCTATGGAAAATGAAAAGAGAAAGGTCGGTGATTACACCATCCTCTGCGCCGTGAATATCGGTTCCCGTGAAATCATTCTTGCCGAGAATGAGCAGAGTGCCAACGGCGAACGCTTCCTCTGCTGCTACGGAGAGCGCAACGACATATTTGAAAAGTTTACCGAGTGTGCTGTTGGTGACGACTACATTGATGCAGCGATGTTTTTTGCAGAGCGCATCAAGCAAGACGCCGAGAGGTTTCGGGAAGAGGTTGAAAAGCTGGATATTCCCGTGACGGTTATCACCCAAGCGGACTGCATCCCCGACCACTATAAGAACGACATCAACGGCAAAATCATCGCCATCAACCCGGCAATCCTCAAGCCGGAGTATCAAAGAGCAGATCGACAGCTTTTCCTTGTGACCGGTGGCTTCGGCGCTTCAGCAAATGCCCGTGGCAGCGCCGTATTTTGCAAAAATCTCTATGACGGCAAGAATACCCGTTATGAGCGTATGGATGTGCTGGGTGAAGTAAAGCCGGAGCGTATGCCTGATTGGGCAAAAGAAAAAGCGGCTGCTTTTAGCCGCACAATTCAAGGAAAAGACCACGAGCGATAAGGAGGCAGATTTCTATGGCAACAAAGAAAACCGCAGCCGAGCAGGGCTTGCAGCAGAAAATGAAGGTGCTGGCAAAGCTCTTTGACGCAGGCTGTAAAACCGAAAAAGACTTGAAGGCGCTGACTTTGCCGACGATCCTGAAAATCCCCGATGTGACCGTTCCGGATATGACGGTCATCACCGAGCTTCAGGAGCAGGTTGCAAAGAACCGCCTTTTCTCATACTTGGGAGGTGGAACAGATGAGCCAAGCGACACGACCGAATGACCGCCACATCATTTGGAGCAACCAAAACCTTGATGTGGACGACTGGCGAGAGGACTACAAGGAGTTCCTTGAAGCTAATGAACTGGACGGCGACCCGAATGATGAGCAGGCACTCTATGAGTGGATGGAAGAAACCAATTACGACTACCTCTCCGATGAGCGAGTCAACCTGAATGTTCAGCTTTCCCAGCCGATCATTGTCATTGGCGACATCGGCAGATGGAACGGCAGAGTGATGGGCTACAAGGACATCCCATCCGGCAACATCCGAGATTGCCTGTATGCCGACACCGACTATACCGAATGGTATGTAGATAAGTACGGCGATCTTCGTGCCGATGCGATTCATCACGACGGCACGAATCACTATCTTTACCGTGTGTTCAAAGACGGCGTTTCCGAAACGCAGATGGAGAACCTGAAAGATAAAATCTATCACGGCAAAGCCACACGAGTCGATATTACCCGGCTGACCCGGCGACTTGGGGATGAGATCGCCGCCGTTTACGGCTTTGACATCCCGAAACAACGAACACTGCAAGAAAGGGGCGCAAGATAATGACAGATTTCACACTGCGACCGCTGACCGTTCCCGAACGCAAATACACCTACGCTCAAAGCTCACAGCTTCAAGGGCAGACAGGCAATATCGGTTATCTGCGTGGGGACTTCGGCTCAAGCGGCGATCAGTTTTATACCACTTGGTTTGATACCCGACCGCAATGGAAAAGCGATGAGTTCAAGCGGGACTTGGACGATGTAATCAACGCCCTGCGCTCCGAGGAGTACGGACTGCTTCAAAGCCGTTCTCAGATGGTGCGTTATGGGCGTGAGAACAAGGAAAGCGAAATGCAGGGTGCTTATACCACTGAGTTCGGCTTCCGAGCAGATACCGAGAAATATGCGTTCGTGCTTCGCTGTAATCCAACGAGGGGCGACTATAACTTCTACTGCCTCTGCTATGTAAAGGAATGGCTGGACAAGCACATCGAAGAAGCCAACCGGGACATTCGTTTTATTGACAGCCACTATAAAGAACTGTTCCGTATCCCGGACGGAGAGCGCATCATTGTGACCGACCGTGACGGTAAGACGGAAAGCTATCCCTGCCGCTATATTGACAACTATCACACAGAGGTTGGGCGCAATCTCTTTCACATTTGCGAGTTTGCCGAGCGTATGGAGCAAGGTGGCTGTACCTACGCTCCTATGGAGCCGCCCTTGCCTCTGATGTGCTATTCCATACTCCCGTCTACCGGCGAAGTCATTCAAATCGACCGCTGGCAAAAGGGCTATACCGCCACAAGGTTTAACGACGGGAACCGTGCAGAGAACGAAGCAATTAAAGATAAGTTCAATGAGAAGCTGGGAGTGACGAAGGCACAGGAGCAGGCGATGCTTGCCGGTTCTATGATCCGGTGGGACTCCATTGCCGCCAAACCCAAGAGCTATGATGAGAACGGCAAAGCCATCAAGCCAAAAGACTATGAACGATAAGGAGGTGTCCGCCGATGGCACGAAAATACGACTTCATTTCGGAGCTGTATAACCGAACCTGCAAAATGGTCGTTGCAAACCCCGAAAGCTGGGAAGTGTTTCTGCGCTCTGCCTGCTACAACTACCGTCTGCGTTTTGATGAGCAACTTTTGGTTCACGCACAGCGACCGGACGCCACCGCCGTTCTTCAGATCGACGACTGGAACCAAAAGTTCGGGCGATGGGTCAACCGTGGAGCACACGGCATTGCTGTTTTTGAGGATGCCGACCAACGCCGCCAGCGGCTTGTCCACTACTTCGATATTTCCGACACGCATCCCAGCCGCTTTTCCCGCAGAGTTCCCATTTGGCAAATGCGGGACGAATACACGGCAGAAGTGATCGACACGCTGGAAAGCACCTTTGGTGAACTGGACGATAAGGAAACCCTTGCCGTTGCCATCGAGTCGGCGGCAAGAAACGCCGTAGAGGACAACATCCCCGACTATCTCTCCGATCTGATCTACAGCGTGAAAGACAGCTTCCTGGACGGCGTATCCGAAGAAGAAATCACCCACATTTTCAAAACGGCGGTGCGAAATAGCGTCGCCTATATGACGATGACCCGCCTGGGCATTGAAGCCGGAGAATACTTTGAACCCGATGATCTTCGGGATGTGGTGAATTTTACGACGCCTGCCACGCTGAACGCCCTCGGCTATGCCACCAGCGATATTGCGGAGATGGGACTTGCGGAGATTTCCCGTACCATTCTTGCCCTCGACCGTCAAAATCGCATAATTGCAGAGAAAACCAAAGCCGATTACAATGTAGGCAAAGAAAAAACCGAAAGGAGTCCTGACGATGAACGAGATCACTTACACGATGCAGGGGGATTATCTGCTCCCCAATCTGACAATGCCGGAGCAGCCGGAGCTGTCGATGGGCAGGTACGCCCGGATGCGGAAGAAGTTCCTGAAGGAGCATCACAAGGTACGCTACTACAACCTGCTGACGAGCTGCACCCTGAACGAGCATCTGAACGACACGGAGCGCAGAGCGAACGAGATGGAACAGATGCTGACGGAGCAGATGGTAGCGTCGGAGGGCGTGACGGAGAGCCTGAAAGCGATGGATATGATGAGCTGGGTTCGGAAGATGAACAGTATCCGGAGCCGGGTTCAGGAGATCGTGATGGCGGAGGTAATCTTCGCTTAGACTACTACGACCGAAGCCACGAGGATAAAAGCCTGCCGTTCTTTGGCGGCGACGATACGATTCGTGAAATCCTCGGCACCACGCCGCACCTAAAGGCAAGCAAGGACGAGATACGGGCATTCTTTGAAGCTACCGCTGATGAGAACGCCCGTATTTCTTATATCAAGCGCATTTTCAACAACGACTACACCGAGGTCATTCTGAGCGATGGACGGCGTGTGGGCTACAAGACCTATCAGAATGTGTTGCAGCTTTGGGAGGGCAGCTATCTCTCCCGTACAGCGCAGAGCTTCTATGATTGGGGCGTAATTGCCCAGCATTTTGAAGCGATGCGGTTACTTGGGGAGTTGCAGGACACGATTAAGCCGCTGCCGTCCATTGACGGGCAGTTGAGCTTGATGACAGCAGGAGCAGAGGAACGAAAGCCCTCTGCTTTTACTTTCTCTCAGGAGATCATCGACGCTGTTCTCACCCGTGGAAGCGGCATCTCTGAGGGAAAAATGCGAATCTATGAGCAGTTCCAAAAGAGCCTGTCTGCAAAGGAAAATGCCGACTTTCTGAAAAACGAATACGGTTGGGGCGGCTCTTATCCGGTCATCATCGGTGCAGGCATTGACGAACAGCACGACGGAAAAGGTATCACAATTTCAAAAGGTATCGGAAGCGACAAGCCGCACATTACTCTTTCTTGGTCTCAGGTGGAAAAGCGTATCGGAGACCTTATCCGTATGGACAGATACCTAAACCCAAAGGAAAAAGAAAAGTACCCTGAATGGCTTGAAAAGCAGGAAGAACGGCGAGCCGAGCTTGCAGAGCAGAGAAAAAACCGTGAGATACTTTCTACCGCACCGCCTGAACCTGAAAACAAAGAGGACGAGCCGGAAGCGCAGTATGAATATCATCTCGGCGACAGCGTGTATATTGGGGCTTCTCAGTATGAGATTTTGTCCTTTGATGAAAACCGTGTAATGCTCTATGACTTCGATATGCCCTTATTCAACAAGGAACTTTCAAGGGAAGAATTTGACCGCAAAGTGCGTGAAAATCCGATGAACGACCACTTGAAGGTCAGTGTATTACCGGCGGAAGAAAAAACCGTTACAGGCGAAAATAAAGCTCAAAACGATACTGAAACCGTACCGGATTTCAGTCCGAAAACCGGTTATGACGACGCCTTCTTTATTGACCGGGACAATGAAAGTGTAACTT
>ENA-UEOM01000822-UEOM01000822.1-human-gut-metagenome-genome-assembly--contig:-NODE-822-length-12753-cov-14.990691_pt1 | contig 12753 bp, 9 predicted proteins | sample MGYA00242993_ERZ507994 | MGnify/ENA primary metagenome ERZ507994 (study PRJEB26167, sample SAMN06115536) | human gut metagenome | host: Homo sapiens | place: China:Neimenggu | collected 2014-11-07... | reverse complement strand
ATGCTGATGGCAAGGCATCAGAAAATAGCTAAACTCTTTGACGAAGATTTTTGGGGTACGCAATGACGAAGTCAGGAAAAAGGTTACTTCCGATACCGGCCGTGGCCGTGATGCCCGTGGAATGCAGCACGTCCCTGATCATGGTCATGGCCAACTGGCGGGCCGTGAGCTTATAGGTGTCCAGATAAGCGGTAACGTCCATCAGCACCTCATCTATACTATACACATGAATATCCTCAGGCGCCACATACTTGAGATAGGTATCATACACGCGCGTGCTATACCTTATATAATAGGCCATGCGGGGTGGTGCCACTATATAATCCACCTGCCAGTCGGGATGCTTGCGCAGCTGTGTGTCGTCCCATGTCTTGCCGGTTAACGGATGCCCGCAGGCTCTTGCCCGATCCATATTAACCTGTTTCACCCGCTGGACCACTTCGAAGAGGCGTGCACGGCCAGATATCCCGTGGGCCTTGAGAGAGGGCGAAACGGCCAGACAGATGGTCTTCTCAGTACGTGAGAGGTCGGCAACAACCAGATTGGCGGTGAGCGGGTTGAGCCCTCTCTCCACGCATTCCACCGATGCGAAGAAGCTCTTCATGTCGATGGCAATATAGGTGCGGCCGTTGCTGTTCATTTGTGCGAGCTATGAGAAGTGTGTGCTGGTGGCGTAGAGAGAGACGTATGCTCGGGATGTGAGAGGGGCATGTGTGACTTGTTGGGCTATTGGCCGGAAATGTCGTTCTGGCATACGGGGAAAGAGAGAGGGGGAAATTCCCTGCGCCATAGAGCGCTATGGAACTTCCCCCTCCCGGGTTCAGTATTGGATGTCAGGAGGAAGAATCAGTCCTGCGACTCCTCTGTGGCCTGTCGCAAGGCGCAACAGAGCTGGTCGGGACAGGAGGTGCGCTTCATGCCGCACCTCACTCCCTCGAGCCTGGCTATCACATCCTCAGTCTTCATGCCTACCACCAGCTGGGCCAGTCCTTTGGTGTTGCCATCGCATCCACCATAGAAGCGGCAGCGTGTGACGCGCCCTTCCTTGACTCCCACTTCTATATACTGGCTGCATGTGCCGTGAGTCTTGTATAGGAGCAGGCTCTCTCCGTTCTCCTTGACTACCTTGTTCTCCTGCAGTTCCATTATTCCTCAGTCTCCTCGGGCTTCATGTTGGTATATACAGTCTGCACGTCATCAAACTCCTCCAGCTTATCCACCATCTTGTTGATGGTCTCGCGCTGCTCGGGAGTCACCTCCTTGAGGTCGTTGGGAATGTAGGTGAACTCACCGCCGACATCCTCAAATCCGTCGGCCTCCAGCTTCTTCTGGATGCTGTTGTAGCTGGTGGGCTCGCCATAGATGGTGATTGTGCCTTCCTCTTCGTCCTGGTCAAACTCCTCATCCACTCCGTAGTCAATCATCTCCAGGATGAAGTCGTCCATGTCCATGTCATCTTTCTTCTTGAAGGTGAACACGCACTTGTGGTCGAAGAGGAATGAGAGTGAACCTGTGGTGCCCATGTTGCCGCTGAACTTGTTGAACACGCTGCGCACGTCGGCCACAGTACGTGTGGTGTTGTCGGTGAGGGTATCCACAAAGACAGCCACTCCGTGAGGACCGTAGCCCTCGTATGTCACTCCCTTGTACTCGCTCTGGTCCTTGCCCATAGCATTCTTGATGGCACGCTCGATATTGTCCTTCGGCATGTTCTCACGCTTGCACACAGCTATTACAGAACGCAGCGCGGGGTTGTTCTCGGGTTCTGGTCCTCCAGCCTTCACAGCTATAGCAATCTGCTTGCCCAGACGTGTGAAAGTCTTGGCCATGTGACCCCATCTCTTCAGTTTGGTAGCCTTGCGGTATTCAAATGCTCTTCCCATTGGTTTGTATGTATTATATTAAACTTTCCTTATTACTTGATTTCTCTTGCGGAGCCTTAGCGAAGTTCGGCACCAAGCTGCTTGGTGAGCTGCTGCACGAGCTTCTGCATGATGGCAGTAATCTGCTTGTCGTTGAGCGTCTTGCTGTCGTCCTGCAGGATGAAGTTGACCGCATAGGACTTCTTGCCCTGAGGCAGGTTCTTGCCCTCATATACGTCGAAGAGGTTGACCGCACGCAGCAGTTTCTTCTCGGTCTGGTAGGCAATCTTCTCTATCTGGCCGAATTCCACGCTCTCGTCAACGAGCAGCGCCAGGTCGCGGCTCACAGCGGGGAACTTGCTTATCTCCCTGTAGTTCACCTTCTGGTTCTTTATGCTCTGCATGAGCACCTTCCAGCGGAGGTCGGCGAAATAGACAGGAGCATCCAGTTCAAACTTCTCCAGCAGCTGTCGGCTCACGATACCCATCTCGCAGAGCACCTTTCCGTTGCGTGTCTGGATGAGCAGACTCTTGTCGAAGATGTCGCTCTGGCCGTCGGCAAACACGAGCATGCCGAAGGGAACACCTGTGCGGCAAAGGATATTGATGACATGTGCCTTCAGTTCGGCAAAAGAAGTCTCCTCGTCGGGATGTGCCCAACTGCCGCTCACGCGCTTGCCTGTGCACCACAAGCCCAGGTGATAGTCCTCGCTATAGGCGTCGAGCACGTGCTTGATGACTTCGGGGTCGCGGCTGCTGCTTACGCCAGGGATGATTTCGGGGCTGCGCTTCTCGGCCTCGAACTTGTAGCAGTTGCCGAACTCAAAGAAGCGCAGGTTGGGGTTCTTGTGGCTCACGTTGCGTGAGATGCTCTCCAGTCCGCCGAAGAGCAGAGTCTGCCTCAGCGAGTTCAGGTCCTGGCTCAGGGGATTGAGCAACTTCACCAGATTCTCGCTCTTATATGACTCAAGACCATCATAATATGCGCCTCGCTGCAAGCTGTTGTTCAATATCTCGCGGAAACCTGCACCCACCAGCTGCTCGCCCACCAGGTTCTGCAGCTTGTGGCTCTTGTCGGGCTCGCCCTTTACAGTCAGACTGCTGTGCAGAGTGGTGGGAATCTCCACCTGGTTGTAGCCGTATATGCGCAGGATGTCCTCCACCACGTCGCAGGGGCGCTGCACATCCACACGATAAGGGGGAACCACCAGGCTCAGCCCCTCGGCGTTCTCCTCGCGGATTTCCATCTCCAGACTGGTGACTATGCTGCGTACTGTCTCGGCAGGGATATGCTGGCCCACCAGCCCATCCACATAGGCATACTTCAGCTCCACAGGGAACCCGGGTGTGGGTTCGGGACAAGTGTCGGCTATCTGCATGCTCACCTTTGCGCCTGCCAGCTCCTTGGCCATCAGGGCTGCACACTTGAGTGCGTAGAGCTGGGCATTGGGATCAACGCCACGCTCGAAGCGGAAACTGGCGTCGGTGCTGAGGCCATGACGGCGTGCACTCTTGCGAATCCAGGTGGGGTTGAAATAGGCACTCTCGAGCAGAACATCCTTGGTGGTATCGTAGGTGCCGCTGCCCTTGCCGCCCAGCACACCGGCTATACACATGGGCTCCTCGGCGTTGCAGATGGCCAGGTCGCGGTTAGAGAGCTTGTGCTCCACACCGTCCAGGGTCACAAAAGATGTGCCCTCGGGCATCGTGCGAACGATTACCTTCTGGCCCTTGATCATGTCGGCATCGAAGCAATGGAGCGGAGTGCCGTAGGCCATCATCACGTAGTTGGTGATATCCACGATATTGTTGATGGGACGGATGCCTATCACGCGCAGGCGGTCCTGCAGCCATTCGGGGCTCTCCTTCACCTCGCAGTCCTTCAGGCTCACGGCTGTGTAGCGGGGGCAAGCCTCCTCGTTCTCCACGCTGATGCTGATGGTGAGGTCCTCGTTATCTACCTTGAAGTCCTCCACCGAGGGGCGGTGCAGGCTGGTTTGATAGCCGTTCTGCACCAGCCATGTATACAGGTCACGTGCCACGCCATAATGGCTGCACGCATCTGCACGGTTGGGGGTGATATCCACTTCGATTACGAAATCGCTCTCGATATGGTAGTACTCGGCTGCGGGGATGCCCACGGGAGTGTCTTCGGGCAGCACGATGATGCCGTTGTGGTCGTTGCCCACGCCTATCTCGTCCTCTGCACAAATCATGCCGTTGCTCTCCACACCGCGCAACTTGCTCTTCTTGATGGTGAAGCACTCGTCGCCGTCGTAGAGCTTGGTGCCCACCACGGCCACTATCACCTTCTGTCCGGCAGCCACATTAGGTGCTCCGCACACTATCTGGATGGGCTCGCCCTTGCCTGTATCCACGCTGCAGATGTGCATGTGGTCGCTGTTGGGGTGCGGCTCACATGTGAGCACGTGTGCTGTCCACAGGCCTTCCAGTCCGCCCTTGATAGACTGCACTTCTTCCACACCATCCACTTCCAGGCCCACGCTTGTGAGTGCATCGGCCACCTCATAGGCATTGAGGGTGGTGTCAACATACTCGCGCAGCCATTTGTACGATATATTCATATTACCTTATATATTATATTTGTCTTAACGTACTTCGAAGTGCAAAATTACGATTTTTCTTTAAGACGGGGAAGGAAAATGCTCACAGAATGCCCCTTGCCCCTTCTGATTATCAGGCAAAGAGCCTCGCAGAGGGCAAGAAGCGGCATCAGGAACCCTCTCGGGCAGGCTGCCTGCCATATGATAAATGTATGGAAAACGGCTCGATAGCATTCTTTGGGGCAAGGCGGGCAGGACTGTTCCGCCATAGGAAGCGTTGTCCCTGGGCATGCCGGATGCCCCCCCCTGCTGATGCATTACGCTGCGATGGCCGATGCAGGGCGCTGGAACTGCAGATGGAGCGTGCTGCAATGGCCCACGGAGCGCCTTGCAATAATTGTTGGAATGAATGGAGGTGGCTGACGGAGAGAATTGACACGTCTGCAGAAAACATGTAAACCGCACCCGGCACGTGTCTGCTGTGCCCGATGCGGTTTGCCGTAATGTAATTGTCCAAGAGCCTGCGTGAGAAGGTCTCACCTCATGGCAAGTCCCTCTAAATGTGGGGCGTGAGGGAATTTGTTCCATAAGGGGAACCCACTTGATGTTCTGCCTGTCGGAATCCATTCCATCGCAACCGTCCTCAGAGCCCTTGGCCGGTGGAGGTTACTCCCACTCGATGGTCGAAGGTGGCTTCGAAGAGATGTCGTAGCAAACGCGGTTGACTCCCTTTACCTTATTTATAATCTCGTTGCTCACCTGCGCCAGGAATTCATAGGGGAGGTGTGCCCAGTCGGCTGTCATGGCATCGGTACTGGTCACGGCACGCAGAGCCACGGGGTTCTCATAGGTGCGCTCATCACCCATCACGCCCACGCTACGCACGTCGGAGAGCAAGATGGCACCTGCCTGCCACACCTGGTCATAGAGCTTCCAGTCGCGCAGACCCTGGATGAAGATATGGTCTGCCTCCTGCAGCACATGCACCTTCTCGGGTGTGATGGCACCCAGGATGCGCACGGCCAGACCGGGTCCGGGGAAGGGATGACGGCCTATGAGGTGCTCGGGGATGCCCAGCTGGCGGCCCACACGGCGCACCTCGTCCTTGAAGAGCCACTTCAGAGGTTCGCACAGAGAGAGGTGCATCTCCTCGGGCAGACCACCCACATTATGATGGCTCTTGATGACCTTGCCTGTGATATTGAGGCTCTCGATGCGGTCGGGATAGATGGTTCCCTGGGCAAGCCACTTGGCATCGGTTATCTTGTGCGCCTCCTCGTTGAACACCTCCACGAAGTCGCGGCCGATGATCTTGCGCTTCTGCTCGGGTTCTGTCACGCCTTCCAGGTCGCGGAAGAAGCGTTCGCTGGCATCCACACCTATAACGTTCAGGCCCAGGCACTCGTAGTCGTGCATCACATTGGTGAACTCGTCCTTGCGGAGCATGCCGTGATCTACGAAGATACAGGTGAGCTGGTTGCCGATGGCACGGTTGAGCAGAACGGCTGCCACGCTGCTATCCACGCCTCCCGAGAGGCCAAGGATGACACGGTCGGTGCCTATCTGCTTGCGGAGCTCCTCCACGGTAGTATCCACAAAATTGGCAGGAGACCAGTCCTGACGGCTTCCGCAGATATCCACCACAAAGTTGCGCAACAACTGGGTGCCCTGCAGGGAGTGGAACACTTCGGGGTGGAACTGCACGCCCCATATAGGCTCGTTGTCGGCAGCATAGGCTGCATATTTCACCTGGTCGGTGCTGGCTATGGCGTGGAAGCCCTCGGGCAGAGCCGTGATGGTGTCTCCGTGGCTCATCCACACCTGGCTGCCCTGCTCAAACCCATGGAAGAGAGGGTTGTCGAGGTCGATGGTGGTCAGGTTGGCGCGACCATACTCGCGGCTGCCAGCAGGCTCCACCTTGCCGCCCAGCGTGTGGCTCATGAACTGCGCTCCATAGCAGATACCCAGGATGGGCATGCGGCCGCGGAACTGCGACAAATCCACCTTGAAGGCCTGGGGATCATAAACACTATAGGGACTACCAGCCAGTATCACGCCTATGACATCAGGGTCCTGGGCGGGAAACTTGTTGTAGGGCAGTATCTCGCAGAAGGTATCCAACTCGCGCAAACGGCGTGCGATGAGCTGGGTCGTCTGCGACCCGAAATCCAAGATAATGACTTTCTGTTGCTGCATATAATAAGTGTATATAAGCTTAAAACACGTTTCAAGCAACAAAAGTACGGACTTTTTTGGCATTATTACTAAAAAGAGCCTGCCTTTTTTGGCTGTAACGGCGGATTGCTTTACCTTTGCTATGAACAACAACACTCTATTATGGCAACAAACATGCGTAGCGATGGTATTGTAATCATACCTACATATAACGAAATCGAGAACATAAAGGCCATCATCACAGCGGTCACGGGGCTTGAAAAGGCGCTCGACGTGCTCATCATCGATGACGGAAGCCCCGACGGCACAGCCTCGGTGGTGAAGGAGATGATGAGGGGAGAGCTGTCGGGACGGCTGCATCTGATAGAGCGCAAAGGCAAGCTGGGACTGGGCACAGCCTATATCCGCGGCTTCGAATGGGCCATCGAGCAGGGCTACGACTACATCTTCGAGATGGATGCCGACTTCAGCCACAACCCCAACGACCTGCCCCGACTCTATGCGGCATGCCATGACGAGGGTTATGACGTGGCTGTGGGCAGCCGTTATATCACGGGTGTGAATGTGGTCAACTGGCCCATCGGGCGCGTGCTGATGAGCTATTACGCTTCGGCCTACGTGCGTACGGTACTGGGCATAGGACTGCGCGACACCACAGCAGGCTTTGTGTGCTACCGCCGCAAGGTGCTCGAAACCATCGACCTGGAGCACATCCGCTTCAAGGGCTATGCCTTCCAGATAGAGATGAAATACAGCGCCCTGCGCCTGGGATTCAAGATCAAGGAGGTGCCTGTGGTGTTTGTCAACCGCGAGCTGGGTACCAGCAAGATGAGCGGAGGCATCTTCAGCGAGGCTCTCTTTGGAGTGATGAGACTGAGAATGGGTAAAATCAAGGGAAGAAAATGATTATACGCAACGCAACGATAGTGAATGAGGGAGAACGTTTTACGGGCTCCCTCGTTGTTAAGGACGGTCAGATAGCCGACATCCTGCGCGATACGGAACTGCCCACGGATGATGAAGTGATAGATGCCACGGGGCTCTACCTGCTGCCAGGAGTAATAGATGATCATGTGCACATGCGCGAACCGGGACTTACCCAGAAGGCCGATATGGACACAGAGACACGTGCGGCAGCGGCAGGAGGTGTGACCAGCGTGATGGACATGCCCAATGTGAAGCCGCAGACCACTTCGCTCGAACTCCTGGAGGAGCGATACCGCCTGGGGGCGCAGAAGTGTCATGTCAACTTCGGGTTCTATCTGGGAGCCACAAGCGACAATCTGGAAGACATCAAGCAGGTGGATGTCACGCGTGTGCCTGGCGTGAAGCTCTTCATGGGCAGCAGCACGGGCAACATGCTGGTGGATGACGAGAAGGCTCTATGCGACATCTTCGCCTCCTGCCCTACCCTGCTCATGACGCATTGCGAGGATACCGACCGCATCAACCGGCGCATGAAGGAGGCGCAGGCCCAATATGGCGATGACCCTCAGGTGGTGCATCATCCCGACATTCGCGACCGCGTGGCCTGCCTTCAGAGCACTTCTCTGGCGGTCAGGTTGGCGCGCGAGACTGGTGCCCGGCTGCATGTGGCTCATCTGACCACGAGTGACGAGCTGGAACTCTTCAGCCCCAATGACCCAAAGATAACAGCCGAGGCTTGTGTGGCGCATCTGCTCTGGAGCCGCGAGGACTACAGCCGTCTGGGCGCACTCATCAAGTGTAATCCTGCCATCAAGGAGGCTTCCGACCGCGATGCCCTTCGCCACGCCCTGAACGACGGACGCATACGTGTCATAGGCACCGACCATGCTCCCCATCAGCTGAGCGAGAAGCAGGGGGGCTGCAAGCGTGCCATGAGCGGTATGCCTATGGTGCAGTTCAGTCTGCCCTCCATGCTGGGACTGGTGGACGAGGGCGTCATCAGCCTCGAGCGTATGGTGGAACTCATGTGCCACAATCCGGCTTCACTCCTGCGCATCAACCGCCGCGGCTACCTGCGCAAGGGCTATCATGCCGACCTGGTACTGGTTCGTCCCAATGCCCCATGGCAGGTGACCGAGGAATGCATTCTGAGCAAATGCGGGTGGAGTCCGCGCCTGGGCGATACGCTCAACTGGCAGGTGGAGCGCACCTGGGTCAACGGCCAGCTCGTGTGGGACGGCCAGCAGGTGGATACAGGCGTGCTGGGCCAGCCCGTGCAGATAGACGCCTGACAGAAGCCAAGCGGGTGCCAAGGGCTGGAAAACTGATGTCCCACGGCCTGGCAACCAGGCTGCTTTTCAAGAGCCAACAAGAAGGACAATCCGAAGGAGCCGACTGACTCGCCTTCTTCAACTAAAGAAAATAATAAAGGCTGTGCTGAAGTTTGATGCTTCAAGCACAGCCTTTACTATATATATAATGTATTGCCCTTATTTGACAGGCTCTATCACGAAGGTGTAGCTGTAGGATTTCTCGGTCAGCTCATACTTTTGCAGAGGGCCGGGGCCACAACTGGCGTTGCCCAGTCCGCGCATGGCAGCATCCAGATGCAGCACCACCTCGGGACGGTAGATGCTCTTCAGCTGATGATGGTACTTCACCTGCCACATCTCCTCGTCGGAATAGTGGAGGGCGCTGAAGCCCAGGTTGCCTGCCAGCAGACGTACCCTCAGGCCCTGTCCCTGCTTGTCGGTCAGGGTGAGCCAGTTCACTCCCCAGCGCTCGCCCATGCTCATGGGCTTGATGTACTTCTCGGCCATGCCGGTCACGGTATTGTGATAGCGGCCCACGAAGGCGGCATCCTGGCGGTCGGGATAGTTCTCTATGGGACCGTGTCCGAGCCACTCCACCTGCTCCAGACTGCCGTCGAGAACAGCCTGCAGGCCCAGTCGTGAGAAGTCCTGGTTCTGCGTGTTGCCCATGCTGCACTCCACTTCGATGTGGCCGTTGGGCGTGATGCGATAGGATGTCTGCACGGGCACCTGGGTGCGTGCGTTACGTCCGGCTGATACGTTCTGTATCACGCACACCACGATGGTGTCGCCCTTCTGGGTCTTGTTGAGCTGCACGTCCTTGGTCTGGATGGCTGTTCCCAGATTGCCCCGGCGGTCGTTGCTGATGCTTCGGTAGCCGTTGAACAGGAAGCTGCCGCCCAGAGCGCGCTCCTGAGGAGCCAGCATATTCTTGCCCGAATAGGTAATCTGCGACAGGGCACCGCTCTTCTTGTCGAAGCTCACGGCAAACTCCTTGCCCTGGATGAGCAGCTTGCCGTCCTTGTCCTCGGCTGTCAGGGGCTGGGCTGCTGCCAGTTCCATAGGCTCCACCACGGGAACTCCGCCCAGGGCTATCTGCTCTGCTGCCACCTCATGTCCTGCCTGTGCCCATGTGGTGTGCTGGCGGAGGCGGAGCGAGAGGTTGAGGTGATACATGCCCGCAGCCTCGGGAGCAGTGGCAGGCATATCGATGAAGGCGCTGTCGCCTGCGGCAATGGCGGGCAGAGTGACGATACCGCTCTGGATGGTCTGTCCGTCACGCAGGAGTGAGTAAGACAGCTGGAAGCCATCGAGCGAAATGAATGCGTAGCGGTTGCGGATGCGCAGCTTGCCGTCGGGCATCTGCTTGAAATCCACATACTGATACACCTTCTTCACCTGCTCCAGCTTGGGTGTCACCTCACGCTCCGAGGTGATGATGCCGTTGCAGCAGAAGTCCTGGTCGTTGGGGAAGTCGCCGAATCCGCCGCCATAATAGATGTGGTGGGCAGGCTCGCCCCACTTGCGCAGGCCCTGATCTACCCAGTCCCAGATGCAGCCGCCTATCATGCGCTTGCTCTCAAACTCGATATAGTCCCAATACTCCTGCAGGTTGCCGATGGCGTTGCCCATAGCGTGGGCATATTCGCACAGGAAATAGGGGCGGCCCTGCTTGCTGGCGTCAGTATCCTCGTGGTGCACCGCGGACATGCTGGGATACATACGGCTGTCCATATCGGCCACCTCATTCATTCCTTCATAATGTATCAGTCGGCCGTCCAGCTCCTGGATGGCCTTCTTGCATGCCACGAAGTTGTCGCCGCCTCCGCACTCGTTACCCATGCTCCAGAAGATGACGGCAGGATGATTGCGGTCGCGCTGCACCATACGCACCTGGCGATCTACATACTGGGGCATCCATGAAGGCGTGCGGCTCAGGCGATGGTTGCCGTGGCATTCCACGTCGGCCTCGTCCATCATGTAGAGTCCGTAGTAGTCACAAAGGGCGTAGAAGCGTGGGTCGTTGGGATAATGGCTCGTGCGAACCGTATTGAGGTTGTATTGCTTCATCAGCAGCACGTCTCTCATCATGCTCTCCAGAGGCACGGCCTTGCCGTATGTGGGGTCGGTATCGTGGCGGTTGGCACCCTTGAAGAACACGCGGCTGTTGTTGATGTACACCCGTCCGCCCCGGTTCTCTATCTTGCGGAAACCGTACTTCTGGGTGCTGATATCGCCGTTGACGGTCACGTTTACCGTATAGAGGTTAGGCGTTTCGGCAGTCCACAGGAGCGGGTTCTTCACGTCCATGGTCATGTTCAGGGTAGCTGTTCCGCCCTTGGCCACAGGCTCGGAGTGTCCCACGATTCCCTTCGCCACCGTCTTGCCGTCGGGACCGATGAGAGCCACATCGGCCTTGATGTCGCGCACCTTCTTGCCCATATTGAGCACCTGCAGCTGCACGTTCAGCTTGGCCTGCTTGAGGTCGTTGCTCAGCTGGGTGGTGAGATACACGTCCTGGGTGTGGAGCTTCTGTCTGGCCTCCAGATACACCTCGCGATGGATGCCGCTCATGCGGAACATATCCTGGTCCTCGAGGTACGAACCGTCTGACCAGCGATAGACCTCCACGCACACAAGGTTGTCGTTGCCGGGCTTCAGGAAGCGTGTCACGTTGAACTCGCAGTCGTTGTTGGGGCCTTGTGTGTAGCCCACTTTCTTGCCGTTGACCCACACGCAGGCGGCGCTATACACACCATTGAAGTGCAGATATATCTCGCGTCCGTCCCATGCGGCAGGCACTTTCACCATACGGCGGTAGCTGCCCACGGCATTAGGCTCGTTCAGGATGGTGTAGCCGTCCTGTCCCTTGATGAAGGGAGGCAGGTTGCGGAAGGGATAGGTCACATTGGTATAGATGGGTGTGCCGTAGCCCTGCATCTCCCAGCACGAAGGCACAGGTATCTGCTTCCACTCCATGTCGTTGAAACCGGGCTTGTAGAAGTCCATGGGTCTGTCCTCGGGCTTTGCCGACCAGTGGAACTGCCACATGCCGTTGAGTGAGAGGCGCAGGCTGCTGTTGGGGCTGAGCCAAGGCTTCTCATAAGCCTCGTCGTCCCGCATCTCGCTCTCGTTGGCATAGAGCAGCATGGTGGCACGTCCGGGCTCCTTGTTTATCCCAAAGATGGTCTCGTTCTCCCAGTCGTTCTTGCTCCGATCCACATTGGACTCCACGGTTATCTTCAGATTGGTCTTGACCAGACGCCACTGCACGGCCTCGTCAGAGTCCTGGGCCTTCACCTGCCACACGGGGCCGCCGGGCTGGCAGTTGTCGTCGTAGCCCAGCTTGAGTCCGCCAGCCGCACTTGTGAGGGTGTAGGTGTCGCCCTCCACAGGGGTCAACTTCCATTGCTGGTTGGCGTTTCCGGGGTTCACGTCCCAAGGGCACACCTTGCCCGGCTGAGTGTCGTTGTTGCCGTTGTCGAGGGCCATCTGGGTCTGCGGATTGACCAGCGTGAAGTATCCCGCGCGGTCCGACTTCTGGATGTACCACACCTGGTTGCCCGACTTCTTGTTCACCGGGTTGAAGGTCATGGAGCTTCCCGTACATTCCAGGGCCAGTCCGTCACTTATCTCCAGACGGTAGCCCTGTGTGGGCGAGAATTCCTGAGCCGCACCCGTGGTCCATGGGGCCAGAAGGGCAAGCAGCATCAGAGCCATTTTGATTGATTTCATAATAATAATGTATTATTTTGGGGTTAAAGAGTAATTCTTGTGGCAAAGATAATGCACTTTTGCATAAAATCGCTAACTTTGCTATGAGAAAAGACATAAAACGGGTCACCTGAAAAAACGTGTGTATAGTTTATTGCAATAAATATCCCTTGTCCACGTTGTAATGAATAAAACAAC
>ENA-UEOM01000820-UEOM01000820.1-human-gut-metagenome-genome-assembly--contig:-NODE-820-length-12777-cov-29.997165_pt1 | contig 12777 bp, 10 predicted proteins | sample MGYA00242993_ERZ507994 | MGnify/ENA primary metagenome ERZ507994 (study PRJEB26167, sample SAMN06115536) | human gut metagenome | host: Homo sapiens | place: China:Neimenggu | collected 2014-11-07... | reverse complement strand
TTGATGGAGATAACGGCAGTAAGACCCTCGCGGAAGTCTTCTGGTGCAATCTCTACCTTTGCCTTCTCAATCTGCTTGGAGATGGTTGGGTCGGCTTCTGCGTAAGCCTTCAGGGTACGGGTCAACGCCATACGGAAACCAGTCAGGTGGGTACCACCCTCGATGGTGTTGATGTTGTTGACGTATGAGTGGATGTTTTCTGAGTAATCAGTATTGTACATCACGGCAATCTCGATAGGAATACCCTGCTTCTCTGTCTTCAGGTAGATGACGTCATCGAAGAGGTGGGTGCGATGGCGATCCACGTAGCGAACGAATTCCTTCAAACCATCCTTCGCATGGAAAACCTGCTCCTTGGTCTTTCCTTCCTCGTCTGGGCGCAGATCTCTCAAAGTAATCTTGATACCCGCATTGAGGAATGCCAACTCGCGCATACGGTTGGCGATGATGTCCCACTTATAGACAGTGTGAGTAAAGATTGTTGGGTCTGGCCAGAACTGCTGGCGTGTACCGCGCTTGTTGGTCTCGCCTACCACCTTTACCGAATAGAGAGGCTTGCCTTTCTCGTATTCCTGCTGGTAGATCTTGCCGCCACGGAAAACCTGTGACAACATGTGGGTAGAAAGTGCGTTTACACAACTTACACCCACGCCGTGCAAACCTCCAGAAACCTTGTAAGAACCCTTGTCGAACTTACCACCTGCGTGAAGCACGGTCATAACGACTTCGAGGGCTGACTTATGAAGCTTCTCGTGCATATCCACAGGAATACCACGGCCATTGTCTTCTACAGTGATAGAGTTGTCCTCATTGATGGTAACCTCGATGTCGGTACAGTAACCAGCCATCGCCTCGTCGATAGAGTTATCAACGGTCTCGTTTACCAAGTGGTGAAGACCCTTTTCGGAAATGTCTCCAATGTACATTGCCGGACGTTTGCGAACAGCTTCCAAGCCTTCAAGAACCTGGATGTTGCTCGCTGAGTAATTATTTGCGGTGTTTTGATTTTCTGCCATTTTTAGAATTGTCTTATTTCCGTGCAAAGATACAAAAAAAAGCTGAGAAACAGCTAGTTTTCTTTGTGAAAATTAGCGAAAAAGGGGAAAAAAGTAAGGTGATAATGTGTTGAAGGTCGAAGGGGTATAAAAAAGAGTAAGGCTGCAACCCCTTCATGAAGGATAGCAGCCTTATTTATCTCTTTTGCTTTAACTTGGAAGTTAGGCCAACTTAGCGATGTGCTGTGTAAGACCAGACTTCAAGTTTGCAGCCTTGTTCTCGTGAATAACGTTGATCTTAGCCAACTTGTCCAAAAGCTTCTGTACTGTAGGATAGAGCTTTGCAGCCTCCTCCTTGTCAGTCATGTTGCGCAACTTGCGAACGGCATTGCGCATAGTCTTTGCATAGTACTTGTTATGCAAAGCCTTCTTCTTGTCCTGACGGATTCTCTTGATTGATGATTTGTGATTTGCCATCTTCTTTATGTTATTTTTTTTATTTCTTAAATGTTTGTAGTCCCTAGCAGAGTCGAACTGCTCTTTAGAGAATGAAAATCTCTCGTCCTAACCGATAGACGAAGGGACCATTGCTTATTTGCGGGTGCAAAGTTACTACTTTTATTTGAATCTTGCAAATTTTTCCGCGAAAATTTTCGCTAAATGCTTGTTTTTTTGTAATTTTGCCCTGTTTTTTAATAATTATAGACAAAATGGAAGTAAAAACTAGAGCTATCGTACTACAAACCATTAAGTATGGGGATGCACAACTTATCGTGGATTTCTTCACCGAAAAGTTGGGCAGAGTCTCTTTTATGGTCAAAATACCCAAGTCTTCTAAGGCGAAGATGAAGCGTCAGCTGTTTCAGCCCTTGATGATTCTCAACCTGGAGTTCGATCATCGTCCGAAAGCTAACTTGCAGCGATTGAAGGATGTATCCATCGCTCTTCCCTTTGTGGATCTTCCCTTTTCGCCTTACAAGTTGGCGATGTCTATGTTTCTGGCAGAGCTTTTGGGGCAAGCCACCAGGAACGAGCAGGTGAATGTTCCATTGTTTTCCTTCATAGAGGAGAGTGTGGCGTGGCTCGACCAGGCACAGGGGAATTATGCCAATTTCCATATTGTCTTTATGGTTCGGCTAACCTTCTTTCTTGGATTTTCGCCTAACCTTGCGAGTGGTGCGCATGGCGATTTCTTCGACTTGGAGGAAGGCCGCTTTGTATCCTTCGTGCCTACACACGTACATTATTTAAATAAAGAGGATTCTTTACGTATGTTGGGGCTGTTTCGCCTGAGCTATGAAACAATGCACCTCTACACAATGTCCCGATTGGATCGAAACCGCTGTGTAGAGGTGATATTGCAATATTATAGGATTCATGTTCCGGGATTCCCGGAACTGAAAAGCTTTTCTGTTCTACAGAAGTTGTTCGCTTAAGGAACGGTTCCCTAGGCGAAGCTAATGACTCCCTGTACTGTGTCGTTATCGTCTTTCTTCTTAGCCTCCTCCGTTTCTGCATTGCCAGAAGCCAGATTGCGGATGTCTTCGAGAGTCTGACGGGTGCGCTTGAAGGTTGGTGTGTTCTCTACCTGAAGGATTACATCCTCGTTGTCGAGATCCTCAGGACGGAACAGGAAGATGTGTGGATGACGCTTATACTGGGTAGAGTTGCCGTCTGAACCATAGTAGCGCTCGCGTCTGTTCTGACGCTCTGCCCTTGTCTCTTCCTCTTCTGCGATACGGCGAGCTTCCTCTTCTGTATGCTTCTTCATGTGGCGGTTCATTCCCTCTACGTCTTCGAGTCCGAAACCTGTTGCCAATACGGTAACCTTGACACGGCTGCCCAACTCTGGGTCTATGGCGAGTCCCCACTTCAACTCGAAGTCATCTCCAAACTTCTCCATGAAGTCGTTTACATCGTTCATCTCATCCATGGTCAAACCAGGATTGTCCTTCTTCTCACTGGCAAAAGCAATGCTCAGCAAGATCTTCTTGGAGTTGAATACATCGTTGTCGTTGAGCAATGGTGAGTTCAATGCATCCTCGATCGCCTTCTTGACACGACCTTCGCCCTCACCGTAACCTGTACTCATGATGGCAACGCCACCATCCTTCAATACGGTCTTCACGTCGTTGAAGTCGAGGTTGATGAGTCCGTGAACGGTGATGATTTCAGCAATACTCTTTGCTGCAACGCTTAAGGTGTCGTCTGCCTTTCCGAAGGCATCGAGTACTGCGAGGTCTGGATAAATCTGGCGGAGACGCTCGTTGTTGATAACCAGCAGCGCATCTACGTGCTTAGACATCTCTTCTACACCATCCAGTGCCTGGTCGATCTTCTTAGGACCTTCGAAGCGGAAAGGAATGGTTACGATACCAACGGTAAGAATTCCGAGTTCCTTGCTCACTCTTGCGATGACAGGCGCAGCACCAGTACCGGTACCACCACCCATTCCGGCAGTGATGAAAGCCATCTTGGTGCCGTCGTTCAGCATGTGCTTGATTTCCTCCAGGGTTTCCTCGGCAGCCTGGCGAGCCTTGGCTGGCTTGTTGCCGGCTCCCAGACCTTCCTTGCCCAACTGCAGATGTACAGGTACTGGAGAATCGTTGAGTGCCTGATTATCAGTGTTACACAATACGAAGCTTACGTCGTGGATGCCTTCACGGTACATGTGGTTGACAGCGTTACCACCGCCACCACCTACACCAATCACCTTGATGATGCTGTTTTCCTTTTCTGGCTCTCCAAAGTCCAGAATATGTGGAGTATTTGTGTTATCTAGCATAATAGTCTATTCTAAAATATGATTATATTATTCTTCCTCAGAGATGGTATCCTTCACGAATTTCTTGAATCCTCTCATGAACTTGTGAACGAGGCTGTTCTCTTTTCTGCGTTTTGCTTCTTCCTCAGCTTCCTTTTCAGCCAGGAGTCTTGCCTCTTCCTCTTCCTGTTCTCTCTTGCGGCGAGCCTCTTCTTCAGCCTTCAGCTTTTCGGCTGCAGTCAATACCACGCCGGTGCCTACTGTCTCGTTCGGGTTGCGAGGAGCCTTGTGGGCTTCAGAACCTGTTCCTGTTGTAGGACGGTTGTCGAGGTTGTCGAAGAGGTCATTGTTGAATTCGCTGCCTGCGCAGTTCATGTCGCCCTTAGCCAGGAGTCCCAATACGGTATTCATCATGCCAGTATGATTGGTGATCTTAGGATCTTTTGAGTTGACAGTCTGGGTAACAAACTTCGCGATGCGTACCTTGTCAATATGGGTATGAGTCTTGAATACCTTATCGATTTCAGGCATATTGCTTCCACCGCCGGTGAGGATGATACCCCCCATCAGCTTATCAGAGAATTCTACAGGTACCTGGAACCATGCATTTTCTACGATTTCCTCCACACGAGCCTCTACAATCTCGATAAACTTTTTGCTCTCTATGATTCTGTCCTTGTCAACAGAGTAGTTGAGTGTTGGGTCGATATTGCTGATATCGGTGTAGGCCTTTGCATATTTCAGCTTCATCTTTTCTGCATCAGCATCCTCGAGCTGGAGGCAAGTCAAGTCCTTGGTGATGTTGTTTCCACCCAATGGGATGACAGAGAGATGGCGCAGGATACCCTTGTAGTAAACGGATACGGTAGTGGTGTCGGCACCCAGGTCAACGAGCATACATCCGGCTCTCTTCTCAGAGTCGGTCAATACGCTGTCTGCCATAGCCAATGGTGCGAGATACATCTCCGCAATCGAGATATTTGCATTCTCGAAGCAGGTGTTGATATTGTTATAGAAGTTCTTGCGCCAAAGGATATTCAGGAAGATACCTTCCAGATGGCTGCACTGTATGCCTACAGGGTCAATCTGGTACTGGTTGTCTATCTTGTATTCCTGTGTTGCAGCGTCAAGAATTTCTTGGTCTGGATAAGTCATGTTGCGGTTGATGTCCATCAGCTCATTAATCATATCCTGCGAGATGATAGATGCGCCTGGCAGATCTTTCACGATGACGTTCTTGAGGCTTCTGATAGATCTGCCTCCTACACCCACGTAAACCTGGGTAATATCTTGTTTGAGGAAGTTCTTCAACTTCTTGATGATGCTAGTGAGGCACTGGCATGTTTTGTCGATGTTATAGATAACACCCTTTCTGATACAAGAAGACGAGTTTTCCTCAACGGTAGCCAGCACGGTGATGCTGCCGTCTAAATTCTTCTGACCAGCTATACCTGTCATCTTAGATGAGCCAAGCTCGATAGCTACAATAAATTCCTTTGGCATAGTCTTTATATATTATCTTTTTCTGTTTCAATTATAAAATTAGCTGTTATGATGCTTTGTGCAAATTATCTGGTTGTCAAACTCGATGTTGATGTATGAGTATTTGTTCCAGCCAGCTTGAGAGAGACCATATTTGTAGAACTTTTCCAGACGGTCCATCTTCTTGTTGATGAAGTCTTCTACATCTTGTTCTCTTTTGCTGATGATATTGCTTTCCGGCAGGTTACCTATATATATAATGTGGTTTCCTACTCGTGGCACCAGTTCAATGCCCCTGTCGGGCAGTACGTTGATCTGCTCTATCTGATTTCTCCAAAGATTGTTCTTCATCAGGGTCTTGCTTACCAGCGATATGTATTTCTGGGCAAACCATTTGTTGATGTTGCCTGTGGCGATGATGATGTCGCTCGTATAGTTGGTGTTGGGCATTACCTGATAATGATCATCTATATAGTAGTCCTCGTTGTTGATGCTCTTGATTCTCACAATTGGCATACGCTGGGTGAGGTAGATATCCACCAGTCCGTCTTGCGTCTTGTAGCATTCTGCGGTCTTCACGAAGGGACTGGTCTTTAAGGTTTCCTCTATTTTCCTGGCGTTCACGCCGTTCAGTGGTTTCTCCAGGGGATAGAGCTTTTTTATCTCCAGTCTCTTCTTGATTTCCTTTGCATTCAGAAAGCCGTTGGTCATCTCATCCTCAATGTTGATGTTCACCTTGGTGCATAGCATTCCCTTTTCATCAGGTTTGTTAAACTTGGTGAAAGCGAATCCCAGATAGGTTGCCAGTGCAACATCCAGGGTGATGAGTAGGGTTTTCTGCCAATTGATATGCATTGATTACTTTGTTCTTGTTTGCATAAGCCCCTGTCTCCGGGGGCTTATTTTGATTCTAGAATCTTTGTGATTTCTGGAACATAGTTGTCCAGATCTCCAGCTCCCAGAACGACGAGTACGTCGAAGTCACGGCTCTTCACCAGGTCGAGTACTTCTTCCTTGTGAATCATGCTCTTCTCTACGCCTGGTTTCAGGTTGTCGTAGATGAGCTTGGAGGTAACTCCTGGGATAGGCTGCTCGCGAGCAGGATAGATATCGCAGAGGATGACTTCATCGAGGAGACTCAGGCTGTTGGCAAAGTCCTTGTAGAAGTCACGGGTGCGGGTGTAGAGGTGAGGCTGGAAGATGGCTGTAATCTTGCGATCTTTGTAAAGCTCACGAATACTCTTTGCACTCTGATAAATCTCTTTTGGATGATGAGCGTAGTCGGAAAGGAATACGAGCTTGTCGTTCTTGATCTTGAAGTCGAAGCGGCGGTCCACGCCTCCGTATGTCTTCATTCCGTTGCGAAGCTCATCGGCGGTACAACCATTCAGCTGTGCCATTGCCATTGCTGCCACACCATTTGTGATGTTGATTGGTACTGGCTGTCCGAGCTCTACGCCTGTAACGTTTTCGATAGGAGAGATGAAGTCGAATGTGATTCCGCCATTCTCTATCTTGATGTTCTCAGCGTGGAAGTCGCCTTCGTCCTGGCTGTATTCGTATATCTTGACGCCGTCCTGTACGTGCTGCTTCATCTCCAGGTCTTTGTGGATGATGAGCGCACCGCCCGGCTGAATCAATTCTGTATAGTGACGGAAGCTTTCGAGATAAGCCTCCTTGGTACCATAGATGTCGAGGTGATCAGGATCTGTAGATGTGATGACGCTCATCCATGGGCGCAACCAGTGGAAACTGCGGTCAAACTCATCTGCCTCGATGACTACGAAGTCGCTCTTGTCTGAGAGAATGTAGTTGGTGCCATAGTTCTTGGAGATTCCTCCGAGGAAGGCATTGCAGTCGAGATGGCTCTGGTGCATGATGTGGGCACACATGGTAGAAGTAGAAGTCTTGCCGTGTGTACCTGCCACGCACAGTCCCTTGTGGGTGCGGGTCAGGGTACCCAGAACCTGCGCACGCTTCTCGATGGTGAATCCATTCTCGCGGAAGTAAACCAGCTCCTTGTGCTCAGCAGGGATGGCTGGTGTATAGACAACCAGCGTATTTCTGGCATTCTTGCAAGCCTCAGGGATGAGATCTACATTCTCTTCGTAGTGGATGAGCATTCCTTCTTTCTCCAACTCGTGAGTGAGATTGGAAGGAGTCTTGTCGTATCCGGCTACAACCAACTTCTTGCTGAGGAAGTATCTGGCGATGGCGCTCATACCGATGCCGCCTGCACCTACAAAATAAACTGCTTTAATATCCTTGATTTCCATTATCTTGTTGCTAATTTGATTACTTCGTCGGCGATGACGTCGGCTGAGTTTTTTAATCCTAATTTCTTGATGTTCTCACAGAGTGAGTTGAGTTTATCCTCGTTCTTGACTGTGTTGATGGCTTTCTGGAGCAATTCGTTTGGCGCATCAGCATCTTTCACGTAGATGGCTGCATCCTTGTTTACCAGTGCCATGGCATTCTTGGTCTGATGGTCTTCTGCCACGTTAGGGCTTGGGACGAGGATGACTGGCTTTCCGATGAGGCAGAACTCACTGATACTGCTGGCTCCGGCACGGCTGATCACGAGGTCGGCAGCCTTGTAAGCTGCGCCCATGTCGCTGATGAAGTCGGTAACTTTGAGCATTGGCAGTTCCTTGCCCTTGAGTTGCTCCATGATGGCTGCGTTGTAATACTTACCTGTCTGCCAGATAAACTGCACGCCGCTTTCCTTCACGAGGTCGAGGTGCTGAAGCACGCTCTCGTTGATGGTTCTTGCACCGAGGCTTCCGCCCACGAGCAGGATGGTTTTCTTATCAGGGTCGAGACCGAACTGCTTTCGTGCCTCTTCCTTGGTGAGGGTAGTCTCCAATACGTTCTGGCGTACTGGATTTCCCGTCATGATGATTTTGTCGGCAGGGAAGAAACGTTCCATTCCTTCGTAAGCCACGCATATCTTTTCTGCCTTCTTTGCCAGGAGCTTGTTAGTCACACCTGCGTATGAGTTCTGTTCCTGGATGAGGCATGGAATACCTTTGCTAGCGCAAACGTTGAGTGTAGGACCGCTGGCGTATCCGCCCACACCTACAGCAGCCATTGGCTTGAAATTCTTGATGATGCTCTTGGCCATGTGCTGGCTCTTCCATATCTTGAAGAGAACAGCGATGTTCTTGAGCAGATGCTTTCTGTCGAAACCGCAGATAGGCAATCCTTTGATTTCATAACCCGCTGCAGGAACACGCTGCATTTCCATTCTGCCAAGTGCTCCAACAAACAATATTTTGGCATCAGGGCGCTTTGCCTTGATGGCGTTTGCGATGGATACGGCAGGGAATATATGACCGCCTGTACCGCCTCCACTTATGATAATTCTCAGTTCATTATTCATAATCCATTCTTGTTTACGACCCGAGGGTCAACAATTTTCACGCAAAGGTAAGCAAAAAAATCCATTTAATGGCATTTTTTACCTTATTTATGATACTCTTTTGTTATGCAGCAGCAAATTTGTCAAAATTTGCTTCGTTTTGAGGCAAATCTTTCTTTTTTGCGGTTCTACTGATGCTTAAGATGATGCCCAGGTAGAGACAGTTGATGATGGTTGAGGTTCCACCTCGGCTGATGAGCGGAAGTGGCTGACCAGTAACCGGTGCCAAGCCCACAGCTACAGCCATGTTGAACAGTGCCTGGATAACCAGCATGATGGCAAGTCCCATGCACAGGAATGCTGGGAATGTGTTCTCACACCGGTTGGCGATTCGCCCGGCTCTGAAGAGCAGAATGATGTAGAGGAATGCCACAAAGAAGGCACCCCACAGTCCCATTTCCTCGATGATGATGGCGTAGATGAAGTCGGAGAATGCCTGAGAGAGAAAATCTCGTTCTACGGAGTTTCCCGGTCCCTTTCCCACGATATTCGATGAGGCGATGGCGATGTTGGCATGGGCCACCTGCGCATCCTTATCCAGGTCCACGTCTTCCGGAGCCACTGGCTTGGAATTGATAAACTTGTCGATACGTGCTTTCCAGGTATCTGCTCGGTGGAACATCTTCTCTGCCATACCTGGTGCTTCTTCCTTCTCGTTGATGTTCTCTGTGAGCGTATTTTCCGGCTTGTTTCCTCCGTTTTCCTTGTCTTCACCCACGATCATGACGCCGGCGAAGACAACGCAGATAAATATCAAGACGCTGCCCACGAGTTTGCCTATCTGACTCATAGGTACTCTTCCGATGATCATCATGCATAAGATGGTGATGCACAGAAGCATGGCGGTGGATAAGTTCTCAAGTCCGATGAGGATGATAAACGGGCAGCAGGCCGTCAAGACATACTTGAAGGCTCTCCGTTCTGCACCATTCTGCGTCTGCATTGCACTGAGAATCTGTGCCACTACCAGCACCACCGCTCCCTTGGCTATTTCCGAAGGCTGAAACTGGATGCCCACCAGGTTAATCCAGCGGGATGCACCATTGGTGGATTGTCCCGCTATCAAAACCCAGATGAGTAAGCCCAGAGATGGAAATATCACAAAAGGAGTGACGATCTTGAAGTACTTACACTTAACCTTGAGCATACATATCATGGTGCCTAAGCCTAGAAAAAGGAGACCTATATGGCGTATTACCGGCGCCATATAGTTACCACTCTTATAAGACAAGGAGCTAGAGGCGGAATACACCTCTATGATGCTTATCATACAGAGAAAGAAGAAGACCATCCAGATGACCTTGTCTCCCTTGAATATGTTGCCTATGGTCTTATTGTTCATTTCTTAACTGTCCTATCTCTAAAATTATTATCACTTAAGTTCTTGCCAAATGAAAAGTTATTCACCGATGGCTCTTGCCAGTGTCTTGAACTGCTCGCCGCGGTCCTCCATGTTCTTGAAGAGGTCGAAGCTGGCGCAGCATGGGCTCAGCAATACGGTGTCGCCTGGCTTGGCCAGCTCCTGGCAGGCAGCCACGCAGTCTTTCATGCTGTGGGTGTCGCGAACAGGAATGCCCAGGGCATCGAAGTTGTCGTGCAGTTTCTGGTTGTCGGCTCCAAGATATACGATACCTGCACACTTCTCCTTTACCAGGTCCTTGATCTGGTTGTAATCGTTGCCCTTGTCCTTACCACCGATGATGAGGATGGTAGGGGTTGTCATGCTCTCCAGAGCGTACCAGCAAGCATCCACATTGGTAGCCTTTGAGTCGTTTACATAGTAAACTCCCTTGAACTTGCCCACCTTCTCCAGTCGGTGCTCTACGCCTGGGAAGTCGCTGAGGCCCTTGTGCAGGGTCTCGTGGTCGATGCCTACGATGTTGCAGGCGAGTCCTGCTGCCAGGCTGTTGTAGATGTTGTGCTTGCCGCGCAGGCTCATGTCTGCCTGTGGCATCTCGAAGGCTGATGGGAAGTTGAGTTTGTACTTGCCGTCCTCGATGTAGCCCACGCATCCTTCCTCGTTGAATTCTGAGAATGGGCAGAGGTGTGACTTGAGGTCATACTTCTCCAGTTCCTTCTTCACGATAGGATCATCGTTCCAGAAGATGAAGCTGTCTTCCTCTGTCTGGTTCTGTGTGATGCGCATCTTGGCATCGGTATAGTTCTGCATCTTGAACTCGTAGCGGTCCAGATGGTCTGGAGTGATGTTGAGCAGGATTGCCACGTTGGCACGGAATTCGTACATGTTGTCAAGCTGGAAACTGCTCAGCTCGATGACGTAGTACTTATGAGGTGTCTCTGCCACCTGCAGCGCCAGACTCTTGCCGATATTGCCAGCCAGTCCTACATCGTAGCCAGCCGACTTGATGATGTGATAGATCAGCGAAGTAGTTGTGGTCTTGCCGTTGCTACCTGTGATGCAGATCATCTTGGCATCTGTATATCTGCCTGCAAATTCTATTTCGCTGATGATAGGGGTACCCTTTGCCATCAGTTTCTGAATCATAGGGGCTTCCTTAGGAATGCCCGGGCTCTTGATGACTTCATCAGCGTCTAAGATTTTCTCTTCAGTATGATGTCCCTCTTCCCACTCAATGCCGTGGTCGTCCATCAACTTCTTGTAGTTGTCCTTGATCTTAGACATGTCAGAGACAAATACCTCGAATCCCTCTTTCTTCGCCAGCACGGCAGCACCTGCGCCACTTTCGCCAGCTCCTAAAATTACAATTTTGCTCATTGTTGTATCTTTATCTTGTCAGGCTGATAAGAGCCTTTGTTTTATCTTATCTTCAATGTGATGATGGTGAGTGCTGCCAGGATGATGGTCACGATCCAGAAACGGATGGTAATCTTTGATTCGTGGTAGCAGTTGCGAGGCTTCTTCCACAGATACTTGCAGTCTGGATCCAGCTGGCTGTCCTGTGACATCATCGAGCTTGTATACACAGCAGGAACTTCCACTGACAACCATGTAAGGTTAGGGAAACCTCCCATCAGTGTACTCATCATATTTTCATCAAAAAGGACAATCTTGCTGTTTAGCTTCTTATCATTGCCGATAGCCGGGTCTGCCTTAAATATCTGTCCAAGCATCCCGCATATATCAGTAACGATAAGTCCCAGTGCCTGATGCGCCATTCTAAGCTGAGTTCCTCTCATACCCTCGGTATGCCTGTCCATGAAATCAGGCAGTGCAAGATAATTAATCATCCAGCGGTATCTGAAGAAGCCCTTCATGTTATTAGGTTTTATTATAAATGTAATTAAAGTCTTCCAGTATCCAAGCCACCTTACATAGTCGTACCATGTATCTTTCAATCCGCGCCATTCTCTTCTTCTCTTCGGCTTTTTGCCTGTATAGAATCTGCCGAGTGGCTCGCTTCCTATATTCTTAGACATATTTATAATTTCCTTCCTGCATTGATACGCTTAATCTCAAGGCTCTCAACAAATGCCTGTATTCTTGTTCTTAACTGTCCAGAAGTTCCGACAGCATAAGGCCTGTCAATTGAAAGAACAGGATAACCGTATTTTTCTTTCATGACATGGAATGCCGAAGCCCTCTCATAGCCCCAGTAATCACAGAATTTAATCTGCTGATATATAAGGCCATCCGCCTTATACTCTTTAGCTATTGCGTCAACATACTCCTGTCTCTCGATAATCTTTTCTGTATTCATGAATCTTGGACACTGTCCCCACTTCATATACTGTCTGCATATCTGTGTAAGAACATCCTCTGTATCGTTAAGAATAATCTCATCTCTTCCCGGAAGTGAACCAAAACAGAATCTGTCAGCCACAACCAGTGCGCCTGCTTCCTCCGCAAGCTTTATAAGCTCAGGGTTATCAATCTCTGAACCAACCATTACTACCCTTGCCCTGTAATTACATTTTTTATCAGGTTCACGCGTCTTAAGCTCCTCAAGTGTTTCTTCGAGCTTTTCTATAAGTGCCTCTTTCGGGCAGCAGTAGGTTGCAAGACACAGAACCGCGAATTCATACCCGGTAATTCTTGGATTATCTTCTTTTCTGTAATCACCGATGCTTCTTATAAGCCGGCTTATCTTATTCTGCAATTCTACTGACTTTCTAAGTGCATCATCTGATATGTC
>ENA-UEOM01000816-UEOM01000816.1-human-gut-metagenome-genome-assembly--contig:-NODE-816-length-12811-cov-4.225145_pt1 | contig 12811 bp, 9 predicted proteins | sample MGYA00242993_ERZ507994 | MGnify/ENA primary metagenome ERZ507994 (study PRJEB26167, sample SAMN06115536) | human gut metagenome | host: Homo sapiens | place: China:Neimenggu | collected 2014-11-07... | reverse complement strand
TATGATCGGTATGTTGTACTTGCTGGCAATCTCCAAGCATAACTCTGTCTTACCAACAGCTGTTGGGCCTGTGACTACTATTCGCGTGTCCATTACCTGATTATTCCGCGTTTGGAATTCTCTATGAACGTGCAGATATATTCTACTTCTTTTACTCCTGGATACTTTGCGCGTGCTTCCTGAATGCCATCTTTGATTATGCCGTTGGCATAAATTATGCGGTAGGTGTCGTGGATTGTTTCTATAGCCTCATTGCTAAACCCTCTACGACGTAGCCCTATGATGTTTATTCCGCAGTATCTTGTGGGCTCTTTTCCTGCAATTATGAATGGAGGGATGTCTTGGCTGAAGCGGCAACCGCCCTGAATCATGACATAACCTCCTATCCGGCAGAACTGATGGCACAGATAATGGCATTGTCGTCAATGACCACCTCGCCGGCCATCTTGGTGGAGTTGCCCATTATCAAGCCGTTGCCTATGACACAGTCGTGGGCGATGTGCACGTTTTCCATGAGCAGGCAGCCTGAGCCAATGGTTGTCTTGCCCTTGCTGGCAGTGCCGCGGCTTATGGTGACAGTCTCCCTGATGCTGTTGTTGTTGCCAATCTCACAGAGAGTGTCTTCACCTTTGTATTTCAGGTCTTGCGGCTTTGTGCTTATGCTCGCCCCCGGGAAGAACTCATTGTTGTCGCCAATGCGTGCCCCTGTGTGTATGGTAACGCTGTTATAGAGCTTGTTGTTGTTGCCTATAACCACATTCTTGTCGATAAAGCAGAACGGTCCGATGACATTGTTGTCTCCTAATTTAGCTTCCGGGTCAACGAAAGCCATTGGGCTTATTATGTTCATGTGCTTGGTGCTTATTTGTTCTTAACTATTTGGGCCGTGAAAGTGGCTTCAACGACAACGCGCTCTCCCACGAAGCCGTAGCCCTTCATTGACGATACGCCATGGCGCACAGGGGCGAGCAAGTCGACTTTAAACAGCAATGTGTCGCCCGGAACGACTTTCTGGCGGAACTTTACGTCGTCAATCTTCATGAAATATGTCGACCAACGCTCCGGCTCATCAACCGTGTTGAGTACCAACAGTCCGCCACATTGCGCCATCGCTTCAATCTGAAGGACACCCGGCATGACAGGTTCCTGCGGGAAGTGGCCTTGGAAGAACGGCTCGTTGCTGGTGATGTTCTTGACGCCAACGATGCTTGTTGCGCCGAGATAGATGACTTTGTCGACAAGCTGCATGGGATAGCGGTGGGGCAGTAGCTCCCTTATCCTGTTGATGTCCATTATAGGCTCCTCGTTCGGATTGTAAATAGGTGCCTGTATCTCGTGCTTGCGTATGTCGCGACGCATCTGGCGTGCAAACTTGTTGTTGATGGTGTGGCCGGGCCTCGTGGCTATTATGCGTCCTTTGATGGGCTTTCCTATCAGGGCCATGTCGCCTATAATGTCAAGCAGCTTAGGTCTTCTTGTTTGATGTGACCGTCGCCCATTTTCATAAATGGGCCACAGTTGAGTCCTATAAAAACCAGACTGTCAGTCTCGAATACAAACTTGTCGGCGCCCCAAATGTCATTGAATGTTTTTGTGGCGCTTTGCGACCAGTTGTTTTCGTGGTTGCCGGGAATTATGTATAGGGGCTTGTTCAGTTTGTCAACGATGCGTTTGATGTTGTACAATTGCTCGTCACTGCCCTCATTGGACAAGTCTCCTGAAATGATTACGAATGAGGAGCTGTTGTTGTTGATCTCGTCGATAGCGGCTATCAGTTGCTTTTCGTTTTCATTGCCTGGAGTGACATGAATGTCGGTAAGCAGAGTGAAGTCGAGAGCAAGGGCATTGCTGCTGTTGAAAATAAATAACAGAGCAAGTGCGCTGCTTAGAATAATGTTTTTTAGATTCATTTGTGATAATGTGTTAGAATTGTACTGCAAAGGTACGTCGTTTTTTTGAATGCTAAAGCATGCGCGGTTTAGTCAGATTGTCAAATTTTGCTAATGACAAAGGCGCTTTATATTAAAAAGCGGTGAACAGAAGAACTGGACACCGCTTTGCTCGCTTTGAAAATCAAGGATTATTTGCAACCAGCGCAACGTGGTTTGATTTGCTGGAAGAAGTCGTTACCCTTGTCGTCAACAAGAATGAATGCAGGGAAGTCTTCTACGCGGATTTTCCATACGGCTTCCATTCCGAGCTCTGGGAATTCAACACATTCAATGCTCTTGATGTTGTTCTGGGCAAGAATTGCAGCTGCACCGCCGATGCTTCCGAGATAGAATCCGCCATGTTTTTTGCAGGCGTCTGTCACTTGCTGCGAACGGTTGCCCTTTGCCAGCATAACCATGCTGCCTCCGTGGCTCTGGAACAAGTCTACATATGGGTCCATACGGCCTGCGGTTGTCGGACCGAGCGATCCACACGGCATGCCTTCTGGAGTTTTCGCCGGACCAGCATAGTATACTGGATGGTTCTTGATGTATTCAGGGAGACCCTCGCCGTTGTCCAAACGCTCTTTAAGCTTGGCGTGAGCGATGTCGCGTGCCACGATGATTGTGCCGTTCAACGACAAGCGTGTTGATACTGGATATTTTGTCAATTCCTTCAGCACTTCCGACATCGGACGGTCAAGGTCGATTTTTATAACATCGCCTTCGCCGGCTTTACGCAATTCCTCTGGAATGAGTTCGCCTGGGTTGCTGTCCAATTTTTCAATCCAAATACCGTCTTTATTGATTTTACACTTGACGTTGCGGTCAGCTGAACAGGAAACTCCCAGACCGATTGGACAAGATGCTCCATGTCTAGGCAGGCGTACGATGCGGATGTCGTGTGCATAGTATTTGCCGCCGAATTGAGCGCCAAGACCGATGTTGTGGGCCTCTTCAAGCACTTTCTTCTCCAATTCAATGTCGCGGAAAGCGCGGCCTGTCTCATCGCCTGTTGTAGGAAGCGTGTCGTAATAATGGGTGGATGCCAATTTAACTGTCAGCAAGTTCTTCTCTGCCGATGTGCCGCCAATCACGAATGCAATGTGGTATGGAGGACAAGCGGCTGTGCCGAGAGTCTTCATCTTGGCTACAAGGAACGGAACCAAAGTGTCAGGATTCAGAATAGCTTTTGTCTCTTGATAGAGATATGTTTTGTTTGCAGAGCCACCACCTTTGGTTACGCACAAGAAATGGTATTCCATGCCTTCTGTTGCCTCAATGTCGATTTGTGCAGGAAGATTGCATTTCGTATTTACTTCCTCATACATTGACAATGGCGCGTTTTGGGAATAGCGGAGGTTGTTTTCTGTGTATGTTTTGTATACGCCTAACGAAAGGGCCTCTTCATCGCTGAATCCAGTCCACACTTGTTGACCTTTTTCTCCGTGAATAATGGCGGTGCCTGTGTCCTGGCACAATGGCAATACGCCTTTTGTGGCAACGTCGGCGTTACGAAGGAATGTCAATGCGACATACTTGTCGTTCTCGCTTGCCTCGGGGTCGTTAAGGATTTTTGCCACTTGCTCGTTGTGTGAACGGCGAAGCATGAATGAAACATCGTGGAAAGCGGCGTTTGCCATAGCGGTCAAGCCTTCCTTCTCCACTTTCAAAATTGGATGACCTTCAAATTCGCCAACAGAAACGTGGTCTTTGGTAAGTAAATAGTACTCGGTGTCGTCCTTTCCAAGTTGGAACATCGGACTGTACTTGAATTCTGGATTTGCCATAATTACAAGGTTATGTTTTTTACGTTAATAATAGTCGTGTTGCAAAATTACGAAAGAACGGGTAAATATGGAATTATTTTGGATTAAAAAATCGGAAATGATGTTGGCTTTACGTGAAAATTTCCTACCTTTGGAAATTAATGTACGAAACAGAATGTCATGAACAGGAAATATTTGTTTGCCGGCTTGGTGTCTTTTGCCGCCTTGCCGTGCTTCGGTGAAGTGCCGATGGAAATTTCATTGCTGATGAAAGATGGAGAGTTCGCGAAGGCCGACAGTGTGATTGGAAAGAGTGGTGTCAGCTTGACGGCGGTCGAGGCTGATTCGTTGCGCGCCATAATGAGTCGCATTGAGAGGGATTTCTGCTATACTTTTGAAGAAGGGGTGGAAAAGATACAGGAACGCTTTCCGCATGTGTCTGTCGCCAATGTGAAAGACTGGGAAACACGCAACTTTGTTGAGACGAAAATGATCAACGGAGAGAAGCGGATGTTTCGTAAGGCGATTTCAAACATAGACAGGCTTGTCCCGGAATTGTCGGCGGGAAGAAAAACGCAGGCGATATTTGATGCTGTGTCAGGAGCCGAAATGGTCAGTGGTGTGCTGAAAGGCATCTCAAGGGAGACCGGTTATGACGGCGGACATCGCATAACAATTAAATATACGATTGATGTTGACGCTGACTCGGTTCCTGCCGGTGAGAAAATACGTGTGTGGATGCCTTTTCCAACAACGACGGAACGCCAGAAAAACGTGACGCTGATTTCATCGAGCGATAAGGTGCGGTTTTCCAATAGCGAGAAGCACAACACTGTGTATATGGAGCGAAAAGCGAAGAAAGGGCAGCCTGCGCATTTTGAGATAGTATACTCGTATGATGTGTATTCAAAGTATTTCTCGCAAGATTACATGTTGAGCCACCTCAAGCCGTATGATAAAACATCGGATGTCTATTTGAAGTATACGGCTCCCGATGCTCCTCAGATACTTCTTTCCGAGGATTTCCAGGCTTTGGCAAAACATATCGTTGGTAGGGAGGACAACCCGGTAAAACAGGCGTCTCTTATTTATGATTGGATTGACGCTTATTTTCCATGGGCGGGAGCCAGGGAATACAGCACGATTCCTAACCTTGCGGAGTATGCGCTCAATCGTGGATACGGTGACTGTGGACAAGTATCGCTTTTGTATATAAATCTTCTTCGAAACATCGGAATTCCGGCGCGTTGGGAAAGCGGATGGTATCTTGAACCGGAGGATGTCGGAATTCATGACTGGGCGGAAGTGTATTTCGAAGGAGTAGGTTGGGTCCCGGTGGATATGTCTTTCGGCCTTAATTTGGCATCTAAAGATAAGGATGTGGTGAATTTCTATAAGTTCGGCATGGATTATTTCCGCCTTGCGGCAAACCGAGGCGTGTGTGGTTCGTTTTCTCCGGAAAAGAAATTTATTCGAAGCGAAACTGTGGATTCCCAACTGGGAGAAGTCGAGTGGAACGGTGGAAACTTGTTCTATTACCGAGGATGGTCGCCGGAACTTCAAATTATTGAAGTAAAGGAATTGCATTGATACATAATTAGATGGTGGCGTCATGGACGCCACCATCTAATTTTTTTTGAAAAAAGTTGCCCAAAAATTTGCGGGAAAGAAGAATTGTGTATACCTTTGCACTCGCAAACGAGAAATAACGGCTCCGTAGCTCAACTGAATAGAGCATCTGACTACGGATCAGAAGGTTACAGGTTTGAATCCTGTCGGAGTCACAAAAACAGAACTACAATAATGTGGTTCTGTTTTTTTATTGTTAATCATCGTGAATTTCGCTTTGCGGGGTTCTATAAGTGGTGGGTTTGTTGTATTTTTGCAATTATGAAAAGAAAATACATAAGTATACTTGCCCTTCTGACAACGGGACTTGTCGCCAATGCCGCTTTGACGGTCGACTGCTCGTTGCGTAAAGCTTTGTCCGTCACACCTCCTGCGGGAACAGGATTAAATGACATATATATCATTTATGGAGGATCTGAAACCGTTTTGACATACACGTCAGAGTCTGGCGAAAACAATGTAAAATGGTTGGTGTATGATGAGCGGGGCGGTGGCTATGCAGAGGAAGTCTCGACGATAGATCGTAGTGGTGCGGTGTCAACGTTTCGCAATCCAAGAGTGAACTGCGGTTATATAATTGAGGATGGTGCAAAACGTAGTTATTTCTGGCTTGTGGATTATTCTAATTATGAATTCGCAATCAACGGAGTGTCATTTCCTGCCGAGCAGGACTGTGGTTCTGCGACATTGGAAGTGGATTGCGACTGCCCGACGATAACATATTATTCCGTTACTGGTGTACCTAAGGTGTTGAGCCGAGAGATCACAGTCAGCTACAACACTCTCGAGTGGAATGACGATGATGCGGTTTACAATGGTAAGGAAACAACTGAAACCGTGGCAAACCTGTCTGAAAGGATGGTTCTGCCTGCTCCATTATGCGATACTCAGTTTGTGATTGACGGTGACAAGTTTCTGTCGCAATGGGGACTTGCAAAAACATTTACGACAGATATACTTAGTGCTTCGTCAATAGATTTTCAAACAACCGCGACCCAACAGCGACGTGAGAATGGCAATGAACAAGGGGCGGCGGAAGATGCACTTGGCGGATCTGCGCCGGCAACGATAACGTTTTCCGCAATATGCACCGATGCCGTGGAGCATAAAGAGTGGCAAATTTCTAAAAGCCAGGACTTCTCGACAGTCGACTATCGGTTTAACGAGGAGACAATCGATTATACATTCGACGAACAGGGTTCGTATTATGTTAAATTTATCGGCTCAAACAGCGATGCTTCATGCACAAACGAAAGCGATGTCTATACAGTGTCGATAGGGGAGTCTTTGCTTGATTGTCCTAATGCTTTTTCTCCTGACGCAAGTCCTGGATACAACGATGAGTGGAAAGTGTCGTATAAGTCTATCGTTGAGTTCAAATGTTGGATTTTCGACCGCTATGGCAATAAAATGATTGAGTTTGACGATCCGTCAAAAGGATGGGACGGTAAATACAAAGGCAAGTACGTCAAGCCTGGCGTCTACTATTATGTTATAGAGGCGAAAGGCGCCGATGGAAAAGAGTATAAAAAGAAGGGAGATATAAACATATTAAGGAGTACAAGAACCGACAGGAATGAAACTACAGAATAAGATTGCAATTGTGGTGTTTGCGGTGACAATGCCGTTTATGCCAATGCTGGCGCAGGGCAACGCCGTGGCATATGCGCCTGTTATCCCAGAGAAAGTGCATTTCGCCGACAGGGTTGTCGATCTTGACAGAATCGATTTCTACGAGCGCATGGACAGAGAGATGATATCGTTTGCTTTTGGGCATACCAACACTCTTTTGACAATAAAACGAGCCAATCGCTATGTCCCTGGAATTGTGAAGATATTGAAGGAACAGGGTGTGCCTGAAGATTTGGTCTACTTGGCGGCAATTGAGAGCCATTATGATAACGCTGCTGTGTCAAGTGCTAAAGCTGTCGGTATGTGGCAGTTTATGCCGTCGACAGCAAAAGAATACGGTTTGGAAGTCAATGAATATGTTGACGAACGTTTGGATTGTGACAAATCCACCGTGGCGGCATGCAAATACTTTAAACGTGCTTATGCAAAATATAAATGCTGGCTTACCGTCGCCGCGGCATACAATGCCGGGATGGGGCGAATTTCCAAATCGCTGGAAACACAGGATGTGGAGCATGCGCTTGATTTGTATCTTAACAAAGAAACATCACGGTATATTTTCCGCTTGCTTGCAATGAAACTGATAATCGAGAATCCAGCAAGATATGGGTATGCGATAAAAGCAAACCAACTGTATCAACCGTTGGATTGCGACACATTTGTGGTGGCAGAGCCTGTAAAAGACTGGGTGCAGTGGTCGAAGGAGCACAATATTACTTATTCATTGCTTCGGGAATACAACCCGTGGATTCGGTCGGTATCGCTGCCGAATCCCAACAACAAAACTTATGTGGTTAAAATCCCGAAAGAAACAAGTTTGTACAGAAGCAAGCAGACATTAAAAACGTATAGAGAGAATTGGACAAGATAAAAAAAAATGATGAAACGGACTGCGTGGCTGTTTACGGAGCCAGGGTCCATAATCTCAAAAATATAGATGCTTTTATCCCACACGATAAATTGACTGTTATCACGGGACTTAGCGGCAGCGGCAAGTCGTCGTTGGCGTTTGACACGGTTTATGCGGAAGGACAACGTCGTTATATAGAAACATTTTCGTCGTATGCTCGGAATATGCTTGGGGCTCTCGAACGCCCGGATGTGGACAAGATAACGGGGCTCTGTCCAGTAATTTCGATAGAGCAAAAAACGGTAAACAAGAATCCTCGGAGCACAATAGGCACAATTACTGAGGTCTATGATTTCTTGCGACTGCTCTTCGCCAGGATTGGAGAAGCCGTGTCATATAAAAGCGGAAAGCCCATGATAAAATATACAGAAGAACAGATTCTGGAATTGATATTGGGCAAGTTTGACAACCAAAAGGTGTTGATTCTCTCCCCGTTGGTCAATAACCGCAAGGGGCATTACAAGGAGTTGTTCGAACAGTTGCGCCGTAAAGGATATCTGAATGTGCGTGTTGACGGCGAGCTACAGGAAATCGTTGTGGGAATGCGTCTCGACCGCTATAAAAACCATAATATTGAACTGGTTGTAGACAAGCTGAAGGTGTCGGGCAAAGACAGTCAACGCCTTAAAGAAACAATTGCGGTTGCAATGAAGCAGGGCGATGGCGTTATTCAGGTTTTTGACGTGGAAAAAGGTGAAGGCTTTTTCTACAGTAAGTCGCTGATGGACCCGATAACAGGTCTGTCGTATAGAGAACCTGCACCACACAATTTTTCATTCAACTCAATGCAGGGGGCTTGCCCAAAGTGCAAGGGACTTGGCAGTGTGAATCTGATTGATGTGGACAAGATTATACCAGACAAATCAAAAACGATATATTCTGGGGGTATTCTGCCATTGGGTAGCTATTCAAACAACTTTATATTTTCACAGATTGCGGGAATTTGTGAGAAAGAGGGGTATTCTTTGAAAACGCCAATCAAGGATCTTTCGGAGAAAGCACTTGATGAGATTCTTAATGGAACGGACGAGGCTCTCGTCAATCCTGCAGGAATCGGCAGGGGGTATCAACCTACATATGACGGCATTGTGAAATATATCGAGATGCAGCAAAACGATGAAGTGTCGTCCAAAGCACAGAAATGGGCCGGGCAGTTCTACACTCCTACAGTGTGTCCGGTGTGTCATGGAGCAAGGCTCAACAGGGAGGCTCTGCATTATTTCATCGATGGTAAAAACATTGACGAGCTTGCCAATATGGAATTGTCTGACTTGAAGGAGTGGGTCGACACGGTGGAACAGAAATTGGACAAGCAACAACGGGTCGTGGCAAAGGAAATCTTGAAGGAGATTCGTTCACGGTTGCATTTCCTTAACGATGTGGGACTTGACTACTTGTCGTTGTCGCGCAGTTCAATGTCGCTGTCAGGAGGCGAGAGCCAACGCATACGGCTCGCCACGCAGATTGGCTCCCAACTGGTCAATGTGTTGTATATCCTGGATGAACCAAGCATTGGCCTGCATCAAAGGGACAATGACAGACTTATCCATTCGCTGAAGGAATTGCGCGACCTTGGTAATACTGTGGTCGTAGTGGAGCATGACAAAGACATGATGTTGGAATCGGATTATGTGATTGACATCGGACCCAAGGCCGGTCGTAAGGGTGGAAAAGTTGTGTTTGCCGGGACTCCTGAAGAGATGCTCAAAAGTGGCACGCTGACAGCTGGATATTTAAACGGCTCGTTGAAAATAGAAGTACCGGCAAAGCGAAGAAAAGGCAATGGAAAAAAACTGACGTTGAAAGGTTGCTCGGGCAATAATTTGAAAGATGTAGACTTGACTCTGCCTCTGGGCGCACTGATTTGCGTCACAGGAGTGTCGGGCAGTGGAAAATCAACAATCATTATCGAAACGCTTCAGCCGATTTTGAGTCAGAAATTCTATCGTTCGTTGAAAGAGCCGCTGCCATATAAAGCCATAAAAGGCATTGAAAACATTGACAAGGTGGTCACGGTTGACCAGGCGCCAATCGGAAAGTCGCCGAGGTCAAACCCAGCGACATACACCAATGTGTTTGCCAACATACGCAATTTGTTTGTGGAACTTCCGGAAGCCAAAATCAGAGGGTATAAGCCAGGACGCTTTTCTTTTAATATGTCGGGAGGACGTTGTGATGTGTGCAAAGGAAACGGCTATCGCTCGATTGAAATGAATTTTCTGCCAAACGTATTGGTGCCTTGCGAGGCTTGCCATGGCCAACGCTACAACAGAGAAACGCTTGAAGTCAGATTCAAGGGTAAATCAATAGCAGATGTACTCGACATGACAATAAATCAGGCTGTGGAGTTTTTTGAAAATATGCCGTCAATATTGTCGAAGATTAAGGTGCTTCAGGACGTCGGTCTGGGGTACATAAAACTTGGACAGCCATCAAGCACGCTGTCCGGAGGCGAGAGTCAACGAGTGAAACTTGCCACGGAATTATCAAAGAAGGATACAGGCAAAACGCTTTTTATCCTCGACGAGCCGACAACAGGATTGCATTTTGAAGACATCCGTATTCTCATGGGGGTACTCAACAAACTTGTTGACCGGGGCAATACGGTATTGGTTATCGAGCACAACCTCGATGTCATAAAATGCGCAGACTACATTGTGGATATGGGGCCAGAAGGTGGAAAAAACGGGGGCAAAATCATTGCCGTCGGCACTCCGGAAGAAATTTGTGAGTCAAAAGATTCAATTACTGGAAGATTCCTGCGAAAGGAATTGATGAATCTGTGATTGTTTATTAAGTTTGTAAAAAATATAAGATATGGATATAGTAGAATTGATACAGAACAATGGCAAGTGCGGATTCTCTTTTGAGGTGTTGCCGCCACTTAAGGGAAAGGGCATTGTGCAGATTTATAATGCAATAGACAAACTGAATGAGTTTGATCCACTATACATAAACATAACGACCCATCGTAGTGAGTACGTGTTTAAGAGCAATGACGACGGGACGTACCAGCGAGTGTCGGAGCGGTCCAGACCGGGCACGGTGGCTGTGGCCGCTGCAATACAACAGAAATATGGCATTCCTGCCGTGCCGCACATCATTTGCAGCGGTTTCTCGAAAGTGGAAACAGAATATGCGTTAATCGACTTGAACTTCCTGGGCATAAACAATTTGCTTTTGCTTAGAGGCGACAAGGCGAAGCATGAGAACCGTTTTGTACCAAATGAAAATGGCCACGCTCATGCAAGTGAATTGCAGGAGCAGGTTAACAATTTCAACAATGGCTATTTTATAGACGGAACAAAAATGGATATAATGACCGACTCGCGGTTCTCGTATGGGGTAGCAGGCTATCCGGAGAAACATGATGAAGCCCCGAATATGGACATCGACTTAATGTTTTTGAAGGATAAAGTCGACAAAGGTGCTCGATATATTGTGACACAAATGTTTTTCGACAACCAAAAATATTTTGATTTCGTCGACAGGTGTCGGGCGATAGGCATAACTGTGCCGATTATCCCGGGCCTGAAACCCATTGTTACCGCTTCGCAGTTGACAATTCTTCCCAAGGTATTCCATGTGGATTTGCCGACTGACCTGGCTACAGAATTGCTGAAATGCAAAGACAATGTGGAGGCAAAGCAGATTGGAGTGGAGTGGTGCACAATGCAAGCGAAAGAATTGATGGATAGGGGTGTGCCAAGCATTCATTTCTATTCGCTCAATGCAACAGAAAGTGTTAGACAAGTAGCAAAATCTATATATTGATAAAAATGAAATTCAGTGATATAAAAGGTCATGACGACGTTAAACGCCGGTTGCGTGACATGGCGGATTCCGATCGGATTCCTCATGCTCTTTTACTGGAAGGAGAGGAGGGAATCGGCAAATTACAGATGGCGCTGACGTTTGCTCAGTATGTGCATTGCGAGCATCGCGTCGGGGGAGAGCCATGTGGCAAATGCCCGTCTTGTTTGCAGCACCAGTCAAACAATCACCCGGATTTGTTTTACGCATTTCCGATATTCAAGAAGGCGAGTGAGACGGTGTTTTGCGATGAATATATCACTGAATGGAACGAATTCTTGGCGCATAGCCGCTACCATTCGTTTGAAGACTGGCTTGGCTTTTTAAATCCCGGGACAAAGCAGCCGGTGATTTACAACTCAGAGGGTAGTCAGATTATACATAAAATCAGCGTGAAGTCATATTCGTCGCGCTATAAGATTATGATAATGTGGTTGCCTGAAAAAATGAAGGAAGAATGTGCAAACCGTCTGCTCAAAATGATAGAAGAGCCTTATGAAAACACGGTTCTGCTGTTTGTCAGCAACAAGCCAAATGAAATATTGCCCACGATATATTCCCGCATTCAACGTGTTGGGATGAAGCGTCTGTCTGACAGTCTTGTGGCAGAATGTTTGACGCAATCGCTCGCCGTTGATTCTCAGACGGCAATGTCGTTTGCGGCGTTGTCTGAGGGAAGTGTCACAAAGGCAATGGGGCTTATGGATTCCGCAGCCGACAATGCAATGTTTCTTGACATGTTCAAGCAGCTGACACGAATGGCTTATCTTCGTGATGTGCGTGGATTGAAGGTCTGGTCGGAGGAGGCTGCCGATATGAAACGGGAAAAGAATGTCTTGTTCCTGACATATTTAAGTCGCTTGTTCCGCGAGAATTTCATCTACAACATAGGCAACAGATCATTGAATTACCTCACTCCGCAAGAAGAGCAATTCAGTGCAAAGTTTTGCCCGTTTGTCAATGAACGCAATGTCGAAGCCATTGAAAACGAAACCGCTCGTGCGGCATCCGACATCGCAAGAAATGCAAATGCAAAAATCGTAATGTTTGATTATGCGATGGGCTATGTGAACATGTCGCAGCTTTGTGCCTTTGAGTCTCAGGAGTATATGGATAATAAAAGCCCA
>ENA-UEOM01000815-UEOM01000815.1-human-gut-metagenome-genome-assembly--contig:-NODE-815-length-12834-cov-4.899271_pt1 | contig 12834 bp, 8 predicted proteins | sample MGYA00242993_ERZ507994 | MGnify/ENA primary metagenome ERZ507994 (study PRJEB26167, sample SAMN06115536) | human gut metagenome | host: Homo sapiens | place: China:Neimenggu | collected 2014-11-07... | reverse complement strand
CCGCCTCTACGGCGCCGTTCAGAACCCCTTCGTCATCACCCGCTACAAAGGTATCGACCCCGAAGTCTTCAACGGTGTGGACAACTCCACTTACCCGCGTCCCACAAGCTACACCCTCGGTATCATCGTGACTTTCTAATCAAAAAAAGTTCCATCAACATTTAAATCCAAAGTAATGAAATCATATATAAGCAAATTCCTGATGGGTGTGGCTCTGGCGGCTACCGTGGGCATGACGTCCTGTACGGGCGACCTGGACCAGCTCCCCAAGGATCCCAACGTGATTACTCCGCAGGATTTCGCCAAAGACCCCAAAGGGTATGTAAGCGGTTTCTTTGCAAAATGCTACTCCGGCATGGCCGTTTCCGGCCAGCAGGGCGCCGGCAACTCCGAAATCTCGTCGCCCGACGCCGGTATGAGCCAGTACACCCGCGCCGTCTTCATGGCCAACGAGTTCACTACCGACGAAATAGCATGGATCTACTCATCCGACGCCGGTGTCTCCGACTTCGTGCAGACACGCTGGTCGGCCGGTAACCCGGTTGTGGACCTCATCTACTCGCGTCTCTACACCCACATTGCCGTCTGCAACGACTTCATCCGCTTCTTGCGCGACAACGCCGCCGGCTACGGAGTGGACCTCAACCAGGTGGGCACCGAGGAGGAGCGTAACCAGATGCTCCTCGAAGCACGCGCCCTGCGCGCCATGTCATACTACAACGTGCTCGACATATTCGGACGCGCCGTAGTGGCATGGGACGACACCCCCTACGGCGTGGAACCCGTGCAGGCCGAAAGCCGCCAGGCCCTCTATGACAAGGTGGTGGCCGACCTCGAAGACGTGCTCGCCAACTTCTCGAACGAGAAACCCGTATATGGCCGTATCGGCAAAGACGCCGTCGAAGCCCTCCTGGTGCGCTTCTACCTCAATGCCGAAATCTTCACCAACGGCGCCGAGCAGGCTTACGACAAGTGCCTGGCACACGCGCAGAACATCATAAACCGCCATCAGGGCGGCGGATATGAGAACTCCGGCCTGGCCAAGGACTACCTCTCGCTCTTCTGCAAGAACAACCACATATTCGTGGCCGGCGCCACCGGCGAGCTTTCGGCTCAGAACGAAATCCTGTGGAACGTCCCGCAGGAGTTCATCAATACCGAGTCTTACGGCGCATCCAACTTCCTGGTGATGGCCGTCGCCTTCGGCGGTTCGGGCAACACCATGGAACAGGGCTTCTGCGACCCTTCGTGGTACGGCACCTCCAACGGCTGGGGATGTATGCACTCACGCCAGCAGTTCTCCGAGAAGTTCAACTTCGTGCAAGGCAACACCACGGACAAGCGTGCCTCGCTCTGGCTCACCGAGAAAGCCGGCTGGAACATCACCAACGATACCTACGACAAGCTCCAGGACGGTTACCTCCCCTTCAAGTTCACCAACGTGGAGTGTAACCCCGACGGCTCCATGCCCATGTACCGCGACGAGGCCACCGGCCTGATGCGCATCGGCCTGCCCGACCCCGTCTCCACCAGCTTCGTGGACACCGACATGCCCGTCATCCGTCTGGCAGAAGTTTACCTTGCCGCCGTAGAGTGCATCGCGCTGCACGGCCAGGGCAACATAGCCGACGCCGTGAAATACATCAACTATCTGCGCGGCCGTGCCGGCGTCCCCGCTTGGAACGCCGCCGAGCTGACAGCCGACAATATCCTTGACGAACGCGGCCGTGAACTCTATCTCGAGAACGTGCGCCGTACGGACCTCGTGCGCTTCGGCAAATTCACCGGCGATTCTTATCTCTGGAACTGGAAAGGCGGACAGAGCGGCGGCGCTTACATATCAGACCGCTACAACCTCTTCCCCATCCCGACCAACGTAATCGCATCTTCCAACTCCCCCTACGAGCAGAATCCCGGTTACTAACCTTAATAATCCGATTGCGATGAAGAATCTTGCGATATGCCTCCTGCTTCTGCTGGGAGCCGTAGGGTGCGGCGACGATTACGTCGTCTACGAGACGGTGGACACTATGGTCTGCATCCCGAAGAACGATTTCCAGGTCCTCGAATACGATGCCGCTTCGGGCCAGGCGTGCGTTTACGATCTCTATCTTTACAAGGGCGGTTACAATGACGACGGAATCACCGTGAAACTGGTGGTCGACCCCTCCGTGCTCGATGTCTATAACGTGGAAAACAGACTCGAACTGAAGGTGATGCCCGACAGGTATTTCGCCTTCGACCCCGAAGTGCGCTTGTCGGGGGACAGGGTCATGGACCGCGCCGAAATCCGCTTCGATGCCGCTTCGATGCTTGCCGACGGCATTGATTCCTCCTATGTGCTGCCGCTTTCCGTCAGGGCCGATGATCAGGGCAAGGTGCGTCCCGAAAAGAACAGCGTAATCATCCGGGTCGAGATGAAATAACCGTGATGCGGAGGAGGTTCAGCCTCCTCCGCATCCTCAATGCAAAAAAATATGTCAAAATTCTACATGCGGCTTCTGTCGGTGTGCCTCGCCGCCCTTGTCCTGGCGGCCTGCTCCTCCTCGGAGGGCGGCGGTGACGACGGCCCGACCGCCGGACAGATCCCCGATAAGGCCGGAATGACGGTGAAGGGAATCGTGAAGGACAGCGCCGGCAATGGCATTGCCGGGGTGGTGGTGAGCGACGGCCTGGAGGTGACGGCGACCGACGAACGGGGGATTTACTATCTGGCCTCCGACCTCGCGCGGCGCAATTTCGTCTTTGTCTCCGTGCCTGCCGACTGCGAGATTCCCGCCACGCAGGGCTGTCCGCGGTTCTACCGCAAAATCGACCGCAAACAGGCCGTCAACCGGGCCGATTTTACGCTGACACGACGCAAGACTCCGTCCGACCGCCATTCGCTGATCGTTATGGCCGACATTCAGCTGGCTGCCGATAACACGTCGGTGGATTCCTATCTCGGTCATGTCGTTCCCGATGTGCTGAAAACCGTGCAGGGGCTTCCGACGGAGGTTTACGGAGTCAGCCTGGGCGATCTGGTCTGGAACGATATGTCGCTTTTCCCGAAGTACCGTCAGGGGCTGGAGACGCTTGGCTTCACGACCTTCAGCCTGCCGGGCAACCACGATCACGATCCGGCCGAGTTGACCGATTCGCTCGCCTTGCAGAGCTACGAACGTTATTTCGGTCCGGCGAACTACTCGGTGAGCATCGGGAAAATCCATTATCTGTTCCTCGACAACATCCTTTTCGACCATGCGCCGACCGCCGGGGAGGAGTATACGATCGGTCTTACGGACGAAATTTGCCGTTGGATCGAAGCCGATTTGCGCTACGTTCCGGCGGGCAGCACGCTCGTCGTCTCGTCCCATTGCCCGATTCTCTATCACACGAAGAACACCGCAGCGCGCAACCACCGCAATTTCCAGCGTTTCCTCGATGCGATAAGCCCCTATAAGGTCCATGCCTTCGGGGGGCACAAGCACTACCATGACATTTACCGTTACGACGACGGACGCAAGGTCATGCACTGCATCGCCCGCACGCCGGGCGACCTGTTCATCAACGGCGACGTCAACTGCGACAGCACGCCGCGCGGCTATGCCGTGGTCGAGGTCGATGGCGAACGGCTCTCGTGGTATTACAAGCCGGCGGGCGGGAAGCGCGATATGCAGATGCGCCTCTATGCACCCGGACGCACCAATTCGGCCTGTGTCTATGCCAATGTCTGGGGTTATGACACGGCCTGGAGCGCCGTGGAGTGGATTCCCGCTTCGGGCGGGCAGGCGGAGGCGATGGAGCGGACGCAGCGCACCGATCCCTATTACGAGGAGGTGCTGGCGACGGGTGTGCGCGGAGGGACGCCGACCAATACGTGGCATATGTTCCGGGTCGATCCGGGCAGCGAACGGGGCGGCATGGTGCGGGTCACCGACAGTTTCGGGCATACCTACGAATCGTCCGTGTCCTGGTAAATACGACATTCGAACAAAACCTTAAATACAACTTCAACGATGAAGAGACTTTTTCTTTTTCTGACCGTCGCGGCAGCCGTTTGCTGTGCGGCGTGCAGCGACGATCCCGAGGTCGCCGAATCCAACCTTTCACTGCTCGAGGATAACGTGACGTTCGATATGTTCGGAGGGCGCAGCGTCCTTGAAATCACGGCCGATTCGCCGTGGACGGTCTCCTGCGACGACGATTGGTGCCGCACCAACGTCGCCGAAGGTTCGCACACGAAGAAGATCGTTCTGACGGTCGACCAGAGTTTCCTGCCCGAGGAGCGTACGACCGCGGTGCGTTTTTACGCCGCGGGCGAAGAGAAGCACACCGTGACCGTGACGCAGGAGAAGTTCGAGCCGATCCTCGTGCTGGCGGAGAACGGCGCCGATATAACCGTCTACGGCGCCGGGAGCGAACCGGCCCTGAACCTGCGTGCATCCGTGGCATGGAAAATCGAGGGCGCGACCGACTGGTGCGCCGTGTCGCAGTCCGAAGGGACGAAAAGTTCGGTCGTGAAACTGTTGCTGACCGACGACGGCGAGGGCGTGCGTCCGCGCAGCGCGACGCTGACCGTCTCCTCCGAGATGGAGGGCGTCGAACCGCAGCAGGTGACCGTCGTGCAGCGGTCGACCGGAGCGAATACGGTCGTGGTCCGGGCGGGTGAAACCCGTGTGTTTCCGGCGCGGCGCACCGACGGCGCGTATGTGAAGGGCGTTGCGGCGGACTGGGTCTGGACCACCGACGCAGAGTTGCTTTCGGGGCTTGACTACGACGCTTCCCGGAATGAAATCATCTGCACTGCGGCCAAGTCGAAGCAGGGCAGCGGGCTGGTCGCGCTGTTCGACGCCGAAGGCGCGGTTGTCTGGTCGTGGCTGGTCTGGGTCGTGGACAAGATGCCTTCGGACGTGACCGTCGGCGGTATCGCCTGGCAGGACCGCAATGTCGGGGCCGAATACCATTCGACCGATCCGAAGGCCTGTGTGCAGGATTTCCGCTCCTACGGACTGTTCTATCAGTGGGGCCGCAAGGAGCCGTTCATCGGCGCGAAGATCCTCTCGAAGAACAAATATTACGAGGGGCATGCGGAGTATCCCGATGCTTTCGGCGCGATGACGCGCGAGGTGGTTTTCAACGCCTCCCGCACCGCCGGCTGGCAGATCAGCGGCGAGGAGATGACCGCCGCAACGGCAAACGGCAATCCGACGACGTTCTATACCCGGTCGTCCGCAGCGATGTCCGAAGGCTGGACCGAGGGCGGCAAAGGGCTGAACGATCCCTGCCCGGTGGGATACCGGGTGCCGACGGCGGCCGAATGGCAGTCGCTGCTTGCCTACGTGGACGGCAACGCCGCCAAGAACCAGGACTCGGGCGACACGTACAGCCGCTGGTATGCGCTCAATTCGGGCGGAACCCTCATCGGCCCGTCGACGATGTTCCGCAAGGGCGATAACGGCCGCATCCACTATCCGGGGCGTTCGGCAGCCTATTGTTCGTCGACGCTCGCCGGCGGCAAGCCGCTCCCGATGTACGACTGGAAGGCGGGCGACGCCACGGGCGAGGGAACCTATTACGAACGGAAGATGACCACAGCCTACGGCATGCGCTGCGTGAAGGAGTGACGCCGCTGCGATCGCGGGGGCTTCGGGCGGGAGTGAGTTTATTCCGTCCGAAGCCCTTTTTTTGCGGTATTTTCATTACCTTCGCATGTCTTTTCAAACTTTTACCGATGAAAAATAGCATCTTTACCGTATTGGCGGCCCTCGTGCTGTATCCCGCCGGGGCGCAGCCCGTCACCCCGCAGGACCGGCGGCGCGCCGCGGAACTGGTCGAACGCATGACGCTCGACGAAAAGATCGGCCAGCTGGTCCAGCAGCGCGGAGGCGGCGCCGTCACGGGACCCGACAAGACGGAACTTTCCGTCGAACGGCTGGTCCGCGAAGGGCGCTGCGGCAGCGTATTCAACATCAAGTCCTTCGAGGAGACCGAGCGGTTGCAGCGGATCGCCGTCGAGGAGAGCCGGCTGGGCATCCCGCTGTTGATCGGCGCCGATGTGATCCACGGTTTCCGGACGATCTTCCCGATCAACCTCGCCGTCGCCGCCTCGTGGGACCCTGCCGCCGCGGAGTCGCTGGCCCGCGTTTCGGCCCGTGAAGCTTCGGCCATGGGCATCCATTGGACCTTTTCGCCGATGTGCGACGTTTCGCGCGACCCCCGGTGGGGCCGTGTCTCCGAGGGCGCGGGCGAAGACCCCTATCTGGGCGCGCGTGTCGCCGAAGCGATGGTGCGGGGCTATCAGGGCGACTTGTCCGACCCCTCGTCGGTCCTTGCCTGCGTGAAGCATTTCGCCGCCTACGGCGCTCCGCAGGCCGGGCGCGAATACCATGCGGTCGATATGTCCGAGCGGGTTTTCCGCGACAGCTACCTGCCGCCTTACCGGGCGGCGCTCGATGCCGGGGCCGCGACGGTGATGACCTCGTTCAATGACCTCGACGGCGTTCCGGCCACGGCCAACCGCTGGCTGATGCGCGACCTGCTGCGCGACGAACTGGGCTTCGGCGGATTCGTGGTGACCGATTACGGCACGATCGGCGAACTGAAAGCTCACGGCGTGGCGGGCGACGATGCGCAGGCTGCCGAACTGGCCCTGCGCGCCGGGGTCAACATGGACATGATGAGCGCCGCCTACCTGTTCCATGCCGCCGAACTGGTGCGGGAGGGGCGTATCCCGGAGTCGCTGATCGACAGCCTTTGCCGTGAGGTGCTGGCCGTGAAGTTCCGCCTGGGGCTGTTCGACGATCCTTTCCGCTACCAGGCGAAGGAGCGCGAGAAGTGCTATTACGCCCCGGAACATCTCGATGCCGCGCGCCGCGTGGCCCGCAGTTCGATGGTGCTGCTGGAGAACCGCGGCGGCGTGCTGCCCCTGAAAAAGGGGAGCCGGATCGCGCTGGTGGGACCTTTCGCCGATTCCCGGTGGGACCTGATCGGCTCGTGGGTTCATTTCGCCGAGGCCGGCCGGACCTCGACCTTTCTCGACGGACTGCGGGCGCGTTTCGGAGCCGACCGTGTGACCTATGCCCGCGGATGCGACCCGCACAAGGCCCTCGAAGGCGGTATTTCGGAGGCGGTGGCCGCAGCCGCGAAGTCGGACGTGGTGCTGGTTGCGCTCGGATTGAAGGCGGGGGAGAGCGGCGAGGCGGCAAGCCTTGCGTCGCTTGCGCTGCCCGACGCGCAGCGTGACCTGCTGGAGAGCTTGAAGCAAACCGGGAAACCGATTGTCGTCCTGCTTGTTACGGGTCGTCCTATGGAGCTGGCCCGTGAAGCGGAACTTGCCGACGCCCTGCTGCTGACCTGGTATCCGGGCACGATGGCGGGCGAGGCGCTGGCCGATGTCGTGTCGGGCGACTACAACCCTTCGGGGCGTTTGCCGATGACCTTTCCCCGCACGGTGGGGCAGATTCCGATCCATTACGACATGAAGAGCACGGGACGTCCGGCCGACGAGTCGGGCAAGCCCAACAAATACACTTCGCGCTATCTCGACGTACCTAATTCGCCGCAGTATTGTTTCGGCTACGGGTTGAGCTACACGACGTTCGGTTATTCGGACCTGCGGGTGCTGACGCCCGAAACCGCCGTCGGCGGCGAGGTTCGCGTGTCGGTCCGCGTGACCAACACGGGCGGCCGCGACGGCGAGGAGGTCGTGCAGCTCTACGTGCGCGATCTGCTGTCCGGTGTGACGCGTCCGGTTCGTGAACTGAAAGGTTTCCGGAAGGTCATGCTTCGCGCCGGGGAGAGCCGCGAGGTGACCTTCACACTGACGCCCGACGACCTTTCGTTCTGGCGTCTCGACAAAAAGTGGGGCCAGGAGCCGGGCGACTACCATGTCTGGGTAGGGCACGACTCCGACTGCACGCTCGGCGGCAGTTTCCGGATCACCGAATGATTCGTCTCTCCGGCACGGCGGCCGACGCCGCGGGTGCGGGACAGCTGCAAGGGAGCAGCGGCTTCGGCCGCCGCTCCCTTTTCCGTGCCCGGCGGGACGGTCCGGATGTCCCGGAAAAACCCGTTCGGAGATGTTTCGGACAAAAGGTTCCGGGGAATGGCTGGGCTTTCGCAAATTTTTTCTACCTTTGGAGGTCAAAACAGTACGCAATGATGGATTTGAAGACGATACGTGCCGAACTGCGCAAGCTGACCGCGATTGTCGACGGCTGGGTGCCTTCCGGGGATATTCCGGCCCTCGAACGCGACCTGGCGCTGGAAAAACTGCGGACGCTCTACGATGCGGTGCGCTTTACGGAGGTGGAATCCCTTCCGGAATCCCCGGTTGCGGAGACGGAGCCTGCGGCGGCTCCGGTGCCCATCGACCTCGGGGCGGTGCTTTCGCTCGACCCGACGGACGAAGCCGTGTTCGAACCCGGTCCCGATGCCGTTTCCGGACCTGCGTTCGATGCGGAGGCGGAACCCGCAGAGCCGTTTTCCGAACCCGATACGACGGTCGCGGCCGATTCTGCCGGGGCGTTTGCCGGGGGGAATCCCGATACGGAGACGCCCGGAATGGCGGAGCCTGCGGCGTCGGATTCAGAGCCGGAACTTGAGGGGGAATCCGGATTTGAGCCTGATCCCGAAGCGGCGTCCGAAGCCGCATTCGTCGCCGGAGAATCCGAACCGGCCGCCGAATCCGGACCGGTCGCAGCATTCGAATCCGACGCTGTGCCCGAACCGTCTGCGAAGCCGGTCGCTGCGCCCGGACCTGCCGCTGCGGCTGAACCGGTCGTCGTTCCGGAACCCGCTCCTGCGCCAGCTCCGGAACCCGCTCCTGCGGAGAAACCCCAATACATCGCGCCCACGCTGTTCGGGCTGGAGGAGGAGACCGTCCGCCACCGTCACAAACAGCGCGTCATCATGTCGCTCTACGATACGCCTGCGCCCGCCGAAAAGCCCGCAAGGCCCGAAACGGCGGAAAGACCGGCGGAGCGTCCCGAACCCGCTGCCCGTCCCGAACCTGCTGTGACGCTCGAACCCGCTGCCCGTCCCGAACCCGCTGCGACGCCCGGACCGACTGTCCGTCCCGGGTTTGCCGCGACTCCCGAACCGGCGGCTGCGCCTGCGTCCGCAGGTCCCGGGCCGCAGTCCGGAACGTCCGTGCCGCAGTCCGCGGCGGAACCCGTCACCGTTTCGGAAGCGCCTGCCGCCGCCGAGCCGGAGGAGGCCGAATCCGGAGCGAAGGAGGTTGCGGTCCCTGTCGGGGCCGTGCTGGGCGAGGTGATCAACCACGACGTGCAGACGCTGGCCGACACGATCGCTCCGCGGCGCGACATGGCTTCGGAACTGCGCCGCGGCGAACCGGTCGCCGACCTTCGCAACGCCATCGGCATCAACGACAAGTTCCTGCTGATCCGCGATCTGTTCGGCGGCGACGGCGAAGCCTATGAAGAGGCGATCGCGACGCTCAACGCCTTCGACGATTTCGACGAGTGCATGATCCACATTGCCGAGAACTACGCCTGGAATCCCAATTCGGACGGCGCGAAGTTTATGATGGAACTGCTCGAACGCAAATTCGCCTGACACGATGGCCAAACTCTATATCGTACCTACGCCGATCGGGAATCTGGACGACATCACGCTGCGCGCGGTGAACGTCCTGCGCGAGGTGGATTTCATCCTCGCCGAGGACACGCGCACGACGTCGTTCCTGCTGAAGCACCTCGGCATCGAGCAGAAACTCCGTTCGCACCACAAGTTCAACGAGCACGCCACGGTCGAAATGGTCGCCGGGGCGATCGCCGCGGGACGCAATGCCGCCCTGGTGTCGGACGCCGGGACGCCCGGCATTTCGGACCCCGGGTTCCTGTTGGTGCGCACGTGCGTCGAGGCGGGGATCGAGGTCGAGACGCTGCCCGGCGCCACGGCGCTGATCCCGGCGCTGGTGCAGAGCGGGTTTCCGTGCGACCGTTTCTGCTTCGAGGGCTTCCTGCCCCAGAAGAAGGGGCGGATGAAGCAGTTGCAGGCGCTTGCCGGCGAGGAGCGCACGATGATTTTCTACGAATCGCCCTACCGCGTGGTCCGGTGTCTCGAGCAGTTCGCCGAGGTTTTCGGCGAAGACCGCCGGGTTTCGGTGTCGCGCGAGATCACCAAGAAGTTCGAGCAGACCGTGCGCGGAACCGTCGCCGAGGTGCTCGGGCATTTCCGCACGACCGAACCCAAGGGTGAGTTCGTGATCGTCGTGGCCGGAAAACCCAAAGTCCGCCGCGTCCGGGAGGACGGGGAGGAGTAACTCAAATCGAAACGCATTGATGGAAGAGAACCGTACAGACGATACACAAAAGGTAAAACGTTCGTTTTCGGCGTGGCTCGGGGAGCTGCGCGAATTTATGAAGGGCCGTTTCAGCCTCGACGAGGACAAGGCGCAGCGCGACGAGGTCGTGGCCTCCGTCTCGAAGGGCGTGGAGTTCCGCGGCGTCAACCTCTGGGTGCTGATCTTCGCCACGATGATCGCCTCGCTGGGCCTGAACGTCAATTCGGCCGCGGTGATCATCGGCGCGATGCTCATTTCGCCGATCATGGGCCCGATCATGGGTGTCGGCCTTGCGCTGGGCATCAACGATTTCGAACTGCTCAAGAAGTCGCTGCGCAACCTGGCGCTGATGTTCATCGTCGCCATCATCACCTCGACGGTCTATTTCTTCATCTCGCCGCTCTCGTCGAACAGCAGCGAGCTGCTGGCGCGTACCGTGCCTACGACCTACGACGTGCTGATCGCCCTGTTCGGCGGCCTGGCGGGCATCGTGGCGCAGACGCGGCAGGACCGCACGTCGACCGTCATTCCCGGCGTGGCCATCGCCACGGCCCTCATCCCGCCCCTCTGTACGGCGGGCTTCGGACTGGCCACGGGGCAGTTCCGCTTTTTCATCGGCGCCTTCTACCTCTTCTTCATCAATTCGGTGTTCATCGCGCTGGCGACCTATGCCATGGTGCGTTTTCTGCAATACGAGAAGAAGGTCTTCATCGACAAGGTCCGCGAGCGCACGGTCAAGCGGCTGATGATGGTCATCACGCTGGTGACCTTCATCCCGAGCGTCGTCATCGGGTTCCACATGGTCCGCGTCTCGTTGTTCGAGGCCGTGGCCGACAAATACGTGTCGCAGGTCTTCAACTTTCCGCATACCCGCGTGATCGAGTGCAACAAACACTACGCGCAGGGCAAGAACCCCTCGCAGATCGAGCTGCTGCTCGTGGGCGAGCCGCTGGGCGAGGAGGTGATCGAGAATGCCCGTACGCAAATGCGCAATTTCGGGCTGGAGGAGGCCGAACTGGTCGTCCGGCAGGCCAATACGGAGGACAAGGTCGACGTGGTTTCGCTCCAGAAGAGCTATCAGGAGCTGCTGGAGGAGAAGAACCGCCGGATCGGCGAGATGTCCTCGCAGCTGAAACGCTACCGGGTGACCAACGTCGAGGTGAACGACATCTCGCGCGAAGTGGGGGCCATGATGGACAACATCGGGGCCATTTCGCTGACCAAGGGCATCACCTTCGACGTCGAGGGCACGCCCGGCGATACGACGCTCGTGTGCGTGGTGACGCCCCGGGATTCCGCGCTTCCGGTCGACCGTGAAACGCTGATCCGCTGGTTGAGAATCCGCACCAAGGTCGAGAACGTCAAACTTTTCGTGGAACCCTAATCCGGGCGGCAGGCATGAAACGAACCGATCTGACCATTTTGCAGCGCTTCTGGCTGGAGACCCTTTGGCTGGGCGCACGCGTGTTCGCCGTGATGCCTTACTGGTTCAAGTACTACGTCGTCGAAAACCTGCTTTTCGTCCTGCTCTACTACTGCCTGCGCTACCGCATGAAGGTCGTCAAGACCAACCTGCGGAACTCGTTCCCCGAGAAGGACGAGCGCGAACTGGCCGTCATCCGGAGGCGGTTCTACCGCACGCTGGCCGAGATTTTCGTCGATACGATCAACCTGGCCGGACTGACGCCCGAAAAGGGACGTTCCCTGCTGACCGTAAAGGGGCTGGAGGAGCAGAAGGAGCGGGTCGGCGGCCGCGACTGGATCGCCATGACGGCCCATTTCGGCTGCTGGGAGTACTGCTCCTACTGGGGGCTTTACGAGCGGTCGCAGATGCTGGTCGCCGTCTACCATCCGCTGCGCAGCAAGGTGATGGAGGAACTCTACCGGCGGCTGCGCAATTACGAAAATTCGATGACCGTCTCGATGAAGGAGAGCCTGCGTTTCTACCTGCGCAACCGGACCGGAGGCATCGCCGGCAAGAACCTCGTGATGGGGCTTATCGCCGACCAGAATCCCCCGCGGCGGCCCGACAGCCGTTGGTTCCGCTTCCTCAATCAGGATACGATCTTCTTCGACGGCGGCGAGAAACTGGCCCTGCGCTGCAACCTCCCGGTCTACTTCGTGAAGATGAGCCGCCTGCGGCGGGGACGCTACGAAATGTCCTTCGAACTGATTTATGACGGCAAAGAGGAGGTCGCCGAATACGAAATCACGCAGCGTTACGTTCGTAAGTTGGAGCGGATGATCTGCGAGTGTCCCGAACTGTGGATGTGGTCGCATCGCCGCTGGAAGCACAAACGAACTCATGCCGGTCGCTAAAATTATCATACTCAACTGGAACGGTGCGGACCACCTGCGTCGTTTCCTGCCGTCGGTCGTGGCCGCGGCTCCCGCCGGCGTCGAGGTCATCGTCGCCGACAACGGTTCGACGGACGACTCTCTTGCGGCGCTCGCCGCCGGGTTTCCGTCGGTCACGGTCCTGCGCATGGACCGCAACTACGGCTTTGCCGGAGGCTACAACCGCGCATTGGAGTATATCGAGGCCG
>ENA-UEOM01000814-UEOM01000814.1-human-gut-metagenome-genome-assembly--contig:-NODE-814-length-12838-cov-4.896481_pt1 | contig 12838 bp, 8 predicted proteins | sample MGYA00242993_ERZ507994 | MGnify/ENA primary metagenome ERZ507994 (study PRJEB26167, sample SAMN06115536) | human gut metagenome | host: Homo sapiens | place: China:Neimenggu | collected 2014-11-07... | reverse complement strand
TCAACCGTCTTTCCAAGGTTGCAATCGGCGTCGCCGCGGCCTGCGGCGTTTATTCTGCGATCGGTTTCTGGGGTGTTCCCGCGGGACTCAAATGGGCGGCTTCTAGTCCGGTGTCCGACATTCTTGGGCGCAAGGTTTCGATCCAGGAAGTGAAGTTCAACCCGTGGACTCTGGAGCTCTCGGCTAAGGGAGTGGAGATGGCGGGGCGTGACGCCTCGGATCAGCCCGTCTCAATCGGAAGTCTCTACACGAATATGGCGGGCTTCTCTTCACTCACGCGCTTCGGCGTCGTGCTCGATGAGCTGAAGGTTGATCACGTGAGCGGGCTGCTCTCGATTGATGAAAACGGAAAGACGAATTTCCAGGACATCATCGATAACATCAACCGCCGCTTCCCGCCGACGGAAGAAAAAAGCAAGGAACCCTTCCGCTTCAGTCTCAACAATATTTCTCTCACGAATTCAGACTTCCACATCGTGGTTCCGTCGCATCACGTGGATGAGAAACTGACTGAAATCAATCTCGGTCTTCCCTTCATCGGGTCTATCGGCACGGACCGCGATATCTACGTGAAGCCCGAACTCACGCTGAAAGACAATGGGACGCCGTTTGAGCTGCATGGCGAATCTCTTCCCTTCAAGAACACGAAGGCGACCCGGGTGCATCTCGCGCTCGACGGCTACGATCTGCCGCACCTCGGTGCCATGCTGCCGCTGGATATGGATGTCACCTCCGGCACTCTGAAACTGAATGCCGACATTACGTTTGCCCAGGGCGTGGATGGAGGAAAGAACACGATCCTCGTCGACTTCACGGGAAACGCGGATGACTTCGCAGCCGCTATGCGGGGTTCTGAAGCCAAGACGAACGCGATTGCCTTCAAGAGCCTCAAGATCGATCAGGGATCGGTCGATGTGATCGGCCGCACGGCAACCGTAAACGGCATCACGCTTGAAAGCCCCACGATCGCGCTTGAGCGGCTTGCTGACGGATCAATCGCCTGGGCGAAGGTAGCGGGAACGTCAGATAAAGCGGAGCCGCCCAAGACGGATGACGCAAAGGCGGATGAAAAGAAGCCTGAGGACACCACGCCCGCTTTCGCCTGGACCGTGAAGAACGCCGCCATCACTGACGGTACGCTCCGGTTCATTGACCACGCGGCGCATGACGCCCGGATCGACGCCTCAGCTCTCAATGCCACCGCTGAAAATGTCACGATGATCCCGGGGCAGACCACGAACTTTGATCTCTCTGCGAAGATTCTCGACGGCAGCCTGAAGACGAACGGCAGCCTCGATATCAGCGCTCTGAAGGGAAAGGCCTCGGTTGACGCCCAGAACCTGAACCTCGACCGGATCTCAGGCTACGCGGAACTCGCCGGTCTCACGATCGCGAGCCGAGCGACCGCGAAGGTCGATGCCGAGTATTCGCTGATGGAAGAAAAGCCCTCGGTGAGTGCCGGCGGCACACTGAATCTGAAGAATTTCGCGCTGACGAAGAAGGGGGAGAGCCCGCTCTCCGTCAAGGCGGATAACGCCCGGGCTGAAAGCTTCAAAGCACTCTACGACGGTGATGTATCGCTTGACCTTGGGAAGCTCGCGCTCGCGAAACCCGCGGTGGAACTCCCGAAGAGCTCCTTCAGCGCGGGTTTCGGCGGAATCGACGCGCAGAATTTCTCGCTTGGCTGGAAGGGCAAAGATGAGGCGCTCAGCCTCGGTGCCCGGACGCTCGCGCTCGCCACTCCGGAAATTCACGCCGGCAGCTTCTCCGGCAAAGCGGGCCGCCTCTCCGGAAACACGGTAAAGGTCGGCTGGAACGGCAAACAGGATACCGTGACATTTGACGGCGGCAAGGTCCGTGCGGAAAAGACTGACCTCACGGCCGGAAACTTCAAGAGCACCATCACGGATTCGAACGCTGCGAAACTCGCGGTCAACTGGAACGGAAAGAAAGAACTGCTTGGTGTGACATCTCAGACCACTGGACTCGCCGGGCTCGACTTCAAGGCTGATCCGGTGACAGGCGGTTCCACCGCTGTGAACGCCCAGGCACTGTCGCTCAGCGTTGCCACCCGTGAGGACGGCGGCGTCTCCGTGAAAGCGGCTGACGTGAATTCCAAAGGCACCCGGCTTCAGGTCGCCGGCGGCACTCCTGTGAAACTCGCCGTCGGCACGCTTGACGTTAAGAAGAGCGCGCTGGATATCAAGAAAGCGCTTGCCTTCACGGGATCCAGCGTTTCTGCGGGGGACATTCAAAGCACGGTCGACCTTCTTAACTTCAATACGGGCCACGCTGACATCAACTCCATCAGCTTCACGCGTGACTCCGACATGAGTCTCAAGGTCGCGAGCGCGAACCTCAGCAAGGCGCAGGTGATTTCGCCTGTGAACGCCGCAAAGGTGTCGACGCTTTCGGACACCGTCTCCGCGTCGAATCTCGACTGGAAGAGCGGCGCGTCCGGCCACGCCAATCTCGCCTCCCTCAATATCAACTCCACCGCCTTTGAAATCTCAGGCGGCAAGTCGAAGTTCGGCCGCGTGGACCGCACGACGGTAACAGGCGTCGAAGCACCGGCTACCGGCACCATCCGGGTCTCCGCAGTTGAGATCGCAAAGCCCCGCATGATGCTCTCGCGTGACGCGAAGGGGAACCTGGATATCGATCCGCTCCTCGGAAAGCGGAAGGCTGCCACTGAAGCGAAGAAAGTACAGGCTGTGGTGAAGCAGAAGGTGGAGGAAGCAAAGAAGAAGGCCGGTGTTTCCGCCTCGCAGCCGATCCGTATCGGCGAATTCCGCGTGACCGACGGGGGCTTCTCCTTTGTCGACAATTCGATCAAGCCTGCCGGCCAGTTCCGGTTCGCCGATCTCAATACCACAGTGAAACCGGTCGCGATCGGAGGCGAAAACACGCCTTCCTCACTCACGATGACCGGCGTCGTGAATGGGGTTTCCAAGATCAACGTCACAGGCAGCGGCTCGCCTTTCGTGGATAAGGGGAAACTCACCGCCAAGGGGACAATCTCCGCGGTCTCGATGCCGTTCTTCTCGCCCTACACCGTTCACTATGTGTCCTACCCGATTCAGAAGGGCAACCTCACGATCAAGTCGGATATCACACTGAAGGATAAGACGTTCCTCGATGTTGACAACCACATCCTGATTGAGCAGCTCGCCTGGGGCGACTACATTCCGAATGACACTTCGACCAGCCTCCCTGTGACGCTTGCCACCGCGCTCCTCACGGACGGTCAGGGAAATATCGAATTTGATCTGCCGATCTCGGGCAACCTCGCGGATCCTGAGTTCTCGTTCTCGAGCCTCATTCTCACAGGGCTTGAAAACCTGATCATCAAGGTCGTGGCAGCGCCTGTAAATCTGCTCGCCTCGATCGGAAACCTCGCGCTCGGCGGTTCTTCCTCCAGCGCCGCGGCTTTCGTCCCGTACATGTCCGGCAGCGGCCACATGACGGCCGATCAGCAGAAGAGCACGCTCGCCCAGATCACGAAGGCGCTGAAAGATAACCCCAAGATGAAGGTCGAAATCACGCCGGTGGTCAGTGTGAAGGGTGACGACAACGCGCTCCATCAGAACACGTACCGCGGCCTTCTGAAGATCGTTCAGTCGACGCTTCCTGAAGCTGAACGGAGCCGTGAGAAGGCGGTCGACGCGCTCTATGCCCTCCAGTTCCCCAACGACAAGGCAAGCCATACGCTTGAAGAGAAGGAGGCGAAGCTTTACACCGCTGTGCAGCCTGACGAGAGCAACCTGCATAACCTCGCTGACTGGCGCTCGAGGAACCTCTCGAAAGCGCTTGCCGAAGCGGGTATTGCGGATAAGCGGATCTTCATCACCGCCCCTGAAATGGATAAAAAGGGGAACCTCGGCGGCGTGAAGATCAAGTTCATCAAGTAATCGGCGTAACAAAAAAGGATCCCCGCGATGGGGATCCTTCTTCGGTCTGCAGGCCCGGCAGCAGTGCCGGGCCGCTCTTTTTTATCAGAGCGTATCCTTCTTCGACGTGAAGGAGTCGCTGTAGGTGCAGTCCTTATCGAGACCGACTGCCGTCAGCGCGTTCACGGCATCCGTCACGAGACGCGGCGTACCGCAGATGTAAGCGTCATACTGGGACGCATCCGGGTGATCCGCGAGGAACTGATCCTGCACGTGACCCACGCGGCCAGTCCAGCCTTCGGACTCGTCCGGGCGGCTGAGCACCGGGCAGTAGTGGAACCACTCGTGCTCGGCGTCCCACTTGCGGCAGAGCTCATCCATGTAGAGGTCGACCTTATGGCGGCCGCCCCAGTAGAGATAAACCTGGTGAGGCTTGGCGCTCGGGAGCTTGATGAAGTTTTCAATCATCGCCTTCGCTGGAGCGAAGCCCGTGCCCGTCACGAGGATCAGGATATCGTGCGGGGTGCGCTTATGCAGGCGGAAGTCGCCCGCGGGAGCGGCGATTTCAAGCTTCGTGCCAACCTGGATCGGCTCACCCTTGACGCCAAAGAGACGGTCCGTGAAGAGACCGCCCGGGACGTGGCGGATGTGAAGCTCAAGGCCATTCTCAGCCGGCGTATCGCAGGCGATCGAATAGCTGCGGCGTTCCTTGTTTTCCAGAAGAATGTCGACAAACTGTCCGGGGATGAATTCGATCGGCTTGCCGGAATCGGCCTTCAGCACGAGGCGGATCACATCGGGGGCCACACGGTCCATCGCGGCAACCGTAACGGGGATGTTGCGCACGAGCTTCTTGATCTGCACGGCGATTTCCACGTCACTCGCGGCTTCCGTGCTGCAGGTCAGAATCTTCGGACCGTGGGACGGCACGCCTTCCTTGCTGCCCGGGGCATACGTGATGAAGTCGCCAGAGACAACGTTAGCGGAGCAGGAGCCGCAGAAACCGCTGCGACAGGCGTGAGGGATGTCATAGCCAGCGCGCTCGGCGGCATCCAGAATCCGCTCGCCCTTCTCAGCCGGAAAAGACACATCGGTTCCGGAAATTTTCACCAGAAAAGCCATTCTTTGATTTTCCTTATCGTTTTTCCCGCGGGGGGTCGTTCCCGAAGGAAAGGTATCCATGTAATTCTGAAAAGAATACCAGTACTCCACTGAATCAGCACGGCTTATTCCGGTGACACTATCCCACTTTCGGGGTAAAGTGCGATACACAGTAAATGCTCTTTCCAAAAGCTTTTTTCGGAGACGAAATGACGGATTCATCTATTGAGGCGATTTCCCCAAAGGCAGTGGCGGCGGCCCTCTCGCGGGTCCGCGCCCAGAGACCGCTCGTGCAGTGCATCACAAATGACGTCGTACAGGAAATCACGGCCAATGTGCTTCTGGCAGCCGGAATGTCCCCGGCCATGGTGCCGGCTCCGGAAGAAGCCGCAGCCTTCGCTCAGTTCGCTGCGGACGCTCTGCTCTGCAATGTCGGAACACCTTCCGAAGAAAACAGCCGGGGCATGAAGCTCGCCGCGGCGACGATGTCTGAAGCCGGAAAGCCCTGGACACTCGACCCCGTGGGCGCGGGCGGCACCGCCTGGAGAGATGATCTGATTTCCGATCTGATTGACCTCAGGCCCACCGTGATCCGGGGAAATGGTTCTGAAATTCTCGCCTGCGCCGGGTTTGCCCATCAGTACAAGGGCGTCGACTCACTCGACTCCAGCCGCTCGGCGCTCGACGCCGCCAAGGCGCTCGCCCAAAGATCAGGCGGCATCGTCTGCGTGTCAGGCGAAACGGACTACGCGACTGACGGTACCCGCGTGCTCGCGGCGGTGGGCGGCAACGTCATGGCGACGCTCGTGGTGGGCACCGGATGCTCGCTCTCCGCGCTGACCGCGGGTTTCGCCGCGAAAGCGGAGGATCCGCTGGTCGCCACCATCGCCTGCTGTCAGTTCGTGAAACGGGCCGCGGAAATCGCCGGGAACGCCTCCCGGGGCCCGGGTTCCTTCCACGACGCTTACCTCGACGCGCTCTATACGCTGCAGCCCGAAAACTTTCTTGAAGAGGCCGTCTGATGGCGCTCCCTGATCTGTCGCTTTACCTGGTGCTGGACCCCGTACTCTGCGGAGGCGCGGACGGCATGGTGTCCACCGCGGTCGCTGCTGCCCAGGGAGGGGCCGGCATTATCCAGCTCCGGGCTCCGGACTGGAAGAAGCGGGAGCTCGCGGCCTGCGGACGAGCTCTGATCCGCGCACTTGCGCCCTATGGCGTGCCGCTCGTCGTAGATGATCAGGTGGATGTGGCGATGGCAATCGGCGCGGCCGGCGCTCATGTCGGACAGAAGGACCTCCCGGCAGAAGACGCGCGGCGCCTCATGGGGCCGGAAGCGATCATCGGGCTCTCGGTCTCAAACGCGGCGGAGCTTGAGGCAAGCCGCAGCCTCGCCGCGGCCGGCGTGGTTGACTATCTCGGTATCGGTCCGATCGAAAGCACCTCCACGAAACCCGACGCAGCCGCGCCTCTCGGGCTCCCGGGGTTTGCCGCTCTCGCTGCCGTGAAACCCTGCCCGGTTGTCGCGATCGGCTCCGTGAAGATCCATAACGCCGCGGCTCTCGCCGCGGCCGGAGCGGACGGCATCGCGGTCGTTTCGGCAATCTGCGGCACCGCGGACCCCCGCGCCGCATCAGAAGCGCTTCTCGCGGCTTTCCGTTCAGGATTGAAAAAATAACCTGAGGTGCCAGGAAGAGCCCCGTTTCCCTGGATTGATTCCGCCGCTAAAAGAAGGCAGAACCGCGGGGCAATCCTGATAAAATCGAGCTGCTGACCATACGGTCTGAGGCTCACGCCCGGACCGTACGGAACCTTATTTCTTTTGAGGCAACCGAAGAATGGCTTTGTTCTCTGAAAGCAAACTGAAAAAACTCCGCTATCCCTACAACACAGCAAGGATGGTGAGTCTCGTGAAGGCAATCGAAACCTCGGATGCGGGCGGCAAGTACTGGTCCAAAACCGAGGCTGAAGAGATCACCGCGGAGCTGAGCCGGGAAACCACTCCGGGCTCCAAGGCGTCGGATTTCATCCAGAAGCGCGCCGCGCTCGCCTTCTCCCGGATGTCGAAACGTTCCCCGACGCTTCTCACGATGAAGCTGAACTACGGCTCCCGATCGCTTGTCGCGCTCTGCCTCATTCTCGGTTCCTACCTGCTCGGCGCTTTCGGTGAACGGTTCCTCTCAACCGGCGCGGAGATCAATCTCTTTTCACCGATCTATCTCTTTATCTTCGGGTGGAGCCTCTTCCTCTACGCGGCGCTCATCATCCTGGGGCTCGTAAGCATTGTCCGGCGCCGTCATATCGAATTCCCGCTCCGCACGACACTCGCAAAACTTTCCGATGGACTCTTCGCCCCGAAGATCATCACCTCCGGTATCCGTCAGGCGTTCCTGAAAATCTGGACTCCGACCGTTCTGAGACTCTCCCAGTTCCGCATCGCCCGCATTCTGCACTGGGCGTTCCTCGCCTTCACGGCCGGCGTGATTTCCAGCATCATCGTCCGGGGTCTCGGCCACAACTATCTGATCGGCTGGGATATCGTCGGGCTGCATAATTCGCCGGATAACGTCTGCGATATCTTCAATACCCTCTTTGGCTGGATCCCCGCGGCACTGAATCTCGGCCCGCTGCCGGACGTGAACACGGTGGCCGCGATGCGTCTCGACCGTCTGCAGGACGCCGCTACAACCTCAGCCGCCGCGGCTGCCGCTTTCGCGCCCGCTGCCTCCTGGCTCCCGCGTCTCTTCATTCTCTACGGCGTTGTCGTGCTGATCCCGCGTCTCCTTCTGATCCTCTGGGATACGATCGGGATCCGGATCCGCTCCGAACGCCTCCCGTTTGAGATGGATGGGTATTTCGCGGATATCCTCCGCACCGCTGAAGCGGCTGTCGCGGGTGCTGCCGCTGCCACAGCGGCCGCCGCCGAAACCGTGCACGAAGCCGCCGCGTCGGATGTGAAGGACGCGGTCGAAGTGAAGCCTGATGAGGAATCCGGAAAGCAGTCCTGATTCCTTACGAAGTCTTCTTTCCTTTTAGCCGCTTTCCAATCCGGAAAGCGGCTTTTTTGATGCCTCCATCAGGAGCACCGCCTCGCCCCCTTCCTTCAAAACGTGAAGCAATCGGGTTCAGACGGCTTCAGGGGACCTCCTGCCTGACCAAACCTTAATCCTCCCCTGCTCCGCGCTCTTTCCGCCCTCAAAGGGGGCTCTCCGCCGCGCCAATCCCGGGTTCGGCGGATATCCGTCTCCGGGGTCCGCTTCCTGCCGCCTTACGGGTAAAAAAATTCCCGGGCTGGAAAAACCAGACCGGGAATCTGAAGATCAGAGTCTTTCAGAAAGCGGATTCCTTACGGAACCATTTCGGAAATCTCAGCCTTCTTCACCTTGTGCACGAGGTCTTCACGCTTCACCTTCAGGTACATGGCGATAGCGGCCGCAACGAACACGGAAGAGTAAACCGAGCAGCAGATACCGACCGTCAGAGCCAGAGCGAAGTAGTGCAGCGCCGGGCCGCCGAAGAAATACATCGACAGCGTCATGCACAGCGTTGAGGAATGGGTGATCACCGTACGGGAAATCGTCGCGGTAATAGCTGAGTTAATCACCTCAACCGTGCTCGCCTTTCTCATCGTCCGGAAGTGCTCACGCACTCGGTCGAAAATAATCACGGACTCGTTCACCGAGTAACCGAGCACGGCGAGCAGACTGGTCAGCACCTGCAGTGAGAACTCCCACTGGAAGAACGCGAACAGACCGGCAACAATCACCAAGTCATGCATATTCGCGATCACGGCGGCGACTGAGAACTTCCACTCGAACCGGAACGCGAGGTAGATCATGATGCCCAAGCAGACAAGCGCGAGAGCGGTGGCGCCGTCAGTGGCGAGCTGCTTGCCCACCTGAGGACCGACAAACTCGACGGAGTGCTGCTTCACGCCCGGAGTCTGGGCGGAAAGAATATCCATCACCTGCTTCGCCTGCTGGCCGGAGGTTTCATTTCCCTTCAGCGGCACGCGGATCAGGATGTCTTTGGCCGTACCGTAGTTCTGCACGGAGACCTCAGGCGAGATCTTCTCAGCCAGAACCTTTCGGATCTGATCCGTGTCAGCAGCGCTCGGATACGTCACTTCAATGTTCGTGCCGCCCGTGAACTCAATCGAGAAGGCAAGCCCCTTCGTCGCAAGGAAGAACACAGCGAGGCAGAACATGATGACCGATGCAATATTCAGGTACAGCGAATAGTGCATGAACGGGATCGTTCGGCGAATGCGGAAAAATTCCATTATTTATCTCCTTGATCCGTTCGGTTATTTACCCGCGGACCCGGTGCCGGCAACCTTCTTGGGAGGGTCGGGGCGCCAGATCTTGCCGATGTGAATCTTCTTCAGGTGCTTCTGACGGCCATAGACCAGATTCACAAGACCGCGGGAGACAAACACCGCCGTGAAGAGCGAGGTCAGAATACCGAGACAGTGCACCACAGCGAAACCGCGGATCGGACCGGAGCCGAAGATCAGCAGTGCGATACCGGCGATGAGAGACGTCACGTTCGAGTCCACAATCGTCGCGAAGGCTCTGTCATAACCTTCCTTGATAGCCACCTGAGGCGTCCTCCAGGCTCTCAGTTCCTCTCGGATACGTTCGTTGATCAGCACGTTCGAGTCGACGGACATACCGATTGAAAGCGCGAGAGCGCCGATACCCGGCAGCGTGAGCGTTGCCTGCAGCATCGAGAGGATGGCAACAATCAGGATCACGTTGAAAAGCAGCGTGATCGCTGAAATGATGCCGAACACCTCGTAGTACATCATCATGAAGATCGACACCACGATGAAGCCGTAGATCGACGCCTTGAAGCCCGCGGCAATGTTTGCCTGGCCGAGGCTCGGGCCGACAAGTCGTTCTTCCACGATTTCCATCGGAGCCGCGAGTGAACCGGCTCTCAGCAGCAGAGCCGTATCCGTCGCTTCGATCGTCGTCATCGCGCCGGAAATCTGCACGTGACCGCCGCCGATTTCCTGACGGATCACTGGGGCCGTCACCACCTGGCCGTGTCCCTTCTCGAAGAGGATGATCGCCATGCGCTTGCCGACGTTATCGCGGGTCACTTCCTTGAAGATCCGGGCGCCCTTGTTGTCGAGCGTCAGATTCACGGTCGGTTCCTGCGTCTGGGAGTCGAAGCCCGGCTGTGCGTCCTGAAGGTTTTCACCGGTCAGCAGCACGCGGCGGCGGACGAGCACCTGGTGGTTCTCGCGGTCAGTGAAGACCTCGTCACCGAACGGAACCGTGCCGGATGCCATCTGGGTATAAGCCTCAGGCGTGTCATCCACCATGCGGATTTCGAGCGTTGCCGTACGGCCGAGAATGTCCTTAGCCTTCGCCGTATCCTGCACGCCCGGCAGCTCAACCACAATGCCGGTCGCGCCCTGCTGGGCAATCACAGGCTCCGCAACGCCGAGTTCATTGATTCGGTTATGCAGCGTGGAGATATTCTGCTTGATCGCGTAGTCCTGAACGTCGCGGATCGCCTTATCGGTCATGCGGGCAACAATCTGATAGTTGCCGCCGTCCTGACGGTCTTCAAGCGCGAGATCCGGATCGGTGCCGCGGATCAGATCGAAGGCCTTATCGCGGGAGTTCTCATCCGGGAACTGCATCACGATCGTGTCGCCGGAGCGGTCAACGCCGTTATTGCGGATGTCCTTATCGCGGAGCTGCGTGCGGATATCGGCCGCGTTCGAGTCAATACGCTTCTGAATGGCGGCCTTCATATCGACTTCGAGACGGAAATGCACTCCGCCGCGAAGGTCAAGACCGAGGTACATCGGCTTGCCGCCGATCGCCGAGAGCCATTCCGGAGTGTTCGGCACGAGGTTCAGCGCGATCACATAATCCGGGTTCGTCGGATCCGGGTTCAGAGCCCGTTCCAGCACCTCACGGCCCTGAAGCTGGAGCTCGGAGTCCGTCACGCCGAAACGCACGCGGACGCTGGCGCTCGACTGCTGGCTGCCGGCATCCAGGTGGACGGCCTGAGGCTTGATTCCTGCGGATCGCAGCGCGTCCTCAACCTTCGCCATGGTGGCATCCGTTACCTTCACCGTCGCCTTTCCGGGAGAGACCTGAATAGCAGGCGACTCGCCGAAGAAGTTCGGGATCGTGTAGAGAATACTGATGACGAGGGCAAACAGGATGATGAGGTATTTCCAAATGGGATAACGATTCATCTTGACTACCCAAAACCCGGCCTGATAAGCCGGGCATAAAGAATAATGCAGACCCGCTCGGGCGCTGTATCCAGCGTGAGCAGGGCCTGCCTCAGGAAGCCCGGAAAGGCTTCCTCAATAAATCTGTCCTGCGCGAAACCGGCTTCTCAGAACTTGACGGTTCCCTTCGGGAGCACGTTCGCGATGGTCTGACGGGCCATGACGATCGTCACCGGGGTGCCTTCGACGGTCGAGATCTGGATCTTGACGTTCTGTTCGTCGAGATCAGCGACCTTGCCCATGATGCCGCCGGCGGTCATCACTTCATCGCCCTTGTTGGTGTTCCTTCGCGCGCTTCTGCTGCGGGCGGATCAGGAAGAGCCAGAAAACGACGATGATGAGAATGAGGGGCAGGAACTGCATAAGAGCGGCGGAAGCACCGCCGGCTGCGGCGTCCGCCGCGAGAGCATCAGAAATCAGAAACATGAGGTCTCAAGTCCTTGTTTATTCATTAGCCGAAAAGGGTACAGTCCCCCGGCCGGAAATCAATCAGCTGATTATAAAGGAATAGGCCTCCCCGCTGTGCCAGCCGGGGAGGCCCTTCAGAGTGCGGAGCGTCAGCCGACGCCGCGGGCGCGGTCGCGGTAGAACTGCTCTTTCCACTCCTCAAACGTTCCCTTCTCGAGCGCGTCGCGCATCTCAGCCATCAGCGTGAGATAGAAGTGAATGTTGTGGATCGTATTCAGACGGGCTCCGAGAATCTCACCCACCTTGTGCAGGTGGTGGAGGTACGACCGATCGTAGTTGCGGCAGGTGTAGCAGTCGCAGCTTTCATCGAGCGGCGCGAGGTCCTTGATGTACTTCGCGTTCTTGATCTTCACGTCGCCGTAGCGGGTGAAGAGCCAGCCGTTTCTCGCGTTCCGGGTCGGCATCACGCAGTCGAACATGTCGATGCCCTGGGAGACGCCTTCAACCAGATCCTCAGGCGTACCGACACCCATCAGGTAGCGGGGCTTGTCGTCCGGGAGCTGGCTCACGATCTCCTCTTCGATCCGGTTCATCTCAGCCTTCGGTTCTCCGACCGAGAGGCCGCCCACCGCGTAGCCGTCAAAACCGATATCGACGAGTCCGTGAAGCGACTCTTCGCGCAGGTGCTTATACATGCCGCCCTGAACGATGCCGAAAAGCGCGTTCGGGTTCCCGAGGCGGTTGAATTCGTCCTTGCAGCGCTTCGCCCAGCGAAGCGACATGCGCATCGAATCCGCCGCCTGCTTCTCAGTCGCGGGCTTGCCGTCGATTTCGTACGGCGTACATTCGTCAAGCTGCATCACGATGTCGGAATTCAGCACAGTCTGGATCCGCATCGACTCTTCAGGCGACAGGAAAAGACGCCGGCCGTCGATCGGGGAGGCGAACTTCACGCCCTCCTCGGTGATCTTCCGGATACCGCGAAGCGAGAAGACCTGGAATCCGCCCGAATCGGTCAGGATCGGACGATCCCAGTGCATGAAGTCATGCAGCCCCTTATGGAGCCCAACCACTTCAAGCCCCGGACGGAGCCAGAGGTGGAAGGTGTTGCCCAGAATGATCTGGGCACCGTTGTCCTTCAGCTCCTCCGGCGTCATCGACTTCACGGTGCCGCAGGTGC